>JACXTT010012266.1_pt1 | contig 11381 bp, 10 predicted proteins | sample 9270951 | NCBI WGS metagenome assembly JACXTT01 (sample SAMN15532306, study PRJNA645909) | rock metagenome | isolation source: weathered quartz diorite | place: Puerto Rico | collected 2017-06-21 | reverse complement strand
GCGAGGGTGCCGCCAAAGCCCGGGACCGGCACCTCGAACAATTCGGCCCACCGGACGAGGCGTTCAAGGATCGCGTTGAACGAAGGCCTGCCGCCATCGGCTTCCGGCTCGCCGAACATCACGTAGTCGGCGCCGCGCTCGCCCGCCATCATGGCGTCGTCGCGGCTATGCAGGCCGCCGCAGCCCGCGATCCGCGCGGGCTTGAGGCTGTCGACCGCGGCCGAGAAGGCCTCGATCCCGGTCAGATGCGCGCCGTCGGCGCCGGTGCGGCCCGCGATCTCGGCATGACCATCGAGCACCAGCGCTGCTCCCGTGGGCTGCACGATGCCCGCGAGCGTCTTCACCCGGTTGGTCAGCTCGCGCTCACCCGCAGGCTCGAGCTTGAGCAGCACCGCTGCGACGTCGGCCGCGCTGACCGCGGCGCGCAGCGCACTTGCGAAGCGCTCGGCCGGGCCGACCGGCGGCGTCACGAGATAGAGCCGCGGGGTTAGGCGAGGCGACGGGTCTTTGGGCGAGCGGGCCATGGTGCTTCGGCTTGCGATTGCAATAGGGCGGAAGTTGGAAGTGTGCGTTCACGACAATGTATTGCTCCCGCCCCCACAAGGGGAGGAGGGAGCACGCCACCAATGCAGGTGCGGCATTGCTCCACCTGCAAGCGGTCCCCATGTCCGCGCCCCGGCCTCGACCCCGCCGCCACGAGGGGGCGGAGAGGCCCATGAAATGACGGAGACCACCATGATCGATTTCCAAACAACTGGGGCGGCGCTGGCCCTGGCACTTGCGGTTGTGACCGCAACGCCCGCATTGGCAAAGAGCGGCACGGTTCATCGCGGCTACGCGGCGCGGGCCCAGGCGATAGAACTATTGACGGACGAAGGCGTGTCGGCCGCCCGCGCCCGGGCGCTGCGCGAGTGCAACGCTCGCGTCGGGTCGTTCAAGGGCCACGTCCAGATGAGCCTCCCAACCGCCCTTTATCGGACCTGCATGGAGCAACACGGCGAGCCCGAATAGGGTTCGCGGGGGGACTATGCACTAGTGTCGCGGTTCGGAAGTTCGCCAGCATTCTCAGCTTGCTCCAAAGCGAACTTCCGAACCAAAGCGACACTAGCAACCTGATGATTCTAGTGTCCCTTTGAACCCGAAGTTCGCAAAAGTGCCTGCTGAGCAATCGTGCGAACTTCGGGTTCGGGACACTAGTGCGCAATCCGAGGCTTGTGCGGCTCGACGAGTGAGCTATTGCGAGCCCTCAAGCCCAAGCTTGCGCACCAGCGTGCCCCATTTCTCGCCCTCGGCCTTGATATAGGCGATCTGGCTTTCCACCGATGCAATGTCGAGGGGCAGGAGGCCGACGTCCGCGACCTTCTTGCGCATGTCGGGCGCTTCCATGATCCGCTTCATCTCGGCATGGAGCCTGGTCACGGCCTCCGGCGGCGTGCCGGCGGGTGCCAGCAGCACATGCCAGGACACCGTCTCAAAGTCCGGCGAGCCGACCGCCTCGCCGAACGGCGGCAGGTCCGGCACGGTCGGAAGCCTCATCGACGATGTCACCGCGAGCGCGCGGAGCTTGCCGTCGCGGATGAGCGGCAGCGACGCGCCGGCCTCGGCGAAGGCCATGGCGACGTGGCCGGCGGCGACGTCGGCGATGGATTGCGGGCTGTTGCGATAGGGCACGTGCGCGAGATCGATGCCGAAGCGCTGTTTCATGTATTCGGCCGACAGATGCGGCGCGCCGCCGACGCCCGACGACGAATAGCTGAGCTGGCCCGGCCGCTCCTTGACGTATTTGATCAGGTCCGGGACCGAGCGGATCGGCAGCTTCGGATCGACCACGAGGATGAACGGTGACTTCACATAGAGCGCGACCGGGATGAAGTCCTTCTGCGCGTCATAGGGCGCGCTCTTGAGCAAGGTCGGCCGGATCGCCATCACGGCGCTAGTCGCGACAATGAGCGTGTAGCCGTCGGCGGGCGCGGCCTTCAGTGCCGCGATCCCGGCGAGCCCGGCGCTGCCCGGCTTGTTCTCGACCACGACGGGCTTGCCGAAGCTCTGCGACAATTGCTCGGCATAGAGCCGCACCGTGACGTCGAGGCCGGTGCCGGCCGCAAGCAGCGGCATGATGGTGATCAACTTGCTCGGATAGATCTCGGCGCGGGCCGTTGCGCTGACCGCGAGCGCGGCAAGCGCGAGCGGCACGAGCCGCTTCAAGCAAACTCCCATAAGAAATCCCCGGCGTGAGGCCACGCCGGGGAGGGTAGGTTTCGCCGCTCAGGACGGCAAGGCGGGTTGTTACGCCGCCTTCTTCTCGAGATCCTGCTTCCACTGGCCCTTGGAGGCCAGCCCGTTCATCGCCGCGCGATGCGTGAACACGCGCTGCGCGGCCGCGACGTTCTCGCTCTTGCCGGACCAGGCCTTCTGCGGCGCGTGTTGCAGCGCGCGGCCATAGGAGAAGGTGAGATGCCACGGCAGCCCGCCGATCTTGTTCATGGTGTCGAGGTGGGCGGTCGCTTCCTCGTCGGACTGGCCGCCCGACAGGAACGCAATGCCCGGCACCGCGCCCGGCACGCAGTTCTTGAGCATCCGCACGGTCTTCTCGGCGACCTCGTCGACGCCCGCCCGCTTCGGCGACTTCTTGCCGGCGATCGCCATGTTGGGCTTGAGCACCATGCCTTCGAGCGCGACGCGCTGGAAGTAGAGCTCCTCGAACTGGGTCTTGAGCACGAGCTCGGTCACCTCGTAGCAGCGGTCGATGTCGTGGGCGCCGTCCATCAGCACCTCGGGCTCCACGATCGGCACGATGTTGGCCGCCTGGCACAGCGCCGCGTAGCGGGCGAGCGCATGGGTGTTGGTGCGGATCGCCGCATAGGTCGGGATGCCCGCCCCGATGTCGATCACGGCGCGCCACTTTGCGAAGCGTGCGCCCTGCTCGTAGTACTTCTTCAGCCGCTCCGCGAGCTTGTCGAGGCCCACGGTGATGGTCTCGCCTGGGCAGTTCGGCAGCGGCTGCACGCCTTCGTCGACCTTGATGCCGGGGATCGAGCCCGCCTTCTTGATGAGGTCGACCAGCGGCGTGCCGTCTTTCGCCTTTTGCCAGATGGTCTCGTCATAGAGGATGACGCCGGAGATGTGCTTCATGCCGTCGGCGCGGAACAGCATCTCGCGGTAGTCGCGGCGGTTCTCCTCGGTCGACTCCACATTGATGGCGTCGAACCGCTTCTTGATGGTTCCGGTGGACTCGTCGGCGGCCAGAATGCCCCTGCCGGACGCGACCATGGCTTCCGCGACTTTGTTGAGGTCTGCGAGATTCATCGCGTTCTCCTTGATGACCGTGGGTGGCTATCCCGAAACGTATGGCCGGCGCGCTTGGTTGCGCCGCAATGAGTCCGTCGGAACTATTTTTGCCTCAACACCTCGACGCCGGGCAAGGCCTTGCCCTCCATCCATTCAAGGAATGCACCGCCAGCGGTGGAAACATAGGTAAACTGGCCGGTGACGCCGGCGGCATTCAGCGCCGCCACAGTGTCGCCGCCGCCTGCCACGGAAATAAGCTTGCCAGCCTTGCTCCGCGCAGCGGCATAGCGCGCGATCGCGACCGTGGCCCGGTCGAAGGGCTGCAGCTCGAAGGCGCCCACCGGGCCGTTCCACACCAGGGTAGCGGCGTCGTCGAGCGCGCCCGTAACCCGCTCCACTGACTGCTCGCCGATGTCGAGCATCATTCCGTCGGGAGGAATAGCGTCGACGCCATAGGCATGCGACGGCGCGTTGGCGGCAAAGTGAAACGCCACCGTGGCGTCGACCGGCAGGATGATGGCGCAGCCCGCGCTTTCGGCCTTGTCCAGGATCCTCCGGGCGGTGTCGGCCAGGTCCTTCTCGACCAGCGATTTGCCGACGTTCAGCCCCTGCGCATGCAGGAAGGTGTTGGCCATGGCGCCGCCGATGACGAGGCCCTGGACCTTGGTGATCAGGTTTTCGAGGAGATCGAGCTTGGTCGAGACCTTGGCGCCGCCGACGATGGCGACCACCGGGCGCTTCGGCGTGCCCAATGCCTTGTCGAGCGCCTCGAGCTCGGCCTGCATGGTACGGCCCGCATAGGCCGGAAGCTTATGCCCGAGCCCCTCGGTCGAGGCGTGCGCCCGGTGCGCCGCCGAGAACGCGTCGTTGACCCAGAGATCGCCGAGCTTGGCCAGTTCCGCGACGAAAGCCGGATCGTTCTTCTCCTCGGCCTTATGGAAGCGGGTGTTCTCGAGGCACAGAATGTCGCCGGGCTTCATCGCTGCGACCGCGGCTTGCGCCTTGTCGCCGACGCAGTCCTCGGCGAAGGCGACCGGCCGCTTCACGATGCGCGCCACTTCCGCCGCGACCGGCTTCAGCGATTCCTTCGGGTCCGGGCCCTTCGGCCGGCCGAAGTGGGCGAGGATGATCACCTTGCCGCCCATGCCGGCGAGCTCGGTGATGGTCGGCGCGACCCGCTCGATGCGCGTCGCGTCGGTGACCTGTCCGTTCTCCATCGGCACGTTGAGGTCGACGCGCAGCAGGACGCGCTTGCCCTTCACGTCGGCCTGATCGAGCGTGCGGAACGAACCCATGACCGCGCCTTCAGGTGCGGATCAGATCAGCTTGCCCATCGCCACGGCCGTGTCGGCCATGCGGTTGGAGAAACCCCACTCGTTATCGTACCAGGACATCACCCTCACGAACGTGCCGTCCATGACCTTGGTCTGGTCCATGTGGAACACCGACGAGTGCGGATCGTGGTTGAAGTCGCCCGACACGTTCGGATCGTTGGTGTAGCCCAGGATGTTCTTGAGCTGCTGGTCGGCGGCGCGCTTGATCGCACCGTTGATCTCGTCCTTGCTGGTGGCCTTCTTGGCGACGAACTTGAAATCGATCACCGAGACGTTCGGCGTCGGCACGCGGATCGAGACGCCGTCGAGCTTGCCGTTGAGCTCGGGCAGCACGAGGCCCACGGCCTTGGCGGCGCCCGTCGACGTCGGGATCATGTTCAGCGCCGCGGCGCGGGCGCGATAGAGATCCTTGTGCATCGTGTCGAGCGTCGGCTGGTCGCCGGTGTACGAATGGATCGTCGTCATGAAGCCTTTGTCGATGCCGACCGCATCGTGGAGCACCTTGGCGACCGGGGCGAGGCAGTTGGTGGTGCACGAGGCGTTGGAGACGATCTTGTGGTCTTTCGTGAGCTTGTCGTGGTTGACCCCGTAGACCACCGTGAGGTCGGCGCCGTCGGCCGGTGCCGAGATCAGCACGCGCTTGGCGCCCGCCGTCAGGTGCATCGACGCCTTGTCCTTGGCGGTGAAGATGCCGGTGCACTCCAGCGCAATGTCGACGCCGAGGTCCTTCCAAGGAAGCTTCGAGGGGTCCTTCTCGGCCGTCACCTTAATGGCGCCGTTGCCGAGGCTGATGGTGTCGCCCTTGACGGTGACCTGGCCGGGGAAGCGGCCGTGCACGCTGTCGTAGCGAAGCAGGTGCGCATTGGTCTCGACCGGGCCGAGATCGTTGACGGCGACGACTTCGATGTCGTGGCGGTTCGCCTCGGCAATGGCACGCAGCACATTGCGGCCGATCCGGCCAAAACCATTGATCGCTACCCGGACAGTCATGTTCGCTCCCACTTGAGATAGGTGTCACGCTCGCCCAGAGCATCCGCAGCCCTTCAAATAGGACGCGAACGGCCGGGTTTGAGACCCGGCCGTGACGAAAAGACCTAGGCTGGGCCGGTTGTTATCACTTTTTCCCCAGCCTGCTCAACGCGGCTTCCGCCACCTTCGCGGCTGTTATGCCGAAATGGTTATACAGCTCCTTGTAGGGGGCGCTGGCGCCGAACCCGGTCATCCCGACGAAGATACCGTCGGCGCCGATGATCGCGTCCCAGCCCTGCCGGACCGCCGCCTCGACGCCCACCTTCACCGGGCTGTCGCCGATGACGGCGCGGCGGACCGCGTCCGGGGCGGCCTGGAACAGCTCGAAGCAGGGCACCGAGACCACGCGGGCTTGAACGCCCTTCTCGGCGAGGAGCCTCTGCGCCTCGACCGCGATGGAAACCTCCGAGCCGGTGGCGAACAGCGAAACTTGAGCCTGGCCCTGCGCCGGTGAAATCTCATAGGCGCCGTTTACGCACTTGTTGCGCTCGTCGAGCTGCCGCCGGAGCTGCGGCAGGTTCTGGCGGGTCAGCGCCAGCACGCTCGGCGTCTCGCGGCCTTCCAGCGCCAGCTGCCAGCACTCGGCGGTCTCGACCGCGTCGGCCGGTCGGAACACGTTGAGGTTCGGGATGGCGCGCAATGCCGCCAGGTGCTCGACCGGCTGATGCGTCGGTCCGTCCTCGCCGAGCCCGATGGAGTCATGGGTCATCACATGGATCACCCGCTCGCCCATCAGCGCAGCAAGCCTAATCGACGGCCGGCAGTAGTCGGAGAACACCAGGAAGGTGCCGCTGTACGGGATGATGCCGCCATGCAGCGCCATGCCGTTCATGGCGGCGGCCATGCCGTGCTCGCGGATGCCCCAATGCACGAAGCGGCCGGAGAAGTCGGTCGGCGTGATCGCCTTCATCGACTTGGTGCGGGTGTTGTTGGAGCCGGTGAGGTCGGCCGAGCCGCCGATCATCTCCGGCACCGCCGGGATGATGCTCTCGAGTGCGAACTCGCAAGCCGTCCGGGTCGCGATCTCCTTGGGCTCGGCGGCGAGTTTTTCTTTCACCGCGCGGATCGCCGTGTTCAACGTCCCCGGCAGGTCGCCCTTCATGCGGCGCTCGAATTCGACGCGCTTGTCGGCGGGAAGCGCCGCAAGCCGCTTGTCCCAGGCGGCGCGGGCAGGCTTTGAGCGCTGGCCCGCGGCGCGCCATTGCGTCAGCACGTCGGCCGGAATCTGGAACGGCGCTTCCGACCAGCCGAGCTTCTCGCGCGCACCCTTGATCTCTTCTCCGCCAAGCGGCGAGCCGTGCGAGGAGGCCTTGCCGGCCTTGGTCGGCGCGCCATAGCCGATGGTGGTCTTGCAGGCGATCATGGTCGGCTTGTCGGAGCGGCGCGCCGTCTCGATCGCCTGCGCGATCGCCGCGGGATCGTGGCCGTCGATCCGAGAGGCGGCCCAGCCACACGCCTCGAAGCGCTTCACCTGGTCGACCGAGTCGGAAAGCGACAGCGGCCCATCGATCGAGATGCCGTTGTCGTCGAACAGCACGATCAGCTTGTTGAGCTTGAGGTGGCCCGCAAGCGCGATGGCCTCCTGGCTGATGCCCTCCATCAGGTCGCCATCGGAGGCGATCACGAAGGTTGCATGATTGACGATCTCGTCGCCGTACTCCGCCGCGAGATGCCGCTCCGCCATCGCCATGCCGACCGCGTTGGCGATGCCCTGGCCGAGCGGCCCAGTGGTGGTCTCGACGCCCGCTGTGATGAAATTTTCCGGATGGCCGGGGGTCTTGGAGCCGAGCTGGCGGAAGCGCTTGATCTCGTCGAGCGTCACCGACTCGAAGCCCGTCAGATAGAGCGCCGCGTAGATCAGCATCGAGCCGTGGCCGGCCGAGAGCACGAAGCGGTCGCGGTCCGGCCATTTCGGATCGGCCGGATCGAACTTCAGCGCCTGGGTGAACAGCACGGTCGCGATGTCGGCTGCGCCCATCGGCAGGCCGGGATGGCCGGATTTTGCCTGTTCCACGGCGTCCATCGCGAGCGCGCGGATCGCGTTGGCGAGGCGGTCGTGCTGGGCGCGGGTCAGCGCATTCATGTGCACTCCATCACCGTTGCGCGACGTGGTCGCGACGGCGGTCGTCGATGCTGCTGCGTTCATGAGGTCCTGGTCCGGATGGCCGCTGGATACCACGGGTGCCGGGAGAGTCCAACGAATGGGCGACGCTGCCCGAAAGCCATGCACAGGCATGCACAGGCTAGTGTCCCCGAACCCGAAGTTCGCCAGACTACCCAGCAAGCACCGTTGCGAACTTCGGGTTCGAAAGGGACACTAGAAATCGTAGAGTTGCAGTGTCGCTTTGGCTCGGAAGTCCGCTCAGGGGGTATGCTGAGGGTTCAGGCGGACTTCCGAGCCGCGACACTGCCGAAAACCCAGGGATAACGTGGCTTCGCGGCGTTGACGGCAAGGTCACGCGGCATCTAAGGTTTCGCCTCTACGCTATTGCCGACTCAGTGGTTTTCAGCGCGCTTTGGGCCTGTTTGGGCCAACATAGAGCTGAGCAGAACCAGAGCAGCGAAGGTCGGCCCAACTGAACGACACCATGAGCGACGAGACCGTGATCGAGCAGGCAACCCGGCGGCTGACGGCGGCGCTGGACGCTCTCGACGCGGCCGTTGAGCGCCGGGTCGAGGGCGACCGCGGCACGGCAGCGCTTAGTGAGCAGGTCCATGCGCTGGCCGCCGACCGCTCCAAGCTCGCCGCCGACCTCGACGCGCAGGTGGCGCGCAGCAGGCACCTCGAAGCCGCCAACCGCGACATCGCCCGCCGGATCGATGCCGCGATGGAGAACATCCGGCTTGTGCTCGAATCCAACGACTGAGGTTCCGCGCGCCGTGGCCCAGGTCAATGTCAGCATCAACGGTCGCCAGTACCGCATGGCCTGCGAGGACGGCCAGGAGGACCATCTGCGCAAGCTCGCCAAGGACCTCGACGACCGCATCAACTCGCTGCGCGGCGAGTTCGGCGAGATCGGCGACGCGCGGCTTGTCGTGATGGCGGCGCTGATGATCGCCGACGAGGGCGTCGAGGCCGGCAAGAAGATGCAGCGCCTCGAGCAGGAGATCGCATCCCTGCAGCACGCGCGCGGCGCCGCAGCCGAGCGCGCCCAGAGCACCCAGGCCGCGCTCATTGCCGCCTTCACCTCGGCCGCCGAGCGCATCGAGGGCATGGCCAAGAAGCTCAATGCCGGCGTGGGAGCCGCTCATGAGCCGTCGGCCGGCTAAGCGGTCCGGGAAACTGCGCGCAGAGGCCAATCGCCCCGGTCCGGTCTCAACCGAAGTTGTGTTGCGTCCGATGAAGTCCGGAGTTGCGGCCGAATGGCGCTTGGCCGTGCGCGGTCCAATCGAGACTTACGACGACTATACCGAGTCCATGGTGGAACTCAGGGTCGGTCAGATCGATCCGGGCCGGATTGAGGGACTTATTGTCGATTTTCGGTACATATCAGCCGACGGCGAAATGAGCCGCCGCTCCGTGCTGTGCTGGCAATGCGGCCGCGTCCGCGATCGCATTTACATCCGCGGTTATTGCGCGTTTCGGGAAGAGCTTCGCACGTTCCGCATCGACCGGATGGGGGACGTGATCGCGTTCCCGCATGGCCGCGAAGTGCTGGTCGATAATCCTCGCGAGTTCTTTTCGGCTTTTGCGGCGACCGAGACAGACGAGGAAGTGCTTCGGCAATTGGCGTCGCACGGCGAATGAGCGTGGGTGCATGATCGGCGTTCTCCAAGCGCCGGTGCAAACGGGCCTTTGCGTGCGCCGGGCGCCGACAGGCGTCGTCGCGAATGGTATCCTGCAATGAACTGGTTTGCTCCGCGGTGGCGGCAGCGCTGCACAGCCATATCGAGCTTTGGCGAAGGGATCGGCGATGACCGACACGACGATTGTCCCGGACGAAATGGCCAGGAAATTCGAGCTCGAGCGGGATACGCCCTACGAGCGATGGGTTCGGTCCGAGGGTCTCGACATCATCCCGGCCCATTATGTCCGCAACTTGCGCACCGTGGAGCTAAAGCCCTGGGCCAGCCGGGGCGGCAAGGGCGTTTTCATCAATCACGAAGCCTCGCGCCATTCCAACGATTGCTACGTCTGCGAAATTCCTGCCGGCGGAAAATTGCAGTCGCGCCGCCAGGTTTTCGAAGAGATGATCTTGATTCTCGGCGGCCGCGGCAGCACGAGCGTCTGGAACAACGCAGGCCAGCGCATCACCTTCGAATGGAAGGCCGGCGCCATCTTCGCCATTCCGCTGAACTGCTGGCATCAGCATTTCAACGGCTCCGGCGGCGAGCCGGTGCGCTTCGTCGCGGTGACGTTCGCGCCGTCGGTCATCAACATGTATGACGATCTGGATTTTGTGTTCAGCAATCCTCACGACTTCAAGAAGCGATTTTCCGGCGAGCCGGACTATTTTGCCGCCAAGGGCGAGCAGCAAGGCTTTCTGCTGCAGACCAACTTCGTGCCCGATGCCGTCAATCTGCCGTTGATCGCCGCGAAGGAGCGCGGTGCCGGCGGTGGCCATATCCGTTTCAACATGGCGCGCGGCGCGCTCGCCAGCCACATTTCCCAGTTTCCGGTCGGAACGTACAAGAAGGCCCACAAGCACGGGCCGGGCGCCCATGTGATCGTGCTCAGCGGCGAAGGCTACTCGCTGATGTGGGGCGAAGGCCAGGAACCGGTGCGCTATGACTGGGAGGTCGGGACGCTGATCGTGCCACCCAATGCGACGTTCCATCAGCACTTCAACACCGGGCCGACGCCGGCGCGTTATCTCGCGTTCAAGCACAGTTCGCCGCGAAACAAGCAGGGCGTGCCGATGTCCTGGATCAGCAGCCGCCTGGGCGGAAACCAGATCGACTACGCGGATGAGACTCCGGCTGTGAGAAAAATGTTCAGCGATGCGCTCGCGAGGCACGGCCTGCAATCGAGCATGGGGCAGGCTTACGAGCGTGAGCTGGAGACTTTGCCCCCAAATCGCCGCGTGACCGATGTCCTTGCGCCGCCGGGATAGGCCGCTGACGCCGATGGTCCTGCTGCCTTGGCTGGTCGCTGCCTGGGTGCTGAATGCCGGCCCGGCGCGAGCAGAGGAGCCGCGCTTTTTCCAGAACAAGACGATCACGATCAACGTGGGCTTCAGTCCCGGTGGTCTGTACGACCTGATCGCCCGGGCGCTCGCGCGCCATCTTGGACGCCATATCGACGGTAATCCGTCCGTCATCGTGCAGAACAAGCCGGGTGCCGGAGGCACCACCGCGCTGGCCTACTTGTTCGGCGGCGCGCCGCAGGACGGCACCGCGATCGGCATGATCAAGCGGTCCTACGCCATCGACCCGCTCATCAATGCGGCGGCATTCAAATACGATCCGGTGCAACTGCCGGCGATCGGCAGCACCAGCCCCGAAGTCTCGGTCGCCGTGGCCTGGCACACCGCCAAGGTCAAGCGCTTTGAGGACGCCTATGCGACCGAGCTGACGGTCGGCGCCACCAGCGCCACCGACGGCACCGTGCGATACGCGATCCTGGCCGGAAAGCTGACGCCCGCGAGGCTGAAGATCGTGGCCGGCTACCCGGGCGGCAACGAGGTGGCGTTGGCCATGGAGCGCGGCGAGGTCGATGCGAAATTCGGCTGGTCGTGGGGCAGCGTCAAGAGCCGCGCGCGCGAGTGGCTGCGCGCAAGGAAGATCAAC
>JACXTT010012265.1_pt1 | contig 11381 bp, 11 predicted proteins | sample 9270951 | NCBI WGS metagenome assembly JACXTT01 (sample SAMN15532306, study PRJNA645909) | rock metagenome | isolation source: weathered quartz diorite | place: Puerto Rico | collected 2017-06-21 | reverse complement strand
CTGACCCTCCGGGTCGTCTTCGGATCGCTCCGGGTCGCCGACGAGGCCGAGTTCGAAGGCCTCGATCTCTCCGAGCACAGCGAGAGCGCCTACAGCACCGTCAGCGGCGGCGGTGCGCTCGCCCTCGAGAGCCCGGGGCACAAGGAGCACGTGGGCGTGGCGCTCGCCGCCAAGTCCGAGCACCTGGCGTAAGGCTACCAGCCCCGGCGGCGGCAGCTGCTCCTGCCGCCGCCGGGGTTCAACCCGCGTCCCAGTCGAACATCCGGCGGCGACGCGACTCCCGGAAGTTCGTCACCTCCAGGCGCACGCCGTCGGGATCGACGAAGAACGTCGCGAAGTAGTCGGGCGCGTACTCGGGATAGACGCGCGGCTCGGTCATCTCGACGCCGGCGGCGCGCAGCTCCACGGTCGCCCGCCGCACGGCCGCCTCGTCGACGACCCGGAAGCAGAAGTGGTGCAGCCCCGGCGCATAGGGATCGTGCGCGGGCGTTCCGGGGCGCGCCGGGCGGAGCGAGAACCCGAACTGCCGGTTGTAGTAGTGGACGTGCGGGTCGCCGCCGATCGTGCTCTCGGCCTTGCGGTAGCCGAGCACCGTCATCACCCGATCGTAGAACCTCGTGGCGCGCGCGAGGTCGCGCACCGTCACGTACACGTGGTCGATGCCGATGACCTCGACCGGCACGTCAGAGCCCGAGCATCTTGGCCATGTACTGGATCATGACCTCGTCGGCGCCGCCGCCGATCGAGATGAGACGGCTGTCGACGAAGGCCCGGCCAGCGACGCTCTCCTTCATGTAGCCGAAGCCGCCGTGGAGCTGGATGCACTCGTCGGCGACGTAGCGCGACGTGCGGCCGCAGAACAGCTTCGCCATCGAGATCTCGAGGGTCGCGTCCTCGCCCTTCACGCGCCTGCGGATGCACGCGTTGGTGAGCTCCTGCGCCGCCCGGATCTGCGTCAGCATCTCGACGAACTTGAACTGCGTCACCTGCATCTTGCTGAGGGCCTTCTTGAAGACGATACGCTCCTCGCAGTAGCGCTTGGTCGCCTCCCAGAGCTTCTCCGAGCCGGCCATCGAGCTGACGCACGCCACCAGGCGCTCGTCCTGGAACTGCATCATCTGCTGCTGGAACCCGCGCCCGAGCTCGCCGATCGTGTTGGCGATCGGCACACGGCAGTCCTCGAAGAAGAGCAGCCCGGTGTCCGAGCCCCAGTGCCCGAACTTGTCCAGGAGCGGGTAGCTGAAGCCCGTCGTGTCGGTCGGGAAGACGATCTGCGAGTAGCCGCCGTAGCCCGCGTCGGGGTCGGTGACGGCGAGGAGACAGATCCAGTCGGCGGTGGCCGCGTTGGTGATGTAGATCTTGCTGCCGTTGATCACCCAGTCGTTGCCGTCACGCACTGCGCGCGTCTTGATCGCGGCGACGTCGGAGCCCGCGTCGGGCTCGGTCACTCCGATCGCCGCGACCATGTCCCCGTTGATCGCGGGGACGAGGTACCTGCGTTTGAGGTCGTCGGTCCCGAACTGGTGCAGCGACGGCGTCGCCATGTCGGTCTGCACGCTGATGCCCATCGCGACGCCGGCGTTGTCGCAGCGCCCGATCTCGTCGAACATCACCGCGGTGTAGGTCCAGTCGAGCCCGGCGCCGCCCCACCTGGGCTCGTAGCGGAGGCCGAGCATCCCGAGCGCGCCCATCTTCTTGTAGAGCGCCTTGTCGATGCGCCCCATCTGATCGAACTCGCGGGCGCGCGGGATCAGCTCATCCTGGACGAATTTCCGCACGGTCTGGCGAAAGAGCTGATGCTCGGCGGAGTTGAAGAGGTCGTTGGACATACGCCCCTGTAGCCCGCCCCGGGTCCCGACGCCAGGCGCGAATGCGTCGCGACGTGCGACCGCGTCGCTCGGACGAATCTCCTTGCCCGACGCCCGCCGCGGAGGTAGACGGCCGGTGGGAGGGCCTGCCATGCGCCTGCTCGTCCGCGATCTGGGGGTGAGCCTATTCCTGTTGGCGACGGTCTCGACGGGGTTCGCTGTCTGCGATCCCACGACCGCGCCGGACGCCACCGACATCGCCAACGCCCGGGCGGCGGTGGCGGCGAACTGCGACTGCGCCGCCGCCGCTACCCACGGCGCCTACGTCAGCTGCGCGGCACACCAGGTGACGCTGACGCTCCTCAACAAGAGCTGCGCCCGGTTCGTCAGGAAGTGCGCGTCGAAGTCGACGTGCGGAAAGCCCGGCTTCGTCACGTGCTGCCGGACCAGCAAGCTCGGCAGGACGTCGTGCTCGATCAAGAGCTCCGCCGGGAAGTGTCACGCGCCGACGGGCTGGAGCGCCTGTACCGGCATCTTCTCGAGCTGCTGCGACGCCTGCTCCTCGGGTGGTTGCTCGACACCGACCACGACGACGCTTCCGGCATGCACGGGTAGCACGTTCCCCACCTGCGGCGGGACGTGCCCTGCAGGGATGGCGTGCCAGGGGAATCCGATCGACAATGCGTGCGAGTGCTTCCCTGACGGCACCCAGGCCTGTGCCGACTCGCTCTACCCGATCTGCAACGGGACGTGTCCGGCAGGCGAGCAGTGCGGGCTCCTGTCGGTCCTCGGCGGCTGCGGCTGCATTCCCGCCGGAACGACGCCGTGCGGAGAAGCCGGCGGCATGTGCGGCATCGGCGGCTGCCCGACCGGGCAGAGCTGCGGGATCCTCAGCACACCGTCGCTGACCTACTGCACCTGCGCACCTACGGGGCTCCCCTGCTGCGCCGGAGGCACCACCTGCGGGACCGGACAGACGTGCTCGATCGCGCCCGGACTCTGCATGTGTTTCCCGCCGTGACCGCACTGCCGGTCGCCTCGTAGCGAGGGAACGCTGGCGATGCTCCGCTACTGGCCGTGCCCGTAGAGGAACGTCTCGGCCCCGGCTTCAACGTCGTGGCGCGTCTGGATGCGTGCGACGAGGTCGCCCTCGCAGAGGAGCGGCTGGCGCCGGAGCCCGCTCAGCATGCCGGCCACCGGCGCGCGCACCTCGGCACGCAGCCGTCCGGCGAACGCGTCGTACACCGTGCCGATCGGGTCTCCCGCGTGGAGCCAGGTGCCGACCTGAAGCGTGCTCACGAAGAGGCCCGCCTTCTCCGCGACCAGCGGGAACGTCTGCCGTGGGCCGAAATAGTGCGTCTCGTCGTCCTCATCGGCGAGCGCGCGGCCGGAGAGGATGCCGGTGCGCGCGAGGAAGCCCACCAGCGCGGGGAAAAGTCGCTGGCAGTGCTTGGGCTGGGACGAGCCCGCGTAGCCGGCCCTGAGACCGAAGCTCTCCACGCCGCCGGCGCACCCCCGGACGTCGGCGCCTCGACGATCGCGGGAGGGCGGAAGTGGCGGGCCGTCTCCCGCTCGGCGTGGGTCGGATCGTAGAGCCGAACCTGCGGCACCTCCTCGAACTCCGGGTTCGAGCTGTGCACGTCGATGCGAAAGTACGACGGCCGCGTCGCCTGTAGCACGGCGTGCGCGATCCGTTGCGTCGTCTCGCCGACGTCGTAGCCCGGGAACATCCGGTTGATGTCAGTGCCGTCGAACGGCCACACGCGGCTCCCCGTGTTGACGCCGAGCACGTTCACCGCCGGGATGATGACGACGCGCCCGTGCAGCCGGAGCGGCAGCCGAGCGCCAGCGGCGACCTCGGCGAGGAAGTCCGCGAGCCGCCCGAGGACGAAGATGCCGTTCAGCTCGTTGCCGTGCAGGCCGCCGACCAACGCCAGCCGGAGCGGCTCCGAGGCGGCGCCGATTGCGTGGAACGGGATGTCGAAGGCGTCGCGCAGCGGTGCCGTCATGTGGAGCAGGTTGCCGACGCTCATGGCGGCTCCGTCGCGACGAGGCGCGCCATCAGCGAGCCCTCGTAGACGAGCGGGTACTCGCGGAGCGTGAACAGCACGCCGCCCGCCGGCGCGCGGACTTCGGAGAGCACCTCCCCGCGGTGCGGAGAGACGATCGCGCCCAGCAGCTGTCCCTTCGCGACCGTCGTCCAGTGCTCGATCGCCGGCACGAACAGGCCCGAGGTGCCGGCGTTCAGATAGTACACGTTCGAGTCGTCGGCGAGGAGCGGCGTGCGCGTGCGCGTCGGGAGTGTCACCGACGAATCCAGCACGCCGAGATCGCGCCACACCCCGAGGATGCCGGCGATGGTCTGCTCCGCGAGCGCCGGCGTCACCCGCATGCCGACGCCCATCTCGACGACCAGGCACGGCACGCCGCGGCTGTTCAGGCTGTGCGCGATCGTCGCTTCCAGCACCGTGAGCGCGCCGTGGATCCAGATCACGTCGACGTTCATGCCGCGCCCGAGCGGCATCAGGCCGTCCGCGAACTCCGCCGCGATCCGCACCTGCGGAATCTCGCGCAGGAAGACGTTGCTCGCGTGGATGTCGACGACCAGCGCCGCGCCTGCGAGCGAGCGCATCACGGCGTCGGCGATGCGCTGGACGAGGAGCCCGTCGGGGTGGCCGGGGAAGTTGCGGTTCAGATCGATCTCGTAGACCGGCACCGCGCGCTGGAGCGTGTCGAGCCCGAGTGGGTTGAGCGCCGGGTACAGCTCGACGCGCCCACGGAGCGCCTGCGGCTGCTCGCGCGCGAGCCGTTCGAGCCACGCCGCGAGCCGATGGCAGACGTAGAGCCCTTCGATCTCGTCGCCGTGCACGCCGGCGACCACGGCAACGGTCGGGCCGCTGCCTCCCTCGAAGACCGTCCGCATCAGCCGGAGCCGCTCGCGGTAGGGCAGCTCGAGGGCGAGCACGTCGTCGTTGGAGATGCGCATCCCGCCGGCGACGGCTACTGCTGGCAGCGGAGCTGGACGTGCACCGCCGGCGGCGTGCCCGGGTGCTCCCCCTGGAACGTCCCGCGCTGCGGCGCCGCGTCCTTGTAGTCGCGTCCGAGCGCGACCGGGATGTAGCGATCGTTGGCGACGAGCCGGTGGACGGCGTCGAACCCGCGCCAGCCCGCGCCCGGGATGAGCACGTCCGCCCAGGCGTGCGTCGCCTGCGGCGGCAAGCCGTCCCGCACGTCGTCCGCGTCGAGCGCGACGTAGCCCATCACGTAGCGCGCCGGGACGCCCCAGCCCCGGACGATCGACACCAGCACATGCGCGAAGTCCTGGCACACGCCCGCGCGCTCGCGGAGCACGGCGTCGAGCGGGGTGTCGACCTCGCTCACTCCCGGCTCGTAGGTGATCGTGTCGGCGATCCAGCGCATCGCGGTCTGCACGGCGTCGATGAGCGGCTGCCCGGGCGTCGGCGACGGCAGGTCCATCCCGTGGTTGACGCGCCGCAGATCGGGCGTGAAGGCGCTCTTGTGGAGGACGAAGTCCCAGAGGCGTGGATCGGAATCCAGCCGCTCGCGGATCCACTCCGTCTCGCGCGCCGGCGCCACGGGACGATAGGCGAACGGGTTCTCGAGCCCGGTCTCCACCTCCGCCTCGAGCTCCGTCACGAGGTGGGCGTGCGGTGCCAGCAGGGTGAACGCGTGCACCAGGTTGCCGAAGCAGTCGACGTAGGGATCGAAGGTCGACGGCGGGTCGACGCGGATCTCCATCTTCAGCCGGCGCTGGTGCGCGCTCTCGCGCGGCGCGAGCCGGAGCTCGCACTGGTGCTCGCGTACCGGCGCCGGGAAGTCGATCCGGGTGGTGTGTGCGATCACCCAGCGCACGCGCTCTCCCCCGTCGCCCCGTGGAACACCTCGTCGTGCAGCCCCTTGTCGAGCGCCGCGACGCGCTCCACGAACGCCTCCAGGAACTCGTGCAGCCCCTGCGAGAAGATCCCCTCCGCCGTCGGATGCGCGACGTCGGCCTCCAGCCCCGCGACCGCGCGCGCGATGTCGCTTCCCGGCGCGACGGTCGCGATCGCGCCCAGCGCCTGCGCGATGCGGTCGACCGAGAAACGGAGCGAGCGCGGGAAGTCGGGCGCCAGGATCACGAACTCCGCCACCGACGCGGGGCGCATGCCGGTGTGGTACTTCCGGCGGAACGCTTCGAAGCCCGAGAGCGACTTCAGCAGCGCGGCCCACTGGTAGTAGTCGAGCGCCGAGCCCACCAGCTCCGGCCCGGGCAGCAACAGGTGGTACTTCACGTCGAGGATGCGCGCCGTCATGTCGGCGCGCTCGACGAACGTGCCGAGCTGGTAGAAGCCCCACGCCTCACCGCGCATCATCGTGCTGACCGTGACGCCGTGGAAGCGCGCGACCTCGTTGCGGACGTAGCGGCAGAACTCCGCCATCCGCTCCTGCGGCTCCGCGCTCTTGAAAATCGGCTCGGCGCGCAGCCAGAGTTCGTTCATGATCTCCCACATCTCCTTCGAGATGCGGTCGCGGACGACGCGCGCGTTGTCGCGCGCGAGCCGGAGACTCGAGCGGATCGAGCTGGGATTCGTGCGCTCGTGGACCAGGAACTGGATCACGCGGCCGGCGGTGAGGGCACCGTCGGGGTGGAGCTTCTCGTAGGCCTCGGCGCTGCTGCTGATCGAGAGGAGCGGGCGCCAGTGCTCGGCGGCCGGCACCGCGTCCTCGGCCTCCAGCAGGTGGAGCAGGTTGATGTCGACGAGCCGCGCGGTGTTGTCGACGCGCTCGAGATAACGCGACATCCAGTACAGCGAGTCGGCGATGCGGCTCAGCATCGGCCGCTCACTCGGCGAGGACCCAGGAGTCCTTGCTCCCGCCCCCCTGCGACGAGTTGACGACCAGCGACCCGCGCGTGAGCGCGACCCGCGTCAGGCCGCCGGGCACGACTTCGATGTCCTCGCCGTAGATCACGAACGGGCGCAGGTCGATGTGGCGCGCCTCGAGCTCGCCGTCGAGGTAGCAGACGTGGCGCGAGAGCGGCACGACCGGCTGCGCGATGAAGTTGCGCGGCGTCTCGAGGATGCGCTTCGCGCACTCGGCGCGCTGCGCCGCCGTCGACGCGGGGCCGATCAGCATGCCGTAGCCGCCCGAGTCGCTGACCGTCTTCACGACGACCTCGTCGAGATGCGCCAGCACGTACGCGCGCTCCTCGGGGTTCGTCATCTGGTACGTCGGCACATTCTCGATCAGCGCAGGCTCGCCCAGGTAGTAGCGGATGATCGCCGGGACGTACGGGTAGATCGCCTTGTCGTCGGCGATCCCCGTGCCGGGCGCGTTCACGATCGCGACGTTGCCCGCGCGCCACGCGTTCACGATCCCGGCGACGCCGACCAGCGAGTCGGGACGGAAGCAGAGCGGATCCAGGAACGCGTCGTCGACGCGGCGATAGACCACGTCGACGCGCTGGAGGCCGGCGGTCGTCTTCAAGTGCACGACGTTGTTCTGGACGACCAGGTCGCGGCCCTCGGCCAGCTCGACCCCCATCTCCTTCGCGAGGAACGTGTGCTCGAAGTACGCCGAGTTGTAGATCCCGGGCGTCAGGACCACGACGACGGCGTCGTCCTTGCCGCGCGGCGAGAGGCTGCGCAGCGCTTCGAGCAGCACCGCGGGGTAGTGTTCGACGCGACGCACGCGGTAGTCGGCGAAGAACTCGGGCAGGATGCGCCGCTCCACGATCCGGTTCTCGATCATGTACGACACGCCCGACGGCGTGCGGAGGTTGTCCTCCAGCACCAGGTAGCGGCCGCGCTCGTCGCGGATGATGTCGATGCCGCTGATGTGCGTGTAGATCCCGAGCGGCGGGCTGATCCCCATGATGTCGCGGCGGAAGTCCTGCCCCTGGTACACCAGCTCCGGGGGGATCACGCGGTCCTTCAGGATGCGCTGGCCGTTGTAGACGTCCTGGAGGAACAGGTTGAGCGCGCGCACGCGCTGCTTGAGGCCCGCTTCCACCTGGGCCCACTCGGAGGCCGGGATGATCCGCGGGATCAGGTCGAACGGCCAGACGCGCTCGATGCCTTCGTCGGCCTGGTTGTAGACCGTGAAGGTGACCCCCTCGGTGTGGAGCGCCAGGTGGGCCTCGTGGACCTTCGCCGCCAGCGTGCTCTGGCCCATCTGGCGGATGTGGTTCCAGAGCGGGCGATAGTGGTCGCGGGGCTCGAACGTGTTCCGGTAGAACTCGTTGTAGGCCTTTTCACCCGGCGACGCCGGGGGGAGTGGGGGTGCGAGCATGGGCGTGGACGACCCGGCGCGCCTGCGCCGCGCGCGCACCGTCCCGGGTGGCAAGTTCCGTGCCTCTCGCGGCGTCCAGCGGCGAACCGGGTTCGCGGCGACGGCCGGAAGCCGTTGCCGCCCGCGCGAGCAGGGCATGCCCGGGACGGAGGCACGCAGCGGTGGTCGCGCCGCCCGCGCCGAGCCGCTACCATCCGCCGATGTCCGACCCCGAGTCGATCCTGCTGGTCGTGTGCGACAACGCCGACTTCGATGCCCAGGGGAAGGCGTCGCTGCACGGGCTCTTCGACCTGGTCTGGGCCCAGAGCTACCCGACCCAGCACCCGTCCCTGACGGTCTTCGCCCAGGTCCGCTTCCGCTCCCCGGGCGAGACCCGCGTCGTCCTGGAAGCGCCCGACGGCACCCCGCTCGCGGTCGCCGACGCCTGCCGCTCGGCGACTCCCGGAAGGGCGCAGGCGATCTGCACGTTCTCCGACCTGATCCTGCCGACGGCCGGCGAATACCTCGTCCGCCTGGTCGCGAACGACGGCACCGTCGCCACGACCACGTTCGAGGTCCGCAGCCGGCAGTAGATCAGAGGCTGGCGTACACGGCGTCGATCAGCGCCGTCGCGCGCGGGTCGAGCAGGATGTGCGGACCCATCCGGTTCATCACGTAGCCGAACCCGACGCGCGCCTCCGGATCCGCGAAGCCGACCGAGCCGCCGGCGCCGGGATGCCCGAAGGCCCCGGGGTTCGGCCCGAAGCGCGCGCCGGAGCGCGGCTGCGAGAGCATGTAGCCGAGACCGAAGCGCGTCGAGAGACCGAGGACCAGGTCGTCGCCGAGCGACTGCTCGCTCCGGCAGCGCGCGATGCCGGCGCGGTCGAGGACGTGCGCGCCGTCGAGGTCCCCGTCGCACGCGAGGGCGCCGTACACGCGCGCGAGCGAGCGCGCGTCGCTGTGACCGTTTGCGCCCGGGATCTCGGCGTTGCGCCAGGCCGCGTTGTTCGGCCCCAGCACCATTGACGGCGGGTTGATGAACGCCATCGCCTGCACGCCCTGCGGATCGCTCATGATGGCCGCCGCGAGGCTCATCCCTTCCATGTCGGGGTCGGGAGGCGGGATCATGCTGATCTCGGCCGCGCGAGCGTGCTCCGGCTCCGGCAGGCCGATGTGGAAGTCGAGCCCGAGCGGCTCCGCGATCTGCTCGCGGAAGTACGTGCCGAGGCTCGTGCCGCTGATCCGCCGCACGACCTCGCCGACGAGCCACCCGAACGTGACCGCGTGATAGCCGTGGCGCGTGCCCGGCTCCCACCACGGCTCCTGCGCCGCCAGCGCGCCGGTGATCATGCTCCAGTCGTAGAGCGCCTCCGGTGGCAGCACGGGACGCGCGGCCGCGAGCCCGCTCCGATGGCTCAGCAGCCAGCGCACCGGGATCTCCGCCTTGCCGGATGCCGCGAACTCGGGCCAGTACTTCGCGACCGGCGCGTCGAGATCGAGGCGACCCTGCTCGACCAGCTGGTGCGCGCACAGCGCGGTCATGCCCTTCGTCGTCGAGTAGACGTTGACGATCGTGTCGCGGTTCCAGGGGTGCATCCTGGCCTGGTCGGCGTGTCCGGCCCACAGGTCGAGCACGGGTTTCCCGTCGACGGTGACGGCGACGGCAGCACCGACCTCGTTGCGCGCGAGGAACCCCTCCGCGAACTCCGCCCGGACCTTCGCGAACTTCGGATCACACGTCCCGTGGACGACGACGGACCCGCTCATCTCCCGATTCTCCTCAGCCGAGAAACCTGAGCACCGCCTCGGCAAACGCGTCCGGCCGCTCGAGCGGCGGCAGGTGCCCGCAGCCTTCGATGATCTCGCGGCGCGCACCTTTGATCCGATCGCGGTAGCGCTCGCCGTACGCCGTCGAGACCAGCCCGTCCTGCTTGCCCCACAGCACCAGCGTCGGCGCGCTGACGCGCCGGAGGCGGGCTTCGAGCTTCGGGTCGTGCAGGTACGGGTTCCAGCCGATCTTGGCCGCCGACTCGAGCGCCTTGAGTTGCGCGTAGACGATCGCCTCGGGCAGGTCGGCGGGCGACACCAGCGCGTGCATGAAGGCGGCGATCGGATGCGACTGGTCGTGGAACAGCATGCGCGCGAGCTCGGCCGGCTCGACGCCGAACAGCTCGCCGATCGGCGCCGTATCGATCCAGAGGCCCACCGCGTCGACCAGCACGAGCTTCTGCACGCGCTCCGGGTAGAGCGCGGCCAGCTCGGCCGCGATCCAGCCGCCGAGCGACGTCCCCACCACCGGCACGCTTCGCAGGTCGAGTACGTTCAGTAGGTCGACGTAGTGCAGGACGACGTCGAGGATGCCGTCGACGTCCTCGATGCCGGTCGAGTCGCTGAAGCCGGGATGTGCCGGCAGGTGCACCGTGAACTTCGCCGCCAGCCGCTCGTGCGCCTCGCCCCACTCGACGTCCGCACCGGCGCTGTGCAGGTAGAGGAGCGGCGGGCCGCTGCCGCCGACCAGCAGGCGCACCGACTTCCCGGCGACGACGATCGTGCGGGTCTCGGGCATCACGCCACCGACGCCGCCGCTCGCGTGCCGGGCGCGTGCACGACGCCCTGTACGTGCGGCAGCACCTCGCGCGAGAACAGCTCGAGGTTCTTCCGCGTGAGATCCGCGGGCAGCGTCGCGAGCTGCGGCAGCACCAGCACGTTGCCGACGCCGAGCCAGCGCGTCATCTCCACCATCTTCTGCCGGACCGTGGCCGGGCTGCCGACGATCGCGTAGTCCCCGTCGACGATCTGGTCCCACGTGGTCGCGTTCAGGAGGAAATCGCCGAACGCCGACAGCACCTTCATCGCCGAGCGCGCCGACGTGTAGCCGGGCGGGCTGATGTTGATGCCGGGCAGCAGCTTGTGCGCGAAGTGCCAGAGGTGCGGCTCGAACTCGCGCCGCGCCTGCTCGTCGGTATCGGCGACGTAGACCGGCACCAGCCACCCCATCTGCCCGGGCGACGCCGTGTACCCCTCACGCTCGCAGGCCTCGCGGAAGTAGTCGAAGTTCTTCTTGAAGACGCGCTTGTGGAAGTACGGGATGCCCATGTACGCCCAGCGCTTGCGCGCGACGAAGTCCATGGTCTCGTAGCTCCCGGCACCCGGGATCCAGATCGGCGGATGCGGCTTCTGGATCGGCGTCGGCCAGGGGTTCACGTAGCGCAGCTTGTAGTACTTCCCCACTTGGACGAACGGCCCGGGCGCGGGCCACCACCGGATGGAGGGGTTGCACGCATCCGGAAACGCCCCGCGTGC
>JACXTT010012264.1_pt1 | contig 11381 bp, 11 predicted proteins | sample 9270951 | NCBI WGS metagenome assembly JACXTT01 (sample SAMN15532306, study PRJNA645909) | rock metagenome | isolation source: weathered quartz diorite | place: Puerto Rico | collected 2017-06-21 | reverse complement strand
GAAGTCGAGCAGCCCTTGGAGTTCCTTTGCGTCAGTTGTCATCTCGCCGCTCTCCACGCCGCCTGGCAAGTTCTTCCCGAATCCGATCCAGCTTCACGCCGCGCTGAACCAACAGAACGAGCAGGTGATAGAGGAGATCAGCACTCTCTTCAACCACGCGCTGATCGCTCTCTTCTCGGCCCGCTCTCACCGTTTCTTCAGCCTCTTCTTCAACCTTCGCCAGAATTTTCTTGAGACCTTCATCAAAGAGTCTGGTTGTATAGGAACCAACGGGCCGTTCGTGCTGTCTGGTTTCGATTAGCGAATACAACTCATCCAGCAGACCGAGCCGATTTGGATTTGCCTCGTTGACATCAATTCTGTTCCAGACTTCGGACTCCCGATTCGCGACAGCAGTATCAAAGCAGGTTCGCGCGCCAGTGTGACAGGCTGGCCCGCACGGCTCGACGCGAATAAGCAACGTGTCCTGATCACAATCGGGTCGGATTTCAATGATGCGCTGCGTGTTGCCAGAGGTGGCGCCTTTGTGCCAAAGCTCGTTGCGCGATCGCGACCAGAACCAGGTCTCATTTGTCTCAAGTGTGCGTCGCAGGCTGTCGATACTTGCGTAGGCGAGCATCAATACTTCATTTGTTAAAGCATCCTGGATAATTGCCGGAATCAGTCCGCGCTCGTCGAATTTCAGTTGTTCGATTTGGAGATTCATCTCACCACCACACCACGTTCTCGCAGGTAATTCTTCAACTCAGAAATCGTCAGCTCGCCAAAATGAAAAAGCGATGCGGCCAACGCCGCAGACGCGCCACCCACTGTCAACGCATCGTAAAAGTGTTCCAGCTTGCCCGCGCCACCTGAGGCGATGACCGGAATACGCACCGCGCTTGAAACAGCACGCGTTAACTCAATATCAAAGCCATCGCGGGTGCCGTCACGATCCATGCTCGTCAAGAGAATCTCTCCCGCCCCGAGGTTCTCTGCGCGCGCAGCCCACTCAACTGCGTCCCAACTGACATGCGTGCGGCCGCCGTGCGTGTAAACGTCCCAACCACCCGCCCGCGATCCGTTTCGCCGCGCATCAATCGACACGACGATGCATTGCGATCCAAACGTCTCCGCGGCTCGTCTGATTAGATTTGGATCTTTAACTGCAGAGGTGTTCAGCGTAATCTTGTCCGCGCCCGAACGCAGAACCGCGCGCATGTCCTCAACCGATCGCAAGCCTCCGCCCACTGTAAATGGGATGAAGACTTCATCCGCGACGCGGCGCACCAGTTGCGCCACAATCTCGCGTTTGTCTGACGACGCCGTAATGTCCAAGAAGGTAAGTTCGTCGGCGTTTTCTTGATCGTATCGCTTCGACTGCTCAACCGGATCGCCCGCATCAACAAGCGAGACAAACCTCTGGCCTTTAACTACGCGACCGCAGTCCACATCGAGACATGGGATGATTCTTTTCGCCAACATTAGTTCACGGCAAAATTGTGCAGCAGCCTGAGTCCCACCGCCTGGCTCTTTTCCGGATGGAACTGCACGCCCGCGACATTGCCCCGGGCGACAATCGAGGCGTAGTTGAGTCCGTATTCGGTTTCGCCAATCGTCACCTCGTCGCTCGCCGGCGCGCAAAAATACGAATGCACGAAATAGAAAAAAGACTCGTCAGCCACTCCGGCAAACAATGAATGGTCAGTCCGCTGTTTGATTTGGTTCCAGCCAACTTGCGGAACAACCAGTTCGTCTGGAAATCGACGCACGCGTCCAGGCAGCAGGCCGAGACCGCAAGTACGACCGAATTCTTCAGACTCTTCGAAAAGTATCTGCATTCCCACGCAAACTCCCAACAAAGGCGTGCTCGCGGCTGCCTGTTCCGCAACCAGCAGATCAAAGCCGCGCTCGCGCAGAGCATTCATGCAAGCTCCGAAGGCGCCCACGCCCGGCAGCACCAAACGTGCGGCTGCCCGCAGCTCACGCTCGTCACTGCTGACAATCGCGTCGACGCCGGTTGCGATAAACGCCTTCTCAACCGAACGAAGGTTCCCGACGCCATAATCAATGATTGCCACTTGAGTCATCTGCTATAGCGATCCCTTCGTACTTGGAACATCAATGACACGCGGATCCAACGCAACCGCCTGGCGCAAAGCACGCGCCGTCGCTTTGAAAGTCCCCTCCAACATGTGATGGGTGTTGCGTCCGCGCAAACAGTCGAGATGCAGGTTGCACTTCGCGCTTTCGGCAAACGATCGCCAGAAGTGTTCGGCCAATTCAACTGAGAAGTTGCCGATCTTCTGGCGCTTCGTCTTCACCTCATAAACCAGATAGAACCGTCCCGAGAGATCGATGACTGCACGACACAGCGCTTCGTCCATCGGCACGATGGCCTCGCCGTATCTTGCGATACCTTTCTTGTCACCAACCGCGTCGATTACGGCACGCCCGAGACAAATGGCGATATCTTCAACTGAATGGTGATCATCAACGTCCAAATCACCGCGGCACGCAACCTCGAGATCAAACAGGCCATGCTTCGCAAACAACTCAAGCATGTGATCGAGAAACGGCAAGCCCGTGCTGATCCTCGATTTCCCTGAACCATCGAGGTTCACTTTCACGCGCACGTCCGTCTCTTTCGTCCGACGTCGAATCTCAGCGCCGCGCGCCTTTGGCTTTTTTGATTTCATGGGTTGTGCTCCTCGCAAATCTCCTTTAGCGCTGCGATCAACTGTTCGTTCTCTTCAGGGGTCCCAACGCTCACGCGAAAGTACTCTTTCAGCATCGGATAGCCGCTCACATCGCGCGCCAGAATGTCTCGCTGCAGAAGCTGTTCAAACACAGTTCGTGGATTCAACTCAGATTTCACCACCATAAAATTAGCTTGCGATTTCACCGGCATCAGCCCGGCGATCGCAGCGAGGGACTCAAACAGCCGTTCGCGTTCTTCGATGATTTTGTCAACGAGCGGTTGCAATTCCTGCGCATACATCTCGATCGCAACTTCAGCCGCGGTCTGCGAAAACACATTCAGGTTGTACGGCAACACTGCCTTTCTGATTTCGGTCGCCAACTCCCCCGCGGCCAGCACATAACCAACGCGCAAGCCGGCAAGCGCCATTGCTTTCGAAAAGGTGCGGAGCACAACCAGGTTTGGATAATCACGAAGCAGTGGCACCGTGGTTTGTCGTGCAAATTCGTGATAAGCCTCGTCGACCACGACCAACCCACGCGATTCGTTGAGCACCGTTCGCAAATCGTCATTCGACAGCGAACAACCGGTGGGATTGTTAGGCGAACAGATGATAGTTAGCCGGGGAGAGAACATTCTGATTGCGTTCAGAATCGCATTCGCGTCGAAAGTTAGTTCGCTGGTGAGCGGCGCATTCAGAATCTCGCCCCCCAGTATGGTGGTGATTTGACGGTACAACGCGAAGGTCGGCTCACAAATCAGAACGCGTGTGCCTGCCGCGACCGTGACCATCAGCAGTGCCTGAATGAGTTCATTCGAGCCGTTGCCCGAGATGATTCCATCAGCCGTCCATCCGGCAAATCCTGCAAGCGTTTGCTGTAATTCAAGCGAGACAAAATCCGGATAGCGCGACCACTCTCGTTCGGCCATTCGTCGCCACACCTCTTCTTTGATCCGCGCTGGCGCATCCCACGGATTCTCGTTCTGATTGATCTTGATCGCCGCGCGATCCGGCCGCAACGAATACGGCTTTAAATCGCGCACGGTCGATTTGATTGTCTCAGTTCCCTTGCTCATTCTTTCGTTCTGATCGTTGCGGATCGCGAATGACCATCTAGTCGCTCCGCTTCAGCAATTGCGGAAATCAGCGGAGCCGAAACTTTCATTTGAGTTTCGGAATACCGCAACACGCTCGTGCGTTTCACAAAATCGTACACGCCCAGCGCGGACGAGAACCGGGCAGTTCCGCCGGTTGGCAGAACGTGATTCGGCCCGGCGAAATAATCGCCGACGGCTTCGGGTGTAAAAGATCCCAGAAAGATCGCGCCCGCGTGTTTGATCTTCGCCGCAATCGCATCATCATCGGCAGTCATTAGCTCCAGATGTTCGGGCGCCAAGTCGTCAACGATCGCAGCCGCTTCTTCGAGATCGTTCACGATAATCACTCCGCTGAATTCGCTCAGTGACGCGTGGATGATCTTGCGTCGCGAAAGATTTGGAAGTTGACGCGCTACTTCATCGGCAACCATTCTCGCCAGGGTTTCGCTGGTAGTTATCAAAAGTGCGGAGGCCTGCTCGTCATGCTCGGCCTGGGCCAGGAGATCCGCGGCGATGAAATTCGCGCGGGCGTTTTCATCGGCGACGATGACAACTTCAGTCGGTCCGGCAATCGAATCGATGCCGCACGTGCCAAAGACCAGCTTCTTCGCGGCGGCAACGTACTTGTTTCCGGGACCGGTGATCTTGTCCACGCGCGGGATTGTTTCTGTGCCGAAAGCGAGTGCGGCAATTCCTTGCGCACCGCCGACGTTGTAAACCTCAGTCACGTTGAGTTCGAGCAAAGCAGTAGCAATCGCAGGATTTTCGGCTACGGTTCGTGGCGGGGTTGCGATCACAATGCGTGGAACGCCGGCAATCTGCGCCGGCACAACGTTCATAACTACCGACGAAGGATAGGCCGCCGTGCCCCCCGGAACGTAAAGCCCCACCCGTTCGATCGGAGTTATCCGCTGCCCGAGAGTCACGCCTGAGACTGGATTGAATTCCCACGAGTTCTCGATCTGACGTTCATGAAAAGTCCTGACGTTCGCGATGGAAACTCGAATCGCGTCGAGCACGCGGCCGTCGACCTGCACAGCCGATTCGCGCAGCACACTTTCATGGACTCGCAGATCGCTCAGCTTCAGCTCAACGTTATCGAAGCGCTTCGCATATTCAATTAAACTAAGGTCACCACGTTTGCGAACGTCGCTGATGATGTCGGCAACCCGCGCCAGCAGTTCTTGATCGAGCGCAATGCTGCGACTCTTGATCTTTTCGATCATCGCGGCGCGTGCAGCAGAGTCATTCTTATCGATAATTCTAATCATCTTCGTTCAACGCCTCGCTTAGTGCCTGGATCAATCCAGTTAACGCCGCGGATTTGAGTTGATAACTCGCGCGATTTACCACCAGGCGGGCAGTCGATTCGAAAATCTCTTCGACGACATGAAGTCCATTCGCTTTAAGCGTGCGTCCCGTCTCGACCAGGTCGACGATGCAGTCTGCCAAGCCGAGCAACGGGGCAAGCTCCACCGAACCAGAGAGTTGAATGATCTCTACCGGAACACCGCGTTCGCCAAAGTGCGCTGAGGCGACGCGCGGATATTTTGTAGCAACGCGTAACATGCCGGGGCTGCCAAGCGCTTCACCATTCTTCGCGGCGACCGCCATCCGGCAGCGCGTCAAGCGAAGATCCAGCGGCATCAAAACGTCCGCGTGGGACTCTAACAACACGTCACGGCCAACGATGCCACAGTCAGCGGCGCCGTGTTCGACGTACACCGGCACATCGCCGGGCTTCACAATGATAAATCGATACCGGCCGGCCGAATCTTCGATGGCTAATCGACGCGACAAGAGAACATCGTTTGAAATTGCGATGCCCGCCTGCGTGCACAAAGCAATCGCGGCATCTTGTACGCGTCCTTTGGCTACAGCGACTGTTAACATGTTTCACCATTTGCTTCCCGGTTAAGCGCATTATCGCTTTGCCGCGCAATCACATCGGTCAACGCATCGAGATCCAGAACAAACCCAACCGCCGGCTCAGCCTTACCAAACGAAGAAGTAAGCTGATCGTAACGGCCGCCCCGCCCAACGCGAGCCCCCGCGCCCTCGACATAAACCTTGAAAAGCAACCCGGTGTAATAATCGAGGCCTGACACGTCACCCAGATCGATTTCGAAACGATCAGTCAGTCCCTTCAATTCAATCTCGTCCCAGATTCTTTCGAGTGCATCCAGGGCAGCACATGATCGCGCGTTGGTGATTACCCGCCTGGCGTCATTCAGAATGGCGCGTTTTCCGGACAGCCGAATTACGCTCGCAAACATTTGGCGCTCGGTTTCCTCGATATGAAGTTGATCCAGCAGCGTGTCTAACCCCGACACGTCTCGCGCATCGATCAACGCGCGCAACGCCTCCCGCGACTGTTCAGTCAACCCGAGATTCTCGGCGATGCCGTTAAAGACCTCAGCGCTGTTAAGCGTGATGCAGTACTTTTGTCCGAGACCCAGATGATCGAGCGTCTCAACAACGATTGCGAGCGGCTCGACATCAGCATCGACTCCGCCGGCGCCGATCAACTCACACCCGAGCTGCGTACTTTCTCTTTGCCACTCCGCACTTGTGCGTGCCTGTTGATGAAAGACCGGCGCGACGTAACACAAGCGTAAGGGGAGCTCTCTATTGGCCAACAAGGTCGCTGCCGCGCGCGCTACTGATGAAGTCACGTCGGGACGCAACGCCAGCAAGCGGCCATCATTGTCGGTAAAACGAAAAGCAGTCTCAGCTTCGGCGCCCATGCCCTGCTCAAACAAGGCATAGTAGTCGACGGTGGGAGTGATAATCTCTTCATAGGAAGCACCTTCGAAGATTGAAATCGCGCGAGCCTCAATCAAGCGACGGAGGCGTGCCGCGCCGCCGATGTAGTAGCGCAAGCCGTTGGGAATTTTCGAAATCTGCATTCTTCTCAACTTCAAAATTAGCCTTATGTCATCACCCAAAAAGAAAAACCCGCTGCCAACTTCGATTCGCTGGCAGCGGGTTCGTGAAACTATTAAGACCTACTAAGCTTCGCGCATGAACACAGCCACCACCGACAAACGCCAGTGGGAATGATGATGATGGTGATGATGCGTTCTGCTAATCATGAACAGAATTCTTATAGATGACTGACTGTGGATTGTCAACCGCTCACCCGCCGGCAATGAACGGCCGCGATTGCACAACATAGATTTGTCCGCGCACTACTGCCCACTCAATATCCTGCTCTTTGTTGTGAAACACCTGCTTGATTTTCGCCGCCGTCTGGGCCAGACGGCGAACCACATCATCAGTCAAAACCGCGCGCTCGCCGCTGATCGGAATTTCTTTGATCCCACCGCTCTCGTCAAACGTGAGCAGGCTATCTTCCTCCGACCGCGTCAGCACTTGCACTGCATTCGCGATGGGACGATAGATAACTTGTTCGGCAACATTTTGGTCTTCCACTCCTTTCATTCCCAGGCCACGCTTGGCGCTGATATAGATCGATCCTCTATTGATCGGATTCGGATCGCGGTTGAAAGGATCGGTGGTAATCATTACACCCGAGCTCTCTGAGTTGATGCCTTCCTGAATCAGCACTGCCATGTACACCTTAGTATGATCGATGCTGGCACGTTCCCGCGCCTCGTACGCTTCGTAATTCCAGACCGACGCCCAGACCGATTTGATTCCGTCGATTAGCTGCTCGTCGGTTTTCAAGTTTGGCATCGAGGTGTAGATGCCGGCGCCGTTGAAATTCGGCAGGTCTTCGCTGTTCGTCGAACTGCGTGCGAACACGCCCTTCCCTGGAAACTCCAAATGCGCGCGCCTAACGATTTCCGTGCGAAGCTGCGCATTCATCGGCGCTTTCTGCATGTTATCGCGCAGCTGAACCAGATAAGCTCTGCGATAGGCTGGATCATGCACGAACTTCTGATCGTTCAGCATCGTGTAGATCGCATCGTCGAATTTGTTTTCCCGCAAAAACTGATCGTAGAAGTAAAAAGGGATCGTGAACCCGGGAGGCACGGTGAAGCCAGGCAGCTTCGCATGAATCACCTCACCCAAATTTGCAGACTTCGCGCCGTACGCAATCACCGAGGAAGCACGCTGCTCGTTCAGTCCGGCTAGTTTCGTCACCGACAGATCCGAACGCGGCGTCATGATGTCGAGCCGCTGCTTCAGACGCTTTTGATATTCATCAAGCTGGTTGTTGTCGGCACGCTTGATCGAATAGTTATCGCGCCGCGCGTCGAACTCAACCCACCAACCGTTATATTGCTTCAGCAATTCCTGCGCGTTCTTGATGTAAACGTTGGGAATGTTCCAACCCTTTGCCAGCAGATTGATGTGCGACAGCGGCGTCGAAGGTTTGCTGGTAATGATTCCCGCAACCGGCGGCAACTGAATCGGCACTTCGTCGAGAACCAGGATTTCGTTAAAGCCGATCTCGACGTGTTCATCCAGTTTGGGAATAACGTGAATCCGCCCGAGACCCCTGGCAACATTCAGCGGCTGGTAGTCCTGGCCCTTCGTGATTTCAGTTTGGAGCACTCGCGGGATGTCGAGCGTTGCCGATGCTTCTTCCTGTCTTGATGAATTCGGTTTATAAGCCACCGGGGTAAAGAAGCTCTGGTTGATTATCTCAAACGCGAGCTTGATTTGATCCGCCGGAATCAAATCCCCTTCCCAAAACTCGAACGTCCACTTCTTCACGGGAGTTTGATAAGCAATCGTACCGAGAATAAAGCGGCGATTCGACTTCAGATAATTATTTCGAAAGAACTCTTCGCCTCGCTCGAGTGAAAGGTAAGTGCCGTTCACAAAGTCCTTATGAAACTTGTAGAACTTTGTGTTCACGTAGTAGATGCGGTTTTTGTTCTGGCGATCGATCACGAACAGGGCGTGGGGCAAAGCGTAGGGCGTGTTTGGATCGTAAACGACCGCCAGCGAATCGAACTGTGCTTGGGAGCTGATTGCCTTTAATGAACCGCCCTGAGCAAAAGTCGTCACCGCGGTCAGGCAACCGAAGATCAAGGAAACGAAGATGCGTTGGAAAGTGTTGCGACTCATTGAGATTTCAGAACGGCCGCGCCTTCAGAAATCAATAGCTCAATCAACTCGTCCAGATGCCGCTGTTCCGTCAAATAACTGTTAACATTCACGCGCAGTGCGCGACGACCGTGCAGCATCGTTGATGGGAAGAAAGCCTTGCCGCTTTTCTCTATGCGCTGCTGCAGAGCTTGTTGAATATCATCCTGCTCCTCCGGCGGCATTAATCGAACGCTCTCCGGCGCGTAGCGAAAACAACAGACGGCCGTTTCAACATCGCCCAGCCGCTCAAAATCCGGCAACGCATCAAGCCGCGCCGCTAAATGCGCTGTCAGTTCGATGTGTCGTTCGACCGTTTGGCTGTATCCGCGCTTACCCATGAACTTGAAGCACATCCAGAGCTTCAGCGCGTTGAACCGGCGCGTGCCCATCTGGCCATAGCGGAAAAAGTCGTATTGCGAATCGTCATATCCGCGCTGCTCGGCAAGGTAATCCGGCGACATGTCGAACGAGTTGCGCAAGACCTCGCCACCGTCACGCACCAGGGTTGTTCCGCATGAGAAAGGCACGAACATCCACTTGTGGGGATCGAAGGTAACAGAGTCAGCGACCTCGATACCGCGCAGTTTCGCTTTGTGCTTGTCTGAAAACGCGAGCGCGCCGCCGTATGCCGCGTCAACGTGAAACCAACAATCATGTTCGCGCGCGATTTCGGCTAGAGCCGGCAAATCGTCGATCACGCCTGTGGCAGTCGTGCCAGCGACCCCAACCACACAGAACGGTTGCATCCCTTTGCTGAGGTCTTGCCTAATGGCTTCTGTCAATCGATCTAGTCGAATGTGAAATCGCTCATCAGTTTCGATCTTGCGCAGACTCTCTCTTCCGAGCCCTAAAATGTCGAGACTCTTCTCAACGGAATAGTGACACTGCTCTGAGGTATAAACGGTCAGGTCGCTTCCCTGCCGCGCACCGCGCCGCGCGATGTCCTGTGAAATTCGGTCGCGAGCACACTTGAGCGCTATTAGATTCGCTTCTGAGCCACCGCTAGCAAGGACCCCGAAGGCGTTCTCGCCATAGCCAATCAATTCACACAACCAGCGAATAGTTTGCGATTCGATCATCGCGGAGGTTGGCCCGTTGCGCCAGGCGCCCGCGTTCTGATTCAGCGATGAACAGAGCGCATCGGCCCAAACACCAATCGCCAGCGGCGCCGGATTGAACTGTCCAAAGTATCGTGGACTGGGAACCGTCATCGCATTCGGCGCCACATCGCGCGCAAACTGCTGCAGAACCTCCTCTGCCGACGAACCGGCAATCGGCAACGGTTCATCAAACAGTTTCTTCAGCTCATCAGGCGTCGCCGACGGAGCCACTCGCAAATCCGCAATTTTCCCGGCGCGTTCGCTGATGAGTTTAGTAACTGCGCCGCCAATCTCTGCATGCTGCTGTCTCAGTTCGTCAGGGGTCATGTTATCTTCGCGTCGTAGACGCTGATCTAAACAGACTCAATCACGAAATGCCAGCACCGCTCGAACAGTTTGCGAATGCTTTGCGATTGGCCGCGCCTGATTTCTCCATCCAACTCAGCGATGATCAAATCCAAAAGCTAGCCGAGTATTATGAACTCCTGGTGAAATGGAACCCACGGCTCCATCTCGTCGCACCATGCTCTCCGGAAGAGTTCGCGACGCGTCATGTGCTCGAGTCAATGATGCTGCTCAAGCATCTGCCGACGCACGCGAAGGTGGCGGATATTGGATCAGGCGGTGGACTACCGATGATTCCATGTCTCCTGGTGCGCGATGACTTGCACGCCAAATTGATCGAGTCGTCGACACGAAAAGCCATCTTCTTGCGCGAAGCTGTGCGACCACTCAAGCCACCGGAACGTATTCAGGTTCTCGCTGAGCGTTTTGAACAGGTCGAGCCCACTGATGTGGAATTCATCACCTGTCGCGCGCTTGAAAAGTTCGCCCAGACACTGCCGCGAATTCTTGATTGGGCGCCCCGAAATGCGACGCTCCTCTTCTTCGCCGGTGAAAATCTGTGTTCCGAGGTTCAATCTCACCTGAAATCCGTAGTTGTCGAACACTTGCCAAAATCGGACGCGCGCTTTCTCCTCGTTGCCGGACTGTAAATTTATTTGCCATTTCTGGAAGGCCGGTCAGATTATCGGTTTCCCCTTTGTACAGGTTTGATTCCAAAGCGTTGGGTTCGGCATTAGGAGAATCCATGCGTAGCCCACATGAGCGGCAATCCGGCCCATGTGATTCGGGGGTTCATATGCGTCTTATAACAAAACTTGGCTTGGCGCTCGCAGCAGTTCTGTTGCTGGCGGCAGCTACACCGGCGGTCAAAGCCGACGCCCTCACAATTACGAGCGGTGGTTTTAACTTGACCAATCTCGGTAATGACGGCACCGGCACACCGGGGATGGATTCGCTCATTGGTGCGGCGGCTACCTCGACGCATCAGATTACCGGAATGGATAATTTTGTAGCGCTGCTGAACCCAATGACCTTCCCGGCAGGATTCACCGGTCCCAAACCCGGTTGTCCCCATCCATTTACATTTCCGCAAA
>JACXTT010012263.1_pt1 | contig 11382 bp, 16 predicted proteins | sample 9270951 | NCBI WGS metagenome assembly JACXTT01 (sample SAMN15532306, study PRJNA645909) | rock metagenome | isolation source: weathered quartz diorite | place: Puerto Rico | collected 2017-06-21 | reverse complement strand
CCCGAAAGCAAAGGGTGGAAAGTCCAAAAGGCTCGTTCCACTGGGAGGAGGCAAACACCTGGAACGGCATCACCCCGTTCCAGAACTCACCCTCCCGCACGGTTTGCGGGGCCGTTCCGGAAAAGAAAATCAAACTCCTGCCCAGCTATCCCATGAGAACCGGCCGCAACTTCGACGAAGTGCTTCGCGTGCTGGACTCACTCCAGCTCACAGCAAAACATGCGCTCGCGACGCCAGTGAACTGGAAGCCCGGCGACGATATCGTGATCCCGCCCGCCATGTCGGAAGAGGATGCGAAGAAAAAGTTCCCGAACGGCTGGAAGACCCTCAAGCCTTATCTGCGCATGGCTCCGCCACCGAAATAAACGCAAAACGCCTCTCCCTCTGGGAGAGGCCGACGCGCGAAGCGCGGCGGGTGAGGGTCTCAGTTGCGGCAACACTGAAACCCTCGCCCTACCCTCTCCCAGGGGGAGAGGACGACGTCGAGCGCTCTAGTCGTAATATGCCGGCGCCTTCTTCAGCTTTGCTCCAGCGGCCGCGTCGTGCTGGATCCAGAGCTGCGCTTTGGCTTGCTTCACAAACCCTTCGATCTTCTCGCGGCTTTTGGCCGTCTGCTGCTTGTCGAAGTCAAAACTCGGAATGACCTTCAGCTTGAGCTCTTCGGGATAGTGATAGAGATCGCCGGATAAAAGAACGGGACCGGTCTTTGCCAGCTTCAAGAACAGCGATTGATGGCCCGGTGTGTGACCGGGCGTGAATTTGATCACGACCGTGCCGTCGCCAAACACGTCGTGGTCTTCGTTGTTGAGCAGCATCGTCTTGCTCTTCTCGAGGCTGCTGAATAACGCCGCATTCGGTGTCGTGGGACCTGGCGCGCCGCCCTTGGCCGTTGCGAACATCGCATCGCGCTCGGCTTTTTGCACAATCCACGTCGAGCTGGAAAACGCGTTGGCATTCGCAACGTGATCGCCGTGATAGTGCGATAACGCGAGATACGTGATGTCGGCGGGTGTGTATCCGATCGCTGCGAGTTGCGGCAGCAGCGGCCGGGCGACTGTAAACGCCCCCTGTTTCGCGGGACCCGGCTCCTTGAAATCCTTATCTGAAATCTCGCCGGTATCCCACATCAACGTTCCCTTCGGATGCGCGATCAGATAGCACGGCGTAAACATTTCCGTGGTCGCCAGCTGTCCGGGCTGGAATCCGAACCTGTCCTCCCCGACGCCCGTGATCTTCCCGCAGTCGAGAATATACAACCTGACCGATTTTGGAGCGGCCGCACTCTTCTTTTGTTGCGCAACGGCGAAAGGCACGGCAGCCAGTACAACAAACGCCACCGCGAACGAAAACACGCGTAAGATTCGATTCAACATGGCGACAAGCATAGAATTAGCCACAAAAAGGCACAAAAGAATTCTTATGATGAACGCGAAGCCCTCGCAACCGAGTCTCCCCGACGCAATCGGGTTTGTCGGCCTGTGCGCGCTTGTGATGCTGTTTGTGACGGCATCGGTCCAGCTTACTCCCGACACCAATTTGCGCGTGCTGAAGGGAATGACGCCGCTTCTATCGGCGGAATTGGTCCGTACCAAAACGGATCTCGAACAGATATTTGGCCACCCGGGCTCTGAAAATCGACAAATCATCAGGGACGCCATAGAGTTCGATTTCATGGACTGGTGGCTGGGATTCAGCCTTCTCCTCAGCGTGACGACGATCATCATGAGGCCTAAATTGATCCGCCTCTCATGGATAACGATGTCGATCATTATCGCTGCAGGCATCGCGCGCTACACAGTCTCACGGCACCTGCTTGCCGCCGCCAATGCGACGGCTTTTACCGACGCGATGGCGTGGGGAATCCGATGGCCATCCTTGCTGTCATGGCTGCTCATCTTCACTTTCTCAATCCTGAACAGCCTGGTGTTTCTCAGAGGCCGCAGCGAAGCGAAAGTCGGCGGTTGCATTTTCATCCTGTCTTCCCTGATCGGGATTGTCGGCGTCGCCGTTTACGATGTCCTGATTCCTTACGCCGCCCTCGGACTCTTTGTCGGCCTATGCGGAGTCACAATGATGGTGCTGCTGATCCCAGAGTCCGTGTGATGTTGAATGCGTTGTCCGTTTTCGACCTTCGACGCCGAGGTGTGTGATACTGCCTAACGCATCGCAGAGCTTTCCCGCGGTATCAGATATTTTGTCATATCAGCAACCGTCACGACAGTTGTGGAAATATGAGCTAATCGCTGCTGTGAACTTCTTAATTCGGGAATGAGCCGATCAAAGCGGTCGAAAAAGGCAGGTTCTTGGATGGCGCTCTCGAGGTACGTCTCAAATGGCAGCGCCACATTGGCCTGCGGCGTGTATCTCTTTCCAGCCCTGTTGAAGGCTTCCTTCCAGCGTTCTCGAGACCAATCCGAACTTAGCTGCATAGCTCTTCGACCTCGTATCATAAACGTTGCTCTGAAGTGAAATAAGGCGTTTGGGAGTGCAATCGATGTGGCAGGCCCCATACGCCTTTTGGCCTCGATTCATCCGCCAAAAAAATTCTGAGTGTGGGAAACGGTGCGCTGCGTTAACGTAGCGTGCCAGCTTCGATCGAGATCCGGGAAAACGGCCGCCACATGCATTATCGATATCACGACCTTATATCGAAACAGCTTCAGGCGATGAAGAAGGTTATGGAAGCTCTTCCTGATATAGAGCAGGCATGCCGGTACGTTATGGATTTAGTCTTTGAGATGCTTCCGGCCGCTCGAGTCGCCATTATGGTAAATGACCGGCGCGCAACGCGCGAACCGCTGGATTTCGTTGCCGAGGTATTCGGGGAGCGAAGGGTTGCCGGCCCGGTTCGCTTCACGCCAAAGGCCGAGGCTATCGAGAGTGTTTATAGTCACGGAAAACTGTATGTCAGTCCGGATAGCCCGCACATTGTATGCGCTCCGGTGATCGTCTCGGATCGCGTGCGGGGAGCTGTTTACTTTGAAAGCACCCGGGCAGCTCCCGACTTCATCGTCGAACAGACGAAATGCATACAGGCAAGTGCCATAATGGTGGCTTCGATCATTACAAGATCAGAAGAAATCAGCCATTTCGAAAACGAGAGAATCTTCCTTTACGAGAAATTGCGAAGGACCTACAAAATGGTTGGTGACGGCCCCGCAATGCGCGCTCTTCAGCGCGGCATGCGCAACGCGGCGACCGGTGATGGACCGGTTCTTATCCTTGGCGAGAGTGGAACGGGCAAAGAAGTGATCGCGTTTGGCATCCATGACATGAGTTCGCGCGCCGGACGCGCGTTTATACTCTTGCAGTGCGGGGATACCGACAAGACCCGCCTGCGAAAAGCTCTCCTGGGTGATCGCGCGTCATGGGACGATCCCCGCGGGACCGTCTTTCTGAAGGAAATAAGCCGGCTGGCTCTGCCGGCGCAAAAAGCGCTGCTTCAGATAGTGCAGCATGAGAAGCCTCATGTGCGCCTGATGGCGTCGACGCAATTGGACCTTGATGAGGAGATCGCACGTCATGCGTTTCTTCCCGGACTGGCGGAGCACTTGACCGGTTATACGTTGTTGGCTCCCGCGCTGCGTGAACGGATCGAAGATATTCCCTTCCTGGTAAACCATTTCGTCGAAAAACATCGCCATGGTTACAAAGTCACGGGTATCTCGCCTGAAGCGATGGATGCGATCCTGCTGTGCTCGTGGTCGCCGCTAAATGTCCGCGCTTTGGACCTTGGGATCGAGGCGGCGATCATGTCGCGGCGTTCCGGTATCATCCGTCCCGAAGATCTGCCGGAACTGATGACGGAATCACCGTCGGCAGAAAGACAAACTATGGACAACAGACAGCGGCTCACAGCAAGAACCGTGGGGCGGAAGACCATTCTTCGCCGCCTTGAAGAGAATGGCGGAGATGCTGACGACGCAGCCCTCTCTCTAGGAGTTCTTCCCGAAGTTGTACAGGCCGTTTTATCTGAGAACAACTAGCCCGGACAACGACAGGCCGTCAACAATATTGGCCGGGTCTATTTCCGTCTGGGTACGGGCATGCCGCCGCCCGACTCGGCGGCATGCCCTTCGCCAAAAGGAAGCGGAGGCTACTTCCTTTTGCGCGATCTCTTCGGCGGAGGGCCGGGCACGTGTTGCTGTTCGGTTGTGGCCGCCCGCCGGTCCGCTTCCCGCTGGGTGATGAACTGACCATCCCTGGAATCGCGGTAAACGGTTCGCTTTTTGCGTTCTGGCATTTTTTCAATCACCTCCTTTCCTGCGCAGTTCGCTATTTGCCATAGAGCGCCTGCCAGAGGCCGGCGCACACTGTCGCCAGCCATCCGCCCTTCAGCCAGGCTTGCCATTGCTCGAGCTTCGCAACCCGGTTCGGCAGGTTTTGGTTTTGCATCCCATCGAGCTTGGCTTCCATGCGGCCGAGCCGGTGAACGATGTCCTGGAGGATGTCCATCATGGCGTCCTCCTTACATGCAGATGTGGCTGACCGGGTCGCTCCAGTCCGTCCAGTTGGCGGAACTTCCCAGAGCGCGCGCCTGCACGGTGTACGTTGTGGTCGGCGTCAGTCCGTTGATGGGCATCGAGCGAGAGCTGGTAAAGCCGCTCACTATTTGCCACGGACCGCTGGTGCCGGTGCCTCCTGGTCCGCCGGCGATGTGGCGCAGTTCCCAGGAGCGGGCGTTGCGGATGGCCTTCACCGTTACCAGAAGCTGCCCCGTGTTCCCCTGACTGATGTTCAGGATGACCGGCGTGGGCAGTGGTGTTGAGGCGCGGTTCGTACTTCTCGGCAGAAAACCACTCGAGAGCAACGTCTCCGGATCATCATTGCAGTGGCCCTGAACGTAATTGGCCAACTGCCGCAATAACGACACCAGCTCGTGCCGCTTCTTGTCTCTGGCAGCCCGATCCTTCGGACCGCCCTGGCTTGCGGCCGAAATGGCGGCGATGAATTCCGCAAGAGTGGTCTGAACCACCGCCAGGTCGACAGGTAGAGATGGGAACGCAGGATTTCCTTTCAGACCCGCGATGACGGCGCCTGCAAGCTCGACCACATCGTGATCCGATCCATGCGTGAAACTCAGTAAAACATTCAATCGTTTTTGGGACATATCTTTCTCCTTTTAGTTGAAGTTGAGAAGGTTTCATCCGTGGTGGAGAAAACCTTCGGTGTTGTGAACACGATCTTGTTTGCAGCGGACAAGATTTCATCCGCCGCAAACAAGACTTCATCCGCCGCAGACAAAGTTTCGTCTGCGGCGGACCAGACTTCATTTGCAACAGACAAAATCTTGTCTGCCGCCAACGAAGTTTGATCGGTGGACGACAAGCCTTCATTTACCGTCGACAAATCCTTCGGTGCGACAGACAAGATTGTGTCTACGGCAAACAAGACTTGATGTGCTGCAGATAAAACCTTGTCTGCAGCACTGATGATCTTCTCCGTCGCGGACAAGATCGTGCCGGTCACAAACAAAGTTTCATTCGACCGAATCACGGTATTGCCGGTTCTGCAAGAGGGCTTCATCATGGCCTTCCTCTATTGCACGGACCATGCCATTAGCTAACGGGATAGGCTGTGACTTGTTTTCAACGCGTTGAGGAATTCGTGCGGCGGCGCGAGGGAATCAATTGATTACCTCAGGTAATCGTTTGATTACCTGACCCGCTCGATTTTTTCATTGACACAATGTGTAGCGATGTTTAAACTCGTGCCAATCGCTCAATAACACTTTGTGGTGCTGTATGAAAACACCGGATGTTCTCGGGCAATTCGAGCAACTTGTGCTGACAGCCGTGATGGCTGCCGGACCAGAGGCCTACGCGAGCGCGATCCGCCAAAAAGCAATGGAATTGGCCGGGAGAAAGCTCACGTTCGGGTCGGTCTTTATTACGCTGGACCGTCTGGAAGACAAAGGGTACGTCGCTTCGAAGCAAGGCACGTCGTCGTCACATGGCGGCAGGCCGAAACGCTATTACCGGATGCGCGCCGCCGGCGAGCGCGTGCTCAGTGAAGCGTTCAAAACTTCGAACCTTCTGCAACAAACCGCCGAATCTAAATTCCAATTCATCGAATGGAAAATCGACCTTCAAAATCCGACTCCCGAACCCGATGGGTCGTAAGCCTGGCCAAGTGGCTGCTGCCAGAGTCTGAAGTGATCCGCTTGAACGATCTGCTGGACGAAGGCATGCCGCCGGGGGAATTCGCATGGGAAGTCGCAGTCACGACATCCAGATGCATCCAGAGCATAACCGCACGCGGCTTCCGGCTCGAACGGACTGTTTTGGAAGCAGCCGTTCTATCCGTTCCACTTTGGTCTGCGCCGCTCCTGCCCGCCATCGCCGCCGTCATTCCCGTTGTTGCGGCGTTGCGAATCCGTGAGGGAATGATTTTCCCTGGGCACGGATCGCCGGGCGAAATGACGGCCGATGCGTTAGTCGGGGCATCGACGATCCTGATCTCCCAGCTTTTGTTCTGGTCGGCCGCGCCGTCGCTGGTATTGGGAACTGTGGATCTGGCCCGTGGAACGGCGATCGGCGTATTGAGCGTCTCTTTACTGCGGGTGTTTTTTCACTTGAATACGCCCAAACATAACCCCGACCGTGAACGGGCTGCTCATACCTACACAACGACGTTGCGCCTCATTGTGATGTGGGCGGCTTTCTGCCTCATCCTGCTCTTTACGAATATTGCGGCCGTCCCCGAGACCTGGCTGGGCCGGGACTTCCTGCTGATCGTCGCGCCGGCCATCGCGTTCCTCACAGCGTACCGGTATCAGAGTCCCGCGATTGGAGGGGTATTCGATAAGAATAGGCCCCAGCCTCTGTTTTCCGGACAAAAGGCGGAAATGACGCAAATGAAAGAGGGCCTGTGGACCGCATCAGATGTCTTCTGGACACATTGTTATGAGGCCGCGTTCTTCCTGCTGATGATGTTTCCGATGGGCATTGCCATCTGGAGATGGTTTCACGGCGTCGCGGCCAACGTCGACTGGCTTCGGCTCTGGACGAATGCACTTTCCACCGGCATCCTCATTGTTTTGTGGGAGAAGATCAAAAAACTAAACAAGGAAGCGGCTGAAAAAATCGACAAGGTTATTGACGAGAACACGCATGACGGCAACCATGCAGCACAATCTGATCGGAAAGAGTCCGGCGATCGGCAGGGCCATTGAGTTTGCGCGCAGGGCCGCCCGCGCCGACGTTCCGGTATTGATCCAGGGTGAGAGCGGAACCGGTAAGGAGCTCCTGGCTCGCGCCATCCATCAAAACAGCCGCCGGAGCGAACGCCCCTGCATCGCCGTGAATTGCGCCACGCTCAGCCGCGATCTTCTCGTCAGCGAATTGTTCGGACACGAGCGCGGCGCATTCACCGGCGCCGACCGCCAGCAGATGGGCAAATTCGAACGCGCCGACGGCGGAACACTGTTTCTAGATGAAATCGGCGACATGGATATTTCGGTTCAGCCGAAGCTGCTGCGTGCGCTCGAACAGCACGAGATTGAACGGCTCGGAGGCCGGCAGACGATTTCCGTCAATGTCCGGTTGATCGCGGCAACCAATAAGGATCTCGCTTCAGCCTGCCTCGACGGCGAATTCCGCGAAGATTTGTACTACCGTCTCAATGTCCTTCAGGTTACACTGCCGCCGCTCCGCGAACGCCGCGAAGATATTCCGGCACTGATCCGGGACTTCATCTCCACCTTTGGGCAGGAAATCCAACCCGCCGTCACGGACATTTCTCCGGAAGCCGAAGCCATCCTTTATAAATACGACTGGCCCGGAAATGTCCGCCAGCTCCGCAACATCATCCACCGCGCCATCCTGATGGGTTCCGGCGAGATCATCGAAGTTGCCGACCTCCCTCCCGAAATCCTCCATTCCCAAACCACCGCGCCCGGCCGCGCTTCCAGCCTCCAGGCCGCCGCCGACCACGCCATGCGCCAATGCGTGATCAAAGCCTTCGCCGCCGCCGGCGACGACCGCCAGAAAGTCGCCAGAATTCTCGGCCGCCATCCGAAGACTCTCCCCAAACTGCTAGACAAGCTCGGACTCGAACATCTCAAGACTCGCCATAAACCCGGACCACCACCGACTTAAACGTGATCAATGACCATGTGTGAACGCCAGGTGAAAGAACATTGAGGTGAACAGGACGGCGAGGGGACAAACGAGCAAACCGGCCGCCCCAAACCACACCGGGTGTGACACAACGAAGGAATACACGGCAAGACTCTTCGGGGTAGTCGGCTACGAGCTTTGGAGTGAGCATGAAAAACAGGAGCAGACATGTCTCCAATGTCACCTCACGTCGCGACCTTTGCCCATCGTGGACGGAACGCGTACGGCAATGCCGGGGCCATACAGTATCGCAAGTCCTGCCTCCCTCTGAAACGCTGCGTCTCGAGATGGGCGACCGGTAAAGAGACAACGCGCATATATAATAAGGTAGGAGAAAACGGTGAAGCAGCGCGATGAACTCCTGATTCATCCGAAGCCCGGCACTGCGGTCGCGCGCGCCCGGGATTTCGGAATCGACCTTACCCTGACATTATCCAATCTCAAACTTACGCCTGAAGAACGCCTCCTGCGCCTGGAACGTGCACGCGAATTGTTAAAAGAGATCCAGGCCGCCCGCGCCAGAGGGCCGGTGAATGGAAGCAGTTAGACACCAACTGGATTTACTCTCCCGATAATGGGGTCGAATTTGTCATTGTCGGCGGGGTTGCAGCGGCGCTCCGCGGATCGTCAGTCCCAACGTATGATCTCGATATTTGTTATGCTCGGGAAACCGCGAATCTCAATCGTCTGGCGGACGCTTTGAACGCCGTACATGCGGTTCTGCGCGGCGCCCCAAAGAATCTTCCATTCGTCACCGATCTCGTAACGTTGCGAAACGGTTTGAATTTCACACTGGATACGGATGCCGGACCTCTGGATGTGCTCGGCGAAATTGCCGGTGTCGGTGGATATCACGAGGCACGCGAAGGGGCCTCAATCTTCGAGCTTTTCGGCAACCAATACGCAGTTTTGGCGCTGGATACGCTGATCAACCCGGTCCTGATTGTCGAGGTGTTGTTGGATACTACAAAAGCCTTCTACCGTGGTGCAAAATTCGGCCACTATGGGAAGATCGACTTCCTGATTGAGTACCTGCTTGTTTCCCAGCGCGAATATCGAATCGGGCAATATGTTCGCCAATCGGAAGGCCCCTGGTCTCGGTCCCAAATCCGGGGATTGAACCCTAAGTTGGATCTGACATCTATCGGCTGTTCGCTCGATTATGCAGAGATCTACGACAGAATAACTGTAATACGCCAAAATCATTGACGTTTCCTATCTCTGCTGCAACCGTTGAGGTGCTATTAAAGTTAATCGCGAGTTGTTGCGGCCGTTCTCCTGAATCACCAGCGGCTGACCGCGGCCTTCGAAGGTTTTCGTAAAGTCCTGGTCGATGTCGAGATCTTCGACGGCGAGAAGCTCATACGAGCCAGGCACCACGTTGCGCATAGAAATCGCCCATACTGGTCCGTAGTGACCGTCCTGTAATACTGCACTTGATTGCGTCGTTTGCCGTCCCGAGGAACCAGCGTAACAATGGCACCAATAGCTACTTGTTGCTGCGCATTCTGTACGATACCGGCTATTTCTCCCGTGCCTGGACTTAGAGCAATTGAAATAGGGCCGGTGCTTCCGCCGTTCAGTTTCAGGCCGCTATCAAGAACATCTTCATCACCCATGCGGATCGATTTGACGTAGTAGCCGTCCGGTAGCTCGAAGGCCGTCAAGTGATAACTATCGGGCCTGACATTCGAGAGCGTGAAAGTTCCGTCCTCCTTCACTTGGGTGTTCGGCAGGGGAGCCAGCACTTCGCGTCGCTCGGAGGGAAGCAAGCTAACCCGAACCGACTTGAGATTCGGCTGCGCAGCACCCTCGGCACGAACGGTTCCGTTGATTTCCACACCCGAATTTAGAGTGACTGTGAAGTCTTCCACACTGTTCCTGGCATCTAGTAATTTCTTCGCGGTCGTATACGATCCACTCTGAAAAATCGAGGCGACAAGCGCGTATGTGCCGGGCGTCACACCGGGGAGATCGAACTCTCCTTGAGGATTCGTCAGAAAGGTTTGGTTTGCCGCCCAGGCGCTCGATTGGTCCGTCGGCGCAATGACGATGGTAGCCATGCCCGGACTCCCACCATTAGAACTCATCACCCGTCCGTGTACTCGAACAGTAGGCGCCTTCGCCAGCGCGAAGTCGATATTGCGAATCTCCGCTCCCGTGGTTACCTCGATTGGGACCGCGAGGGCAGCGTCCGCTGTACCAGGAAAATACGTCGGCACGTAATCTTCGGCCGGGCTTTGGAAATCGGGGTTGTCTGGTGATGATACGAACAATATTTGCGGACGGTGGCTGGCGCTTAGATAGTAGTGCCCCGGCGCCAAGCCAATGATGCGATATTCTCCAAGGTCGTCGGTGGTTGCACGCCCGAAACTCGATAACTGTTTCTGTCCCTGCGCATAGCGATGGCGCATCGCTTGAACCTGGACATTGGCGACCGGTTCACCGTCGACATCTCTAACCACACCGGCAATCACTGCGTGGGGCGGGAGACGGAAAACGAGGTCCCGCATGGGGCGCCTGGCCTCGATGGAGAGCGTGACGCCACTCTGGGCCGGACCGGCCGAACCATATTCCATGGAAACGAAGCCCGAACGGGTGGCCAGCAACCGATATTGCCCCGGCTCAATATTGCGCACAAAAAACCGTCCGGATTCGTCCGTGGATGCCTTGTAGCTTGTCGGCGAATGCTCGTTCGGGCTCATGTCTGACCGGCGCAAAATCAACTCAACCTTTCTCAAAGGTTCGCTGGTTACCGCGTTCAGGACCCACCCTTCGATCACACTGGATTCAGAAGAATTCGCCTGCGGACCCTTTCCTTGGCCGCCCGCTTGTGGCGCCGTCAGGATAGCCGCAGCGGTGAGCAGAATGAGAAGTGATCGCATGACGCCGCCTACCACGTCGCCTTGACGAAGCCCCTGGAAGCACCAGCAGGATAAATGATATTCGCCGTTGCCGTAGTCGACGTCAGGTCCGTTCCCGTGAGTGGTCCAATGTTGATCACTTGGTCCGCCCCTATTTCGGAGAACACGTAAATCTTGGCCATCGTCCCAACCGGAACGTATTGAGCTTGAATCGTGACAGGCACCTGCGTAGTCGTATTGATCGCTATGTCCGGAAACGAGAACGGGTTTGAGTTGATGGGTACTCCATTTATGCTGGTCACCTTGATTGACGGGGTGGGCGTAGCGGGCAAGTTTAGGGCGTACGGCAGCGATAGGTTTCTAGGGCAAACCGATGCCACATTCAGAGCGCCAAGGTT
>JACXTT010012262.1_pt1 | contig 11382 bp, 10 predicted proteins | sample 9270951 | NCBI WGS metagenome assembly JACXTT01 (sample SAMN15532306, study PRJNA645909) | rock metagenome | isolation source: weathered quartz diorite | place: Puerto Rico | collected 2017-06-21 | reverse complement strand
CCGCCCGTTTCTTCGGTCAGACGTCTGAGATTCTTATTTCCGGGATCCTTGTTCGAGCCGAACAGCTGCGTCGGATTGGTCCCGACTGCGTAAATGACAGTGTCGGATTTTTGCGCCGTTTCAATAGTATCTTCGATCGACCGCTCGCTGGAATTGTCATCGCCGTCGCTGATGATGATCACAACGTGGCGTCCTTCCTCACCCGCAAGCTTGCTCGTTATTGCCAAGTACACAGCATCAAACAGCGCCGTTGTGCCGGCAGCGTGGACTTTATTAAGGGCTTTTGTCAGCATTTCACTGTTGTCGGTGAAATCCTGCGCAAGACCAACCGTGTTATCGAACGTGACAACCAGTGCCTTATCCGTTCCGCGGCGTAATGTCGTGTAGAAGAATTCACCGGCGGCTTCCTGTTCGAATTTGAGTTTGCCGAGAATGCTGGCGCTGGTATCGAAAACAAGCGCAATGCTTAACGGAAGATTTGTTTCATTACTGAAGTTGCTGATGGACTGCGCCCTGTCATCCTCAGAAACCTTGAAATCTTCCTTCTGGAGATTCGTAATGAATCGTCCATTCTTGTCGGCGACCGTAAACAAAACGTTCACCAGATCGACGTTGACCGACAACGTTTGCTCGGCATCTACTTTCGCCGGCTCAGGCTTTCTATTTTTTTGGGCGGCCAGGCTCGCCGGCAGCACCAGACAGACGGATATCGCTAAAAACAACCGGATATTCTTCATGTGCTGCCTATTATACAAAGCAATGCTGGCGCTTGACTATGATTTGGGCACTACTCGGCCGGGAGGCCCGAAATCTCCATCACGGGTCGGATTTCGATGGTGCCGACAGTTGCCGCCGGAATTCGTCCGGCGATCGCGATGGCATCATCAAGATTTTTGGCGTTGATCAAGTAATATCCACCCAATTGTTCGCGTGTCTCCGCAAAAGGACATCCGTCACGAGGGGTTTGCCGCCCCGCACGCGGACGCTGGTTGCTGTGGGATGCAACGGACTTGCGTCCATATATTGTCCGCTCGAATAGATCTCTCGCGCGAGGGCAGCGGACTTCACGTAGCATTCATTCCGCTCTGCTTCAGACAACGCGTTTTCGTCAAGGTAGACCAGCAACATGTATTTCATTTCTTCTCCGATAGCCCCTTCTCCAACTCGCGTGCTTTGTCGATTGCGGGGCTGGGCTCAAAATCTTCCAACTCGAAAAACTGGCGAAGCTCGATTTCAGATTCCCGTTCTTCCCCATGGGGACAATGGCGGGAATCGGGAATTCCGCAGAATCCGCGAGCCTGGCTCATTCAGGCCGCCCGGAATAAAGCCGTTGACCGAATTCCCCGGCGAATCGTTTTCGCCGGGAAAATGGAGTCGTACACCGCCGCCCAATTGAACGAGGGGCCGGGCGTTCCGGATTTTGACAGTGGTGAGATTCCCGACGACCGGCTCCGGCTGATCTTCACGTGTTGTCATCCTGCACTTGCGCATGAAGCACAGGTCGCGCTCACGCTTCGCACGTTATGCGGGCTCGAAATGGATGAGATCGCTCGCGCTTTCCTCGTCCCCACGGTGACGATGGCGCAGCGGCTTGTGCGCGCGAAACGGAAGATTCGGGACGCCGGAATTCCATACGTGGTGCCCGCAACCAGCGAACTTGCCACACGTTTGGACGCGGTACTGACGGTGATTTATCTCGTTTTCAACGAAGGCTATGCGGCAACGCGCGGTGGGCCGCTGCTGCGGGCCGACCTCTGTACGGAAGCTATTCGTCTTGGCCGCTTAGTCCGGACTCTGATGATGCCGGACCCGCCTGCGGAAGCCACTGCGCTTCTCGCGCTGATGCTGCTTCACGATTCACGACGCAATGCGCGAGTTGACGAAGCCGGAGATCTGGTCCTACTCGAAGAACAAGATCGAACCCGTTGGGATCAACAAGAGATCGCAGAGGCTCTGCCGCTGGTCGATGAAGCGCTTCGACGTGGTACCGGTCCCTTTGGCATTCAGGCAGCAATCGTTGCACTGCATTGTCAGGCGCCGCGCGCGCAAGATACCGATTGGCCGCAAATCGTTCGACTCTATGATCTAATGGACAGGACACGCCCTTCGCCGGTGGTGTCCTTGAACCGAGCCGTGGCCATCGGTATGGTGGAAGGAACCGAGGCGGCGCTGGCCCTCATCGATAAACTGGCAGCTTCGGGCGATCTCGATTCCTATCACCTGTTTCACGCTGCCCGCGCCGACATGCTCCGCCGCATCGGAGCCACTGTAGAAGCAGCCAAAAGCTACACGCGTGCCCTCGAACGGGTTACGAACGACAGCGAACGGCGATTTCTTGAGCGGCGTCTGCGCGAAGTAACCAGCCAACATTAACCAGGATCAAGGGCTCAGCAAGCGACAAATAGCGTCAATTGCTTGCGACATTTTTTGCAACCATGCGGCCCTCGCTGCACCTGTTCTAGTAGATATTTCTACAACTTACGTTTTGGTTTCTGATGTGCTTCCTCTCTGCCGCCCAAGACGGGTTAAGGACGACCAAAGGAGAGAACAATGAGGTTCACAGGGCGTTTAGGAATACTTATATGGATTTTGTTGTCGGCAGTCGTGGCAACGTATGCGGAAGCAAACACCGCATCGATCACAACGAATGATCCGACGGATGTAACGGCGAATTCCGCCGGATTGCATGCGACGCTGAACCCAGGCGGAGCAACTGCTGCGGGTTGGTTTGAGTGGGGAAAAACGACTTCGCTCGGCCAGCGAACCGATCCACAAATTTTTTCTGATGGAACTGCTACATCAGTGGCTTTGTCTGCATCGATCCGAAATCTCGATCCACACACCACATATTATTTTCGTGCGGTTTTGTACCATGCTGTGGTCGGCGGCGGGACTATCAATGGCGACGTTAAGAGTTTCACCACGGCCGGCGACGCCTCGCCTACAACGACCATCTCTGTAAACACTGGCGACGCGACAGGCGTGACGTCCAGCGCGGCCACACTCAATGGAACGGTTAATCCGGGCGGCGGATCCGTTTCGGCGTGGTTTGATTGGGGAACGACGACATCGTTCGGCAATCGCACGGACGTACATACGATTCCGGCAGGAACAACGCCTGTGCCGGTCACTTTCTCATTGAAAAACCTTCAGGCGCACACGACTTATTACTTTCGTCTCGACGCATATCGTTCCGGCGGAGCTGCAGCGGTCGGAGACGTCAAGACATTCACAACATCCGATGCACCTGCGCCGGCTCCGTTGACGATGGCAACGCTTGATGCGACGGCGATCACATCCACGTCTGCGACCTTGAACGGTAAAGTTACGGCAGGTGGCACGTTTTTCGGTGCCTGGTTTGAATATGGAACGACGACCTCGCTTGGCACCCGGACAGATGTCCAAACCTTTTCCGAAAGCACGACCAACGTCGCTCTGACACAAACCCTTGGGCATCTTCTGCCGAACACGACGTATTACTTCCGCGCGGTTGCGTACCGTTCCGGCGGCACCATGCCCGGCGACGTCAAGACGTTCACAACATCCGATGCACCGGCCCCATCTCCACTTACGGTGACTACGGGCGATGCGACGGGGATCACATCCGCGTCGGCAACCTTGAGCGGCAAAATTACTGCAGGCAGCACTCCGTTCGGTGCCTGGTTTGAATACGGAACAACGAGCGGGTTAGGTACCCGGACAGATGTCCAAACGTTTTCCAATGACGCGACCAATATCAATATGACGCAAACGCTGGGGCATCTTCTACCCAACACGACATATTACTTCCGCGTGGTTGGCTATCGATCCGGTGGTACCGTTTCGGGCGATGTCAAAACCTTCACGACTACCCGAGTTCCTTCGACGGCACCGGAAAAGATCAGCGAAGTCGAAACGGGGCAGATCAAGTCGGGTTATCTGATCATCACACCGGATACGGCCTCGAGCGCCCCAACAGTGACGTTCACATACGGAACTATTAGTCAGGGTTCCGTCCAATCACAGGCAGGGATCATTCCCACGATGATGGCCACGGATGCTTCGATGTTCGTTGAAGTCATCCCAAGCATTTCCCGCAATATTGGCGTAGCAATTGCGAATCCCGGCAACAGCGTGAATGCAGTGACGCTGACGCTGCGCGACGAGAGCGGAATTGTCTTAGGCTCGCCGGCAAATATTTCCGTGTCGGCGCATCAGCAGGTTGCCAAGTTCGTCAGTGAACTTTTTGGTGACGTTATTGCCAATGGATTCCGCGGCAGCTTGCGTATGCAAAGTGCGACCCCATTTGCCGTAGCAGGCCTGCGTTTCTCAGGCGCGATCTTCAGCACGTTACCTGTGGCAGTAACAGCTTCCGTTGCCGGTGTTCCATCCATTGCGCTTGCGGCGGGTGCCGCGGCGAATTCTCCTGCAGCTGGAAACGCCGGCGGGCCGACTGCGGTCATTGTTCCTCAATTTGCGATCGCAGGCGGATGGGCAACCCAGATCGCCTTGGTGAATAACACGAACGCGACTGTGGTCGGCCGCATCGATGTGTTTGATGCGAATGGGACACCGATGGCGGTGAAACTGAATGGGGAGACGAGAAGCACGTTCACCTACTCGATCCCTGTCGGCGGCACATTCGTCCTTGCGCCAAGAGACCAGAACGGGCAATCACCGCTGTAGAAGGAGGGCGGTACTGTAGCGGCGGGCATCGATTAGGGTTCGCGCTGTCGCGCTCGCGCTTCGCCGATTAGGGCTTCGCGCTGACCGCCGCTACAGGTTCAAGCTAGTCCTTTTCGATAAACCCGCGCGTGCCGTCCGCGCGGATCGCCCCGGGCCCGAAGCCGAGGTGGCTCTGGTCCACGTTGTTCTCGCTGCAGGCGTACTCCCCAATCTCTTCTTCAGGTTTTCCCATCACCCAGGTTCGAGCATATGTGAACGGTTTGGTATAGAACTTCGGGTCTTCAATAAGGGTTTCGACGTGGATGTGATCCGCGTCTGGCCTGCTCCAGCGCTCGACAACATGCAATGCGTCGCTGTGAGGGTTGGCGTTCTCGTCAATCCAGACTTTCTCATCTTTGAAGCCGATGGAATCGATCACTAACGTATCGCCTTCCCAACGACCAAGCTCTTCGCCAAAGAACGAAAGATCCGGATCTTTGGAATGTTTTCGATTCGCGTCGATCGGAATGAGCCGGTAGTAGCTATAAAAATAGAGAAATGTAATCTTCTTATTCCCTTGCAACACTTCAAACGGAAGGCCGCTGGCATTGTGCCTGGGAATTCCGCCCAGGATGCAGAGGCTCTCGGGATCGATGGTTGCTGTAAGATTGTGCTGCAAGGCCGCTTCGCCGGCCGGTGTAAGCGGAAGCTTGAAACCTGGAAGATCCTTGCCGATGTTTCCAACCGGAGTCGTATCGCGCGTTCCTTTCCAGTAGCCGCTGAGGTCCGGATGCCCATCCGCCATTCGAGGCGTTGGCCGATTCGATTTCACATCGACCGCCGTTAACTCTTGCGCCCAGACACGAGCTCCGGCAGCCAAACTGACGCTCACAACAAACAACGCAAAGGTGGCTTTCATGTTCTTCTTCTCCCGATGTAGGGAATACGTTCGAGTTCGGGATAGTATAGTGCAATTGGAGGAATCGTAAATGAAACGGCTTCTCATGGTTTCTCTACTTGTATTCATTTGCTCGACCGCTTCCTGCGGAGGCACACAGGGAGCGGAGGACGCAACCGGCTCTCTAACCGGAACGTGGGTTGGTGATTTTGGTCCTGCGTTCTATGACAGGAACACAATTTCGCTCGAACTCAAATGGGACGGCAAGCAACTTACTGGCGTCGTCAAACCAGGCGTTCCCGGCGGTCGCATGTACCGGAATTTCGAAGGATTTCCTATCGAGAACGCATCATTTGATCCGAAGACCGGAGTTGCAAAATTTGAAGCCCTGTACCAGCCCAGGGGGCGGCGGTACATTATCACCGGAAAACTGAAGGGAAATACGTTCAGCGGCACGTGGAGCCGTCCAGCGGATAACGTCGATGGAGACTTTAAGCTGACCAAAAAACAGGAATGACGCGGAATTAGTGCGTCATCGCATACATCACGTAGTTGATTGCGAATTGCAATGCCGTGGAGGCATCGTGCAGCGACATGCGGCCTTCATCGATCCATTCGAAGAACTCGCTCAGGTCATTGTTGTTGTTCAATATCATCTGCAGATTTCCGTGAGGGTCACGGAGGCCGAGAAATTCTACGGGTTCCTGTCCTGGGAAAATATATGGCGCCGTCATGTCCAGTGACTTCATCTTGTAAAAGACGCTGAAGATCGGATCCGACAAATCCAGTCGAACGAAATCCCGATCGGGATACATTTTCTTCATTTCTTTTCTGAAGTGGGCAATGTCGTTCTCGCCTTCACCTAAAGTCTGACGAGAGAAAGCGGCCGTCCGAAAATCATCGACAAACAGAAAACCGCCACGATCCAAGTATTCGCGTAAATTCGCGACATCTTGGGGGCTCAGGTCCACATATCCCGGCTCGGAGAAATAGGCAAATGGATATTTGAACAATTCGGGGCTGTCGATATCCACGATCTTGTAAGACGTGGAGCTTGTCTTTATTGTTGAAACTTCGCCTAACACGGTCGGAAAAGTTTCATCTCCGTACGGATAGTCATGATGCCAGGGCGCCTCGCGCATCCGCCACGCATCAGGGGTGATGTGATACCGAATCCGCGCATACACGAATTCTGAATCTGCCGGAGGTGACTCCGATAGCGATCGGGGCAGGAACATGAACAAACTGGTCAGTACTCCCCCGAGCAGGAGGAGCAGAGGCCTTTTTCTCATTGGCTGTATCCCCCAGCATGCTATAACACTCCGGTCAAAGTTTCCATGAAGACCATCGACCCAACTTCACAAAAAGTTGCCGGCGCACGTTACGATTGGTTCGTCCTTGGGGACATTAACGGCTTCTTCGGACTCGCTTTCGATAATTTCACCGTCCTTTCTTTTCTGGCCGGCATTCTGATTTTTGGTTTTCAGTTCCCGGCAGACGTCATCTACAAGCGAATGTTTCCGGGTACGGCGTTCGGAGTTCTTGTCGGCGATGCCATCTATACCTGGATGGCATTCCGCTTGGCCAGACGCACGGGCAATCCTCGCGTTACCGCGATGCCGCTCGGCCTCGACACGCCTTCAACGATCGGATTGGCGCTGACCGTGCTTGGACCTGCATTTGTCGCTCTAAAAGCCCAGGGGATGACACCGCAGGATGCGGCGATGATGACGTGGTACATCGGAATGTCGACGATGGTTTTCATTGGCGTCTTTAAGCTCGCTCTTTCGTTTGCAGGACCCTGGATCCAAAGGATGGTGCCACAGGCGGGTCTGCTTGGCTCGCTGGCCGGTGTTGGACTCGCGCTTCTTGGTTATCTTCCCATCGTCGAAATTTTTGGGATGCCGCTGATTGGAATGGTCGCCCTCGGCATCATCCTCTATGCCGTCGTCGCTCGCATCCGTCTACCCAAAGGTTTCCCCGGGGTCTTTGCAGCCGTAATCGCCGGTTGCGCGCTGTACTACACGCTTGGTCCAATGGGACTGACGGGTGGAACCTATACGGCGCCTTCGCCGGAATTGCATTTCGGTTTTCCAACACCCACTCTGGACTTCTTGAAAGGACTTGCCGGTGCAATCAAATACCTGCCGATTGCGATCCCGTTTGGACTGCTCACAGTAATCGGCGGAATCAATGTGACGGAGAGCGCGCGTGTAGCTGGAGATGAATTCGATACCCGTCAGATTCTCCTGGCCGAAGCGGTGTCGACACTCGTTGCGGGGATCTGCGGCGGCGTCGCTCAATCGACACCGTACATTGGGCAGCCCGCCTATAAGCAGATGGGAAGCCGCGCGGGCTACACACTGCTTACCGGATTGTTTATCGGTCTCGGCGGAATTCTCGGCTACGTGAGTTTCATCGTAGAGCTCATTCCACGCCCGGTGATCGCGCCAATACTTGTATTTGTCGCGTTGGATATTATTTGCCAGGCCTTCATCGCAACGCCCCAGCGTCATGCACCGGCAGTGGCGTTTACTTTTTTCCCGATCATCGCACGTCTTGTGCAGATTGAGCTCTCCAATCCGGACTTTGTGCCCCTAGATCGTTTCCAACAGCTCATTGCAGCCTCTGGTCCACGATTGCCGGATCTGCTCGTCACCGTCGCGTTGGGAAACGGTTTTGTACTGACGGCGATGCTTTGGGGAGCATTCGTCGCGAAGCTCATCGATCGGGAGCTGAAAGCGGCATCGTTCTATTTGATGATCTGTGCTGGTTTAACGTTTTTTGGTGTCATCCACTCGGCTCTGCCCGAAGGCAATATGTATATGCCTTGGTCTTTGCCTGCCGCAGCGCGCCGAATTCCATACCAATTTACCGCCGCCTATTTGGTACTGGCCGTCATCTTGATCGCGCTGTCGTTTACGAAATCGAGCCAGGAAGTTTCCGAACTGTAGGCGCGGCATTCGTCAGCGGCACCTGTGCCACAATCTGCAAGCCGTAAGCTTCCAACGCGACGAGCTTGCGCGGATGGTTGGTGAGGATGCGCATCGTGCGGATATTGAGTGCGGCGAGAATCTGAGCACCGATACCGTACTCGCGCTGTTCGCCTCGCAAGCCGATCGTCTCATTCGAGTCCGCGCCATGCTTTCCGTGATATTCAAGGAGCGCGGCTCCCGACCAGGCTCGTCCCATTTCATGCAAGTACAGAAGAGCGCCACGGCCCGCCTTGGCAATCGTCTCCATGGCATGCTGCATCTGTTCATGGCAATGGCACGCAGGCGAGGCGAAGACGTGACCGGTCAGACAGTGCGTTTGAACGCGTACGAGCACATCCTCGCCGTTTTCGATATTTCCTTTGACCAAAGCGATATGCGTTTGCTGATCGAGAATGCTTTCGAAGATCATCATGCGGAAATCGCCGTGAGGGGTGGGCAGTGTCGTCTCGCCGACTTTCCGAACGAATCGCTCGGTTCGCAGACGATAACGAATGAGATCGGCAACCGTGATGATCTTCAAATCATGCTGGGCGGCAAATTCGAACAGGTCGGGTATCCGCGCCATCGTGCCGTCTTCCTTCATGATTTCGCAGATCACTCCTGCAGGCATCAGTCCCGCAGCCGTGGCCAAATCCACAGACGCTTCGGTTTGTCCCGCTCGCACCAGCACGCCCCCATCGCGAGCACGTAGCGGAAAGATGTGGCCCGGGCGCGCCAGATCGCCGGGTTTTGTCTTGGGATCAATAGCGGTGAGAATCGTTTGGGCCCGGTCGAAAGCGGATATTCCGGTCGACACGTTTCGTCGTGCTTCGATGGAAATGCAGAACGCCGTGCCATAAGGAGAAGTATTGCTGTAGTCGGAGACCATCAGAGGGATTTGCAGCTCGTCCAGCCGTTGTCCCGTCATGGCCAGACAAATCAGACCGCGCCCGTGGGTCGCCATGAAATTGATCGCGTCAGGTGTGACCTTTTCGGCGGCGATCATCAAGTCGCCTTCGTTTTCGCGATCTTCATCGTCAACGATGATGATCTTCCGTCCTTCCTGGATTTCGGCTATGGCTTCTTCAATGGTTGCGAATCGCATAGGGTTTCAACAGATTTTCGATGTATTTTGCCACAACGTCGAATTCCAGGTTTACCGGATCATCCCGTTTGGCTGCTTTGAGATTCGTATTCTCGAATGTGTGCGGGATTATTGCTACGGAAAAAATGCGGGGAGCCTGCAAAGATGCAATAGTCAGGCTGATACCGTCTACCGCGATCGATCCTTTCTCAACAATGTAACTCGACCCCGATTCAGGATATTCGACTTCGAGATTCCATGCGTCAGCTTCACGGTCGAATCGCCGAATCCGGCCCACGCCGTCAACATGACCCTGCACAATGTGCCCACCAAATCGAGAGTCGGCGCGCATCGGCCGTTCGAGATTGACGGGCGTACCTTTGCTTAGTTTACCGAGGCTGGTCCGGTCGAGAGTTTCACGGGACATATCTGCAGAAAATGCAGGACTCGAAATCGATCGCACCGTCAGGCATACGCCATTTACAGCGATGCTGGAGCCGATCCGAAGATCGTCGAAAACGTGGTGACCTGCGATATCTATCGTCCGGAAATCACCGGCATCACGAATTTGTACGACTTCGCCAAGGTCTTCAATGATCCCTGTGAACATAGGCAGTCATGACAAGATCCGGGCCGGACCTGGCCACTGTCCAATCCCGAAGCGGAATCGCTTGTGATAGTTTTTCAATCCCTTCACCACCGATCGCTGGAATCTCACGTCCCCCAAGGATCTTGGGCGCGATGAAGGCGACTATCTTATCAATGATTCCTGCCTGCAGTGCGTTGAATGCCAGGTCCGGGCCGCATTCCAGGAGAAAGCGTTGAATTTCCTGCCTATAAAGGTCTGCGGACAAGGCGGTTAGGTCGCCGCGAAAAATCACGGCGTCGCTGAATGCCGGAATGCGTCCACGCCTGTCCAAAACGATGCGCAGCAGCGGGCGGCGGCGGGGAATGCCGCTGCGGTCGGTCAAGCGGGGACGGTCTGCCAGGACGGTTCCACTGCCGGTGATCAGCGCATCCGCGCGGTGACGGAGCTGATGAACGAGAGCTCTCGATTCATCGGATGTGATCCATTGGGATTCGCCTGTCCTGGTTGCGATCTTTCCGTCGAGTGTCATTGCCAACTTCAGAATTCCGAACGGCCGCCTCTCCGTTTTGTACGTGATGAAAGCCTCGTTCAGCCGGCGCGCATCTTCTTCCAGAATTCCGCACTCGACCTGAATGCCCGCTTCCCTCAGTATTCCGAGCCCCCGGCCATTAACTTCCGGATTCGGATCCTTTATCGCGGCGACCACTCGCGCTACGCCAGCTTCGACTAAAGCGTTTGCACATGGTCCTGTCCTTCCCTGATGAGAGCAGGGTTCCAGCGATGTATAGACAGTCGCGCCTAGTGAAGCGGCGCCAGCTTGCTCTAAAGCGATGATCTCAGCGTGCCGGACGCCATCGTAGACATACCAACCTTCACCGACGACCGAGTCGTTCTTAACGATCACCGCTCCGACCATCGCTCCAGGACTTGTAAGCCCCGCGCCTTTTTCGGCGAGCTCTAAGGCACGCCGCATGTATACCAGGTCATTCATGCCGCGAACAGTGATTCGACAAAATCGTCGACGGAGAATTCGATGAGATCGTCCATCTTTTCGCCCACGCCGACGAAGCGAATCGGGATCTTCAGGTCCCTGGCGATGGCAGTCACAAAACCACATTTGGAAGTACCTACGAGCTTTTGCAAACAAAACCCGGTTACCCACGACATCTGCACTACACCGGCACTTTTGTTT
>JACXTT010012261.1_pt1 | contig 11382 bp, 13 predicted proteins | sample 9270951 | NCBI WGS metagenome assembly JACXTT01 (sample SAMN15532306, study PRJNA645909) | rock metagenome | isolation source: weathered quartz diorite | place: Puerto Rico | collected 2017-06-21 | reverse complement strand
GACTGTGCCGCGCGGGCACGGCACGAGGGACAACTAAACGGGTTCGTACCAGAAATCGGCGGACACCTCAAGATTCGCGGCGGCCGGCATCCACTACGCCTCCCGGACATATCAACACATATGGATATGTCCGCGGGGGGCGGACCCGCACCGGTGGTGCCCTTCGACCTGGAGCTTCAGGCCGACGAATTCACCGTCCTGATCTCGGGGCCCAACACGGGTGGCAAGACCGTGTTGATCAAAGCTGTCGGGCTGCTGGCGCTGTTAACGCAGAGCGGGATCATTCCGCCGATCGGTCCGCACTCGTCGTTGCCTGTGTTCACGCGAGTCTTTGCCGACATCGGCGACCGTCAATCGATCGCCGCGAGCCTGTCGACCTTCTCCGCGCATGTCGGGGTGTTGCGCGAGATTCTGGACGGCGCCGGCGCGGGCTCGCTCGTTCTGCTCGACGAAATCGGGAGTGGGACTGATCCGGCCGAGGGTGGGGCACTGGCCGCGGCGACCCTCAAGACGCTCACGCGCCGCCACGCCATCACGATGGCCACGACGCACCTCGGTGCCCTGAAGCAGCTCGCGGCCGAAACGGTGGGAATCGTGAACGCGTCGCTCCAGTTTGACGCCGAGACGCTCACGCCCACGTATCGGATGCTCAAAGGCGTGCCGGGACGATCGTACGGGCTCGCCATCGCGCGCCGCCTTGGGATAGCGGGCGAGGTGCTCGCCGAGGCCGAGCGCGCCGTGCCGGACGCCGAGCGGACGCTGGACAGGCTGCTGGCGTCGGTCGAGGCGCGCGGCCGCGAGATGGATGCACGAGCCAGTGAGCTCGAAACGAGATCAGCTCAGCTCGACCTGGAACGTCAGAACCTCCAGAACCTCGAGAACCTCCAGAACGAGCTGCAGGCGCGCGAGAAGGCCCTCGACAAAGACGCCCGCGAGCGTGCCAGAGCCTACCTGTTGGAGGCTCGAAAGACTGTCGAAGCCGCACTCGGCCAGGCTCGCGCCGCGGTGAACGAAGCAACGGCTAAGGAAGCTCGGCGGATGGTTGAGGAAGCGATCGAAAAGACTGAACCCACCGAAGAAAAACAGTCGGGCTGGGTCAATCTGGAAGAGTTGCGAAGGCGGCGAATCCCGGAGCGTCGCCCCGGGGTCAGCAGCCGATCCCCAACGACGGAGACCGCAGCGGAAAGCGAAGTCACGCTGCGCGGTCTTACCGTCGAAGAAGCCGAGCCCCTGCTCGCGCGCGCGATCGATGACGCCGTCCTCGCCGATCTCCCGTATCTGAGAATCATTCACGGCAAGGGGACCGGAGCGCTGCGCGATTTTGTGCAAGGCGTGGTGAAGCGCGACAAACGGATCAAGAACTTCGCGTTCGCGCCGGCGAATCAAGGTGGGAACGGCGTGACCGTGGTGGAGTTCAAGTGATTCCCGACGACGTCATCGAACAAGTCCGCGAGGCGGCGGACATCGTCGGCATCATCGGCGAAACGGTCGAGCTCAAGCGCACCGGCACCGATTACCGCGGTCGCTGCCCGTTCCATGGCGGCACCCACCGCAACTTCGCGGTCATTCCGAAGAAGGGAATGTTCTACTGCTTCGTCTGCCACGAAGCGGGCGACATCTACACTTTCCTCATGAAGCGCCTGGGCATGGACTATCCGACCGCGGTCCGCGAAGTCGCTCGGCGCGTCGGCATCACGATCCCCGAGCGTGCGGGTCCGACCGGGCCCGATCCGCGCGAGCCGCTATTCGCGGCCGTCGCCACCGCCGCCGATTGGTTTGCACGCCAGCTGCGCGAGAATGCGGATGCCGAGATCGCCCGCAAGTATCTCGACTCCCGTCACGTCACGATGGAGCAGGCCCAGGTTGCCGGACTCGGCTTCGCCCCGCGCGGCGTAGCCTTTCTGGATGCGATGAAAGGATTAGGGCTGCGCGAAGATGTGTTGCTCGAAGCCGGACTGATCGTTAAACGGGAGGATGGCTCGAAGGTCCCACGCTTCAGAGGGCGTTTGCTATTCCCCATTCACGATCTGCGGTCGCGCGTCGTTGCCTTCAGTGGTCGGATTCTCGGCGAGGGAGAACCGAAGTATTTGAACTCGCCCGAGACGCCGATCTTCCACAAGGGGCAGCTGCTCTACAACCTGCACGTCGCCAAGCACGGCATGCGCAAAGCCGAGCGCGCGATTCTCGTGGAGGGGCAGTTCGACGTCCTGCGTCTCACCCTCATCGGGTTCGAAGAAGTCGTCGCTCCTCTGGGCACTGGTCTCACTGAGGATCAGGCGGCGCTGCTGCAACGCCACACAGGGCATGTGATTCTGCTCTACGACTCGGACGAGCCGGGCCTGCGCGCCACGTTCCGCGCGGGTGACGTACTGCTGCGCCACAAGCTGCGCGTGAGCGTCGCCTCGCTCCCCGAAGGCGAAGACCCCGACACACTCGGCCAAAACAAGGGCGCGGCGGCCCTCGAGCAGGCGCTCAAGGACTCGGTGGACGTCCTCGAGCGCAAAATTCAGATCCTGGAGCGAAAAGCGTTCTTTGCCTCGTTGCCAGGACGGAGACGGGCGTTGGATCGGCTGCTGCCGACGATCAGAGCCGCAGCAGATCCGATTACGCGTGACCTCTACATATCGCGTGTGGCTGAGGTAGCTGGCATACGAAAGGATGTCTTGCAGCGGGAAGTCGATCCCAAAGAAATCGTTGCCGCCCCTTACCGCCCGTTGCCGCCCATTACCGCCCTGCCTTCCAGTTCCTAGAAATCGCTTTTGCTCCTCATGCTTGCCGGCGCGCCGTGGCGAGCCAGTGTAGCCGAGGCGGTGGATGGGGAGGAATTCGAGTTCCCGATCTATCGGGCGGTTTACGAGGCTTTAGCGGACGACGCGCCGGATCGGCTGGATGAAACCGCTGCGCGCGCTTACGAATCGCTGCAGGCCGAGGGGCTGGGCAATGAGCAAGCGGATGCGCTGTTCGAGCGTGCGGTAAACCGGCTCGAGGCGCGGCGGCTGGATCGGGAAATCGCGCGCAAGCAGGAAGAAATCGATCTCGCGCCGGAAAAGGAAAAGGCGCGTCTCACCCTGGAGAAGCAGGCACTGGCAAATGAACGAAATGCTAAACGTCCCACCTGGAAAATTATCGAGCATGCAAGGAGGAAGGGTGCACCCGGATCTTGAGTCATTGTTGGCGTTGCAGGACAAAGACCTGGCGCTGGCCAACTGCGACGTCCGGCTGAAGGCGTTGGAGCCGGAAGCCCGCGCGCTGGACGACCAGATTGTGGCTGCCGAGCGCGTCGTGGCGCAGGCGCGCGCCGCGATTCAGGCGGCTGTGGACCGCCGCGGCGGACTGGAAGGAAAGATCCAGAGCTATCGCACGATGCAGGAACAGCGCCGCCAGAAGCTCGAGTGGGTGCGCGGCGCCAAGGAAGCGTCGACGCTGATGGCCGAGCTCGACCTCGCGCGCACGGTGCTGGCAAAAGAGGAAGCCGAGTTCATGCGCTCGGGCGACGCCGTGGGCGAAGCCGAGCGCCGCACGGCCGAAGCCGAGAATGCGCTCGATAAGGTTCGCGAGTCACAGTCGGCGCAGCGTGAAGCACTCGCGGGCAAGCGGCAGGAGATCGCCGGCGAGCGCGAGATCGCGGCCCGCGCGCGCGAGGCCGCGGCCAAATCGGTGAATCCGACGCTGCTCGCGCGCTACGACCGCATTCGACGCGGCAAGGCGCCGCTCGCGGTCTATCCGTTGCACGGCAGCTCGTGCGGTAACTGTTTCACGGCGGTCCCGACGCAGCGCAAGGCGCTGATCCAGCGCGGCGCGACTATCGAGGGCTGCGAGGCCTGTGGCGTGTTATTGTACGCCAAGGAATGATTCCGCCCCGCTGGATTGTCACGCCCAACGCTGATCCGGACACTGCCCGTGTCCTGGCTTCTGAGCTCCGGATCCCTGACGCGCTCGCGGCTTTACTCGTGCAGCGTGGCCTCAGCAGTCCTGATTTAGCCAAGGCTTTCCTCAGACCTGATCTCGAACGACTCACCGATCCGCATTGCTGGGCAGACATGGACGTCGCCGTCGACCTCGTGGCGCGCGCCATCCGCGACAAGCGCGCGATCCTGGTCCACGGCGACTACGACGTCGATGGCCAGTGCGCCTCGGCCATGCTGACGCGCATCCTGCGGAGCGTCGGCGCGACCGTTTTCCCGTTCGTGCCGCATCGCATCCGCGACGGCTACGACTTCGGTCCGGCGGGGCTTGCGGAAGCGCAGCGTGTGGGCGCGCAGCTGATCATCACATGTGATTGTGGGATTACGGCAGTTGAGGCTGTGAACGCGGCTCGCAAAGCGGGAATTGATGTAATAGTCACCGATCACCACCTGCCGGGCGACGAGCTGCCGCCGGCCAACGCCGTGCTCGATCCGCGCCGGCACGACTGCAAGTCCGAGGACAAGAACCTGTGCGGCACCGGTGTCGCCTTCAAGCTCGCCCAGGCGCTCGTCCAGACGCTCGGTCTCTCTCCCAATCTTCCGCTGCATTTTCTCGATTACGTCGCGCTGGCGACGATCGCCGACGTGGTGCCGCTCGTTGGGGAGAACCGAATTCTGGTTCGCTACGGGCTGAAAAAGATGGCCGACACGCGCTGGGTCGGGTTGCGGGCGTTGATCGACACGGCGGGACTGGGCGGCAAGACGCTGCGGGGCGGGCACATCGGGTTTATTCTGGCGCCGCGGCTCAATGCGACCGGTCGCATCGGTGACGCGAACGACGGCCTGCGGCTGCTCCTCACGGAGGATGCGAACGAAGCCGTGAAGCTCGCGCGCGAGCTCGAGACCATCAATGCGCGACGCCAGGAGATGGATCAGATCATCCTCGACGAGGCGATCGAGCTGGTCGAGAAGACGCTCCAACCTGCCGACGCCGCCATCGTGCTCGGCAACGCGACCTGGCATCCCGGCGTCATCGGGATCGTGGCCTCGCGGCTCGTCGAGCGCTACGGTCGGCCCACGTTCCTGATCGGCTGGGACGAAGCGGGCGAGTTCGGCCGGGGCTCGGGTCGCAGCATTGCGGGGTTTGATCTCCACGGGGCTCTCCACAGAGTGGGAGCCCACCTCGAGAAATACGGGGGGCACACGATGGCCGCGGGATTCACGATTCGCCGCGACAAGTTCGATGGATTTCGCGCAGCGTTTTTGGGCGTCGCCGGAGAACTGCTCACACCTGATGATTTGGCGCCGAGCCAGCGCGTGGACCTCGAGCTGCCGCTGGCGTCGGTGAGTCCGGACCTCGAGCGCCTGATTCGCCATCTCGAGCCGTGTGGGGCAGGGAATCCGGCGCCGGTGTTCGGCGTGCGCAACGCGCGGGCGGTGGGCGCGCGGCGCGTGGGCACCAATCACCTGCGCTTTACGCTCGATGACGGCTCGGGACTCTTACCGGCGATCGGCTTTCGCTGGGCCGATGCCGTGCCCGAGGACTGGCTCACCAACCCATTGGATGTCGCGTTTCGGCTGGAGCGGGACGACTGGCAGGGGCGGACGACGATTCAAGCGCGCGTGGCGAGTCTTGCTCCGCATCATCGCGGGTGAGTTCAAGGGGCGGCGCCTCAAGGCGCCTGCGGGGCGCACCGTTCGCCCGACCGGTGATCGAGTAAAAGAAGCCTGGTTCAGTATTCTCCAGCAGTCGATTCCGGATGCACGAGTGCTGGACCTATATGCAGGCTCGGGCGCGCTCGGCTTGGAAGCGCTCTCACGTGGTGCCGCGCAGGTCGATTTCGTCGAGAATCACAGGGCATCCCTAGCGGCAATTCGCGACAACACCGCAACATTGAAGGTCGAGGCTCGCGTCACCATTCACCGGAGTGATGCCATGCGCTTCGCCGAGCGGTTGCAGCCAGCGGCCTACGATGTGGCGTTCGCCGATCCTCCGTACGCCACCGCGGACGCCACGCGTCTTGCCCAGCTGTTTCGCAGCAGTCCATTCGCGCGGGTCTTTGCTGTCGAGCATGCGTCCGATCAGCGCGTTTCGGGCGACGACACTCGTCGCTACGGCGACACGGCGATCACGTTTCTCTACGCGCCACAATGAAGCGCATCGCGGTGTATCCCGGCTCGTTCGACCCGATCACCAAGGGTCACGAAGACCTGATTCATCGCTCGCTGGAGTTTGTCGACCAGCTGATCGTGGCGGTGGCGGTGAACGTCGCCAAACAGCCGCTGTTCTCGCTTGACGAGCGAGTGGCGTTGATCAAGGGGACGGTGCGTGACAAGCGCGTGGAGGTGCAGTCGTTCGAAGGCTTGCTCGCCGAGTTCGCCAGGAAGGTTAATGCCGCGGTGATCGTGCGGGGCTTGCGCGCGGTCTCGGATTTCGAATATGAGTTCCAGATGGCGCTCATGAACCGCAATCTCGCGCCGAAGATCGAGACGGTGTTTCTCGTGCCCGCGTTTGATCTGACCTATCTCAGCTCGAGCCTGGTGCGCGAGGTCGCGCGCTTCGGCGGCGACGTCTCCGCGCTCGTCGATCCCGTCGTCCAGCGCGCGTTGAAGCGCAAATTTGAGCTTCCTCGATAAGGTCTATCAGCGCGCGCGGGAAGCGCGGCAGCGGGTCGTCTTTCCCGAAGGGGACGACCCGCGGGTGCAGGAAGCTGCCAAGCGCACGGAGCGCGAGGGGCTCGCGACCGTTGAGGTGTTGCGGCGCTTTCCCGACTCGCGCACGCCGTTTCTCGCGCGGCACCTGCGCTCACGACGTCCCGACCGGTTTCCCACGGATGCGTCGGCCGCGGAGGCGCTCGAGCATCCGCTGACGCGCGGCGCGTGCCTGGTGGGGATTGGCGCGGCCGACGTGATGGTGGGCGGCGCGGTCTATCCCAGCGCCGACACGATTCGCGCCGCGCTCTGGGCGGTGGGGACGGCGCCGAGCATCGCGACGGTCTCCGGCGCGTTTTACATGGTCAAGGAGGATCGCGTGTTGACGTTCGCGGACTGTGCGGTATGTCCCGAGCCGACGTCGGTACAATTGGCCGATATCGCGATTGCGTCGGCGGCGGACCGGCGGCGCATTGTCGGCGACGAGCCGGTCGTGGCCTTTCTATCATACAGTACGCGTGGGAGCGCCGAGGGTCCGCGGGTCGAGCGAGTGCAGGCCGCGATTACGCAGCTGGGCGGCCGCACGCCGGCGCCCGATTTCAAGTTCGACGGCGAGCTGCAGGCCGATGCGGCGATCATCCCCGAGGTAGCGGCGCGCAAAGCGCCGCGCTCCAAGCTCGGCGGGCGGGCGAACGTCCTGATTTTCCCCGATCTCGATGCCGGCAACATCGGCTACAAACTGGTGCAGCGGCTCGGCGGCTGGACGGCGCTGGGCCCGATTCTGCAAGGGCTGGCGAAACCGATCGCGGACCTGTCGCGCGGCGCCACCGCCGATGATATTGTGGACACGGCGGCGATCGCGATCCTCCAAACGCGGAAAGGGTAACGAATGCGGTTCACCCTGAAGAAGGACAAGAGCGGCGTCGTGATTGTGGGAGTCGAAGGCCAGCTCATCGTCGGGAACCGGCAGGAGCTGAAGCAAAAGGTGCTCGACGCCCTCGAAGAAGGCTCACGCAAGTTCATCATCGATTTTTCCAAGACCGGTTACATCGATTCTTCGGGATTGGGAGTACTGGTCTCCTTATCCAAGAAGATCCGCGAGCAGGGTGGGGAGCTGAGGCTCGCCGGTCTTAACGCTGATCTGCAGACCCTGTTTGAGCTGACAAAACTCGACACGCTCTTCGCCATTACGCGGACCGCCGAGGAGGCGCTGGCCGCGTTTTGAATCTCCAACTCCACGTCACCCGCGACTCGATGAAGCTCGACGTCCCGAGCGATCTCGGGATGGTGGGGGACGCGGTCGAGCTGGTTGCGAAGAACGTCCCGCCCGGCACGCTCTCGCCCCGCCGCATCAGCTTTAACCTGCGTACGGCGCTCGCGGAGGCGCTGGGTAACGCGATTCGGTACGGCACGGGGGAAGATCCGGACCGGGTCGTGCGGGTGCGTGTCGAGCTGGCCGCGGACGAGGTGCGCATCTACGTCGCGGACGACGGCGACGGCTATGATCCCAGTCGCCTTCCGGATCCCACACACCCCGACAATCTCGAGCGCGAATTCGGGCGCGGCTTGTTCGTGATCCGCCATCTGGTCGATGACGTCGCGTTCAACGAGAAAGGCAACGGCATCTGCCTGACACTCCGGGCGGGGTGACACGGCTCGAGCGCCTGTTGCCGGTGCTCGCGGCGCTCTCCAGGACAACGCTCCGGTTGTGGCGAGCCAAAACTCCTGGTGGACGGTTATTGCCGGTTGGGGGCGGGTTAGGAGAGGGTAGGGAAGAGCCGCTCTGGACGCCGACGCCCAACGGCGGTGGCAAGCTCGACACTCCGGATGGTCCTGCTTGGTTTCAGGCGATACCCAGCGTCAATGACACCTGGTTGGAGGTGAAGGGCGACGACCAGCGCGCCGCGATAGAACTCGCGGAGGTCATCGGCGCGGTCATGGAGGCTGAAGAAGAAACCGGCCAGGTGGCGGCCGAGTTGTCGGAGCGATACGAGGAAATCGATCTGATCTACACGATCAGCGAGATTCTCGGCCACACCATTCGGCTCGACGAAGCGGCGAATAGGATATTGCGCGAAGTATCGGCTGTCGTGCGCGCCCGTCGCGCAACCCTGCTCGTGCATGATCCGCGCGCCCACGTGCTCCGGCTCGTCGCGGCGCGCGGGGTGGATCTCGGCGACATCGAGCCGATCGAGGTGGACGATCCCCGCTCGGTCGCCGCGCGCGTGTTCCGGGAAATGCGGATTATCAGTTACGATCCTCACGATCAGCGCGCGCAGAAGCCTCAGAATCCCATCGAACGCGGCTATCGCGGTCACGCATTTCTGTCGGTGCCGGTGGTGTACGCATCGCCGGGCCGTGTGCCGACCCCGATCGGCGTCATAAACCTGACAGACCGCACGGGCGAGGATGCATTCACCGCCGGTGACCGCAAGCTCGTCGCGGCGATCGCCAACCAGATCGGGGCGGCCATCGAGAACGCGCGCCTGGTCGAACGCGATCTGGGACAGCAGCGCGTCAGGCGCGAGCTCGAGCTCGCGCACGATTTGCAGCTCAAGTTGCTCCCATCACCGGCGGTGGTGGCAACGAAGGCGGACGTGGCGGCGCGATGCCGGCCGGCGGAATCGGTCGGCGGCGACTTCTATAATCTCCTGAGCCTGCACGGTGATCGCGTCGGAGTGATGATCGGCGACGTTTCGAGCCACGGATTCGGCGCGGCGCTGATCATGGCGCTGGCGATGGCCGCTTCCGGTATTCACGCAGAGACGGCGGAGTCGCCGCACGAGGCGCTCCGGCGGCTGGAGACATCGCTCGCCGAGGAGCTTGCAGAGACGGAGATGTTTCTCACGCTGTGCTATGCGGTTGCCGATCCGGCCAACGGCACGCTCACTTACGCCAATGCCGGTCACCCGCACGCGTTTCTGGTGTCGACGGAGGATGGCGCAGTCAAGCGGCTCGAGGCGACGCGGCCGCCGTTGGGTTTGGGGGATGGAGGTCAGGAGCGTGTGGAGAAGTTCGAGCGGGGCAAGGCAATTCTCTGTCTGTTTACGGATGGATTGGCCGATGCCCGCGGGCCGAGTGGCGAGCGATTTGGGGAGCAGCGCGTGCTGAGCCATGTCGTGAACCTGCGCGCCCGGCCGGCCCGGCACATTCTCGAGGCTGTGTTCACCGATATCGCGGCATTCACGGGCGGCGCGGCCGCCAACGACGATCGCACGGTCGTTCTGCTGAAGGTTTGAGACGCCCACTCGGGCAGCACTTTCTCAACGATCCCACGATTCTGGGACGGATCGTCGATGCCCTCGATCCAGTACCTGGCGAAACAGTGTTGGAGATTGGGCCTGGGCAGGGGAGTCTCACGCGCGTCTTGCTCGAGCGTGGGCTGAAGGTGATCGCGATCGAGAAGGATCGACGGTTTGTTGGCCCCGGCGTCATTCATGGCGATGCACTCAAGGTCGAGTGGCCGCGTGTGGCCAAGGTTGTCGGCAATATCCCTTACTACATCACGTCACCGTTGCTCGAAAAGGCGCTGACCCCCCCGATCCCTGAGCGCGTCGTTTTTTTGGTACAGACTGAAGTCGCGGATCGACTCGCGGCCAATCCAGGTGGGAAGACCTATGGGGCGCTGTCGGTGGGTGTGCAGGCTGTGGTGCGGGTCGAGAAGCTGTTCCACGTGGCGCCGGGGGCGTTCCGGCCGCCGCCAAAAGTTCGCAGCGCCGTGGTCCGGCTAACCCCGTTGCAGAAGCCACTGGTCAGCCCTGAGGAAGTGGCGCCGTTTCGCGTTTTTGTGACAGCGTGCTTCAGCAAACGACGGAAGCAGCTAAAAAACGCGGTACCGGGATTAGATGAAGCGGAGCTTCGGGAATTGGGATTCGACCCCGCGTTGCGCCCCGAGCGGATTTCGCCAGACGCGTTTATTCGCCTATTTCGCGCGGCGGCGCGATGAACAGGATCTCCCGCGCGGGGACATATCCATACGTGTTGATACGTCGCCGTTACCCTGGTACCCATGCGCCGCCGCTGGCTGCTCCGAATGGCCAAGAATTGGCCAAAAATCGGCCCGGGATTGCCGCACCTGCCGCACGCTCTGCACCTCGAAATGGCCCACGTCGCCGAGTGGTTTCACGCGGCGTCGGATACCACGCGGTTATCGATCCTGGAGTATTTGTCGCTTCGAGACCGCACCGTAACTGAATTGTCAGAGATCGTTGCCGCGCCACAATCCACGATTTCCTACCACCTGAAGGTGCTCAAGGAGTCTGGACTGGTCAGCGACCATCCTGACGGTCGTCGGACATACTACGGTCTCCGAGGAGACACTCTGGAGAACATGATCGAGTTCACGCGCACTGTGGGTCCTGGCCGGCACAAGGGGACCTGTCTCTATACCTGTTGCGCCAAATAGGAGGCCTTGACGTATCAAGGAAACTTGATACGTTGTGGTGCATGACGACCATCATCACTCGCCGCTCAAACGCGACCCAGGTTGCCGAATGGTTTCACGCCCTGTCCGACGCGACTCGCGTCCAGATCGTCGAGATGTTGTCGCACAAAGAGCGCTGCGTCTGCGAGCTCGAACAGGTGCTCGGCATCGCGCAGTCCAGACTCTCGTTCCATCTCAAGGTGTTGAAAGACGCCGGCCTGCTGTCAGATCGCAAAGAGGGGCGGGGGATGTACTACAACCTGCAGCGTGCGACGTTGGACCAGATCATCGCTTACACCAAATCGGTAAAGCCCGGGAAGCCCGCGGGCAGCCGACCACCCGACGTCTGGCACTAGGGGCACACCTGAAGCCCCAACCAATCAAAAAGCATGTACAAAAAAC
>JACXTT010012260.1_pt1 | contig 11383 bp, 7 predicted proteins | sample 9270951 | NCBI WGS metagenome assembly JACXTT01 (sample SAMN15532306, study PRJNA645909) | rock metagenome | isolation source: weathered quartz diorite | place: Puerto Rico | collected 2017-06-21 | reverse complement strand
CTTGACCACGTTTGCGGGAAGATTTTGGCCGCCGGGATCTTCAAGAAACGATGTCGAAAAAGCATCGATACCGGTGCTGGCGGCCCGCAGGTGCTTAATATCAAACTCGCCCGGGGCGAGTAAGCGATTTTCCCCGTATATGTTCCCAAAACCTGTTGTCAATCGGCCATTGTAAGGAAGGCCGGAGTTCGGATCGATCAACGACGGATCCTTCAGTACATCGCTTTCGATGGTGAAATCGATGAAGGTTGTGAAGACGCCAGGCAATGGGCCTCCGTTCGTGTTGTTCAACTTATAGCGGGCGTTGAGGATGAAAACCGGCCAGAGGATCGTCTTGGTGCTCTCGGCCGGAATAGTGATACTCCCGAGGTCCGGGAAGCTAAAGGAAGTCGGCCCACCAGAGTCGGCCGACGGCACAATGACACACTGATCTGGCGGAGTGGTCAAACTCGGGTCGGCACAAGAGCGGTCAAAGTGAACCGTTGCCGTCCCGGATCGCCCCAGGAAAATCATGCTATTGCCAAATGAAGCCGGATCGAAGTTAGTGGGGGTAGTGGGCGCGGATTGCGCGGCAACCAATCCCTGCAAGCAAGATGTCAATGCAACGATTGCCAGAAGCCTCTTCATAATATTGCCTTTCGCTTGGTCAATATTCCGAAGGGTGGGTTTGTCCGAACGTGGCGCGTCGTGGCGCGTCGTATTGGCTCTCCTTTCAAGGTGATAAGTACAAAGAATTGTCGGCCATTCTCGGCGACGAAAACAAGCGGCTCGCTTCTTGCAAGGGGCTTCCTTCTCCGGCCGATGAACGGTTGGTACTGAATCGCGATCGTGCGCTATCGAGGTCAGCCGCCGACGCCCGGTTTTCAGGGTGGCGACGCAGGGGTTCGGCCCACTCGAATCGCTTGGCGAGAGGTCTAGCGGGACGTCCGCTTTCTGGCGCCAGATCATGTTGGGACTCTTCGAGTTGCATCATGAACACTGCAAGCGCTTTTCCTGAAAACTCCACGGCGATTAAGCTGGTAGAGGCTGAAATGGACGCCGCAAGTCTGCGCGTAAAGGGCGTGCTCCAGGTGATGCGGACCGAGGCAGGACCGCTCATTTTGTTCGGCTTAGCCTGGGCCGCGCTTGGCATCATTGGAATCACCGTCAAATTGGGTTCGGCCGGGGGGGTGGTCCTGGCCCTGGCGCTTCTTCCGGCCGTCGCGCTGCTGCAGCTCACCATGTGGCTGGATCGCGTGGAAGCGAAGCCCGTGTGGCTTCTCATGCGCTGCGTCCTTTGGGGCGCAGGTCCAGCGATCGTCGGGGCGAGCGTGGTGAACGCGGCGGTGGCGGCATCGATTGGACAGCGCAATGCCGCGATGCTGAGCGCGCCGCTCATCGAGGAGGCGATGAAGGGACTGGCACTCGTGTGGCTACTCAGGCACCGGCGGGATCAGATTCATGGCGCGCTCGATGCCGCGATGTACGCCATGTGCGTCGGAATCGGCTTTGCCGCCGTGGAGAACGTCGAATACTACGCTGCCGCCCTGCAGACCAGTGCCCCCGTTCTCGCATTCACTCTCATTCAGCGCGGACTCATCACTCCCCTCGCTCATCCCCTCTTTACGTTCGCCACCGCGCTCGGAATCGCGAGCGCAGCGAACCGCCGGTCACCTGCACTGATCGGCTATCCGATCTTGGGGTATGCATGTGCCGTGTCCGCGCACTCTCTGTGGAATACGTTCCCCTTCACTTGGGTGTTCGTGATTCCGGGATTTATCGCGCTTGCGCTCTGGATCTACCGTGCCAGCCGTGCGGAAGAGCGAGATCTGGAGATTGCGGTGGAGCGGGCGGTGAGCTCAGGCGAACTCCCAGGGAATGCGGCGGCACTGGTCGGCCCGAGCCGGCGCCCGCGGTTCTTCGAATGGTCCGCAGCGGCGATCGATCCGGGGCACTGGCTATATGAGCGCTGGCGGCGCCACCATCTGGCGCTGATTATGGCGCTACCCACCGTTGCGGGTCAGATTGCCGATGACGATCCGCGCAAGCAGACAACCACGGAGCTCGTTCAAGCCGCGGCCGCTGAACTGTTGAGGCGGCGCATAAGCGGCCCTATCGGAGGCTGCAGATCAATCGCCTCACCCACCGGCGGAACGAATATTCCGGGCCAGTCGCCACGCCAGAGCTGCGAGCGCGGCGACGGCTAACAGCAACACCGCCCATAGGGACCAGCGCCAACGCGCTTGACTGCGAGCCATCTGCGTAGCGCGCGTGGCGGCCTGCGCCGCGGTGGCCGGCGCAATCTGTGCGACCTGCGCGAAGGGAAGGTGCGTGCCCGCAGGGTCCTCGCGCGGCAGCATCCCGGTCAGATCCAATCTCGGGCCTTCCTCGGCTCCTTCATGACCGACCGCCAGCTGGTAGGGGCCGGGCGCCCGGGCCAGGAAGGCCAGTCGCACCGGCAGCCACTCGGCTTCGACGCTCGGTGCCGGGCCGCGATAGTCCTTTGGATCGACCACATGCAGCAACAGGTGCGTCGCGTGCCCTGGAATCGCGATGGGCGAATTTTCGACCCACTCGCCTGCCCGATCCACCCTGAACACCTCGATGTTGCGCGCGCAAGCGAACCAGGGTTCCGGCGACGTGCGGTTCGAAAGCTCCCGCAGCAGGTGTCTGCGATCGGGAAGCGCGGTCCCGTATGCAGGGCACAGAATCTCGACGCGAAGGGCCTGATTCGGTTGCGCCACGTGAATCATGATCCGCGTGAGCGGCAGTCCGACCGGCACATCGATCAGCCAGCGGGCGTCCTGCAGGGCGGCCAACTCGAGCGCAGTGCGCGGCGCTGGCGCGACATGCGCCGGCAGCTGCTCGCGGAAGCTGGCGCCGTCCAGCTTGGGCCCAGCGCCGGCAGGCCACTGGAGGCGGGCGAAGGCCGGAGGATGGCTCAACTCGAAGGTCGACCGCTCGACCACGGTATCGCCCAGCTGCCGATTGCGCGCCAGCGGCCCGCTCGCCAGCGGGCGCCAGGACACCAGGTCGTCGCTGCCTAAGATCGTCGCCGTATTCGCATAGTCCGGCGCGTCGGCGGCGAAGTGCACCAGCAGTTCGCCCTGCTTGTCCTTCAGCGGCCGCAGATCAAGCAGGTAGCCGCCCGGTTCGCGCGGCTGATCCGGCTTTGCGGCTCCGCTACCGATCTCGAGCGTTGTGCGGTCCCGATCGCGCACCCAGCGCAGCGCGTACTCAGCCAAAGCGCTTTGCTGTGCTTGTGGCGAATTGGGCAGGGGCGCCATGTGCAGCGCGACGGGTGCCCCGTGCTCGGTTGCGGCCGGCGCGCCTGCGGGCAGCTGCGCCGTCGGCAGCGTCTCACCGTTCGCGTTGAAGATGCGCAGATCAAGCAGCCCGGATTCCCTGGCGGCCAGCAAGGCTTCCTGTCCGAGCTGCAACTGATGCAGCCCTTCGCCGCGCTCGGTCGCCAGCGAGGCACGCCATTCGAAATCGGCTGCACTCAGGTCGCGGCCTTCCACCGCCATGGCAACGAGGAGCGCGAGCACGCCGAGCAGAGCTGCGCGGGGCTTCATGACCCGGACTCCATGTCGCGCCCGCCCGCAGACACTTCCGCGCGGACCGGAGGCACCGGCGATAGATAGCCGATCAGCATGATCAGGAGGCCCACAGCGACAAACGAGACGATCCGCTCCACGGTGCCGCGTCCCGACAGATCGATCGCGATCATCTTGACCACCACGACGCCCAGCAAGCAGGCTCCGGCAAGCCACAACGGCCGCAGCGCCCGGCGGTGCGCGAACAGCATCGTGATCATCGCAAGGAGCGTCCACAGAATCGAAAGACCGGCTTGCACCAGCAGTGAACGGCTCCATTGCTCGATAGACCAGCCGACGCCGGCCATGAAATGCAGCGCACGCAGCAGCACCAGGTTGGCGATCACGAAAAAACTCGCGCAGAGCACCGTGTCGGCGAGCGCGCGCAGGCGCCCCAGCTGGCGCCATTGCATCAGCGCGACCAGCACCAGCAACGAGGCGACGTCCATCGGGTTGAGCAGAGGAAGGGCCGGCAGCGGCGCCGGATCTCCGGCCGTCCCAAATCCCGCGACCAGCAGCCATAAGCCTGCGAATGCGACTAACCCACTGGCCCCGACTCCAGCGTAGGCTGCGGGTGCCGCGCTCGCCGGCCAGCGCGGCGGCTGCATCGCCGCGAACCACAGCGCCGCAGCTAGCAGCGTGCCCCAGCTCGCGTGAACCCATCCAGGTCCGGCCACCGCGCCAAGCTGCACGGTGGATTCGGCAGCCAGCATCGCCGGCAGCGCCCACAAGCCGGCCACGTGCAGGGCTGCGACCGCGCTTGGCGGCAGTTCGACGGCGCCGCGGGACGCCTGAACGAACCGCAGGTAATAGGCAAGCCACGCCACTGGCCAGGCCAGCGCACCATACATGTTGCTGGGAGCCTGGTTCGACCCGAACCCCAGTGAGAAGACATAGGCGGCAAATACCAAGTGTGCGGCGTGAAAGGCCCACGCCAGTCGCTGCGGCCAGCTCCAGCGCAGGCGCGCGGCCAACCAGCCCAGCCCCAGGGCCGAAAGCGCGGCCAGAACCAGCCCCAGTTGCGCGACCGCCAGCGCCGGCTCGTCGCGCGCAACGGCTTCAGCGAGCACCGCAAACAGCCAGCCGAACACCGCGAGCGACAGCAGTACGCCCGCTGCCGTCCGGCGCCGCGCATCGCGACCAAGCGACAACAACGAAGCGGCCAGAGCAACCGCCGCAGTCGACAGTCGAGCCATGACGCCCGCCGCTGGGTGTTGCAGATGCGCCGGCGCCACCCCCAAAGCGGCCACCATCGCGGCAACGATCCACGCCACCGACGCCACCCATTCAGCGCTCAAGCCGATCGCAGTCTCGCCGGGCGCCGACCGGCGGTCCGCCACCGCCAGCGCCAGGGCCAGCGAACCCCAGGCGTAGACATAGGCCGGGTACTCGAGCGGCTGCCAGAGCAAGGCTCCGACCCAACCCCAGCCGACCAGTCGCATCAGCCATGCCAGCCACGCGCGCGGCAGGCCTGCGGGCGCAGTCCAGTCGCCCGCAAGGCGCGACTGCAGCAGACCGGCCACGGCGAGCGAGGCCGCAGCCAGCACCGCCAGGTTGAGCGTCACGCCGGACCACTGCGGCTCGAGGCTTGCGCGGCCGGCCACGACCGCCTGCGCCAGTGCCATCGCCGCCAGAACCTGCAGCGCCATGCCCGCGATCAGCGGAACCGCGCGCTGCTGGCGCAAGCCGATCCAGGCAAGCGCTACGCCTTCCAGTGCCCACGCAGCAGCGGTCCATTGGGCACTGGCCGCCAAAGGCACGGCCAGGGTTAGAAACGCCACGCCGAGACCGAAGTTGGCCTCGACCAGCAGCCGCAGCGCTGCCTCGCGACGGCGTAACAGCGCCGCCGAAGCCGCCAGATAGACCGCGGAGCCGATGACCGACGCAAACGCCAGGTCCAGGCCATGCGTGAAGCGGGTCTGAATGCCGAACGCGACGAGCGGCAGGGCGAACACCAGCGTCGTATCGAAACGGCCGCGGCGGGCGGAAGGCTGGCGCAGCGCATACAGCATCGCAACGGACAGGAACAGGAGCCAGAAAGACGCCAGAAACCCCTGGCCAACGGCAAAGTCGGTCGGCGAATAGCGCTGCACCGACCACAGGCCGCTCACGCCGAACGTGAAGGCAAATGCAATCCAGTTCAGTTCGCGCCAGGCCCGGAACCAAGCCACGCCGAGCACTCCAAGGTCGAGCAGCAGGTAAAAGGCGAACAGCATCTCGATGCGTCCGGCACCGGTGGAGATCAGCAGGGGCGCGGCAAACCCTCCCAGCGCACCCAGCGCGGCCAGCGCCCGTCCATCCTGCAGGACGGCCAGCACGCCCGAAAGGATCGCGGGCATCGCCGTGAAAGCGAAGGCCGCCCCGGGTGGCAGCACACCGTACAAGCGCAGCGCTGCGAAAGCCGTCAAGTACAAGATGCCGATCGCGCCGCCCTGCATCGTCATCGCAAATCCAGGTCGCCGAGTGCGCAGGTGCCACCCGATTGCGAGGAAGACGAGCGCGCCGAAGGCCACTCCAACCAGGCGCACCTCGATCGGAACACGCGTGTGCTCTGCCACAAAGCGCAGCAGGAACGCGACGCCGACGAACAGGATCAGCAGGCCGATCCGCGCAACCGTGTTGCCACCGAGCAGCCAATCGCGCACACCCGCGCTCCATTGCATGACGGACGACGCCGCAGCCAGCGGAATCGGAGCCTCGGCGGGCAGCGGCGTGGACGAGGCCGCGCGCCACGGCTCGGGTACGACGATTGGCGCGGTCAAGAGTTCGATCGGTGTTCCAACCGGTTGAACCGGAGCTGGGGTGACCGTTGCTGCAACCGGCTTCGACGCAGAAATCTCGACCGCGGGTGGCACAGCCGCCTCGGCCGGCTGCGCCGCGTGCCTTGGGGGCATGGCCGATTTGAGCTGCGCGATCTCGTGCTCCAGATCGGCAACACGCGATTCCAGCCGCTGCAGGCGCCGATCGGCGCCCGAAGCACCGCCGGTCCCTCGCGAATTGCGGATGGCGGCTCCCACCACGGCACCGAGCAGGGCGCCGATCGCGTAGCTTCCGTGCCCGATCAAGAGCGCACCGACCAAGGCACCGACAGCGGCTCCTATCCAAACCGGAGCCCAGGACGGCGCGACCGGAGGCTCTGACCCGTGTGTCATGCTTTGTGTACCCTTAACGCATCGAATCACTGCCGACCACGTTCGCGCGATTCTACGGTCGCAACCGGCCAACCGTGTCGCCGTTCGGCCATAGCTGGCGGCTCCCTATGTAACGGCATCAGCATGCGTGCGATATTGGTTCACGGAATGGGACGGACGCCGCTTTCGATGCTGCTTCTCGCGGCCCGCCTTCGGGGGCGGGGACTGCGGCCGGTCTTGTTCGGCTACTCGGCAACCTTCGAGACCTTCGCAGGCTGCGCCGAACGCCTGCGTCGATTCATCGACCGAAAAGCAGAGCAGTCACCGTTCATTGTCGTCGGCCACTCGTTGGGAACGGTCTTGCTCAGGGCCGTTTATCCGCGCCTTCGAAGGGCTCCGGAAGCCTGCTTTTTCCTTGCTCCGCCAGCCCAAGCCTGCCGCGCCGCGCGGACTCTCGCCCCCAATCGGGTCTTTCGCCTCGCGATGGGTGAAATGGGCCAATTGCTCGCGAATCCAGACTTCATGGCAGCGCTGCCCGTCCCGAGCTGTAAGACGCGCATCTATGCGGGAACTGCCGGTCCGGTGGGACGATGGTCACCGTTCGGGGGCGAGCCGAACGACGGGATTCTCAGAGTGAAGGAAACGTCGATCCCGGGGATTTCGCTCACGACTGTGCGCAAGCTCCACACATTCATCATGAACGCGACGGCGATCGCGAATGACATCGCCGAGATCAGCGCGGGTCGACCACGGATGCCAGATCCTTGAAGGGACGCGCCTGGCGCACGTGGCGATTGAAGGTCGCAATCAGCGCAAGTCCGAGAGACCAGAGAGCGAAAGTAATGACGGTTGCGCCGATACCGGCATTTTCGAGTAGCCATCCGGACAGTGCCGCACCGATCGGGTTGAATCCGAAAGCGAGCAGGCGAAATGCACTATTGACTCGGCCTTGCAAGTTATCAGGAATCAGCGCCAGGCGATAGCTGAATTGCACGACGTTATAAATCGGCCCCAACATATAGATGAGACTGGCGATAACGCCGAGAACAATCACCCTGGACGCGATTCCATACGCGGCGAACAAAGCCGCGTTCACCCACACTACGGACACGATGACCTGAGTAAAGGAAAAGCGCCGTTGGATATGCCCACCGACTATCGAACCGATCACCCCACCTATTGATTCGATACTGAAGATAAGGCCGATCTGGGCAGCGGTTGCTCCCAGGTGCTTTCCGATCACGATCACGATGAGAGGCGCAGCAGTAACGACCAGATTCATCCCGCCCGTCAGAAACGCCATCGTGCGTATGAGCGGCGTATTCCACATCCATCGAAGACCTTCGATGATCTCGACTCTCAGGTGCCGACGCGGCGTCTGCTCCGCGTTGCGAAAATCGGCTCTGAGAAGCGCCACCGAGCCTGCCGATACGAGAAATGAAATCGAATTGGCGAGAAAAGGGGCGCCGCGACCAATCGATTGAAACAGGGCGGCACCAAACGACGGGCCGACAATGTTCGCAGCACCGAACGCTGCTTCGTTTTGTGCCGTGGCCTGCGGGAACTGTTGAGTTGGCACCACTCGGGACAGTGCTGCGACTTCGGCGAGGTTGAAAAAGACGAACAACGCACCTTCGACGAAACAAACGATGTAGATCTGCGCTAACGACAACGCATTGAGAGCCAATGCGGCAGGAAGGCTCCCAACCGCGACCGCACGGCCAACGTCAGCCCAGATCATTACGCGTCTGCGGTCCCAACGATCGACCAGTGCGCCCACGGGAAGAGAAAACAGGATGTAAGGCAGCGCTCGTACGCTCCCCGCGATGCCGGCAGCCGCTGGCGAGGCGGTGAGCGCAAGGATCAGGAGCGGGTAAACGATCTGTGAAGCCGAGGAGCCAAGCGTCGAAACGACCTGGCCGCTCCAGAGCAGCATGTAGTTTCGGTTGCGCCAAAGAGAGGGCCGCGATTCCATTGCAGTAACCGCGGGTCCTACGGCTGGGTAGCTTGCGCCCGCAGGCGCCGGTATGAGCCGGCAACCAACTCGAACCGGTAAAAGCGGCATTCGATCGGGCCGTTGAACAGCACGGTGCGGCGCGCTTCCTTCAATTTCATCTGGGCCGGCAGGTCGCGGTCGCCCGACAGCAGCCACGCGTCCCAGCCGGGATAGGCTTGCTTGAGCTGGTCCCCGAAACGGTCCATCAGACGTGCCACGGTGGCCGACTTCGGCTCGCTTTGCTGGCCGTACGGCGGGTTGGTGACGATCAGTCCGGCCGCGGCGGGGGCGGGCGCGGTGCGCGCGTCGCCCGCGCTGAAGGTGAGTGAACCGTCGCGGATCGAGCGCGAAAGGCCCGCGCGATCCGCATTGGCCAGCGCGGTCTGGATTACGCGCGTCGAGATGTCGCGACCGCTCACATGGAACTCGGCGTGCTCATCGACAGCCTCCCGCGCCTGACCGAGGATGTCGCGCCAGGCGCGTGCATCGAAAGTGAGGAGCTTTTCGAACGCGAAGCGGCGCGTCAGCCCCGGAGCGCGCCGGCTCGCGATACAAGCAGCCTCGATCGGGATCGTGCCGCTGCCGCAAAATGGATCGTGCAAAGGCACCGCCGGGCTCCAGCCGGCGCAGGCCAGAAGACCCGCGGCCAGGTTCTCTTTCAGCGGCGCTTCGCCTTTTTCGAGCCGCCAGCCGCGCTTGAAAAGCGGCTCGCCGGACAGGTCCAGATACAGGTCGACGCCCTGCCGCGAAAGGTGCGCAAACACCTGCACGTCGGGCGTGGCGCGGTCCACGGAAGGGCGTTCGCCGCAGCGCTCGCGCATCCGGTCCGCCACCGCGTCCTTGATCTTGAGCGTTGCGAACTGCAGGCTGCGCAAGGGTGAACGGGTCGCGGTCACGTCCACACGCATCGTCTGCGAAGGCCGGAAGTGGCTCTCCCAGGCCACCGCTCGCGCCATGTCGTACAGGTCCGACTCGTTGCGATAGGACCCGCCCGCCACGCGCCACAGCACGCGGCTGGCCAGGCGCGAATGCAGGTTCACCGCGTAGGCCGTGGCCAGCGTGCCGTCGAAGCCGGCGCCCCCCGGCGCGGCGCGCACCGAGCGGGCGCCGCAGGCGTGCAGCTCGTATGCCAGCTGATCCTGCAGCCCGCGCGGACACACCGCGAAGAACCCGCTCGGCTGTTGGAGACCCTGACCCCCGGCCCCTCTCCCACTGCGTAGGAGAGGGGAGCTTTTCTTCCCCTCACCCTCCGGGAGAGGGGCCAGGGGTGAGGGTTCGGCGCCGTTGCTCAAAATGGCTTTACGACGACCAGGATCACCGCAGCCAGCAGCAGCAGCACTGGAATCTCGTTGAACCACCGGAACCAGATGTGAGAGCGCGGCATCGCATCGCGCTGAAATGCGGTCAGGATCCGTCCGCACGCGACGTGATAGGCCATCAGAGCGACCACCGCGGCGAGCTTGGCGTGCATCCAGCCTTCGCCCCGCCCGATGCCTTCGCCCAGCCAGAGCCAGGTACCGAATAGCAGCGCCAACAGTCCGATCGGCGTGATGAACCGATACAGCTTCGTACCCATCAACAGCAGCCGGTCGCGCTCCGGGCCGGCCTGCGGAACCATCGCGAGGTTAACGAAGATGCGTGGCAGGTAGAACAGCCCGGCGAACCAGCTGACCACCAGCACAATATGCAGCGCCTTGATCCATGGCACCCACGACATGGGTCATCGATCAGAGACGACCGAGACTTCGAAAACAGCTCGGACGGTGACGGTAAACCTCGGGTGGCTCACTCGGTGCGAACTTCGCCATTGCCGAGCACGATGTATTTCAACGACGTCAGCCCCTCCAGGCCGACCGGCCCGCGCGCATGCAGCTTGTCGTTGGAAATCCCGATCTCCGCACCCAGCCCGTATTCAAATCCGTCGGCAAAGCGGGTGGACGCGTTCACGATCACCGAGGCCGAATCGACCTCGCGCAGAAAGCGCATCGCGCGCTCGTAGTTTTCGGTGACGATCGCGTCGGTGTGATGGCTGCCGTGGCGGTTGATGTGGGCGATCGCCTCGTCCAGGCCCGCCAGGGTTGCGATCGACAGGATCGGCGCCAGGTATTCGGTGCGCCAGTCCTCGTCGGTCGCATCCTTCAGGCCCGATATGCCGCGGCCAGCCAGGATCCTGCCCGTCTCGGGGCACACGCGCATCTCGACCTGCTTGCTGGAGTACAGGGTGGCCAGCGGCGGCAGCACCTCGGGAGCGATGGCGCGCGCGACCAGCAGCGTTTCCATCGTGTTGCAGGTGCCGTAGCGCTGCGTCTTGGCGTTGTCGGCGATTCGAATCGCCTTCGCCAGGTCCGCGCCCTCGTCGATATAGACGTGACAGACGCCGTCCAGGTGCTTGATCATCGGCACGCGGCTCTCGCGCATCAGCCGCTCGATCAAGCCGCGACCTCCGCGCGGCACGACGACGTCCACGTATTCGGGCAGCGAGACCAGGTGGCCCACGGCGGCGCGGTCGGTCGTTTCGATCAGCTGCACGGCCTCAGCAGGCAGGCCGTGCGCCTGCAAAGCGCTGGCGCACAGCGCGGCCAGCAGCCGGTTCGATTCAATTGCTTCCGAGCCTCCGCGCAGCACGGCGGCGTTGCCGCTCTTGATGCACAGCACGGCGGCGTCGATCGTCACGTTGGGCC
>JACXTT010012259.1_pt1 | contig 11386 bp, 10 predicted proteins | sample 9270951 | NCBI WGS metagenome assembly JACXTT01 (sample SAMN15532306, study PRJNA645909) | rock metagenome | isolation source: weathered quartz diorite | place: Puerto Rico | collected 2017-06-21 | reverse complement strand
CCGTCTGGAAGAAGACGGAGGATGCGGTCGCGGATGATCTGTTGGAATCGAGGCTCACCGTAGGCCGCCAGACCCATCACGATATATTCATCGTGATCCGGCTTGAAACCCAGATAGGCCGTGACGGCGGCGTAGAACTGTCCCAACGAATGCGGGAGTAGGACTCGGCTCAACACATCGATCTGCTGGCCCTCTGCCCGAGCCAGCATAGTCGTATGGGCTTCCGAGGCGCCGTCGACCACGAGGACTGCGGCACGATCAAATGGCGAGACGAGGACCGTGCTGGCCGCATGACACAGATGATGGTCTAGGAACGCGGGCTTCGGGCAGTGGGTCCCATCGATCCGGCGAGAGAGATACATGCGGAGAAAGGCCAACTCTTTCCACTCTTGACCCAACCGCTCGACACTCCGCACGCCTTTCACCCAACAGAGTTGCGGCGAGCGTAGCATCGAGCCAAGGGCGAGGCGTCCGCGACGACCGATCTGCCAGTATTTCCACGGCACAGCCACCGCATCCACCTCGCACAGCGCGATCCCGGCCGCGCTGAGACAATAGCGGATGGCCTGCACCGGCAAGGCCGTCACGTGTTTGACGCGAACAAACCGTTCTTCTTCCGCCGCCGCGATCACCCGGCCGTTGTCGACCAAGGCCGCGGCGGCATCTCGCATGTTGGACAGACCGAGTGTCACCATCGACGTCGGGCGCGCTTCACAATAGGACCTCCACCGGGGACGCAGGATAGCTGAGGGCCGTCAGGCCCGCAAGGCACGGATGCCCCAGTTGCTTTCGGCCACACATTTCGGTACGGTGCTGGCGATATGAAAGCCCCTATTTAGAGTATCGTCGTGACTCCTTTCCAGGCCTACTCCATCAAATCCAGCACCCTTACGAATCGCCTCAGACCGACCACCGTCTGGGTGCTGATCTGCCTGCTCCTAACCGCCGCGGTGTCGTGCGACAAGTTCTCCAATCCCTTCCGCCGCGCACCATTGCCGGACATGGGACCTCGGATGGCCAATTCCGTCAAACTGACATTCGACCCGTCGCTGACAAATCTTGTGATGCACTACACCGACGCCTGCAACAGTCTCCACGATGTGAATGTGGGCACGGAAATGGAGGCGATCCTGATCGATGCCGCCGCCCAGAATTTCCAGGCCGTCAGCATCACGGGAGGCACGACCGCACCGGTTCCCCACGATATGGAAATTCTTGTCTCGCTGCAACGCTCAGGACTCAAGCTGTGGCAGGACAACCTCTATGATCGCGTCCCAGCCGACATGACGATTGAAACGCTCCTGACCTTTAAGGACAAGGCGGGAAGGGAACTGGGTCAACAGACCATCTCCATCGCTCACAACCAGCGTCTGATCTTGGAGCCAACGCAGAAGCGATGCGATTACGGAAACTTAAGCGAATTTGTCTACGATGCGGGTGTGGCCCTCTCCACGCAATTCATTCGCGCCTCCCGCGGACAATTGGCGGCCGCCGGCGGGGCGCTCCCCGCGAAAGCGTCGGCAACGGGATCCCAGCCCCTTCCGCTGCCATCAGCAGGCGCAAAAGCCGCTTCTGCCCCGTCCTCGCTCTCGTTCAAGGCAACTGTCTTGGACGAAAATGGCAATCTGATCTTCGAAGGCGGCGAGCGCATCCGTGTTCGCGTCGACCTGGTGAACAGCGGCGAACAGGACCTGCAAGGTGTCACCGCATCATTGAGCGGCACGCCTTCCATATTGGCGCAGTTTCCAGCCACGACTCTTCCGGTCGGACGGCTCATGGCCGGTCAATCCCGTTCGATTGAGTTCGCTGCGACGTTGCCGCCGTCGATGCAAAGCCAGAAAGCGGAACTGCACGTCACGCTGACCGATCCGATCGCCGGGACCTCTCTGTCCCCCCAAACGCTGGCCCTGACGATTCAACCCACCGGCGTGAAAGCGGATGATGTCGACCGCGTCCCTGCTGCCGCCGCCGGATTCAAGCGTCCCAATACCTACTTGGTCTCGATCGGGATCGGCTCGTATCGCGATCAACAGACTCCCACGGCGAAATTTGCGTCGCTGGACGCGGAGATGATCGCGACGTATTTTCAGGCACTCGGTGGGCTGCCGGCCGCCAACGTTCGCTTGCTCCAAGATTGGAAAGCCCTGCGTCCGGATATTGACGAGACGCTCTTGGACTGGCTTCCTCCCCATATAAATAGGGAGGCGGTCGTCATCGTGTACTTCGCCGGCCTCGCTACGGTCTCTGCGACCGGAGAAACCTTCTTGGTCCCCTATGACGGGACGGCCACGGCCACCTCACGCGCCTATCCGCTCAAGGAGTTCGAAGCCGCACTCGCGCGGCTCAAGGTCAAACACACCGTGTTTCTGTTCGACGGTGTCGTTTCTCGAGTCGGATCAGACAATCGAGCTAAGGCAGTTATTCCGCAGTGGAGTCAGCCTGGCAGTTCCACAATGCATGTCATCAGCACCAGCGGTGTCGGGAGAGGCTTGGAGGATGAGACCCATCGCCATAGCCTGTTCACCTATTATTGGCTGAGGGCCATGCGTGGAGAGGCGGATACGAACCGGGACGGGGAAGTAACGTTGGGCGAAGCTGTGAACTATGTGACTCAAAAAGTACTCTGGGCTTCCAAGACCCAGCAGAACCATGAACAGCGGCCTATTGTGCTTCCGGCGCTTAAACCAAACGATCCTCTTGCGGCCTTTACACTGACCAAGCTGGCCGCCGTCCAAGGGATCCCTGCTCAATAATTCTTAATTCCTTCACTCCGTATCACGGTTCAGGATCGCCCAGACAAAAAAAGAGAGTGGAGGACTCTGTCCCCCACCCTCCTCTGACTTCGTCTACGAGACGATTACTCGTCACCCTTGCAGAAGCTCCGTTCGTAGTTGATGATCGTCCACGCTTCTTCTTCGTTGATCGCAGCCGGGATCAACGAGACCATGCCCGTGCCCGCGCTGCCATTCTTGATGACCCAGAAGAGCTCGCCGTCTTTCCGCTTCTTGTGGAACTTGCAGTTGGTGAAGTTTCGGGGGCTTGGGTTCAGGATCGCGCCGGCAGGGCCGTCGCCTTTCCCTTCCTTGCCATGGCAGTTGAAACAGGTGCCCTTGCCCTCGAACAGCGCCTTGCCCTTGGCGATGTTTTCCGGAGTCGCGGCAACCGGATTTTTCATGGCCTTTGCATCCGCCATCTGGTCCGCGGGCACGCGTGGCTTGAGCGGATCCTTCTCTTCGGCTCCCACCACCGTCGCGGAGAGCAACATCACTGCTGCAGTGACTCCTAAGAACTTAGAAAAATACCCCATCAGACTTCCTCCTTGTTGTTGAACCCACCGCACATCAATTCGCCTGAGCCGCTGGCTCATACATTCGGTTGAGTAAAAAAACCGATAAAACGGGCGGACTATAACAACGCCCTTTCATCCTTGTCAAGCAAGACGATGCTCACGTGACAGCTCCGTTGCATCCGTTCTCTTTCCTGTCCCATCGAGAGGAAATCCTGCCTTGTCTTCCATCCCGCTGTCGGAACCCCTTCGCCATGACACTGTCTCTCATTACTCCACAGAATCAAAGCTTGTGCCAGGGGACTCATGAGGGGAACATAAGTATTCCGCCTAGTTACGGCGTTACGCCGCGTCGTCCGACGCAGCGGACCAAATCGGTGACACCTTTGCGCCACAGGCCTTTCCTGCATGCCTCAGTGAGAATGAGATGGGGCTAATCTGCGAGAGGGATGCCCGGGAAGAATATGGACGAGACGGAAGGGGAAACAATCACCGCTTGAGAACGATATCGCGAGCCACCTTTCCGCTCGGACCAAATGGTTTCTGCGGTTTGCCGTTGAGCTCGGCTCTCACCCCGCCGGCATTGCCCAAGGTGAGACTGAACTGATCTTGCCCTTTCCATCGGGCCTTTTCACCAGGCCTGAGCAAGGCTTCTTGAGGGCTGCCCCCATCGATCTGGACGACAACCCAGCTGAGTTCGGTCGCTTCGAGATCCAACACCAGCTGCCCGTCCGCGCCGCCGGAGCTTTCGGCCGACAGGCCCCCAAAGGGCCCATCGCTTCCCAGTACCGGTGGAACCGGCGATGCCGTCTCAGGTAATGAAGAGACCACAGGCGCAGCGGCTGTGCCTTGACTCGTCACATTCTCGTGAGCGGCTTTGGTCGGCAACTCGGCTGATTTGGCCTTTGTGGAAGGAGCCATTGTGTCGCCTTCACGCGCGGGTGTCGTATCGCGAGATTCTGTCGTCGGCATCCGTTTGGTCGATGAAACCGGCGCATCCGAACTTGCGCGGCGGACGACCAGCGAGGATTGCTCGCGGCTCAGCAAGAAAATCAGCGTGAGAATGGCGATGCCGATGGCCACCGCCACGGCTTTTCGATTGGCTTGACGTTTTCGTTCTTCCTCTGCCTGTCTGACCTTGAGCCGCTCGCGCTCGTCTTGCTTGTCGTAATAGGCCCCCGCCGATTGAACGAATCGGTGGATGGCATCCTCTTCATCCAAGCCGAGAGATCGCGCATAGGATCGGACAAAGCCCCGCGCAAAGACCTGATCGGGTAGCTTGGCGAAGTTGCCTTCTTCCAGCGCTTTCACGAAATCGGTCCTGATGCGCGTCTTCGAGGCCACCTCATCGACGGTCAACCCTTTGGTCTCCCGCACCTGCTTAAAGAATTCCCCGATCGATTCCATAATGGTCTCTCTACGGCTTCAGCCGTGCCAGCAATTCTTTCGCGGCAGCGGCATATTCGCCACCCTTATCGAGCGCGGTGACTTTCGTCAACGTTTCTTTCGAGCGTCGCTCAAACCCCAGCTTGTAGTAGACCCGTCCCAATTCCAAATTCAACAAGGCCGGCGGCACGTTCGGTGGATTGACGACCAACGCATCTTCAAATGCCTCCATGGCCCCTTGATGGTCCCCTTCGTGAGCCAGGGCGCGGCCGAGATGGAATCGAGCCAGATCCGGCGTTGCATACAACGGATTGCTGAGCGCCTGCCGAAACGAAGCGATGGCCTCCGGCCACCGGTCTTGGCCCGCCAGGATCTGCCCCAAGTACGTGTGAGCCTCGGAGTACGCGTCATCGATCTTCACAGCAGCCCGAAACTCCTCTTCGGCCTGCGGCAGTTTTCCTTGTTGAGCCAAGATATGGCCGAGCCCATACCGCGCTTCTTTGTTTTTGGGATTCTGCTGGACCGCCTTCTGGAACGACACATAGGCCTTCTGCCGATCGCTATCGAGACTCGCCAGACCTTCTTGATAGAACCCCTTCGATTTCTGAATCGATTCATCCGACGTGGCACACCCAGCCGGCCAGCCGAGCGATAAGGCTAGTAGAAGGACAGCGTAGCGCCGCGAATGAACGATGTGATCGGATGTGCTCACGAGATGTCCTCGAAATGGGTCAATCGTTTGAAGGCTCGAAAGCGTTCTTGAATCTCTTTGTAATCTAGGATGCGCAAACGGTCAAGACTAAAGGCTTCTACGGTAAAGGAGGCCATGACGCTTCCGAAGACGATGGCTTGCCTGAACGCCTCTGGCGAATGGTTGCCGGTCGCCGCAAGATAGCCCAGGAAGCCCCCTGCGAAGGTATCGCCGGCCCCGGTCGGATCGCGAACGTCCTCCAAGGGAAAGGCCGGCGCGCCGAACACCTGCTTCTCGTTGAACATCAACACGCCATACTCCCCGCGTTTCACGATGAGATGTTTGGGGCCCCGCGCCAGGACCTTCTGTGCAACCTTGACCAGGTTCGAATCCTCGCCTAAGGCTCGCGCTTCTCCGTCGTTGATAATCAGGACGTCGACCTTTTCGAGCACGCGCCACAACGCCTCACGTTTGCCGTTGATCCAAAAATTCATCGTGTCGCAGGCGACCAAGGGAGGCCGCGGGAGTTTCTGCAGCACATCCAACTGAATCTCCGGATCAATGTTGCCGAGAAACAACACGTTGGGAGCGCGATAGCTTTCAGGAATCTTCGGTCGGAACGTTTCAAAGACATTCAGTTTGGTGTCGAGCGTGTGCGCTTCGTTCAATTGGTGCGTGTACTCGCCCTTCCAGCGAAACGTGGATCCAGGCCGACGCTCCAACCCCGTCAAATCGATCCCGCGGCTCCTGAGAAACGCCACATGCTGCGCGGGGAAATCGTCCCCAACGACCGCGATCAGATCGACCGTCGTGAAATAGCTCGCAGAGGTCGAAAAGTAGGTTGCCGAGCCTCCGAGCGCGTCACTCACCTCCCCGAAGGGTGTCCTCACCGTATCGAGCGCGACCGAACCGACCACTAACAGCTTCCCCATAGGTCACCGGGTTCCTTTTCTGCGTGAGCGCATCCGATCCATCAATAAGGCCAGCTGGCGGCGGCGCGCAGCGGGCATCCGCTCCGGCACCGTGATAATCGCATTCTGCAGTGCCTGTTGGCAGCCACAACCCGGCGCGGCCGAGACTGATCCCATCGTCGCCCGCAGCAATCGTTTGGCTAACGCCACGTTCTGATGCAGCGTGGCCAAAATCGCCTCGACGGTCACAGCCTCTTCGGTCTCGTGCCAACAATCGTAATCCGTCGCCAGCGCCACCGTGGCGTAACAGAGTTCCGCTTCGCGCGCGAGCTTGGCTTCCGGCAGATTGGTCATCCCAATCACACTGACACCCCATTGACGATAGAGTCGGGACTCCCCCTTCGTCGAAAACTGCGGCCCTTCGATGCAAAGATACACACCGCCCTGATGCACCGTCGCGCCGACCGAACGGGCCGATGCCAAGAGCGCAGCCGACAGCGAAGGACAGACCGGCTCGGAAAATCCGACATGCGCGACGATCCCTCCTTCGAAGAACGTCGATGCCCGCCGTTTCGTGAGGTCGATAAACTGGTCGGGAATGATCACGTCGCCCGGCTTGATCGCTTCCTTCATGCTGCCGACCGCGCTCACGGAAATGACGCGCCGGACTCCGAGCGATTTGAGCGCGTAAATATTGGCCCTGTAGTTGATTTCGGAGGGATTGAGCCGGTGGCCGCGTCCATGGCGAGAGAGAAAGGCCACGCGAACCCCGTCCAGTTCGCCGAGCATAATAGCGTCGGACGGCGCACCGAACGGTGTCCGGATCGTGACTTCCTTCAGGGAACGGAGCCCCTCGATGTCATACAACCCACTCCCGCCAATGATGCCGATTTCCACTGTCGTGGTCTGCTTCCGACTGGTCATACTGGTTCCTCGAGTGTCTGTAGAAAGTGATGGATCTGCTCGATCACGCGGATAGCGGTCTGTGGAGGTGATTCCGACTCTCCGACGGTGAGCCACCGAATCCCCGGTTCTTTCCGAAACCACGTCATCTGGCGTTTGGCGAAATGCCTGGTATCTCGTTTGAACCGTCGAATCATCTCCGCTTTGTCGTACTCCCCCGCCAGATAGGCTGCCACATGTCGATAGCCTAAGCCCTTCATCGCCGCGCTGTCGCGCTGGTAGCCTCGCGCCAGGAGTTGCCTCGTTTCCTCGACCAATCCATGAGCCAGTTGGCAATCGATCCGCTCCTCGATGCGCCGATACAACGATGCCCGATCGCGATCCAAGCCGATAACTAACGATGCGAACGGCTTTTCGGCAAACCTGTGTTGAGCCTGAAACTCCGACATCCGCCGGCCTGACAGCTGATGCACTTCTAAGGCGCGGATGACTTTCGCTTCATCGCGAGGATGCAGTCGTGCCGCCGTGTGGGGATCGACCGTCACCAATCGGGCATAAAGGCGATCGTGCCCCTGCTCCTTGGCCTCTCGCCTCAGCGCGGCGCGCACCGCGGGGTCGGCCGGCGGCGCGGCACACAAGCCCTGCAACAGTGTCCGCACGTACAGTCCCGTACCGCCAACGATGAAGGGAAGACGCCGAGCGCGATGGAGGCGGATGATATCTTCCGTCGCGTGATTCCGGTACAGCCCCGTATTGAACGGCTGATCGGGATCGACAAGATCGATCAATCGATGGGGGATGCCCTGCCGGTCGAGCTTAGCCGGTTTGTCCGTCCCCACATCCATGCCGCGGTAGACTTGGCGGGAATCGGCCGTCAGCACTTCCGTCTCGAACGCGCGAGCCACCTCGAGGGCAACGCAGCTTTTTCCGACGGCCGTCGGACCGACAAGGACAACGATAGGACTGAGGCGTATCTGCCGCTCTGACAGACGACGCGTGGCGTCGAGCGGAGCCGTCATCATGCCCATCCAACCCGCCCGAAGAGCTTGTCGAGTTCGTCCGTTGACAGACGAAAGGCGGTTCGACGTCCATGCGGACAGGTCATGACGAACCCTTCCTGCGCCCAATCCTGGAAGAGTTGTGTCATCTCAGGAAGCGCCATGGCGCGCCCAGCCCGCACCGCCCCATGACAGGCAAGGGACGCCAGCACCGGCTGCACCCGACGCTCCAGCGACGAGGCGCTGTTCCATTCGGTCAAATCTTCAAGCAGATCCTGCACCAACAGGGTGGGCTCGATTTGCCCCAACCCGGCGGGCACCCCGCGAATAGCCACCGCCGTAGCCCCAAAGGGTTCAAGTAAGAGCCCGAGTTGCTCCAGGTCGTCGGCCCGCGCGAGCACCTGTGCAACCTGTGCGGCTGAGAGTTCGATCGGCTCAGGAATCAAGAGGGGTTGCGATGCAATTCCACGGCTCTGCCACCCTCGCCACAATCGTTCGAATAACACCCGCTCATGGGCCGTATGCTGATCAATCACCGATAGTTCTTCCCCGACCTGCGCGATCAGATATCGGCGGAGGATCTGCCCGAGGGGCACGATCTCCAGTTGTGCTGCACGGTGATAGGGAGCCACAGCTTCCCGGGCTAAGATCAATTGGCCGCCCTCGACGGAACCGGAAAGCGGTGTGTGATGGGCGGCTTCATGGTCGGACCCCCGTAGCGGCGTGGAGGACGAACCAGGAGCAGGAACCGTCAGTGACGCTTCGGCCGGCATCGTTCCCATAGACGTGGACGTAATCTGTTGAGCCGAGGCTGAGGTGGCTCCAGAAGAGAGCGATCGCTCAGGGCCGCCGAGCGCATGACGAACCGTCCGCCGCACCAGTTGATGGATCGAATCCGTTTCGGCAAAACGCACTTCTCGCTTCGTAGGATGCACGTTGACGTCGATCCGATCCGGGTCGATGTCCAAGAACAGTACGAAAGTCGGATGATGGCCTTTCGGTAGGAACGACCCAAAGCCGTCGGCTAGGGCATGAAAGACGGTGGCGTTACGGATCGGGCGTCGGTTCACGAAGAGGTCTTGTGGCGTTTTCGAAGCGCGGGCATGGACGGGAGCGATGATAACTCCGTGGATCGACAAGCCGGGAATCCGGCCGCGCACATCGATCGTCTTGTCGATGAACATGGGGCGATACACTTGCAGAATGCGATCACGCTCGGACCCTACGGCCGGATAATTCAGGATTTCCTGCCCGTTATGCGTCAACCGGAAATGCACCGAAGGCCAGGCCAACGCCGCCTGTTGCACGACATGGCTGATGTGGGATGATTCGGTCGTGATCGATTTCAGAAATTTTTTCCTGGCCGGCTGATTGTAAAAGAGACCGGAGACTTCGATCCGGGTGCCAGGGACGGGGGGCGCGTCGACGACGGTCCCTCCGACCCCGCCCACCAATGTGATCTGCGAGCCGACCGTCTCGTGCTTCGTCACGGTCGTCACCACCACCGTGGACACAGACGCGATACTCGGCAGAGCTTCGCCGCGAAATCCCATCGTGGTAAGAGACGAGAGATCCCGATCGGAACGCAGTTTGCTGGTCGCATGGCGCTCGAAGGCCACCGGCAAATCGGTGCGCGAGATGCCTTCGCCGTCGTCAGTGACACGGATCACGGCCAGCCCGCCGTCCTTCGTATCGATGGAAATCTGCCTGCTGCCTGCGTCGAGACTATTTTCGACGAGCTCTTTGACGACCGCGGCAGGCCGCTCGATGACCTCACCGGCCGCAATGCGGCTGACGACGTCGCCCGACAACACGTGAATCTTGGTAGAACAACTGGCGGCGGGCATGGGACTAGACTCCAGGAGAAACCGGCAGCGAGATACGTAGGCCGCGCCGTCTCGACGAGAGACGGGTTACCGGATTTCGGCCAATTTATTCTTCGCCAGCTTGGCTTCGTCCGATGTAGGAAATTCTTCAATCACTCGTTTGAGATTCTTTTTCGACTTGGCGAGATCGCCGGTTTCTCCCGCCGCCAGGCCCAGCTTGAACAGTGCAGCCGGCACTTTCTCGTTCCCCGGATACTCCGTCGAAAGATATTCAAACGCTTGGGTGGCGCGCATGTAATCCTTCTGCTGGTAGTACGACTCTCCCAACCAATAGTGCGCATTGGGGGTCAACGATGTGCCGGGAAAATCTTTCACGAAGCGCTGGAACCCTGCGACCGCAAGATCGTATTTCCCGTTGAGATAGTCGTTGTACGCCAGATTGAAGGCCGACGTCGGTGTAATCGAAGGCACGCCGGGGACGATAGTCGCACCCTCAGGGGAGGGCGATGCCGGCTTTGGGGGTTTGGCGGGCCGGACCGGCTCTCCCGGCGTCGCCTCGGTCTTGGGCATCACGGAGGCCCCTGCACCCTCTTCAAGTCTGGCGATTCGAATTTCCAACTTCTGCAACCGCGCGGCGATCTCATCGAGTCTGGGCCTGACGGTTTCCGCGTCTTTCACTCGCTCGACCGACTCCATGCGGCGCTGCAACGCATCCAGCCGTTTCTGGTCTTGATCCTGAGACTTCGATACCGTCGCCAGCGAATCGCGTATTTCGACGAAGTCCGCGTGCTTCGCGCACCCGGCCAAGACGAGGAGACCCCATGCAAGCAACGCCGCCAGGCCGCCGTACATGATTCGCTCGTGCATCACGGTTATCTCGTCTCCTTCAACTGGGATAGTTTATCGGAAGCCTTGCCCGCCTCGGGACTCCTGGGATAGAGCGTGACGACCTGCTTGAACGCCGAGGATGCGCGCTTCTTGTCCTTTAACGCCAGATATGCATAGCCCTTCTTGAGAATTGCAGCGGGAACTTTCTCGCTCTGCGGGTAATCGAGTTCCACACGATCGTAGGAATCGATCGCCTGTTTGTAGTCGTGTTTGCCGTAATGAGACTCTCCCAGCCAATAGCGGGCGTTGGGAGACAAGTCCGAATTCGGATAATTGTGCAAGAAAGCGACGAACCCCTGCCGCGCACCGTCCAAGTTGCCATCCCGGAACAACGCGAGCAGCCGTTCGTACTCGAGCTTATCGGACCGCTCAGTTGGTTGACTCGCCTGCGTTCGCGACGCCTCGGCGGATTCGTCGGGAGCCGCAGCGGAAGCTATGCTCTGCCGCACCTCTGGTTGTGCAGGAAACGGTGTCGCGGCATTCTGTTCACCGTCGGG
>JACXTT010012258.1_pt1 | contig 11386 bp, 12 predicted proteins | sample 9270951 | NCBI WGS metagenome assembly JACXTT01 (sample SAMN15532306, study PRJNA645909) | rock metagenome | isolation source: weathered quartz diorite | place: Puerto Rico | collected 2017-06-21 | reverse complement strand
TTCGACTCGCCGACGACGAAGTTGTCGAACGAGTAGCGCGCCGGCGTCGGACCCACCCCGCGCTCGGCGCGCCGCGCCGGCAGGGCGCCCGGGCGCGCGGGCACGTCGAGCGCCCGGTTGACGATCACGGCCACCGTGGTCGGCGTCCCATGCGCGGCGCTCACCGCGCGCTCGAGGGCCGGAAGGAAGCGCTGCTTCAGCCAGTCGCGGGCAAAGCCGCTGGGGGCCTCGAGCGTGAGCGTGTGCGTCGAGATGCGGGTCGCGCGTAGGGGCGCGATCCAGGTGGCGTAATCCTTGTCGAGCAGCTCGTCACGGAGGCGCTGCTGCGCATCGAACCAGATGGCGTCCGGCATTCCGCAACCCCTCTTCGCCCCGACCCTCGTCGGGCTCTCGAAGATTTCACCGCGGAGCGCGCTCCACAGCCTGGGGAGAAGTCGCACAACTCCCTGGCTCTCGCGCGCCCACGGCTGCGGCCGTCAGCCAAAGACACCACACCGCCCCACCGCCGCTCCGCGCTCCGCGAAACGGCCGCGTTCAACCCGTCAACCCGTCGCATCGTGTGTAGAGGAAAAAACGAGGAAGGCGGCTTGATACTCCCGTCCGAAACGGAATGCAAGCAAAAAATTCATGACGCGCTCGCGAGCGCGCGCGCGAGGCTCCTCGGCGTGCGCTCGGCGCGCGCGATCGCGGGCAGCGGCTCGACGACGGCGCGCGCGGCGGCCTCGTAGTAGCGCATCGCTTCCGGCAACCACGCCTGGATCTGCTGCTCGCGCGAGCCGTGGCTCGGATGCGTGGAGAGAAATTCCGGCGGGCCACCGCTCGACGCGCGCTCCATGCGTCGCCAGAACGCGAGCGCGCCGCGCGGATCGTAGCCAGCGCGCGCCATGAGCAGGAGGCCGATGTGATCGGCCTCCGATTCCTGCGCGCGGCCGTAGGGCAGCAGCACGCCGACCTGCGTGCCGAGTCCGTACGCGGCGAGGATCGTGTCCGCGCCCGGCCCGCCACCGAAGAGCACGCTCAGCAGCGAGCCGCCCGCCTGCGTGACCAGCCCCTGGCTGATGCGCTCGGCGCCGTGGCGCGCGACCGCGTGTGCGATCTCGTGGCCGAGGACGACGGCGAGCCCGTTGGTGCTCTCGGCAACGGGGAAAATGCCTGTATAAACCGCGACTTTCCCGCCCGGCAGGCAGAAGGCGTTCTGCTGCTTCGGGTCGTCGATCACCACGAAGCGCCACTGGTAGTCGGGGCGCTCGGCGACCCGCGCGAGACGCTGTCCGACCGCGGTGACCGGCCCGGCGACCTGCTCGCGCCCTTCGATTGGCCCCTTCTTCACCACCTGCTCGAAGGCCTGCGCGCCGAGCTTGGTCTCCTCGTCCTGCGAGACCAGGATCAGCTGCGAGCGGCGGGTGTAGGGCGCGCTCGCGCAGCCCGCGAGGAGGACGACGAGCGCCACGCGCGCGCCCCGGCGGAGCATGCCCGGGGCTTAGCAGGGCGCTCCGCCGGCGGCAACGCGGTCGTCAGCTGGGCTTCTTCGCGGCCTCGATCAGTTCCTTGAAGCCGTCGACGCTGCGGTTCACCACCCGCTTGCCGTTCACGAAGAAGGTCGGCGTGCCGGTCACGTCGGCCGCCTGCCCGTCGGCCATGTCCTTCTTGATCTCCTGCTCGATGTCGGGCGAGTTGTAGTCCTTCTCCCAGCGCGCGACGTCGAGCCCGATCTTGCCGGCGTACTCCTTCAGCTTGTCGAAGCCGAGCTCACGGCTGTTCTGGAAGAGCGTGTCGTGCATCTCCCAGAACTTGCCCTGCTTGCCGGCCGCCGCGGCGGCCTTCGCCGCGGGCATCGCGTTGGGATGCATGGTCGCGGGCAGCGGGAACTGCTTGTAGACGAAATTCACGTCGTTCGGGTACTCCTTCATGACCTGGTCGACCAGACTGGCCGACTGGGCGCAGAAGGGTCATTGGAAGTCGGAGAACTCGGTGATCGTGACCTTCGCGGTCTTCGGGCCGCGCAGGTAGGCGTTGCCCGGGATGGTATAGACCTTGTTGGGATCGAGCTGCGGCCGCGGCGGGGGCGCCGGCGCCGCCTTCACCTGCTGCACCGCCTTCTCGAGGTCCCCCAGCTTGGCCAGGATGTCCTTCTGGCCCTTCTTGATCTCCTCGACGTCGGCCGGACTGGCCCCGCAAGCGGCCAGCGTCACCGCGCCGAGGAGCGCCATGCGTGCGGATCTGCTCAGCATCATCGACCCCCCTTGGTGCAGGGATTAGAGGGCGACGGCGCCCGAGTGTCAAGGGCGAGCCCGTAACGGGGTGCTGAAGTCGGTATTGACCCACGGCGGCCTCGCCGTTACACGGCGGCCATCAACGTCGCACCGGAAGGAGGCGTCATGCGCGAGTCGAGGACACTGCTAGCTGGATTGCTGATCATCACCACCATGGCCGGCTGCAGCGGTTTCGCCGGCCGGCGGTGGGGAGGATGCGCCCTCGCCGGCGCCTTCATCGGCGGCGGGCTGGGCGGCGTCGGTGGCGGCCTCGGCGTCGACAAGGCCGAGAAGGACCCCGACAGCCGCGAGATCGGTGCCGGGATCGGCGCCGGTGCGCTGGGCGGCGCGATGCTCGGTGCACTCCTCGGTCACCTGATCTGCGATCCCGCGGAGGAGGCGCCTCCGCCGCCACCCGTGGCTGCACCGCCGCCGCCACCTCCGCCGGCCAAGGGCACGAAGATCGCGACCATCGCCGGCGCGCAGTTCGACTTCAACAAGGCGACCATCAAGCCCTCCGGACGCGACGTGCTCGACAAGGCGGTGAAGACGCTGAAGGACAACCCCGACCTGCACGTGGTCGTCGAGGGCCACACCGACTCGGTGGGCAGCGACTCCTACAACCAGAAGCTCTCGGAGCGACGCGCCGCGGCCGTGAAAGCCTACCTCGTGGACGAGGGTATCTCCGCGGCCCGGATCACGACCCGGGGCTACGGCAAGTCGCGACCCGTCGCCAGCAACGAGACCGAGGCCGGCCGGGCCCAGAACCGCCGCGCCGACATCGTCGCCGACTGATTCCTCGAGCGGGCGGCCGGGTAAGCTCCCGGCCGCCCGCCGTTACCTTTCTTCTTCCGCCGCTTGCGGTCCAAGGTGCCTGCCGACCGCCGCTCCTCCAGTCATTGACTAACTATAGGCTTTGCGTTACCCCCAGCCAGCCTTTTTCCGACGGCGAGGAGGGGAGCGTATGCGTCAGCAGAGGATCGTCGTGCTGGGGGTGCTGGCAGCGTTCCTGGCGAGCGGCTGCGCGATTCGCGACCGGAAATGGGGGACGTGCGCGATCGCGGGCGGCATCGTCGGCGCCGCCGTCGGCGGCACGACCGGCGGGGTGGCGGTCAACAACCGCAACGACCATCCCCGCAACGTCGAGCGCGGCGCCGCGATCGGTGGCGGCATCGTCGGTGGCGGTCTGATCGGCGCGCTGCTCGGCCACGTCATCTGCGACCCGGAGAAGGAGGAACCACCGCCGCCTCCGGCACCGCCCCCGCCGCCCCCTCCGCCGCCGGCGGGGAAGCCCCTGGTGACGCTGCACGGCCCGCAGTTCGACTTCAACAAGGCGGTGCTCAAGCCCGCGGGAAAGAAGATGGTCGACGACGCCATCACGGTGATGAAGGGCAAGCCGGAGATGAAGGTCTCGGTCGAGGGCCACACGGATTCGATCGGCGGCGATGCCTACAACCAGAAGCTCTCCGAGCGGCGCGCGCACGCGGTGCGTGATTACCTGGTCGCGAGCGGCATCGATGCGGCCCGCGTCAGCGTGAAGGGCTTCGGCAAGACGAAGCCGGTCGCCAGCAACGAGACCGAGGCCGGCCGGGCCGAGAACCGACGGGTGGAGATCATCCCGCAGTAACGCATTCCGGGCGCGCGACCAGGGTCTCCCGGTCGCGCGCCCGTTTCGTTTCCGGTGGCGGATTTCAGCGCCTGCTTCCTGCTCGTCTTCGGCCAGCTCGCGGTGGGAGGCCTGGCGGCGCTCGCCGTCCCGCCCTTCGGGGGGCTCGAGCGCGGCTTCTACAAGTCGAGCGCCGGCGTCTTTCTCGGCTGCGCCGTCGTCTACCTGGCCGGCGCGATCGACCTGACGCTTCGCGCCGGGGTCGCGATCGGCCACCTGGAGATCGCCCTGTGGGCGGCGTTCACCGTGGCCCTCGCCGTCTACCTGGCGTCGCTCTGGGGCGAGGTCGGCCGCCGCCGGGCGCGCGCCTTCTCCACCGCGCTCCTCCTCGGCCTCGTCGCTCTCGGCGCCAGCGCCGGCCGGTACCGGGTGGGTCCCCTGCTCTCGCCCGCGACCCTCCTCTATCCGCTGGCGTTCGCGACCGGCGCGCTCGCCCTCGGGGCGGTGGCGACGGGGATGCTCCTCGGCCACTGGTACCTGATCGACCTCGGCCTCTCGATCGAGCCCATGCGGCGGCTCTTCCGCTACTTCGTGGCCGTCGTGGTCGTGCACCTGGCCGTGCTGGCCGTGACCATCCTGGTGATGGCGATCACCCCCGCCGGCGCCGCCGCCGCGACCACGCTCTGGCGGGACCACCTCCCCCTTCTCGCCGCCCGCTTCCTCCTCGGCCCCCTCGCCGCCCTGGGCTTCGCCGTGATGATCCACCGCACCCTCCAGATCCCCCAGACCATGGCGGCGACGGGTCTGTTCTACATCGCCATCCTCTTCGTCCTGGTCGGCGAGCTCCTCGGTCGCCTCATCCTCTTCCGCACGTCGCTCCCACTATAGACGGCGGAAGCTCGATCAAGTTTGCCGCGCCGGCTTCGCCGGCCGCGGCACGACATCCGCACGACCCCACCGACGCCACACTCTCGTGTTCCCGCCCCGAGACAAGGTCTCGGGGCGATCAGTAGACCCTGATGACGGTCACGCGGAGGCCGCGGGAGGTCCAGCCGACGTCGAAGCCCACCGACATGCCCTCGCGCAGGCCGTCGACGCGCGGGATGGGGCCCAGGATCTCCACGAAGGGGTACTTGAAGTGGTACTCGCGGCCGGTCGCCTCGCTGATCAGCGTCCCGCTCTCGCTCCCGTAGTACACGCGCGCGATCGTGCCGCGGTAGTACCGGTCCTGCGGAGCCGCCGGCTCGGGAGTGCCGCCGCCCTCTGCCGGCTCGTCGCTCACGCCGGGGGTGCCGCGCCCTTCGCCTCGGCGGCGACGGTCGCCAGGCGTTGCTCGCCGACCCGGTCGACGAAGGCGGGGAAGCTCTCGCCCGCCGTGCGCTCGCGCTCGTAGAGGCGCGCCAGGGCGGCGACCGCCGCCGGGGCGTCCTCCTCCGCGAAGCGTCCGATGCGCTTCCCGATCCGCGCCTTGCCCTCGCCGACGGAGCCCCCTGCCAGGATGGAGTAGAAGGGGCGCTCGCCGCCGTCGCCGGTCTTGGCGAGAATGCCGGTCAGGCCGATGTCACCCACGTGGTGCTGGCCGCACGAGTTCGGGCAACCGCTGATCTTCACCATGAAGGGGCCGAGGCGCTCGGCGAAGCTGGTACCCGACTCCGGACGGGCCGCGAGATGCTGCCGGATGCGTTCGGCCATCCCCATCGAGCGGGTGATGGCGAGCGAGCAGTAGTCCATGCCGGGGCACGAGACCACGTCGTCGATCGACGAGACGTCCGGGTTGGCGAGCTCGATCTCGGTGAGCGCCGCGTGCAGGGCGGGCAACGCCGCGTCGGGGATCCAGGGGAGGACGAAGTTCTGATCGTTGGTGGTGCGAATGGTGCCGTTGCCGTGCTCGCGAGCGAGGCGAGCCAGGGCGCGCATCTGGTCGCTGGTCACGTCACCCAGCGGCACCTGCACCGCCGCCCCGTGGTAGCCGGGCTGCTTCTGGGCGCGCGTGTTGGTGCGCTTCCAGTGCGCGAACTCCGGGAGCGGAGCGACCGGCGTGCGGCGCGCGTCCGGCGGCGGCGGGACGCGGAACGCCCCGACCGTCTCCTGCACCTGGGCGCGGAGCTCCGGGCCGCGCTCGGCGGTGACGCGCGCCACCTCGCTCTCGATCGCGGCGCGGAACTTCTCCAGACCGAGCTTCTTCACCAGGTACTTCATGCGCGCCCGGCTCCGGTTCTTCCGCTCGCCGTAGCGGTGCTGGATGCGGACGATCGCCTCGCACCAGACGAGCAGGTCGTCGGCGGGCACGAAGTCGCGGATGGGCCGGGCGAGGAAGGGCTGCGCCCCGAGCCCGCCGCCCGCGTGCACCGAGAAGCCTCGCGCGCCGTCCCGGACCTTGGCGTAGAGGCCGATGTCGTTCACCGGCGCCTGCGCGCAGTCGCGCGCGCAGCCCTCGATCGCGATCTTGAACTTCCGCGGTAGGGTGAGGTTGAGCGGGTTGAAGAGGAAGTAGTCGTGGATCGCGACGCAGTACGGGGACACGTCGAAGGGCTCGTCCGGCGCCGTCCCGGCGTACGGGCACGCGGTCACGTTGCGCACGCTGTCGGCGCACGCGCCGCGGGTGGTGATCCCGACCGCCAGCAGGCGCTCGTACATGTCGACGATGCCGTCGATCGGGACCCAGTGGATCTGGATGTCCTGGCGCGTGGTGACGTGCCCGATGCCGCGCCCGTAGCGGTCGGCGACCTCGGCCATCAGGTCCATCTGCTCGGCCGTCAGCATGCCGCCCGCGATCTTGATGCGTTGCATGTGGCTCGTGTGGTCGAGCTGGTAGTAGAGACCGTAGGAGAGACGGATCGGCCGCCACTCGTCGGGCGTCAGCTGCCCGTGGACGTACCGCCGCGTCCGGTCGGCGTGCAGGGCCAGGGCGGCGCGATGCTGGGCTTCGTTTGGACGCATGGATCTCGACGAATTATGGGTCGCCGCTTCCGGCGAAGTCAACGCGGCGGATTCGCCGGGCCGGCCGGCTGGCCCGCCGTGCCGAGAGACGCATAGCTCATGCCCTGGAACGGCCCGCACTCCGCCGCCAGCTCCACGAACACGGCCTCCGCCTCGTCGAAGCGGACCCCGACCCGCGCCGCGGCCAGCAGGGCGTCGAGCGCCTGCCACCCCGGCCGCGCCTCGCCCGGGGGCGCCACCGCCTGCCGGAAGCGCTGCACGCGGCCCGCATGGTTGGTGAAGGTGCCGTCGCTCTCCGCGTAGGTGCCGACGGGAAGCACGACGTTCGCGTACTGCGCCGTCTCGCAGAGGTTCGCGTCGAGGACGATCAGGAACGGGACGCGCTCGAGCGCGCTCCCCGCGCCGCGCCAGGCCGCCAGATCCGACCGGTGGAGGATCAGCGTGCGCAGATCCTTCGCGCCGAGGAGCTCGTCCAGCGCCCCGTCGAGCGGCACGCCCTGGAGCCGGAGCCCCTGGGTGTTCGGGTTCTTGTCCGCCTTCACCAGGAAGTCGTCGTGAAAGGCGTCGGCCGGCGACCAGGAGACGCCGGCCAGGCGGGCGTTCACCGCCGCGGCCAGGCGGCGGAGGAGGAAGCTCTCCTCGTTCGCGGCGGGCGCCGAGACGACGATCCCGACCCCGCCCTCGCCGAGCCGCGCGGCCACCGCGGCGGGCGCGCCCTCCCAGGTCGCGGGCGCGAACTGCTCGGCGCCGCGGACGAGCGGCTGCGTGAGGCGCCCCTCGCCCTGGAGGTCGCGGTAGCTCATCCGTCCCGCGTCGCACATCCAGTACCGGTTCACGCCGTCGTTCTCGCGCGGCTGGAAGCGATAGATGGTGCCCTCGCGCTGGTAGATCTCGATGTTGCAGCCGTTGGCGCACGCGCCGCAGACCGACTCGGTGCGCTCGAGGTACCAGACGCGGGCGCGGAAGCGGAAGTCGCGGTTGGTGAGCGCGCCGACCGGGCAGATGTCGACCACGTTGCCCGAGTACGGGTTGTCGAGCGTGCGGCCCGGTGCCAGGTCCAGGTCGACGTGGTCGCCGCGCTGGTAGAAGGCGAGCTCGCTCGTGTGCGTCACCTCGTCCAGGAAGCGGACGCAGCGCGAGCAGAGCACGCAGCGCTCCTGGTCGAGGATGACGAGCGGCCCGATCGGCTTCGCCTTCCGCTTGTGCACCTTGGCCGGCAGCGGCACGCGGCTCCGCTGCCGGTCGTAGTCCATGTAGTACTCCTGCAGCTTGCACTCGCCCGCCTGGTCGCACACCGGGCAGTCGATCGGGTGGTTGACGAGCAGGAACTCCAGCACCGCGCGCTGCGCCACCTTGGTCTTCTCGCTGGTCGTGTGCACGACCATGCCGTCGGTCGCGCGCGTGTTGCAGGCGATCTGGAGCTTCGGCGTCTTCTCGATCTCGACCAGGCACATGCGGCAGTTGCCGGCGATGGAGAGGCCGGGATGCCAGCAGTAGTGCGGGATCTCGATGCCGAGGCGCTCGGCGGCGCGGATGACGGTGACCCCGTCCTCGACCTGGATCTTCCGGCCGTCGATCTCAAGCGTGGGCACGCGCGGGCTCCTCGGCGCGGAACGGGCAGCGGCCGAGCGCGGCGTGCTGCTCGAACTCGGCGCGGTACTTGGTGACGAAGGCGCGCGCCGGCATGGCGGCCGCCTCGGAGAGGGCGCAGATGGTGGTGCCCATCATGTTGCCCGCGATGTTGAGCAGCAGGTCGACGTCCCGGGTCGAGGCGCGGCCCTCCTCGAGCCCGACCAGCACCCGGTGCAGCCAGCCCGTGCCCTCGCGGCAGGGAGTGCACTGCCCGCACGATTCGTGGTGGAAGAAGCGCTCCAGCACCATGAGCGCCCAGACCATGCACACGCTGTCGTCCATCACCATGACGCCCGCCGAGCCGAGGAACGACCCGGCCTTCTGCACCGAGTCCATGTCCATCGGGACGTCGATCTCCTCGGGCGTGAACACGGGCATCGAGGCGCCGCCCGGGATGACGGCCTTCAGCTTCCGCCCGTGCGGGATACCGCCGGCGTGCGTGTAGATGATCTCCCGGAGCGGCGTGCCCATGGGGAGCTCGTAGGTCCCGGGGCGGACGACATGCCCCGAGACGCAGAAGAGCTTCGGCCCCGGGCTCTTCTCGGGCCCGATGCCGCGGAACCAGTCCGCCCCGCGCAGCAGGATGTGCGGCACGCAGGCGAGCGTCTCAACGTTGTTGACGATGGTCGGGCAGGCGAAGAGCCCGTGGGTCGCCGGGAAGGGCGGCTTGATGCGCGGATAGGCGCGCTTGCCCTCCAGCGACTCGATGAGGCCCGTCTCCTCGCCGCAGATGTAGGCGCCCGCGCCGCGGTGGACCCACACCTCGAGGTCGAAGCCGGTGCCGAGGATGTTCTTCCCGAGGAGCCCCTTGGCCCGCGCCTCGGCGATCGCCTGCTCGAGGACGCGGACCCCGTGGGCGAACTCGCCGCGGATGTAGATGTAGGCGGTGTGGCAGCGGATCGCGTACGCGGTGATGATGATGCCTTCGAGCAGCTGGTGCGGGTCGTCCTCGATGATCTCCCGGTCCTTGAAGGTCCCGGGCTCGCTCTCGTCGGCGTTGACGGCGAGGTAGACCGGCTTCTCCGTCTGCTTGGGGAGGAAGCTCCACTTCATGCCGGTCGGGAAGCCCGCCCCGCCGCGTCCGCGGAGGTTCGAGGCCTTCACCATCTCGACCAGGTCCTCGGGCGTGTGCGCGGTGAGCGCCTTCCGCGTCGCCTCGTATCCGCCGTGCGCGAGGTACACGTCCAGCTGCCGGAGGCCCGGGACGTCCCGGCAGCGGAGGAGCAGGTACTCCGGCACTAGCGCGAGGCCGTCTCGCTGGCGGCGGGCGTCTGCTTCGAGCGCTGGATCTTCCGCTGCAGCGCCATCAGCCCGTCGAGCACGCCCTCGGGCCGCGGCGGGCAGCCCGGGACATAGACGTCGACCGGGATGATCATGTCGATGCCCGGGAGCGTCGTGTAGTTGTCGTAGAAGCCGCCCGTCGAGGCGCAGGCGCCGAAGGCCATCACCCACTTGGGCTCGCCCATCTGCTCGTAGACCCGCTTCAGGATGGGCGCCTGCCGCATGGTCACGGTGCCGATCACCATCATGAGGTCGGCCTGGCGGGGCGTGAAGCGCGGCAGCAGCGCCCCGAAGCGGTCGATGTCGTAGGGCGACATCGAGAGCGACATGTACTCCATGGCGCAGCAGGCGGTGGCGAAGGGGTACGGGAAGATCGAGTACTTGCGCGCCCAGCCGATCGCCTTGTCGAGCTGCGTGAGCACGACGGCGTCCCCGAGGAGCGCCTCTTCCCCCGAGGTGGCGACGCGAGGCCGGGGTGGTGCGATGGGCTTGGCCACTCCAGTTCGTGTATCCAGGGGCGCGCGGCCTTGTCAAAGGCGGTTGCGTTCGCCGGGAGCGCGGGATAGCGGGGCGCGCCATGGATCTGCTGACGCGCTGGATCCACCTGGTGGCGGTCGCCGTCTACCTGGGCTCGACGCTCGCCGTCGCCCTGGTCTTCCTGCCGGCGATGGAGGCGGTGCATGACCCCGCGCTCCAGCGGCGGCTCCTCGCCCGCGGCCTCCGGCCCTACAACGTGCTCTCGGTGGGCGCCCTCGGCGTGCTCGTCATCTCGGGCGCGTCGGGGCTGACGGACATGAAGGCGATGCTCGGGCCGGCGTTCGGGCGCCTCCTCTGGCCGCTCGCGGGGAAGCTGACGCTCACCTTCGTTCTCATCAACGTCGCGACCTACTTCTCGTTCGGGCTCGCGCACCGCCTAGTGCGCGCCGAGCTGGGCCAGCTGCCGGTCGAGCCGGAGAAACAGGCGGGAATGATCCGGCGGATGCGCGGGGCCGCGTGGCTCGGCGTGGGGCTGGCGGCGTGGACGGTGTGGGTGGGACTCGGGATGGGGCGCTAGCCCGCGAAGAACGCCAGGGTCCGCACCTCGATCGACTCGCGTGGCGGCGCATCGGGTGGCGTCGTCGGATCGACGACGGCGGAGTGCGCGGTGAAGCGGGCCAGCCCGGCGGCGGAGTCGAAGCACTTGAGGAGCATCGCCTCCCCGGCGTGCATGTGCGAGTAGTAGAACCAGCGGTGGGTGGGGTTGAAGCGGAGCGAGTAGACCTCGCCGACCCGATCGCGATAGCGGAGATCGGTCGGCACCAGATCCCGCGCGTCGATCGTGCGCGCGTCGCACACGGCGAGCGGCGTCTCCTCCACCCGTCCGCGAATCGGCTTCCACACGTTGATCACCGCGAACCGACGCGCCAGCAACGCCTCGGCCTCGTCCGGCAGCAGGTCCCGCACCCGCTGCGGGCCCGAGCGCTCGGTGTAGTCGTTGTGGGGGAAGCGCACCGGAGCTTGCGCGCCGCGCTCCCGCCGCTCGGCCATCTGCGCGTTCCGCACGTTGTGATCGAAGGCGACGACCCGTGCGGCGCCGGTCACCTGCCGGACCAGGTCCTGCATCTCGCGGTAGTAGCGCTCCCGCACCGCCGTCGGGTCGTAGAGATCCTCGACCGCCGTCGCGTGGGTCGCGAGC
>JACXTT010012257.1_pt1 | contig 11386 bp, 5 predicted proteins | sample 9270951 | NCBI WGS metagenome assembly JACXTT01 (sample SAMN15532306, study PRJNA645909) | rock metagenome | isolation source: weathered quartz diorite | place: Puerto Rico | collected 2017-06-21 | reverse complement strand
CAAGGTCCGGTCTAGGGGGGCGAGGCGTCTCGACTTGACGGACCACAGTCGGCTTAGTCGGGACAGGTGTGAAGAGCCGAGTGGCGCTCGCTTCCGGGTCAGAAGAAGGAGGAGCGGGCTGCGGCGGGGCAGGCTTCGTTGGAGTGCTCGGCCGCGCAACTTGTTTGGGTGGCTGCGCCAGTCTCGCGAGCCGCTGGATTTCGGAAGCAGCTCTCGGATGTTGTGGGAACTCCTGCAGTAGACGCTCCCATTCGCAGCTTGCGTCGTGATACTTTCCTGCCAGTTCCAGAGTCTGAGCGGTTTCGATGTAGGCGGCCAAATGCCGCTGCGATTCCAGCAGGGAAGTAAGTCTCTGCCGCAGAAATTCGTTTCCTGGGTCCTTCCGCAGGGCCTCTTGGGCCATCTGGACACGGGCGTCGGGATTGGCCTCGCGTGCCAATTGACGATCAAGATCTTCCGCGACCACGCGCCGTCGTTCAAACCGGAGTTCTTCAATCTGACGGACGCCGCTGTCGGTCGAGAGCCGCTGTTTGATCGTTTCGCGGAGTCCCTCCAACTCCGGATCTCCCGGAGCCCGGACGAGTGCCTGCTCAATGAGCGCAAGCGCTTCCACTGCCTTGTTATTTTCCAGCAACCGGCCAGCCGCCTTACACTGATCGCGCGCGAAGGCTTTTTGTTCGGCTCGGCTCTGCTGTTGTTGCGCCAGGGTTTTCAGCTTCAGCAGACTCTGGTCGGTGGGGGCTTTCCGCAAACCATCTTCGGCCTTGGCGATGGCAGCAGGATAGTCTTCGCGGACCAGATCTTCCTCGATCAGCTTCCGGAGCTGTTCAAGTTCAAGTCTGCGTTTCTCCTGTTCGCGGACGGATAGAGCGAGTTTCGCTACGCTCGCTAACTCGGGCGAGTTGGGATCGAGTGCTTCCGCGATCTTGAGCGTGTTCAACGCCTTCGTGAGTTCGCGGGAAGAAATTTGCTTGCGTGCCTCCTCGAGCAGTTGCCGCATCTTGTCTTGTCGAGCCCGTTCCTCGGCCTGCTTCTTCAGGATGACCTGCAGAGCCCGCGCTTGCGTGTCGCGCGGATCGATGGCAAGAGCCTCATCGATGGCCCTGACGGCCTCATCGATGTCGCCTTCTTGCTGCGCAGCCTCAGCTCGCCGCAAGGCCTGCTGCAATCGGGTAGCCCGTTGTTTCGCCTCTAAAACAGTCTCCCGGAGCTTTTGCAGATCGGGATTGTGTTCATCGAGGGATAACGCCTGATTGAGAAGCTGAAGCGCATCGTCATACCGGAGTTCCATGAGCGCTTCTTCGGCCTGGGCTCGCGAGTGTCGTGCCTGCTCGAGCCGCTGCTGTTGCCGGATACGCTCCTGGACTTCGGTGTTCAAACGGCGGGCAGTCGTGTTCTGCCGGTCGATTCTTAAAACCAGTTGCAGTTGCTCTCCGGCCTTAGCCCACTCGTTGCGTTGCATCGCGGCTTCCGCCCGCCGCATGTACTGAGCGACTGTCTCCTGTTTCTGGCGGTCTTGGACCTGGATTAGGTCCAATGCCAGGTCTTTGGCCGTTTCGTAGCGGTCCTGCGCGGTCTTAGCGAGGGCACGAGTGATGGCCGACTGCAGTTCCGCCGGAAATTCCCCCAAGTCGAGCGGAGGCGGTGGCTCGTAAACGATCTTGTACAAAGTGGCCGCGGTTTCGTTGCCGTGGAAAGGCAGTTCTCCCGTCAGCAGCTGGTAAAGGACTACGGCGGTGGAGAAGATGTCGGTCCGGTGATCGAGGTTCTTGTTCTGCAGTTGCTCCGGAGACATGTAGTCCACGCTACCGATGACCTGGTCCGTCCTGGTGAGGCGGCTGCCGCCGATGCGCGCGATTCCGAAATCCACGATCTTGGCCGTGCCATCTTTCTTCAGGACCATGATGTTGGCCGGCTTCATGTCACGGTGGATCACGCTTTGTTCATGCGCGTAGCTCAAGCCGTTGCAGACATCGACAATAATGCCGAGTTTCTCCGCCAGGGTGAGGGATGCCCCCGACTTGATAATGGCTTCCAGGCTGGTCCCCTCGATGTACTCCATGACGAGGTAGGGGTTGCCCTCCTGCTCGCCGAAGTCGTAGACGGTGACGATGTTGGGGCTTTGCAGGCGGCCTGTGGACTTGGCCTCCTGGATAAAACGGGTGAGCAGCTCCTGGTCGCCCCCGCTGATAATCATCTTGATAGCAACTTGGCGGCCGAGCTGAGGGTCGAGCGCCTTATAGACGACGCCCATCCCGCCGCGACCGATTACACTCTCGATCTCGTACTTGCCGATTCGGGTCGGATTGGCGGTAGTGGGATTCACGGCGAGGTTTCCCGGCCTTAAACCAAGTAAAGTTACCACAGGGTAGTGGGCAGGTGTTCATTACCGTTGAGCCACGGGCGTAGGGTCCACCGCTTCAAAGCTCCTTTGCTGGTCCAGGAGATTATTTATTGGGGATGCTTTACCTCTTACTAAAAGCTGGGGTAGCATGGCGGCCTCTAGACCTATATGAAGCTGGCGATCCACGCGTCCGGGAAGACCGATGTCGGCATGGTGCGGACGAATAACGAAGACTGCATCGGATTTGACTTGCACAGCGGAGTCTTCGTTCTAAGCGACGGCATGGGTGGGCAGGCAGCCGGCGAGGTGGCGAGCAAGATCGCAGTCGACACGGTGGTGGGCTACTTCCGGGAGCGGGACAATCGCGAGCGCCGGGACAAAGTCGTCGGCCGTGAATTTGCAGGCGTATCAGGGCGTGCCAATGCGCTGGCAAATGCGATCCAACTGGCGAATCAGGCCATCCACAATGCCGCTGCGTCAGATCCGAACAAGGCGGGCATGGGCGCAACCATCGTCGCTCTTTGCATTGAGGGAAGTCTGTTTTCTGTTGCCCACGTTGGCGACAGCCGCATCTATCTGATCCGCTCGGGGGCGATCCAACGGCTCACTAGCGATCACTCCTTTGTGACGGAGCAAGTGCGGCGCGGCATGATCAGCCAGGAAGAGGCCGACCGCTCAACAATAAAAAACGTGATCGTGCGCGCGCTCGGATCGGACGAGACGGTCGAGCCCGACTTGGCCGATCATGAATTGACCGCCGGGGATCTGTTGCTTCTTTGCTGTGACGGATTGACGCAACGCCTCAATGACGACTCCCTTTTGGAACTGGCGAATAAAACGGAAAGTCTTGATCAAGCTTGCGATGGCCTGATCCAGGCAGCGAAAGAAGCGGGAAGCGATGACAATATCAGTTGCATCCTGATCCGCGCTGCCGAGCGCACTTGGCGGGACAAGCTGTTTGGGTGACTTTCGTTGTTTTATCGACCTACCTTACGACTTGTGGAACGCATCGTAGTGTCGACCACACCGCTGGATTAAATACGTTCACTCCATTCACCTGCAACTGGTAACTGTAAGTCTGCGGCTTGCCGTTGACGATAATTGGTTTATCGTTACTCTTGAGCGTGAACTCCAAGTCATTCGGGGATGCTGTATGAGCAGCCCCGTCTGCTACGAAACGAGACACGGCCCACGGTCCGCTGAAGCTGTTTAGGATGACACCCTTGCTCGTCACCTGCACCTCTTCGTTCCCACTCCAGCTGAAGCTTTTCGATTGACCCGTGCCGGACAGAGTATCGCTACCAATCCTCAACGCAAGGTCGGTCACATTGCTAGCCGTCTGGCGGAGGCTGTACGTCACATGGGGCGCGGCCGCGGTTCCACCAGGATACAGAGTCTGGCTGACCGCCGCCGCATTGCTGAAGAAGCTGACAAAATTCGGATTCAGCTTCACGGTCGAGGGGAGCACAACATAGCCCGACCCTTGCTTGACCAGATAGGGCTTGAGGTTTTGGTTGTAAACAACCCACAACGCCCCCGTGTCCGGCGCAAAAATCTGGCTCAGTTGCGCGAGCGGGAGGTCAGGCGCGTTGGGGGCACTGCTGAACGGATAATACTGCATCAGGGATCCGAACTGCGCACAGAGCGTGTGCCCCGCCCCGTTCAGCACGGGCTTGGGCCCGGCATTGATGAGCGGCTCAACGTGATGGAACGGCGCTTCGAGCAGCCCTCCCACCACAAGCTCAAGATGAAACACCTGGTCCACATTGGCGCTGTCGAGGATTGACTTGGCGGCGGCCAACCCTTGCGCATTGGTATTGCTGGCTTGCGCCATCAGAGCCGGATCGGACGGGTTGTCGGCCAGTGGCATGATGGCTGTCTCTAGATTCCGCAGCGCGTCAATGTACTTTTGATTGGAAGGCTGAATGTATTTCGGATTGTCGGTAGGTCCACCAGGCGGCGCGACCGTGTGCACGGGCTGAAAGGCATTTCTGATTTGTTCGCGCTCCACATTCGTATTCTGCGAGACAAACCAGAAGAGCTCCAGCAGGGGAGAACTCTGTCCGGAAAGCTTGTCCAACTTGCGCTTGGCATCGGCGAGACTGTTGAAGTTCAACACCGCCGAGGTCTTCAGCACATTTCGCCACTGTGTGACGAAGTCGCTGTAGTATCGCTGGCGCAGTTCCTGTTGCAACTTTTCACGATCAAGCGACTCGGAGTTCGCCTTGCCCAGCACCCACTCTTCGTTGCTCAGATATCGTGCAGGTTGCAGCAGCAAAGACTCGGTGGCCGCGAATCCGGACTTCGTGAATGCTCCGCGCACCTCGTTCCTGCTGACTACTGTGTCAACGCTGTCCTTAAACTGGCGATTAAAGCTCACGGAAGGATTGTTTCGTCCGGCCTCGCTTAAGAGAGACAGGTAATAGCGGTCGATGCCGGCAAACTTTGCCAGGTATCCACGCGCGCGCGCCACCGTCCGCGGATCGTTGTCAGAGGAATAGGGGTTGTCTTTAAGCAGTTCGCTGGCATAGAAATCGAACTGCTGTTTGCCTAGGCTGACCTGATTGGGGTCCAGTTCTCGCCCACCCTGCCAGTAACTCATCAGGACTGGGGACAGGAAGTCGACAGTACTCTTCTCGCGATTCGAAGTTGTGATGAGGTAGGCTTTGAGGGCGTTATAACCCTTTTCGTAGGAGTCGTTCTGGCCGGGAGTCTCGGGGAGAGTGCGTAGCACATCTCGGATCTGGTCCTGCGTATTTCCAAACATCAGATCCCGGAAGCGAGCGAAGTAAAGTTGGCGCGCGTCCGGATAGAGGCGGTCTCCGATGTAGAGTCCCCAGCGCAAGTGCAGGGGCGTGCTGTCCTGGTATTGAGATAGTTGCACGACAAACTGCCGGAGCCGGTCCAGGTGCTGCAAGTCGCCGACAGAAGCTAGCTGTCCAGCGGACAGTCGCCCGGAAGGAACTTGTCTCCCAGCTTCAGCCAGCTGTGATTCGAGCGAGCGGTTGCTGAAGAACGAGATGATCAGGCCGATCGTCCAGATTCCAAACAGAGCCAGGACAACGATCAGGGCAGCGCGGCGCAGCACATTGACTTTGCCACTGATGCCGCTGGTGCTGAGGGCCACTCTGTCTTTCAGGACGACGTCATTGAAAAGCCTGGTCAGGAATGCCCATTGCGGCACTCTCCGAGATCGTGAGGCGAGAGAGGCGGGCATGGCGGGCTGGCGGATCTGCCCCGCGCTGAACATGCGTGTCGCACCCGCATCGGGCGTGGGAGCGGAAGTTTCACGCGCCACCGGAGCAACGTCATCAATGGTCACGGCTCGAACACCGGAAAAGTAAAAGCCGCGCAGAAAAGGGTTGGACTGTAGCTGACTGGGGCGCGCGAGACTGACCAGAAAATCAACGAGCAAAGCGCGAAGCTTCCGCATCTCGCGCGGAAACTCGTAGATCCCGGGCAACTTGTCGGTTTGATTCTCGCGGCTCAGCAGGTCGAGCCGCCGCTCCGAGAGCGAATAAAAGAGATCGTCGAATGCTTTGGTCAACCGTCGCGATTCTTCTTCCGCATAGACTCCGCCTTGTGGCGGTCTAAGCGGCAGCGTGGTTCCCAGAACTTCTGTAATTTCCTCTTTCGTAAGATTCTGTACGTACTCGCCGAAGAACGGAACGCGATCGAATTTGGTAAACAGCGCATAGACGGGAAAGTTAATCCCGAGAGCGCGGCTCACTTCTTGCAAACGCGCATTCAACTTCTTCGCTATGGCAGGAATCGACTCGCTAGCTCCGGGCTGGAGAAAGCTCTCGCACGGGAAGCAAACCAGAGCTCCACGAGGGGCTTGGTCGCTGCCCCGGATCGCGCCGGAGATGCGGCCAGGTTGCAGGTGACTCAGCAGACGCCACCAACGCGAGGGGTCGCTTGCCAGACCTCCACCGCAGTCCACGAACAATGCCTGCCGGGTATACCAGATGTTCGCGGTCTGGGTTGCGAGAATGTTGTTGTCCTGATACACCTGGCCGGCCAACAACTCCGGATCGAGGCCCGAGTTCACGATGGTGGTGGTCTTGATCGAGCCGGGCTCGCCGAGCAGAATAATGACTGGCGACTTCGTCAAGGTTGCTCCAGCACTTTGACTGGAACTGCGCAGTCTACGTACGGCATCGTGAACAACCAGGTCGATATCTTGCGCCGAGCCGTTAGCTGCTTCGCCGAACCTTTCACTGGCTTCCTTGTTCCGATGATGGAACCATGCAAATACTCCGGCGCCAATCAGTCCTAAGACCGACAGTATTCCGCGCAAGACCCACAGGTCCGATCCGCGAAGATTCAGCCATGTTCCCAGGAACCAGACCAGGACCAGATAGACCACAAGCGCGGCGCCGGTGATTAGATAAACAACCATCAATCGTCTCCTAGGTGGCCAGCCCCGAAGCGCCGGAAACCAGGACAAACTTGAAGACCAGGAGCAAAACGAGAGTGGCGGCAATGACGGCGACCGCCGTGATCGCCAGCTTGCGAATCAAGGGGTCCGATTTGGTGATCCGGACCACGTCGTTCGGGATGCCGCCGGCCGGAGACAGCACTCCGGGAGCGCCCCGCACACGGCGGATCTTCTCTCGAATCGCCGTCATGATCGATTGCAGATCGCCCCGGCCGCCCGCGGCGTACCGTCCTTGAAAACCCAAAAGAAGGCAAAGGTAGAACACTTCCAGAACGTCAGCGATTTCAAGAGAGTCGCTTCGGGAAAGGAGTTTCTGCAATTCCTGGAAGACGATCTCGCCGGCGAGTTGGTGACCATATAATTCGGCCTGCAACGGGAGCCGTGGCCAGTCCGAGAACACCGGGTTGCGTGAGCCCAGGACCGACTCATCGAGAAAGGCCACGACGGCGAAAATGACGCGGCGCACATCTTCCTGGTTGTATCCGCGGCTGATCGCGTCCTGCTCGGCTGTTTGTAGGGCTCTCTTCATTTGCGCGCGGAAACTGTCCGCGCTGGTCACATCCTGACGCCGGGAGCGCAAGCGGACAATGGCCGTAAAGACTTCCTGAAAAGAGAGAGCCAGATTCCAGCCCCGACGGTCCATTGCGGTACTGGAACCACGGTAGCTCGCTAGCGGTGAGATTTGGGTGTTCATAGAATCGCCTCAGCTCTCCAGGATGACCACCAGTTCCAGTTCCGGAGAAGGGATGTCACCAGGCACGTAAACTCCGGCGGTCTTCGTCTGCATCAGGTGTTCCCAGCACGGGCCGAAGCGGTTGATCATGAAATACTGGTAATCGATTCTGGCGGAGATACTGGACGGCGGTACAGAAAGATGCGTCAGTTCGAGACCAGGCAAAGCGCGTTTTACCAACTCCCGAACAAACTTCGCCGAACATACTTTTACAAGCTGCTGAGTCTTCATGATCAAATCTGCTTCGCCCATGGGGGCGCCGATTCCCAAAATCCAACGGGAACGTTCAAAACAGCGCAGATCGCGGACTTCCCCTTCGTAGAAATATTGCACGACCTTCTTGAGGGGGATTGTGATCGCTTGGGACGGCACCACGACTTCAAGCAGCCGCCGAATGTGTTCGTCCAGCCTGCTGAAACACTCATCAAGGTGGAGATGATCGTAGGCTGGCAGGGTGCGAGGATGCACCTCGAGGCCGAAAGTGCACAGCGCTCCGCCCAGCCGCAGCATCTCGGCATACAACTCCTCCGGGTGACCATGCTTGGAAAGAAGAGCATGGCGAAGCGGAGTCAGGCTCGAATTGATGGCATGCAAAAACCAGAACTGAGACACTTGTCGCGCCGATAGGCCGGCTCGAAACTTTCCATCTTCGCTCTGGTCCAACGATACCGACACGCTTTTGTCCTCCAGGATATCGACCAGTCTTCGAAGCATGCAGACTAGGGGATCACTGGCGCTGATTTTCAAACAAGGCGGAATGAAGGTCGGGTCGTAAACAAGACGTCCTGTTGAGTTCCTCACCACGCGCGCAATTTGGAGCGCCGTCTGCCCTTCGGAGAGCTCGCTTTCCATGAGCAGGCGAATATTTTTCCGTGCCAAACGCACCGGTTTTTCATCGCGTCCTGTGTTCTCGTCGTGCAGCTCGTGAGTGGCCCCGAGGTAGCGTGCGTCAGGCGCAACCTCAGGATCGACACTGCAGTTCTGGCCATCAGAAGATTGGCGATTGATCGCAAGGTAAACCTTTAGATGATCCGCCACCGGAGAGAAGAGTTCCGTAACATTCCTAGGTGTGGGAAGGGGATCGCTCTCCGGCATGTCAAAGGGCAAACCGTCCTCGAATAAGCCATGGGCGTGGAGCACGCTCACGGTGCCATTGCGAAGTACTTCCGAATCCAGTGCGTATGAGGAAAATCCAAAAACATTGTTCCACAAGTTAGCGGTCGCGAAATGAATCGAGTCCTCGAAATACCGGCTCTGGGCCTGGAAATGCTGAGGCGCGAGATACATTCCTTCGGACCAGACCACCTTGGACAGCCTTTTCATAGAGGCGACGCGAAATTGCAGGACCATTCTCTCCTGAGTCGGGCTTTTTCCGAAGCAGAAAGTCCGCGCTGCGAAGCGTGCGTACAGCTTTTTCAGTATGAGTGACGAGCTTGCAAGCAGGCGGGCACGATCCTAGGGCGTGCACTCTTTACTGTCAAGTTGTAACCGGTGTATGCTCGGCTTCACCTGGAAACGCTGCGCCCCCAGCAACGTGTCGCCCCATGCGCTTCCTCAACAAATACGACTTGCAGGAACCGATTACCGGCGGACCTGTCAAGGTTTACGAGGCTTTGGAGCCCGAGACCGGGCTGCAACGCCTGATCCAAATCTTGGAGTGGAAAGAAGTTCCGGCCGAAGTCTCTACGCTCCAGGTTCTCGAGCAATTTCGGCACGCCGCGCCCGATCCGCCGGGGATCATCCTGGATGCAGGACGGGTAGAGCAAACTAACCAGATCTATTTAGTAACCAGTTTTCCAGCCGATCCGCTTTCCGTGCAACGTTGGGTCACCTCGTACCTCGCCAAGTCGGGACAAATGGTAGCTCAATCTACGCCCAAGCAGGAGGCCCCCATACAGACTGCCCTCCATCCGGTGGCACCCACGGCGAGTCCTGCTCGTGAGAGTGCAGACAGTGTCCAGTCATGGACTCGCCACGAACCGGGAGCTTTTACCAAGGAATTTCTCGGCGCCCTGGATGGCAGTTACAAGATTGCATCGACGCCGCCGCCCGCTCCACCAAAGGCTGAGACTACGAAAGAGCCGGGAGCTTTCACCAAGGAATTTCTCTCACTTGCGTCGAGCGCTGCCAAGGAAGACAAGCCAGACAGGGTGCCTGACCCGGTGTCACGTTCTGGAACTTCCGGATGGTTCAAGGATATCGATCCTGGCTCTTCGACTTCGGCGGTGGGGTCCCCTGCCTCTGAATTGATAGTGGACAAACAAACAGGGGAGTTCACTCGCTTCTTTCGAGGTCACTCGGACGCCCCCTCCGAGCCTCCACGGTCGTCGTTTCCTCCGACAGCAGACGTCTTGGGCACTCCGAGACAGGACCGCAGACAAGATTCTCCGGGCGAATTTACGAAAATGTTCAAGCCGGACGTGGCTCCGCCGCCGGAGGACTACGAAAAGCCAAATACCGCGGGATTTGATCGGGGTTCCGGAGAGCTGACGCGGCCTGTTCGACCTGCACCCAATCCTTTCTCCCCGCAAACAATTGTCTCGCCTCAGGTTCCAGCGACGCCTTCGTTCGATTCGCGGCCCGAGGCAACTCCATCTTTTGCACCTGCATGGAAGCCGCAGACGATGGGAACAACTCCCATGCCTCTTTCGCCCGGTGGGCCATCACCTCGCCCCCCGGTCGGATCGCAGCCCGGTAACTCCTTTGAGCCCGCGTGGAAAGAAGATAAATCAGGGGCCACGCAGTTGATCACTCCGGCGGGAACGCAGCAGCCGCCCCCGGAGCCTGTATCGCGCGGCCCGAGCGAGTTCACAAGGATTATCTCAGCCACTGCGGTTCCTGGTGGCGGTCCGCCGCCACCACCGCCGCCCAATCCTAGTCCGGCAGCGGTGCCGCCAATTCAGGTTCCCTCGGTGCAGCTGCAGCAGCCGCATCTTCCATCGATGACGGCACCTCCCGTGCCTGTGCACGTTCCCGTCGTGCCTTCCGTTCCGCCAATACCAAATTTGCCGGCGATGCATGCTCCGGTGCCTCCGGTAGCGGCTCCTCAAGCTGCGTCCCAACCGGCACCCAAGCCAGTTTCTTATCTTACCCTGATCATTACACTGAATGTCCTGTTGGTCGTGGCGGTGGCGATTGTTCTCTATTTTGCTCTGAAGCCTCATCACTAGACTTCAAAGGCGGCGGAGAGCGATTGCGATCGCTATTTGCCTTGCGTGAGCACGATCAGGAGTTCTAATTCCGGGTTGGGAATTTCTCCGGGAACGAATACGGCAAAGTTCCGGGCGCGGCGAACATAGTCCCAAGCCTGGCCGCCCTGATTGACGCTGAAATATTGATACTTGAGCTTCACGGGGATGGTGGAGGGAGGGTGAGGAACGTGTTGCAACTGTACTCCGGGAAGAGCCTGATTGATGAGATGCTCAACCTGAGCGGCGGAGCACACTTTCAGTTGGTGAGGGACTTTGCTGATAATCTCTTCTTCTTTCGCATCGGCTGAGACAGCAAGAAACATTCGCGTGTTGGAGAAATACCTTTCGTCGCCCAGAGCGGTTGCGTAGATAGAATTCTTCACCAGCTGCAGACGCAATGAAACCACGTTGGTCGGTACCACGGTTTCGAGCAGCGATCGCAACCTCTCTTCAAGTTCGGCGAAGACCGGACCCAGTTGGTCGTGATCGTAAAGCGGCAAGTCCCGCGGGTGTAGCTTCAAAGAGAAAGTGGTGAGCGAACCCGCCAGCGAAACCATAGCCGCATAGAGTTCTTCCGGGTGACCGTTTCCTCGGCCGAACAAGTGATTGAAGAGTGGGAAATAACTGTTGACCGTGTAGAGCAGCCAGAAGTCGGCAAAATCAGAGGCAGTGAAATC
>JACXTT010012256.1_pt1 | contig 11388 bp, 15 predicted proteins | sample 9270951 | NCBI WGS metagenome assembly JACXTT01 (sample SAMN15532306, study PRJNA645909) | rock metagenome | isolation source: weathered quartz diorite | place: Puerto Rico | collected 2017-06-21 | reverse complement strand
TGGGAAAGCAAATTAGACTCCCTGGAGTCTTACATAAAAAAACTTAAAAAGGAAAGGTATGGAAAACAAAAAAAGTAGTACACACGACCGGGAGTTGCTCCTGTCGAGAACGCTGGATGCCCCGGTAGAACTGGTTTGGGAAGTATGGACCAAACCAGGGCATATTGCCAACTGGTGGGGCCCCAACGGCTTTACCAATACCATCTCTGCCATGAATGTAACCCCCGGCGGCGAGTGGCACCTGGTCATGCACGGTCCCGACGGCACCGATTATAAAAACGAAAGCATTTTTAAGGAAGTTATCCCGTTTAAAAAGCTGGTATACGAGCACGTATCCGCCCCCAAATTTGTGGCCACTATACAGTTTGAAGCAAAGGGCGAGCAGACATTGCTTACCTGGCACATGCTGTTTGAAACGGCCGAAACGTTTATACAGGTAGTTAAAACCTTTAAGGCCGACGAGGGTTTAAAACAAAACATCGAAAAACTCAACCTGTACCTGGTGGGCGTAAAGCTCAAAAAGGCATAGCGGGGTGGCGCTACCGGCGTGCGGTCAGCCTTTTGCCGGCAGCTTTTGCTTTAGCCAGTTCCTTACCGGCTCATCATACCATTTCAGGGCGGCCCAGGCCAGTAGGATAAAGAATACAAAAAGGCCGCAGGCTACCGGCACAATTTGCGCCGGCGCGGGCTTTTTAATCCATACCCATGAGCTATAAATATAAATAAAGGGATAGTGCAGGATATAAATGGGGTAAGATATGGCGCCCGAAAAACGGCATAGTTTGGCCCAGCGCCCGCTTACCTGTCCCCCGGCGCCGGCAGCTACTACTATTGGAAAGGCAATGATAATACAGGCGGCTTCATAAAAACCGTTGTATTTAAACGTGGGCAGAAAAAACAGCAGTACCAGTATTAGCGAGCAAACTACATACGCCATGGGCAGGCGTATAAGCCTGCCCGTACGGTATAGCAGCAGGCCCGCAAAAAACGGGAACATCATCCGCACCACCGCTATCCAGATATTATCATACCCCCAGCCGGTAGCCACATCGCCATGCCAGCTGGCTACCAGCGTAAGCGCAATGCCGCTTATTGCTACCACTATCCATAACACCGTCTTGCTCATCCTGCGGCCCCACAGCGCGTAAATAATATTGGCAATATACTCCTGCAGCAGCGACCAGCAGGGCCCGTCCAGCGGGTGGGTTTCGCCCCAGCCGCGAATATCGGGCGCGGGTATAAGGGTAAAGCCAATGAGCATAACACCGGTCAGCTGCCACAGGCTGGTATGCGCGCGGCCATTGGTATAGGGGTCCAGCCAGAAGGCGATGGCGCCAATAAGCACGCCCAGTATAACCAGTGGGTGCAGGCGCACCAGCCGTATTTTAAAAAAGTCCTTTATGCTCATGCGGCCCCAGCGGTCGTCGTAGGCATAGCCCACCACAAAACCGCTGAGCAAATAAAAAAAGTCTACCGCCAGGTAGCCATGGTGCATGGGATGGTTGGCGGGCACGGGATAACAGGCTTCAAACAGGTGAAAGATAACAACCAGCAGTGCGGCTGTGCCGCGCAGTCCGTCAAGAATGGGATAATGAGGTTTCAAATGGCAATGATTTGGAATCAAATCTACTTACAATAGGAATACAAGCGGGTATGCTGCCATGCATAATGGCATGCCGGCTCTTTATGTTCCCTTTTGCTCAATCGTTTGCTTCTTCGGGCATAACTGCCTGCCGTGGTTATTTCGCGCTAAAGGGCTCCTTCCGCAAAATGGCCTTCCTGCTTCCTTTTAGCTGCCCGGCTTTGCCGGTCCTGCCGGTATTCTGCGGTATAGTAACTTAATTAATAAGCTACATATAAGCTATATTTAACCCATAAATAACCCGTAGATAAGCCATATCTTAAAGGTATGGCTTATCTACGGGTTAAAAATAAATTTTATCCGTGTTATAAATAGTTTATACACTTACTTGGTATGCTTCTTCTCAGGGGCTAGTAACCCCGGAGATATTCATTAATCATTAAACTTTATAACCGATGGCAAAACTTGCTTCAAATCTCAGCTTTACCGGTTCTCTCGGTAATCTTTCCGCTTACAAAATGCGTGGGGTGGAAGGCACAGTGGTGCGCATCAAGGGTGGCGCAACCAAAAAGAAAATCAAAGAACCGCCCGTGTTTGAACGTACCCGTGAGCTCAACGCAGAGTTCGGCGGCCGTGCTACGGGCAGCAAATGGATGATGCAGGCCATGTGGCCGCAGAAGGCCCTGGCAGATTTTAATCCAAAAACCCCCGCCTGCTGGAAGGGTTTTCGTTCAACAAAAAGAATGGGTTTGATTCCACGCTGCGCAATTCGCTTTCGCGTGATGCGATATCCGCCACCATCGACATTCCTGCCCTTCTGTCGGGCATCAATTTCTTTGGCCCGGATAAATACCCCATGTACAGCATCATGGCGGCATTGGGTGTAGTTCCCGATTTGCAATACAACAAGAGTGGCTATAAGCCCCTGGAAGACGGCTATCGGTTACATATGTATGATACAGCCGTAACCGACTGGCAGCCGATGCAGAAAGGATCGCCGGCTACCACGCTTCAGCTGCAATGGAAGGAAGTGCCGGCTAATGCGTCCTTCAGCCTGGTGCTTTCTATCGGTATCCGCTATGGCATGATGCAGGATGCCAGCACGGTGCAGCAGGTAAGGCATGTGGGCTGCGCTAAAATACTGGCGATGGTATAGTGGGAGCTAAACAAAAAAAGAGGAGTTTGCAGGGTAATTAGTGCCTGCGGGCTCCTCTTTTTTATTAATCAAATTATCCAAAGCATTGGTGGCAAAAAAGCGCTGTCTGCCAGGTAATTTTCTCCATCCTGGAAAATCATTAAACAGGCAGGCTTTTTAGCTTCATACTGTTTTGGAACGTAAATCCAGTAATCTCTTTCCGTTCCCGGATATACTTTACTGTCTGACATATAATACTTAGTCACCGTGCCTTGCGGAACCCCTTCCTGTTTTTTAGCATCTTCACCTAATTGATATACTTCTTTTCCCATGACACTATAGACGAAGGCCGCGGCGTCTTTACCTGAAATAGTTGGGAAAACCCCCGACAAAAGCTTTGTAGCAGTTGCCGTATCGGTTTTTTGTGAATAAGTAAACTGATTTAAAAAAAACAGAGAAAAAGGAAACCGGGCAATTTTTTCATAAAAATTGAAATTGATTAGATAAAGATGGACAACCCCGGGCCCAATGCCGCGGGATGGATGAACAGGTGTCGCAGTCGGCCAGTAAGCGATCATAACCTCAAGCGAAATCCTGCCCATGATAAGCAACCCTGGCGTGCGGCTTAACCCGCCATTGGCAGGGCTTATGAAACTGTTCACCGAGATCGACATCTTCACCCTCAGCTTTCGCATAACTATAGATTTGTTTGACTACTCTTTTTTAATTCATTTGTTGGTGACCAGGCTGAGTAAATAGTCGTCCAGGTTGCGGTATCCCATGGCAGTGCCTTCTTTGAAGCCCATTGCGATGAACTTTTCCAATTGTGCCAGGTCCTCCATTTTTTTGACAATATGAACGGTGGTTATTCCCGCCCCGGCCGTGAAGGAGTTGGTGGTTATGGAGAAGGTAAAGCCCGTATTGGCGTGATTTCCGTTTTCATCGCAAAAGGAATTCCTGGTGGTGAAACTGGTCTTGGGTTGGATATTGATAAATTCGGCCAGGCTAAAGCCGATGGCAACATTGTCGGGGCCCATCATGGCATACAACCAACGACCGCCTTCGCGGAAATCCATCTCCTTCGTTTGCACCCGGTATGGTTTGGGGCCCATCCACTGGTCCAGTATTTCTGTTTTTGTAAAAGCGTCCCAGACGAGATCGAGGTCGGCGGCAAATTCACGGGTAATGTGAATGGTATGCGTGGCTTTGTCTACGGTGAAATCAAACAGCAAGTTCATTTTTTCTTATTTTTTATGGTGAACAATACTTGATCGAGTTGTTGGAATCTTTCCTCCATAATCTTACGGAACTGGGCCAGCCAGGTATCGATTTCTTTCATCTTATCAATTTTTAGTTCATAAAAGATTTCCCTGCCTTCCTGCTTTTGGGCCAGGAGCTCGCATTCGGACAGGATGCGCAAATGTTTGGATATGGACTGGCGGGTGATGTCGAAGTGCTCCGCAATGGCGTTGGGGGTCATGGCCTGCACGGCAATCAAAACGAGGATCGCTCGTCGGGTAGGGTCCGCAATAGCTTGAAAAATGTCTCGTCTCATAAATGGTAAATTAAGAAGCCGTTCGGTTGCAAATATACGTGCAACCGATTGGCTTCGCAAAATTTATTTTTTAGCGGGGGGAATTTGACCAGTAGTTAACCAGGTTGGATAATGATTTTGATCGGGGCCCTGGCCCCGGCAGCAATCCGGAAAATTTGTTATTTTGCCTTACACGTATGAACCAACTTATCCTCAGCAAGGCACAGGCCAGGAAAATTATCCTTCACGCGGCAGGACTGTCGCAAAAGGCGCCGTTTGGAAAGGGGCGCGAGGCGGTGTACAAACTCATCGATCATCTTGGCTATGTTCAGCTCGATACCAATTACGTGGTGGAGCGCGCCCATCACCACGCCATTGCAGCGCGCGTGCCGGGGTATAAACAGGAATGGCTGGAAGAACTGCAGGCGGATGGACGGATCTATGAATTCTTTACCGCCGACTGTGGTTACCTCCCCATGCACGACTTCCGTTTTTCGCTGCCCGTAATGCAAAGCTTTGTAGACCGGAGAAAGCCTATGACGCAGGCTGAAATCAATCTCATGGACAAGGTGCTGGACCGGGTAGCGCGCGAAGGACCGCTGATGGTAAAGGATTTTGAAAACGATCGCGTGGAGGCCAGCCAGGGCTGGTGGGATTGGCGCCCGTCGAAAGTGGCGCTCGAACGCTTATACCTGGAGGGAAAGCTGCTGGCTACGCGCAACAAAGGGTTTCAGAAAATATACGACCTGCCCCGGAACATTGTTCCGGGCAACGTTAATACCACCCTGCCCACAGCAGAAGAATTTGCACGGCATGTTATCCGGCGCAACCTCAACTGCCTGGGCATTGCTTATGCCAATGAACTGGCCTGGCGTGCCCGCTACGTAAAGAATAACCTCGTAAAAAAGGAATTGGTAAAGCTGGTAGCCAAAGGTGAAGTGTGCACCGTGGCTATCGAAGGCCTTAAAACAGCGCCTCTCTACATGCTCCCAGGGTATAAAAACAAAAAGATTGAACTGTCCGGCGACGCATTTATACTCTCCCCCTTCGACACCCTGAATGTTTTCAGGCGTCGCTTAAAAGACTTTTTTGATTTCGATTACCAGATAGAATGTTTTGTGCCCGAACCAAAGCGGAAATACGGCTATTTTTCATTGCCCATATTGGTGGGCGATACCTTTGTGGCCCGGATGGATTCAAAGGCCGACAGAAAACAACGGGTATTAACCGTGCACAATCTTCACTTTGAGCCGGTAAAACTCAGCAAACCCACCATCGCCAAACTCACCGATGCCATTAAAACATTTGCCCAATTCAACCAGTGCGGGGAAATTATTTTTAAAAAATCAAATAACAAACAATATCTGAAAGCCGTAAAGGATGGCCTTGGTAAAAAATAATTATTCCACCACAAAACGCACAGTAAAGCCGGCTTTGATGGGATAACTGTTTGCAGGATCAGTTCCGGTAATCATTATGGCCGGTTTTGAAATGCGATACACAAACAGGTTAGCCCGGGCCAATACCGTATCGGTTACAGTTACTTCTATAAATTTTTGCTGTGCATACAATTGGCTGCCGGCCAGCAGGCATAAAAAGAATAAACAGGATTTCATAATCAGCAGGAATAAGTTTAAGGGGGTTAAATCTTCACTTAAATGTAAGCTAAAAGCGGTAGAATCGGCCCGGGTGACGTAATTTTATACTGGTTCAACAAACGAAAAATATATGGAAAATAAGAAGGCCATTCTTGCAGGCGGCTGTTTCTGGGGGGTAGAAGAGTTAATCCGCGCTTTGCCGGGTGTGAAGTCGACCGTGGTGGGCTATACCGGTGGCGACGTGCCAAACGCTACCTACCGCAATCATGGCACGCATGCGGAGGCCATCAGCATCACATTCGATCCGTCTGTCTTACCTTATCGTCAATTGCTGGAGTTCTTTTTCCAAATACATGATCCCACTACGCGCAACCGGCAGGGGAATGATGTGGGAACCTCTTATCGTTCGGCCATTTTTTACCTCGATGAAGAACAAAAAGAAACGGCCAAAGAGCTGATTGCCGAAATGACAGCATCGCATAAATGGCCCGGCACGATTGTAACAGAGGTAGTGCCCGCTTCGGCATTCTGGGATGCTGAACAGGAACACCAGGATTATTTGCAAAAACATCCTTACGGCTATACCTGCCATTTTATACGCCCGGATTGGAAGCTGGGTTAGAAGCAACCGCGCTATATTAATTATAAGGTGCAAACCCGCGCCTGTTTACTATGCTTTGGAATGTGGGACAATCTGTCCCACATTCCTTATTATATGCTCCCCATTTTTTGTTAAGCGGTTCGGGGCTATACAACCCATTTCCCAATGCATTATAATTCAACGCTTTAGAAATAGGTTAAAAAATATTAATCTTTCTCTTAAACCTACCATGCCGTTCCCGGTCTATTACTGAACAAAAAATAACGCCCGATTATGAAAAAAAGCATTCTTTATTTATCCGTTCTTACTTTATCGCTTGGCTTTTTTGCCATATCCTGTAAAAAAGACAGCGCAGCAGCCACCGATACAACTACCCAGGTAACCACCCAGTCAGATGATCAAAGTCGTGTTTCTACCGAAACAGATGCGGTAACCAACGATGCCAATTCCTCGCTGGAAGTTTCTACCTCTATCAGCGGCAGGGAAGATGGCTTCCTCGGTCTTATTTGTGATGCTACAATAGTAGCAGACACAGTGAGCAGCACCCGGACCATCACCATTACCTACAATGGCACCAATTGTTCCGGTACCCGTACGCGTACCGGCGTAGTAGTTGTATCTATACCTGCCGGTGTATATTGGAAAAATGCCGGCGCGGCAGTAACTATTTCCTACCAGAACCTGAAAATTACCCGTCTTAGCGACAACAAGAGCATTACCATCAATGGCACCCACACCCTTACCAATGTAAGCGGCGGCCTGCTGATTAACCTGCCCACGCTGAAAACCATTACGCACACCATCACCAGCAGCAATATGTCTGTTACGTTCGACGATAATTCGCAGCGTACCTGGTCGGTAGCAAGACAACGCGTGTTTACGTATAACAACGGTGTTGTTATTACCGTAACCGGCACCCATACCGACGGCAACACTACCGGTATTGAAGAATGGGGGACTACCCGTTTTGGAAAAACATTTACCAACTCCATCACCAGCCCGCTGGTAGTAAGCCAGAGCTGCAACTTCCGGATTACAAGCGGTGCAATACAGCACGTATCTGCCCTGGCAACTGTTGCAGTTACATTCGGGTTAGACGCTAGTGGAAACGCCACTACCTGCCCCGGTACCGGCAGCTATTATTACAAGGCTGTATGGACAGGTATAAATGGTAAAACAGTAACTGTCATCGCTCCTTACTAAGCTATACTAATCATTAAATCAACATCAGAAACCGTTCCGCAGCAATGCGGAACGGTTTTTTTATTGGACCCGGAAAAGGTGGTACTTTTATTGGGCCATGTTTGAACTTAAATCCTGCATCGACGCCATAGAGAAAAATACGGCACTCTATGAAGCCGCCAGCTTTGATAAACGTAATGAAGCTATAGACCTCATCGGCCTGCAGGTTATGGAACAGGTGGATGAACTGCTTCAACAAGCAGCGCAGCCCCGGAAACTGCTGTTGCTTAAACAGCGGGCCGAAAAAATAAAGCAACAGCTGGAAGCAATAGACAGCCACTTGTTTGAACGCCTTCGTTCGGTTATCCGCATGGAAGGATACCGGGGGAAGGAATTTATACAGCTGTTGAAGGAATACGTTGATGTTCATTTAAATCCTGCCGATCCGCAGGAACAACCCGGTTATGATAGCCTTGATGCGTTTATGAATGGGTTGTGCTCCTGCCGGGATTTGCCGGAGCAGACAAAGGCATTGGAACCCGGTATGGTTTTTTATCAAAAAACGCCGGCCCGGATGGTATTTGAGCTGGTGGAGCGGACGCGATGGAGCAAAGACGATGTTTTTGTTGACCTGGGCTCCGGCCCGGGCCAGGTAGCTATACTGGTGCACCTGCTTACCGGCATTACTGTCAAAGGCATAGAGTTTGAACCGGCTTTTTGCGATTATGCCCGGCATTGCGCCGCGGAACTTCATTTACCTGGTGTAACATTTATAAATGCCGACGCGCGACAGGCCGACTATACGGAAGGAACCGTATTTTTTATGTTTACACCTTTTAGCGGTGAAATGCTGCAGGAGGTGTTAGCGCTATTGAAGAACGCATCGCAGTTAAGGGAAATTAAAATCATTACACTGGGGCCTTGCATTGAGCAGGTGGCTTTGCAAAACTGGCTGCATGCCGCCACGCCAGGAGATAATAATATTTATAAATTAAGTTTTTTTAACAGCATTTAAACTATAATGCTATGCCTGCCGCAACGAAATACCTCATCCTTACATTCGCATATAAAACCAGCAAGGTAAAAATAATCGACACCGATCTATGCCGCCAATGGTATTATGCCTTGCTGAAAACATTATACGGTAAGTTAATGCAGTAAGAGGCCTTTTTGCTTACCAGTGTTATCATTCCAGCAGCAACATCCCAAATGCCGCCGGGATATGAAAATCGGGTTGCGACACACCGGGCCTTATCCAGCTAATCCAGTGCAAATCGGCTTTCCCGTTAATGATGCCCTTGCATTCTGCCCGGAATAAACCGGCCTGCAGGCGATTGTTTTGCAACAGTCCCAGTTGCTGCAACGCCGGTATGCCAATGGCAAACTCTACGATATACCCGTCTTTCAGTAAGGATGCCTTTACCAGCAGTTGCCCCTGCGGCCATTGCCAGGCATAATTCATTTGCCGGTAGTAATGCGCCTGGTAGTCCAGCGCCCGGCCGGTGGCATCCAGCTCAAGACAATAGTAGGGCGACATGCTATCGCTGGCCTTTAAAAAGATTTCCACCCGGTCGGAAGCGCCTACATCTATTTTATTGTGGCTGTGTACCGGGCAGATGATGGAATCGTCTTTTACCCGGTACAGGCAATACAACCATTGCCCGTCCCAAAGCGCGGCAAATGAAGTGGCGGGAGCGGCGCTGCTGTCCCACGGATACGCAAAATTGGTAAGCGTGTTTGCCTTGCCCCAGGCTTTGGCATCGCCACGACCGGTTATGGTTACAGCGCCCGGGGCCACCCGCTTAATGCTATAGGTTTGGGCAAACAAAGCACTGGTGCTTAGCATAAAGATGATTACCCATCCTGTTAACAGGCCCGTTTTCATTGTTGTTATTTTTTAACCGCGCCGGCATTCCTGATCCTCGTTACTTCAGCAGAGGCCACCGGGATACCCGATTTATTAAACCGTTTTTTGATAAAGGTTAAGATAGACGCTATGGCATGATCATCGAGGAAAGCGCGGTGCGCGGGCATAAGGCCATTATAGGTTTTGCCGTTTACCTTAATCTCTCCCTGCAGGCCGTTGAGTATAACGCCAATGAGCTTATCCTTATCGCCGTTTACCCAATCGGAACCCAGCAGCGGGGGATAGCGGTTGTTATCGCCTTTTCCATCGCGCTGGTGGCAACCGGTACAATAGGAATTGTACAAAATCAGTCCCGCCATTTCGCCGCCCTTGCCCGTATTGTCTTTTACCTCGTCGGGTGTTTTGATGTAGGACCGCATTTTTCTTGCTTCCATGCGCGCCAGCTGCGCGGTGCTGAATGCTGCCCTATCGCCTTTATACATCACCCGCCATATCTTTCCTTTATTGGATTCGGAAATATACAACGAACCATCGGGACCCTCGGCAAGTCCCATGGGCCGGTACACGGCATCGCTGGTATTGAAAACAGTATCCACCCCGGTAAACCCATCGGCAAATACCTCCCATTGCCCGCTGGGCGCCCCGTTTTGAAACGGCACAAAGCAAACAATATACCCGGCCTGCGGGTAGGGTGAGCGGTCGGTAGAACCATGAAAGGCTATAAAAGCGCCGTTTTTATACCGGCCGGGAAATTGATTGCCTTTATAGAATAAGAGATCCATAGGGGCCCAGTGCCCCGGGAAGGCCATGACGGGTTTATCGAACTGCGCGGCGCGCCCTGTTTTTTTACCATCGCCGCCGTAACCGGGCTGTAATATGTTTTTGCCCTGCAGCTGGTCGTAATACGCATAGGGCCAGCCGAAATTGGATTTATCAGTCACCTTTAGCAAGGGTTCGGAAGGAAGCATGGCGGCCTGCCAGGGGGAATAAACAGCGGGGTAGCGCGTATGAAAATTATCCATTCCGTTCATGACGGCATACAGGCTGTTGTCGGTATCATTCCAGGCAATGCCCAGCACGCTCCTGATGCCGGTGGCATATTTATACCCGTCTTTTTGTGTTTGGCCTGTTTTGCTGTCGCTGAAACGCCAGATGCCGGCATGTTTTTCCAGGTCGGGAGCGGGGTCCAGTCCCTTTCCGCCAGGTATACCGGCGGGGCCTACGCGGTTAATGTCCTGCGCTGCATCGGTGGGTGCGCCAAAGGGCACGTACATGTTTCCCTGGTCATCGAATGTAAACGGCTTGGCCGTATGCCAGTGGCGCATGAGCTGGTCGTCGTCGTCAGTAAAGATGGTTTCCGTTTTACTTTCCGGCACCAGCGCCCCGCCGCTTAGCTTATTCCTGAAAATATACTTTACAGTGGAGGTGTACAGGTAGCCATCGTGTATGGCTATTCCGGCGGGCAGGCCGCCTTCATCTTTATAATCGCCGAAATAAGTAATGATGTCTGCCTTGCCATCGTTGTTTACATCGCGCAGGCCAACGGTGCCGCCCGAACCGTGCATGACATCGTTGTAGGTTAACTTAACGTAAATATCTCCGTTATCATTTACGGTAATATGTCTTGCCCCGCCGGTACTATCGGCTACTACTACCGCTTCAAAATTGCCTGGCAGGATAAGGCCGCCGTTGTTAGGGTCGCCGGGGGGCAGTGCGGGCCTGCTTTTACAGCGGGCAAGCCCTGCAATCAGTAAAAAAAGAAACAGGTAGTTGACATAACTGCGTACTGCCGCGCCGGTACTAATGCTGTGCCTGTGCATTGGTTTAGTTTTATGATAATATGTAAATAGCTCAACCAGGTTTGCTTAACCGTGCAGGACAAAATAATA
>JACXTT010012255.1_pt1 | contig 11388 bp, 9 predicted proteins | sample 9270951 | NCBI WGS metagenome assembly JACXTT01 (sample SAMN15532306, study PRJNA645909) | rock metagenome | isolation source: weathered quartz diorite | place: Puerto Rico | collected 2017-06-21 | reverse complement strand
GCCGTTCTACGACGCTTTCGGCATCCGCGAAGGCGACCCGATGTGGCGCAAGCCCGAGGACCGCGCCAAGATCTGGTGAGCGCCCGGACGCATTTGCATCTCCTGATGCTCCTGGGCGCGGCTTGTCCCGGCTTTCTCGCGGCCCAAACCCAGACCCTCTCGGCGGAAGCGCCCTTGACCTCGCTTCCCTACACTCCCGGCCTGGACGTGAGCGCGATGGACAAGTCGGCCGATCCCTGCGTCGACTTCTACCGGTTCGCCTGCGGCGGATGGATCCGGAACAATCCCATCCCGCCCGACGAGTCGCGCTGGAGCGTGTACGGCAAGCTCGCCCGCGAGAACCAGCGTTTCCTCTGGGGAATTCTCGACGCCCTGGCTAAGAGCCCCGCCGGCCGAAGCGCCGCGCAGCAGAAAATCGGGGATTATTTCGCCGCCTGCATGGACGAAGCCGCGGTCGAGAGATCGGGCGCGCGGCCGTTGAAGCCGTATCTCGATCGGATCTTCAGGATGAAATCGAAGCGCGACCTTCCCGAGGTGCTCGCTGCACTGCACCTCGCGACCGGCGACGGCGGCCCGTTCTTCGGCTTCGATTCGAACCAGGACTACGCGGACGCAACCCGGGTGATCGCCTTCGCCGGAGCGGGCGGCCTGGGCTTGCCCGACCGCGACTTCTACACGAAGAACGACGGCCGGTCGAAGGAGCTTCGCGCCAAGTACGCGGCCCATGTCGCGCGCATGTTCGAGCTCCTGGGCGATCCGCCCGGGGCGGCCGCGCGCGAAGCCGCCAAGGTCATGGAGATCGAAACTGCGCTCGCCGGGGCCTCGCTCACGCGCACGCAGCGCCGCGATCCCTACCGGCTCCTCCACAAGACGGACGCCGCGGGTTTGAAGGCGCTCACGCCGGGATTCGACTGGGACCTCTACCTAAAAACCGCCGGTCTCCCGGGATTGAATGCGTTCAACGTGACGGAGCCGGAGTTCTACAAGGAGCTGGACAGTCAATTGCGCTCGCTGGCCCTCGCCGACATCAAGACCTACCTGCGCTGGCACGCCGCCCACGCGAGCGCGCAATTCCTCTCTTCCGCGTTCGTCGGCGAGGACTTCGATTTCTTCGGCAGGACGCTGTGGGGAACGCCCGAGCTCAAGCCGCGCTGGAAGCGCTGCGTGGCGCTCGTCGACGTGCAGCTGGGAGAAGCGCTCGGCGAGGAGTTCGTGAGCCGCGCCTTCAGCGCGGAGCTGAAACAGAAGACCTTGCACATGACCGGGCGAATCGAACAGGCGATGCGGGACGAGCTCGCCGCTCTCGACTGGATGAGCGCGGCAACCAAGGAAAAGGCCCTGGAAAAATTGCGCGCCGTCGTGAACAAGATCGGATACCCGGACAAGTGGCGCGACTACGGATCCCTGGAGGTCAGGCGCGATGACTTCTTCGGCAACGTGGTGCGCGCCAACCTGTTCGAGTCGCGGCGCAGGCTGGCCAAGATCGGCAGGCCGCTCGACCGCGGCGAGTGGAGCATGACGCCGCCGACGGTCAATGCCTACTACAACCCGCACATGAACGACATCAACTTCGCCGCGGGCGTGCTGCAGCCGCCCTTGTACGACCCGAAAATGGACGACGCGCCCAACTACGGCAACACCGGCGGCACCATCGGCCACGAGCTGACGCACGGGTTCGACGACGAGGGACGCCACTTCGACGCGCACGGCAATCTCAGGGACTGGTGGGCTGAGAAGGACGCTAGGGAGTTCAACGATCGCGCGCAGTGCATCGTCGACCAGTACGCGCAGTACACGGTCGTCGACGACATCCGCATCAACAGCAGGCTGACCGAAGGCGAGGACATCGCCGACCTGGGCGGGCTCGTTCTCGCCTGGCTCGCCTGGAAAGCCGAGACGGCCGGCACCCAGCCCGAGAGCCGCGACGGCTTCACGCCCGAGCAGCGTTTCTTCGTCGGCTACGCGCAGTGGGCCTGCGAGCACCATCGCCCGGAGGATCTGCGCGCGAGGGCCCTGACCGATGTGCACTCGCCCGGCAGGTATCGCGTCAACGGACTGGTGGTGAACATGCCCGAGTTCGAGCGGGCGTTCTCGTGCAGGGCCGGAGCGCCCATGGTGCGCGAGAACCGCTGCCGCGTGTGGTGATGGACGATTCCCGCGCCGGCGAAACCGGCGCGCGATCGATGACGGATTCCGTCGTCGGGCGCGCCGCGGCGCCTACCCCGGGCCTCTCCCCGCTGATCCTCGCCTGCCTCGCCGCCACCTGGCTGATCTGGGGCTCGACCTATCTCGCGATCAAGTGGGCGCTCATCAGCCTGCCGCCTTTTTTCCAGATGGGAACGCGCTTCCTCGTGGCTGGGGGGCTGCTCATGGCGTGGATGCGCCTCGTGCGCAGGGCGGGCTGGCCCACCCCGGCGCAGTGGCGCCACGCGTTCCTCGTGGGCACGCTGATGCTGGGCGGCGGCATGGGCAGCACCGCGTACGCGGAGCAGTCGGTGGATTCCGGGCTGGCGGTGGCCTTCATCGCCGTGGTCCCGATCATGATCGCGGCGATCAACATGCTGTGGAAGGTCTATCCCTCGAGGCTGGAGGCGACCGGCATCGCGGTGGGCCTCGCCGGCGTCCTGATGCTGACGCAGGGCGCGGGCTTCCGCGCGTCGCCCGTGGGCCTCGCCGCGATCGCAGTCGCGTGCCTCAGCTGGTCGGCGGGGAGCGTGCTGAGCCAGCGCCGCTGGACTCTCGCTCCGGGTGCGACGGGCTTCGCGAGCGAGATGCTCTGCGGCGGCTGCGCCCTGATGCTCATTTCCCTCGCCTCCGGCGAGCCGGCCGCCGTGGCTGCGCACTGGCCGTTTCAAGCGAAAGCGGTGCTCGCCTGGGCCTACCTCGTGGTCTTCGGCTCGCTGCTCGCCTTCAACGCCTACATGGTGCTGCTCGCGCGCGTGTCGGGCGGCCTCGCGTCGAGCTACACTTTCGTCAACCCCGTGATCGCGCTGCTGCTCGGCGTGTGGCTCGCGGGCGAGGTGGTCACCGCGTTCGAGTGGCTGTCGACCGCGGTGATCCTGCTGGGCGTGGTCCTGCTGATGGCGAGGCGGCCCGGCTGAGCTGTCGTAAATCTTTCGGGGGACGAGGCAGCGTGAGGAAAATCTTCGCGATCGCCGCATTCCTGGGAGCGGCGATCCCCGCCGCGCGATTCGCCGCGGCGCAAGTCGAGACCTATCCGGCGAGGCCGGTGCGTCTGATCGTGGCCTTTCCTCCCGGCGGCAGCGTGGACGTGGTCGCGCGCCTCGTGGCCCCGCCGCTCTCTCAGGGCTTGGGGCAGCCGGTGGTGATCGACAACCGCAGCGGAGCCTCGGGCAATATCGGAACCGAGCTCGCGGCGCGCGCGAAGCCAGACGGCTACACGCTCCTCGTCCATACCATTCCCTTCGTCGCGAACGCCCATCTCTACAGCCCGCTGCCTTACGACCCGCTCGCGGATTTCGCGCCGGTCTGCCTGCTTTCCACCTCGCCCTCGGTCCTGGTGGTGCACCCTTCGGTTCCCGCGCGCTCGGTCGGCGAGCTGCTGCAGCTCGCGAGAGCGAAGCCCGGGGCGCTGAATTACTCGGCGGCGGGCGCCGGAACCAACCCGCACATCGCGGGCGAGCTCTTCAACATGCTGGGGAAGGTGGACATCGTGGCGATCCAGTACAAGGGCGGCGGCCCGGCGCTGGTGGCGGTGCTCGGCGGGGAGATCGGGATCACGTACCCGAACATCTCCGAGGCGGTCCCTCACGTGAGCGCCGGGAGGCTGCGCGCCCTCGGCGTGACGGGCGCGAGGCGCGCCGCGGCACTGCCCGAGGTTCCGACGATCGCCGAATCCGGAGTGCCCGGGTATGAATTCTCCACCTGGCACGGGGTGCTCGCGCCCAGGGGAACGCCCGCGGAGATCGTCGCCCTGCTGAACGCGAAGCTGAGGGCGGTCCTGCGCTCCCCCGAGCTCTCGGCGAGATTCGCGCAGATGGGCCTGGACGTGATCGCGAGCTCCCCCGAGGAATTCTCGGCCCACCTGAAAAAGGAAATGGAGAAGTGGGGCAAGCTGATCCGGGAAAGGCGCATGCGCGTCGAGTGATTTTTGCGTAGGATGGTCGCTGGCCAAAGCGCGGCCCGCAGAGGCCGCGCGGAATTTCACCGCACAGGGGAGCTCTCATGCCGTCCTTCTACACTCGTTTCGAGCACCGCCGCCGCCTCCTTCAATGGCTGTCCGCGAGCCCGCTCTTTGCTTCGCCGGGCTTCGCGCCGGCCGCCACCGACCGCCCCTCGAAGTTGCCCGAGCTCGAGGCCGCGGCCGCGGTGATCGCCAAGCCGGAGGAGGCGATCAACGTGTTCGATTTCGAGCCCGTCTTCTTCAAGAACGTGCCGCCCGCGCACGTCGGCTACATGGCCTCGGGGATCGACAACGAGATGACGCTGCGCGCGAACCGCGAGGCCTTCGACAAGTATTACCTGCGGCCGCGGCGCATGGTCGACGTCTCGAAGGTGGACATGAGCGTGGAGATCCTGGGCACGAGGTATCCGAACCCGATCATCATCGCGCCCACCGGCGGCAACAAGGCGTTTCACCCGGAAGGCGAGGTCGCGGTCGCGCGCGCGGCCAGGACCGGCGGGCACCTCGAGATGCTCTCGACCTCGGCGACCACTTCGGTCGAGGACTGCACCGCGGCGCGCGGCGCGCCGATCTGGTTCCAGCTCTACGCCTCGCCGAAGTGGGAGATCGCCGAGCACCACCTGAAGCGCGCCGAGCGCGCCGGATGTTCGGCTGTTGCGATCACGGTGGACCGCGTCGCCGGCCGCAACCAGGAGACCTTCTTTCGTCTGCGCGCCAAGGACACGCGCGAATGCAAGACCTGCCACGATGGCGGCCTGCAGGGCAGCGTGAAGCGCAAGCCCGCCTACGACGGCGTGGACCTCACCGGCGTGCCCAACCTCCAGTCCGCGAACATGACTTGGGACTTCATCAAGCGGGCGAGGGACGCGACCCGGATGAAGATCGTGTTGAAGGGCATCCTCACCGGCGAAGACGCGGCGCTCGCCGTCAAGTACGGCGCGGACGGCCTCATCGTCTCCAACCACGGCGCGCGCGGCGAAGACAGCGGCCGCGGCACGATCGACGTGCTCCCCGAAGTGGTGGAGGCGGTGAAGGGCCGCATCCTCGTGCTCGTCGACAGCGGCTTCCGCCGCGGCACCGACATCGCCAAGGCGCTCGCCATGGGCGCGCAGGGCGTGTGCGTCGGCCGGCCTTACCTGTGGGGACTCGGCGCGTTCGGCGAGGCGGGCGTGGCGAAGGTGCTCGAGATCCTGCGCACCGAATTCCGCGTCGCGATGATGCAGTGCGGGGTGCGAACGGTGAAGGAGTTTACGCCGGCGTTCGTGCGCAGGGTCTGACCCCGGGGCGCTCGCGTGAAACCGCTCTGGGCCTTCCTGCGGAACAGCCTGGGGATCGCCGCAGACCTGTTCGCCGTGCTGCTCGCGTGCCGCCTGAGCACGCTGCTCACGATACTCGGCTTCGTTTTCTTCGCGCTCGTGGGGCAGGGGCGGGAGTTCGTCGAGGCGCTCGGCGGCGAAACGCGGGATCCCCGCTACTGGGCGCATCAGCTGTTCTTTCTCGCGGCGGTGCTGATCTGGTTCGGCACGACCTGGCTCACTTCCATCGCGCTCCTCGCGATCCAGCCTTCGCGCGCGGTGAGCGACTCGCTGCGCGTGAGGAAAATCGAGCGCTACATGCCGAGGGCCCTGGCATTTCTCTCGGTATTGAGCGTGGCGATCGGCTCGATCGCCATGGCCCAGTATGTCCAGGGTGCGGCGTACATCCTCCTTGCCGCGGGTCTCCTCGCCGTCGCCTGGCGATACGAAGACGGCCTGCGCGAGGCGCTCGCGCTCGAGTCGCGGGTGGTCGTGCCGGCGAAAATCAACGCGCTGCTCAGGCGCGGCCCGCAAAAGCGGCTCGAATTTTCGATCTCGGGGATCACCCGAGCGCTGCTCGTCGTGCTCGGAGCGAGCTGGGTGCTCCTCGCCTTGTTCGTCGTCTCGCCGGTGTGGCTGCCGCAGGGGATGGGCACGCTCGCGATCGTCCTTTTCGCGTGGTCGGCGTGGCTCGTGTTCGGCAACTTCGTCCTCACCTGCATCCCGCGCATGAATCGCGCCCCGACCCTCCTCGTGGTGCTGTTCGTGTGGGCGGTCGCCATCAGCAGCTTGAACGACAACCACCGGGTGCGCGAGGCGGGAGCTGCGGCGCCCGCCGTCCCCCGGGAGCCCGGGCTCCTCAAGCATTTCGACAAATGGTTGGCCTCGAGCGAGCGCGGGCGCAACCCGAAGAAGCGCTTTCCCGTCGTGATCGTCGCCGCGGAGGGCGGCGGGATCCGCGCTGCGTACTGGACGGCGACGCTGCTCGCGGCGATCCAGGAGAGGGAGCCTTCCTTCGCGCGGCACGTCTACGCGATCAGCGGCGTGTCGGGGGGGAGCGTGGGCGCGGTGGTGTTCGACGCGCTGCTCGCCCAGGCTCCGGGCACGGGGGGAAAACTGTGCGATATCCGGGGGAAGGCCGAAACGGGCATCGAGCGCTGCGCCGCGCACGTCCTCGGGCAGGACTTCCTGTCGCCGGCGCTGGCGGCCTTCCTCTTCCCGGACCTGGTGCAGCGCTTCCTTCCTTTTCCGGTGGAGCGGTTCGACCGGGCGCGGGCGCTCGAGACGTCCTGGGAGGACGCGTGGCGGCAAGGCATGGGCAACGATCGTCTTGCGGAGCCCTTCGGTGCGCTGTGGGAGGGCGATCGCGAGCATCGCATCCCGTCGCTCCTCCTGAACGCCACCTGGGTGGAGACGGGCAAACGGATGATCGCGAGCAACCTCGCCGTCGACCCCGGCACCTTCAACGACACCGCCGACGTCTTCTCCTTCATCGACTACCCGATCGCCGTCAGCACCGCGGCGCACCTGAGCGCGCGCTTCACCTACGTGAGCCCGGCGGGCTCGCTGCGCAAGCGGAGCGAGAAGGAGACCGCCGCGCATGTCGTCGACGGCGGATATTTCGAGAACTCCGGGACCGCGACGGCGCTCGACGTCCTTTCTGCGCTCTACCCGCGGTGGGAGAAGAAACTGAATCTCGATTTCCTCGTCGTCTACGTGAACAACGATCCCGGAGAGCCGGAGACCAGCACGGACGAAGCGGCGCGCCCGGCGCCGCATCGCTGGCTGACCGAAGTGATGTCGCCGATCGACGCGCTGTTCAACACGCGGGTCGCGCGCGGAACCTATTCGCAGTCGCTGACCAAGGAGTTCCTGGAATCGAACGCGCCGGACGGAAACACGCACCGCCGCTACTTCCACTTCGGCCTGAAACAGGAAAAATTCGCACCGCCCCTGGGATGGTTCCTGTCGGCGAAGTCGCGGCGCAGCATCGACGAGCAACGGCGCGAGCTGATCGAAGGCGACCCGAAGTTCCAGGAGCTGCTCGCCGCGCTCAAGTAAAGGCGGCGCCGGGGGGGTCGTGTCAGGTTTCCCCGACTGTTCTTTACCGGGAACACAAGCGTAGGATGCTCCCTGGGCTCATCGTGGGGGGGAAATGATCTCGTCATTCCGCCGGAATTTTCTTTCCGGCGCGGCGGCATTGGCGGCTGCTGCGGCGCTCGCGCCCCTGCGCGCCCAAGGCCCGGCAAAACCGAAAACCCGTCTCGTCCTGCTCGGCACCGGCGGCGGCCCGCGGATCGTCGCGCCCGGGCGCTCGAAATCGGCGAACCTGATCGTCGTCAACGGCGTGCCCTACGTCGTGGACTGCGGCGAGGGCGTGGCGCATCAGCTGGTGCGCGCGGGCGTCGCGCCCAACACGCTGCGCTACGTCTTCATCACGCACCACCACTCGGACCATAACCTCGATTACGGCAACCTCATCTACGACGCCTGGGCCGCGGGGCTGCGCGCGCCGGTGGACGCCTACGGCCCGCCGCCGATCAAGGCGATGACCGAGGCGTACTGGCAGCTCAACCGCTTCGACATCGAGACGCGCATCGGCGACGAGGGCCGGCCCGACCTGCGCAAGCTCGTCACCGCGCACGAATTCGCGGAGCCCGGCCTCGTCATGCAGAACCCGGACGTGAAGGTCACCGCGGCGCGCGTGCGCCATCCTCCGATCGTTCACGCCTACGCGTACCGCTTCGACGCCGCGGACCGCGCTATCGTTTTCTCAGGCGACACCACCACTTCGCCCGAGCTGATCGCTCTCGCCGGGGGCGCGGACGTGCTCGTGTCGGAAGTCATGCACCTCGCCGGCCTGGAAGCTTTGCTGAAGAAGGTCCCCAACGCCGCGACGCTGCGTGAGCACTTGCTCGCGAGCCACATCGTGACCGAGGACCTCGGCAAGCTGGCGGCGGCAGCGGGAGTGAGGACGCTCGTCCTCACGCACTTCGTGCCGCCCGACGACAACTCGATCACCGACGAGATGTGGACCGAAGGCGTGCGCAAGCACTACAAGGGCGAAATCATCGTCGGGCGCGACCTGCTCGAAATTTGAGGGAGATAAAATGAACTCCAAAACACTTGCCGTGATCGCAGCCATGCTCGCCACGACTTCCGTCTCAGCCGCCGAAATCAAGGTCCTCGCCTCCAACGGCGTCAGGGAGGCGCTGAACGAGCTCGCGCCCGCCTTCGAGCGCGAGACCAAGCACAAGCTCGTGATCTCCTACGGCCTCGCCGCCGCCCTGAAACGCCAGATCGAAGGCGGCCAGGCCTTCGACCTCGCCATACTCCCCGCAGCCGGGCTCAACGATCTCGCGAAGCAGGGCAAGGTGGACGCGCGCGGCCGCGCGGCGATCGCGCGCTCGGGCGTGGGAATCGGAATCAAGAAGGGCGCGCGGCGTCCGGACATCCGCACCGAGCAGGCGCTCAGGCGCACGCTCCTCAACGCGGACTCCATCACCTGGGCGAAGGAAGGCCAGAGCGGCATCTACTTTGCGAGCCTGCTCGAGCGCATCGGCATCGCCGAACGGATGAAGCCGAAAATCGTCCCTGCCGCCTCGGGCGCCGAGGTCGGCAAGCTCGTCGCCTCGGGAAAAGTCCAGCTCGGCGTCATCCTCATCAACGAATTGATGGCAGCGCCCGGCGTCGAAGTCCTCGGGCCTCTGCCTCCCGAACTGCAGAACTACACCGTCTTCCATGCCGGCGTCGGCGTGGGCTCGAAGGACTCGTCGGCGGCAAAGGCGCTGATCAAGTTCCTCACCACGCCGTCCGCCGGCGCCGTGTTCAAGGCGAAGGGGCAGGAGCCGGGGTGAGGCGTAGGGAGGGTGCATGAAACGCAGGTCGGCAGGTCTGGCATCTGCGCTCGCGCTTTATGCCTGCTCGGCGCTCGCCCAGCCCCCCGACACCATTCTCTTCAACGGCAGGATCGTCACGCTCGACGCAGCATCCTCGGTGCACCAGGCGCTCGCGATCCGCGACGGGCGCATCGCCGCCCTCGGTACCAACGCGCAGATCAAGAAGCTCGTCGGCCGCGAATCCTGCGGGCAGGGCAGCATCGTCGATCTCAAGGGCCGCACCATCCCCGGCCTCATCGACTCGCACATGCACACGATCCGCGCGGCGCTGTCGTTCGCGACCGATGTGAACTGGATCGGGGCGGAGGCTCTTGCGCGCCTTCGCGACGCCGCAAAGACGAGAAAGCCCGGAGACTGGCTGATCGTCGCCGGCGGCTGGACGCCGGAGCAGGTCGCCGAGAAGCGCGCGCCGATTCAGGCCGAGCTTATCGAAGCGGGCGGCGAGCACCCCGTATACGTCCAGCGATCTGGTGGTGCCCACCGAAGGCGTGTCGAACACTCCAATGTTCCAGCTGCCGGGCGATCGCGTGGTCGCCTTTCATGGGAATCAGGTGCATCACACTAATTTCTTCAAGCAGGGTGAGATGTCCCGGCTCGCGGACTTTCTCGGCGCGTCCTGATCGACGCCCCGCCCTGAGGCCGGGCTAGAATCGAAGGCCTGTCCGGCCTGTCCAAACCGCGGGGGCCCGCGCGTCATTGTCACGAGGCGGCGCAATCATGCCCGCCGGACCAAGGAGACCGATATGGAATACCTTCTGCTGCTTTACTCGGACCAGTCCCAGTGGGCCAAGATGAGCAAGGCCGACCAGGAAAAAGGCGTCGCCGCCTACGGCGCCTACACCGAGGCGCTCAAGAAAGCCAACGTCTACAAGGGCTCGAACCGCCTCGCCTCCAGCACCTCGGCGACCACCGTCCGCTTGGCGAACGGCAAGCCGCAGGTGCTCGACGGCCCGTACGCCGAATCGAAGGAGCAGCTCGCCGGCTACTACATGATCGACGTGGCCGACCTCGACGCCGCGATCTCGTGGGCGAGCCGCTGTCCGGGCGCGAGCCACGGCACGATCGAAGTGCGTCCGCTGTGGACGATGTAGGTGGATGACGTAACTGAGCCGGAAAGCGGCGCGCGAGTCGCGGTCGAGGACGCCGCGCGCCGCAGCTACGGCAAGCTCGTCGCCTTTCTCGCCGCGCGCACGCGCGACGTCGCCGGCGCGGAGGACGCGCTCTCCGAGGCGTTCGCCTCGGCGCTCGCCGACTGGCCGAGGAACGGCAGCCCGCGCAACCCGGAGGCTTGGCTCCTTACCGCCGCACGGAGAAAAATGATCGACGCCACGCGCAGGCGCAAGAGCGGCGAGGCGGCGGCGGCCGAGTTCGAGCTCCTCGCCGAGGGGCTGGACGCCGCGGAGGAGGGCGAGATGCCGGACCGGCGGCTCGCGCTTCTCTTCGCCTGCGCCCACCCCTCGCTCGATCCCGGCGTGCGCGCGCCCCTCATGCTGCAGGCGGTGATGGGCCTGGACGCCGCGCGCATCGCCTCGGCCTTCCTCGTGTCTCCCGCGGCGATGGGCAAGCGCCTGGTGCGGGCGAAGGAGAAGATCCGCGAGGCCGGCATCCCCTTCCGCATCCCGGAGCGCGAAGAGCTTCCAGCGCGCCTGGACGCGGTGCTCGAGGCGGTGTACGCCGCCTTCGCCGAAGGCTGGAGCGATCCCGGCGGGACCGATGCCGTGCGCCGCGACCTCACCGAGGAAGCGATCTTCCTCGCGCGCCTCGCGGCCGATCTGCGGCCGAGCGAGCCGGAGGCGCTCGGCCTGCTCGCGCTGATGCTGCACGCGCACGCACGGCGGCGAGCGCGGCGCGACCGCGATGGCGAGTACGTGCCGCTCGCCGAGCAGGATCCGTCGCTCTGGGACGCGGACACGATCGCCGAGGCCGAGGCGCTGCTGGCGCGCGCCGGGACAATGGGCGCGATCGGGCGCTACCAGCTCGAGGCGGCGCTGCAGTCGGCGCACGTGCACCGCCGGCGCACCGGCCGCGCCAACTGGGCCGAGGTGGTGCG
>JACXTT010012254.1_pt1 | contig 11388 bp, 10 predicted proteins | sample 9270951 | NCBI WGS metagenome assembly JACXTT01 (sample SAMN15532306, study PRJNA645909) | rock metagenome | isolation source: weathered quartz diorite | place: Puerto Rico | collected 2017-06-21 | reverse complement strand
GCCACCGGGAAGCTCACCGCCCAGATCTCTCACGAGATCAACAACCCGGTTCACAATATCCAGAGCTGCCTCCAGACGCTCCTGAAGCGGTTCAGCTCGGCGGAGACGGATACGCGCGACCGCGAATTACTTGACGTCGCCCTGGAAGAAGTCACCCGGCTCGCCCGGCTCACCAAGCAGATGCTCGACGTATACCGCACATCCATCGTGGAGATCGAGAAGGAACCCCTTTCGCTCAACGACGTCATCCAGGAGGTGGTGACGACATCCGCGGAAGCGTTTCGGAACCACCGCATTGCCGTAAAGCTTCTGCTCCATCCCGCCCTTCCGCTCATTGAAGGGTCGAGGGACAAGCTCAAGCAGGTCTTCCTCAACCTTTTTCTCAATGCGACCGACGCGATGCCCAACGGCGGCACGCTCTCGGTTCAGACCGGCTGCCAGAACGGGAATGTCGCGGTCTCCGTCGCCGATACGGGCCTCGGAATCCCGCCTGAGAACATCAACCGCGTCTTTGACGCCTTCTTCACCACGAAGAGCAAGGTGAGCGGCGTGGGACTCGGCCTCTCGGTGACCTACGGCATCGTCCGTCAGCACGCGGGGACCATCTCGGTGAAGAGCACTCCGGGCAGCGGGGCGACTTTCTCCGTCACCTTTCCGGCAAAGTCATAGGATCTCGCCATACGATGGCTCAACAACGCACTCATATCCTTATCGTTGACGACGACAAAGCCTTCCGGGTGGCGACCGTCGCTCTCCTGCAGGATGAGGGCTACGAGGTCATCGCGGCCACCAGCGGAGAGGAGGCGCAGAAGCTGATTGCCGGACGGAAATTCGATCTCATCCTCTCGGATATGGTCATGGCGGGGATGAACGGCATCGAGGTCCTCCGTTTCGCCAGGCAGGCCACACCCGATACGACGGTGATGATGGTGACCGGCTTCGGCTCTGTGCAGACTGCCGTCGAGGCGATGAGGCTCGGCGCGTACGACTATCTCACGAAACCGTGCAATAATGACGAGCTCCTCATAAAAGTGCGCCGCGCCATCAGGGAGCGCGAACAGAGCAGGGAACTTGCGCGCCTGCGAAGCCTCGTGGAATCGACAGCCAATTTCTCCAGTATCATCAGTGAGAACGCGAGGATGAGGGAGGTATTCAAGCTCGTACATCAGGTTGCCGGCACGGATGTGACCGTCCTGGTCGAGGGGGAAACCGGCACCGGCAAAGAGCTGATCGCCAAGGCCATCCACCTGAACAGCCCCAGGAAAGACAAGCCCTTCGTGGTCGTGCAGTGTTCGGCGATCCCCGACACGCTCATGGAAAGCGAGCTCTTCGGCTACGAGCGCGGCGCATTTACCGGCGCCGCCAGGACCCGCATGGGTAAATTTGAGGAAGCGGAGGGAGGAACTATTTTCCTCGACGAGATCGCCGATGTGCCGCTTGACATCCAGACCAAGCTCCTCCGCATCCTGCAGGACAAGCAGGTCGCGCGATTGGGAGGGAACACGACAATTCTCGCCGACGTGCGTATCATCGCCGCGACCAACCGGGACCTCGGCGTGATGGTCGCGGCGGGGAAATTTCGCGACGACCTCCTCTACCGGCTCAATGTCTTTCCGATCCTTCTTCCGCCTCTGCGCGAACGCCTCGACGATGTTCCCCTGCTGGCAGAGTACTTCCTCCAGAAACACCGCTCGCTCGCACGCCAGCCGATAGCGGGATTTGCCCCCTCGGTAATCCATGCGATGATGAACGCGCCGTGGAAAGGGAACGTGCGCGAGATGGAGAACCTGATCAAGCGGGCGATCATCAAGACCGAGGGAGATGTGATCGGCTCCATCGAGCTCTCTTCGATGGCCGACCAGACGGGAGGAAAAACCGACGGGTCTGAGCTTGCGGCGACGACAGCCATACCCTACAAGGAATATCTTGAGAACGTGACGAGGGATGCCGAGCAGAAGTACATCATTCGGGTTCTCAGAGAAGCGCACGGCAACCTCAACCAGGCGGCCCGGATCATGAGCGTCGACCGGAAGACCGTTTACCGCAAGATCGAAGAGTATCAGATCGACGTGTCAAAATTCAAGGAGTAGTCCCCGCCTCTCCCCCTCTTCGTGTGGCATGTAAGCCACACGATCCCTCTGTTTGATCCTCTAATGACGCTTCTCCCGCCCAGGCAGGCAGATCACTGTACCCTCACAAGTGGCATGGTGTTTGTAGAACTCCCTGCATCTCTCATTCCGCCCATCCCGCACACCGGCTGGAGCGCTCTCCGTCGCGGTGCGGGACGACAGATCATTTCATAACAATTCAGAAGGAGTTTTTCAATGAACGTCGTACAGCGAATGAGATGTGGAGCAGGCGCCGCGATCGCCGCGTCGGCCTGTCTGTTGATTGTTCTTATCGCAGGATGCAGAAGCGATGTGAGTGATCCGTCGGCTTCCCATTCCCTCACCGGGGCATCGATCAACGCCTTTGCAAAGACGGATCACCCGGGCGTCACTCAGGTCAACCTCGTAGCAAATGTTTCGGGATACGGGGCAAGAAGACTCGACGGAGCCCTTCTGAACGCTTGGGGAATCGCAATCAACCCGAATGGCATCGTCTGGATTTCGTCAAATCACGGAAGCGTCTCGGTCGTGTACGACCTCGACGGCAACGCGAAACGGAGCCCCGTGACAATTCCGACGACAGACAGCTCGGGCGGCGGAGCGCCCACCGGCATCGTCTTCAACTCTTCAAGCGACTTTGCCAATCCGGCGACCGGAGAGGCGAGCAGGTTTATTTTCGCGGGAGAGGATGGGATTATCTCCGCGTGGGGTTCGGGCGCAAGCGCGAAGGTGGTTGTTGATCGCTCCGGAGCCGGCGCGGTGTACAAAGGACTCGCTCTCGCGTCAGACGGCGAGCGGCGCTTCATCTACGCAACCAATTTCAAAGGGGGGGCCGTCGATGTATTCGACAGCCACTTCAACATGGTTCCCGTGGCTGGATTCCAGGACCCGACGATTCCCGCAAGTTTCGCGCCGTTCGGGATACAAACCATACACGGCAGGATCTTTGTCACATACGCGAAGCAGAAGGGACCCGACAACATGGACGACCAGTCGGGTCCGGGAAATGGGTACGTCGACATCTTCACGCCCGGCGGCAAGCTTATCACCCGTTTCGCCGCGCAGGGAACGCTCAACTCTCCGTGGGGATTGACTGGAATCCCGGAAGAAGGGTTCCGCAACCTCGAGGATGCGATTCTGGTCGGCAACTTCGGCGACGGACGGATAAACATCTTCAACGAGAACGGCAGGTTCAAGGGCCAGCTCGCCGACAGCGCGGGGAATCCCGTCACTATCCCTGGATTATGGGCGCTCACCTTTGGGCCTTCCGCTGACGGGAATGAGCAGGGCGATGATGATTCCCAGGGGGATGAGCACGGATCCGCCCTGCGCCTCTTCTTCACGGCAGGACCTAACGACGAGAACGACGGCATCTTCGGATACCTGAAGGGATTCCATCAGCACCACGCCGGCGATTCAAGTAATTGATAAATGAGAAGTTCCGGGGAGCCGGGTGCGCAGCGTTGTATCCTGCCCGGAAGCGCATTCCGGCTCCACCGGTCCCTCGGCCGTTAGCGCGGCAGCCCCGTCGAGATCCGGGTGAACTTATGCCGGCAATCGGTTGTTCTGAAAGGCAAGTCAATCCTGGAGCCCACCATGAAAGTCGAAGCAGGACGAAGCCGTCCGGGCAAGTACGCTCCGAGCCCGCGCCACGGGAGGACTGGTCACCTGACTGCACGCCGATCCGACCTCCTTGCACTCATCTCGTACATGGAAACGAACCGGCTTCTGCAGGCCGCATCCTGGCAGATCGAATCGCTCCGCGAGTCTCTCAGGATCGTGGAACTTCAGCTCTCGAACTCCCGGCCGGCCGGGAAGCAAAGCCGAACTCCGGTGCGTCCGGGGAAATCACTCCCCCTCAGGCGGGACAGCGGTTACCATTTCGGGATATTATGAGCGCCGGCGATGGAGGCGCTGAGCCCGGAGCGGCGCTCGATCCGAGGGTCACGATCGGCCACGTCCACCTCAAGGTCTCCGATCTTCAACGCTCCATCGCCTTTTACACCGAAACCCTCGGCTTCGAACTTGTGACCCGCATGGGCCGAAGCGCCGCATTTGTTTCCGCCGGCGGTTATCATCACCACATCGGGCTCAATACATGGGAGAGCGCGGAAGGATCGCCTCCGCCCTCCGGCTCCACCGGGTTGTATCATTTCGCCATCCTCATGCCCGACAGAACAGAGCTTGCCAGAGCCCTGAGGCGTCTTCTCGACCGCGGGTGGCCCATCGATGGAGCTGCTGACCACGGCGTGAGCGAAGCGATCTATCTCCACGATCCCGACGAGAACGGGATCGAGCTCTATGTCGACCGCCCGCGCAGCGAGTGGCCTCGCGATGCACAGGGGAACCTCGTCATGTTCACAAGGCCTCTGGACGTTGAAGGGCTGCTCGGAGAGCTCGAGAAGGAACCGGCCCGCAGCCCGACTGCGGCTACCGTGATGGACAGGCCGCAATAGAGTTCACCCCCGGCATCCCCGGAGCGGATTCCACCCTCCCGGTTGATCTTCCCCCGCTTGAGAACGCCACGCGACAAGAACCTTCGCCCGATTTCCGGCATCATCCTCGCCGCGGGGGCATCTCGCCGCATGGGTTCTCCAAAGGCGCTGCTGGAGATCCGGGGAAAGACATTTCTCAGGAACATCGCCGATACTATTGAAACTGCGGGAGTCAGCGACATCGTCCTCGTGCTCGGAGCAGACGGTGAACTGATCCGAGAGAGTCTGGGATGGTTCCGGGGAACTATCGCGGTGAATCCGCTGTGGGAGGACGGACAACTCTCCTCGCTCATTGTCGGCCTCAATGCCCTCAACTCCCGGATCGTACGGGGCGCCATGATCTGTCCTGTCGACCACCCGCTCATCACCAAGCCGCTTCTGCTCGAACTTCTCTCCGCTTTTGAGACCTCAGGGAAAAAGATCGCGGTCCCGGCCATGGACGGCCGCCGCGGCCATCCTGTGATTTTCGACGCGTCGCTGTTCGACGAGCTCCGCCGCGCCCCGAAAAACGCCGGCGCCCGGGCAGTCGTGCACAACCATGCAGAAGACCTCGTGGCCGTCCCGACGAGTGAGCGCGGCGCATTCGTGGACATAGACACGATGCTGGAATACCACAACGAGGTTCACGTTCGGGGGGTCAGCTCTCGACACGATCCGTAGGCGCCGGATGTAGGCGCCGGCTTCAGCCGGCGTATGTGTTTCATGCCAGTCTGATTGTCGCAGCACCTCGCCTATTGACTTTCCCTCCCCTATTACTTACTTTTTTCGGAACGTCAAGGGGGCAGAATGAAAAGCACGAAGAAACCTGCGGGAGGCGTGGACGCATATATTTCCGCGGCCCCGAAGAAATCGCGGGGAAAACTGAAGGAGATCAGGAGCGCCATCAGGACTACCGCGCCGGCCGCCGAGGAGCGGCTCAGTTACGGAATACCATACTATCACTACAACGGCCGGCTGGCTTACTTTGCCCACTGGAAAGCCCATGTCGCCATATATCTCCCCACGCCGGTCATCGAGAAGCACAAGAATCTGCTGAAGTCCTACGAGACCACGAAAGCGACGATCCGCTTTCCTCTGAACAGGAAACTTCCCACCGCCCTCATAAAGAAGCTGATCAGGTCTCGGATGAAAACGAACGAATCGAGGGTGAAAAAATGAAACCTGGAATTATCCTTGCCGTGGGGATCGGAATCGGTCTCCTCATCGGCGGAAGCATCTTCTTCGAGCCCAGGGAACCGTACAAGGTCGAGATCATGATTGCGTCGACGATCCGGTCGACGCTTGTGGCATTGCTCACCGGTTTTTCGGTCTCGGCCCTGAGCTCATGGTACGCGGGCGCCGGCTGGGGGCTCCTCTACGGATTCTTATCGGGGCTCATGATCTTCTTCGCCAAAGGCGGCTTTAAGTCGAAAGACGCCCCCTTTGTCGTCCTTGGCGCAACGGTTACCGGTGGAATCACCGGACTCCTTATCGTCAACTATGCCTTCTGAGGCGCATGCGCCGCCCGATGCTGCGTCTCGACCAGACCGCCGGCACGGGTTCTGATCCAGGACTGATCCAGGGCTGAACGTGTCGGCCGATGCAAAGATAATCGCCGGTTTTGCGCTCGCGCTTCTCAGCGTTGTCGCCGCTGCGCTGCTGGTAGAAGTCTACCATGTCGACACGAGCCTCGCTTTTTCGATCCTCCTTGTCCTCGTCGGCCTGAGCTGCATTCTCACGTATCTCTTCGTGCGCCGCAATCTCGCGAGAGCGAGAGAGGTCGAGCATGAACTGCGGAGTGCGGGGGCGTTCCTCGATTCGATCGTGGATGAGGTGCCGGCTATGATCTTCATGAAGGATGCCGAGCATCTCCGGTTTGTCCGGTTTAACAAGGCCGGAGAGGAACTGACAGGATTCACCCGTCAGGAGCTTCTGGGCAAAAATGATTACGATTTTTTCCCGAAAGACGAGGCCGACTTTTTTACTGCAAAGGACAGGGACGTTCTCAGGGAAAAGAAGCTGCTGGATATCCCCGAGGAACCGATCAAGACGAAGCATCAGGGTATGCGGATATTGCATACACGCAAAATCGCGCTCGTAGACCACGCAGGCGAGCCCCGCTATCTTCTGGGCGTTTCAGAGGATATCACCGACCGCAAGCACGCCGAGGACACTCTGCGAAAAGCGCACGAGGAGCTCGAGGGCCGTATCGACAACCGGACGGCGGAGCTGAGACGGGCAAATGAGGCCCTGCAGAGAAGCGAAGGACACTACCGGCTGCTTTTCGAGGGAAATCCCCTTCCAATGTGGGTCTACGACGTTGAGACGCTGGCTTTCCTTGCCGTGAACGACGCGGCAGTTCTGCGTTACGGTTACACGCGCGCCGAATTTTTGTCGATGACAATAAAAGATATACGGCCCGCGGAAGACCTTCCGCGTCTGAAGGAAAACCTCTCCCGCGCTCCTGCTGAATTCGAAGGGGCGGCGGAATGGCGTCACCGGAAAAAGGACGGGACGGTCATCAATGTGGAAATCACATCGCACCGGATTGAATTCTCGGGGCACGGGGCGCGGCTGGTCCTCGCCCAGGATATCACCGAAAGGAAAAAGGGCGACGAAGCGCGGGCGCGAATGGCGGCAATCATGGAGTCGTCGGACGATGCGGTCATGGCAAAGACTCTCGACGGGATGATCGCCGCTTGGAATCCCGGGGCCGAACGGCTCTTCGGCTATTCGGCACAAGAGGCGATAGGCAAACCCATGCTCATCCTCATCCCGCGCGATCGGATCGAGGAGGAGATGCACATCCTCTCGCAGATCGCGCGCGGAGAGCGTATCAGCAGTTTCGATACCGTGAGGACGAGAAAGGACGGGAAACCGGTTCACGTCTCCGCGGTGGTTTCGCCCATACGCGACGTTTCCGGCACGATCGTGGGAGCCTCTACCATTGCAAGGGATATTTCTATGCGAATTGCGCTGTCCGGCGAGAACGCGAGGCTCTATGAAGAAGCTCAGAGATTGAACGAAGAGTTGGAGCGACGGGTCGAGGAGAGAACCGCGCAGCTGGAGGTTTCGAACAAGGAACTGGAGGCGTTCTCCTACTCGGTTTCGCACGACCTGAGGGCGCCACTGCGGAGCATCGACGGCTTCAGCCAGGCCATCCATGACGAGTACGGCGAGAAGGTAGATGCCAAGGGGAAGGAATACCTGCAGAGGGTGCGCTCGGCGGCCCAGAGAATGGCACAGCTCATCGACGACCTGCTGAACCTGTCACGGGTGGCGCGTGCGGAGATGCACTTCGAAAACGTCGACCTGAGCGCAATGGCGCGCCAAATTACGGATGAACTTCTGAAAATCGAGCCGGGGCGGGGCGTGAAGGTGCGCATAGCTTCGGGCATCACGGCTAAGGGCGACGCCCGGCTTCTCTACGTCGTGATGAACAATCTTCTCGACAATGCGTGGAAGTACACCGGCAAGCAGGAACGTGCGACGATAGAATTCGGAATCCTGAAGGACGGCGAGAAGCCGACGTATTTTATCCGCGACGACGGCGCGGGGTTCGACATGGCCTATGCCGACAAACTGTTCGGGGCGTTCCAGCGCCTGCACCGGACGGTCGACTTTCCCGGGACCGGCATCGGACTTGCGACGGTACAGCGGATCATCCACCGGCACGGCGGCCGCATATGGGCCCAGGGCGAGGTGGACAAGGGTGCGACTTTTTACTTCACAATGGGATGAGAGGAGAATGATGCCATGAGAGAATTCATGTTCTTTATCCGGAAGCAGGCAAACAGCGAGAGTACACTCTCTCCTGATCAGCATCAGATGTTTCTGAAGGGATGCGAGAGTTACATCGGGAAACTCAAGAGCGAGGGGAAGTTGATCTCAGCTCAGCCGATCGAATGGTCGGGAGGCATCATTTCTGGCAAAGGCCAGACGTGGAACCAGGCCCCGTTTAATGAATCAAAAGAAGTCATCGGAGGCTATTACCATATCCGCGCGAAGGATCTCGAGGAAGCCATCGCCATCGCGAAGGCGAACCCCGAGTTTGAATACAACAGGGACACAAGAATCGAAGTCCGGCCGCTCAAGATGAAGGAGGAGAGCACGGGGTTCGTGTACCCCGGCACGTAGGCGACGCGGCGCGGGTGCGACGGGGGGATTTTTCATTTCAGGGACGGTTTCGCCTACGGCGAAGAAACTCCAGGACAAGGAGGCATATTCTCATGCCCGTTCGATGGATCCTTTTGGGAATACTGATTGTCCACGGCACGGCTCCTGCAGTTTCGCAGATCACGTCCTGGAGAAAGAAATTGGCCTCGACGGCCGTGGCAATCGGGATCAATCCAATAACACCCTCTACAGTTTTTGCCGAAGGGGCGGCCGGCGATCTCATGGTCTCCTACGACGGCGGCAGCACGTGGACAAAACAGGGAGCCCCCGGGATTACCCGGTTCCGGCAGATCCTTGTCCACCCCTCCGATACGCTGACTCTGTTCTGCGTTTCCTCACTTTTCCAGCCGCTGAGAAAATCCACCGATTACGGAGCAACCTGGCACACGGTGCTTCCGAACATCTCGCTCACGGATGAGACGATGGCCTTCGACCCTGGTCACCCGGATACCCTCTTCATCGGGAATTCTGCCAACAGCCATGTGTATCGCAGCACCGATCGGGGTGAGTCGTGGACCTCCATGGGTTCAACCCCGAGAAGTCTGGTCAGTCTTGTCTTACGACCCGATAGTACCTCCATTCTTTATGCAGGGACGGGCGGCCCCGCCATTTATAAGAGCACGGACTCGGGGGCAACATGGCGCGAAGCGTATCACGCGGTGACCGGATCCGGCGAGATCTCCGCCATGGCGGTCAGCCGGAGCTCACCCCTGGTTGCCTACGCCGCTATCGAAGGCACCCCGGACACCTCCTATGGCTTGTTGAAAACCACTGACGGCGGAGAACATTGGCAGACGACACCCCTCACGAACGTCAGCCTGGCTGGAATGGCGATCTGTGAACCGAACCCCAACATTGTCTACGCAGGATCGTCGGACAGCCGAATGACGGCTGTGTACATGACGACCGATGGAGGATCAACGTGGACGGCGATTACGGCGGGGCTCACTCCGGGCGGATATGTCTGGTCCCTCGAGATCAATCCGCTCGAATCGGGAAAGGTGTGGGCCGCGATGACGAAAGGCACATCCAATCCTGACGGTGTCTACCGACTTGGTACACGCCTCGGCGAGGTCCATGGGAGCGTTCTCGACGCGGCAACGGCCGACACCGTCAAGAACGGGTTCATCTTCCTGGCCGAAACGTATGATTCGATCGGCCTCGGCAGCACCGGCGGCACATTCGATTTCGGAGTGTACGACGTGGATGTATTTCCCCCCAGCCTCCACACTGCCGCATATCCCTACTACCTCAAGGATACTATCCTCGCGGCCGACTCAACAGTTTCACAGGATGTGCTGCTTCAGGAACTGGCTCTCTCGACCATCGAAGGAACCATCACCGATTCGTCGCACCACAAGCCGGTCAATGCCGCAGTGACAGTCAAAGTTCACGTTTCCTTCGGAGAGTTTGATCTCATCTCGCAGACTGATTCCGCAGGATATTTCAAATTCACTCACATCGCCCTGCCCTACCCGCCTCTGATCTCGGATTACGCGCTCCTCGTCGATCCGGAGATTCCTTATCTTCCCATCGAGATATCCCCCGTGACAGTAAGCCCCTCCGGAACCCAGTTCTCGTTCTTCGGGCAGACGGCCGATGTGTTCGTAGCGGGAGAGGACAGCGGGAATTACGCGACCTACTTCAAGGCAGCGTTGGATTCGCTTGGAGTGAGCAGCCTGGAGTGGAATTCGATTACAAATGGTCCCGCGCCTCTTCAACGGGGAATCGAATTCAACAGAAAAACCGTGATCTACTTCTCCGGATCCAAACACACTCCGCTGGATCCAAAAGAACTGGCCGGATTAGGAGAATGTCTGAACGCAGGATGCAATCTATTTCTTACCGGCCAGGATATCGTGGAGAAAAATGATTCCTCCGACCTGCTCCTGAATCAGATCGGGGTGACATTCGACGGTAACACGCCGTACATACTGTGCACCGGACAAAGCGGCGACTTATTTAACGGCGCCTCGTATTTTACCACCGGATCGGGGGCGAACAATCAGACCTCCAGAGACATCATTTCAATCGTAAAAGCGGGAGTCAAACCGATCTTGACGTATGGCTCTCCTCTCGTCGCCGGAATCCGGCTCGACAGTGCAGCGGGAGGCGGCAAGTGCATTCTCACCGGATTCGGGTTCGAGAGCATCAGCGGCGCGCTCAATCGCAAGACGGTGATGCAGCGGGTACTGGGGTATTTCGACGGCTCGATTATCGTCGGCGTTGATGATTCCAGGAATGAATCTTTCCCTTTGAGCTTCAGGCTCGAGCAGAACTATCCCAATCCGTTCAATCCGAGTACGTTGATCCGGTTTTCCATATCCGACCCGGAATTTGTGCGATTATCCGTCTTTAACATCCTTGGGGAGGGGGTCGCAAACCTCACGTCGGAATTCCTCCACCCGGGCTACTACACAAGGGTGTTCACCCCCGATCGCCTGCCGAGCGGAGTATACTTCTATCGTCTCCGGGCAGGCAGGCATGAAAGTACTAAGAAGCTGATACTGCTTCGATAGTATCTCGTGATACTAGGTGTGGGTACTGATTAGAAGTTAGTTGTTGTTGGTCTTGAAGTCAACCGGAATGAGATCGAGATATTGGTTGACAACAGAGACCTTCAATCGCAC
>JACXTT010012253.1_pt1 | contig 11389 bp, 9 predicted proteins | sample 9270951 | NCBI WGS metagenome assembly JACXTT01 (sample SAMN15532306, study PRJNA645909) | rock metagenome | isolation source: weathered quartz diorite | place: Puerto Rico | collected 2017-06-21 | reverse complement strand
GAGCGTGGTGGCCGCAGGGTATCTTCGGGTTGGCCGCGCACCCGAGCGTCGTCGGATAGTGCGAGCCGAAGAACTCGATCGGCCGTTTCCTCTCGAGGTGGGCGGGTGTCAAGAAGTATGTCCCGGTCACCGTCGGCACCCATACCGCGTACATCGAACGCACGTTCCAGCCGGTGCACACGCCCGTGATCGCACCGAGCGGCAGCCCGATCAGAGCCATCACGAGCTTGGGAGGCGTGTACAAGAGATTGAAGGCCGCCGCCGCGCCGGCGAGCCCGAACTCTCTGCCGGGACTGCGGTCCTCGGCACCCGCCGGCGAACCCGCGAGAAACGCCATGAGAAGCAGGGTGATAGCAACCTTCCGCATCGTCCTTCCTCCATGCCCCGTGTAAGGGCCCGCAATGCCACCGCTCCGCCTTGTGACGACAAGAATCGCACCCACTATTCTTCCGGACGGCGCCAGGGTCAAGCGCTGCCGCCGTACGTTGTGCGCAATGTCGCAGCGGTGGTAGGCCTCGATGCCCGCGTATCGGAGGTCTCATGGCTCTCACACCGGAGCGCATCCTCGAGGTCGGCATGGGCTTCTGGCCGGCCAAGGTTCTCCTCTCGGCGGTCGAGCTGGGTGTCTTCTCCTCCCTCGGCAGCTCGTCCAGGACGTCCGAGGAGCTTCGCGCCGTTCTCGGCCTCAATCCTCGCGCCGTGCCGGACTTCCCGGACGCGCTGGTGGCGCTCGGCTTCCTCGAGCGGGACGGCGAGGGGTCGACGGCACGTTACCGCAACACCCCGGAGAGCGCCGCCTTCCTCGATCGGCAGAGTCCGGGCTACGTGGGCGGGTTCCTCGAGATGGCGAACACCCGGCTGTACCCCTTCTGGGGTGAGCTGAGCGAAGCCCTCCGGACCGGCAAGCCGCAGAACGAACTCAAGCGCACGGGCACATCGATGTTCGAGGAACTCTATCGCGATCCCTCACGACTCGAGCAGTTCATGCACGCCATGAGCGGCATCTCGGCGGGCAACTTCGCGGCCTTCGCCGAGAAGTTCGACTTCTCGGCCTATCGCACGGTGTGCGACGTCGGCGGCGCCACCGGGCAACTCTCGTGCCTGGTGGCGAAGCGTCACCCGCACCTCCGATGCACCACGCTCGACCTCCCCGTCGTGATCCCGATCGCGGAGCGGCGCATCGCTGCCGAAGGGCTCGGGAATCGGGTCATGGCCCGCGCGATCGACTTCTTCGCCGAGCCGTTACCCCGGGCCGACGTGATCACGATGGGCATGATCCTGCACGACTGGAATCTCGAGAAGAAGCTCCACCTGATCCGGGCCGCGTACGACGCGCTTCCCGCCGGGGGAGCATTCGTGGCGATCGAGCACCTCATCGACGACGCTCGCCGGGAGAACGCCTTCGGACTCATGATGTCGCTCAACATGTTGATCGAGTTCGGCGACGCCTTCGACTTCACCGGCACGGACTTCAACACCTGGTGTACGCAGGTCGGGTTCCGCGAGACGCGCGTGATCCCGCTGACGTCCAACGCGAGCGCGGCGGTCGCATACAAGTAGACGCGCGGCGAGGAGCGATTCCGGGTTCCCGGTCGAGATGAACCGGGGCGACGTTGACGGCGGGCCTCACACGGCGGCAAGCTGCGGTCCGTGCCCGCCGAGACGAGATACGCGAAGAGCGGCGACGTCCACATCGCGTATCAGGTGGTGGGCGACGCCGGACCCGACCTCGTCCTGGTGCCCGGCTGGGTCTCCCACGTGGAGTACGCCTGGGAGGAGCCCTCGTATGCTCGCTTCCTCACGCGGCTCGCGTCGTTCTCACGGCTCATCATGCTCGACCGGCGCGGCACCGGCCTCTCGGACCGCCTCGCCGTATTGCCCTCGCTCGAGCAACGCATGGACGACGTGCGTGCCGTGATGGACGCCGCCGGGTCGGAACGCGCGACGCTGTTCGGCATCTCCGAGGGCGGGCAGATGTGCGTACTCTTTGCCGCGACCTACCCGGAGCGGACGGCGGGGCTCGTCCTCTACGGCACGCTGGTGAAGGGAATCGCAAGAGGCGACCTGCCGGGATGGCGGACGGAGGACGAGATCGCGAGCTTCCTCGACCGGATCGAGGCCCAATGGGGTACCGGCATCTCGCTACGCCTCTTCGGCCCGAGCCTGGCCCACGATGAGGGCATGCTGCGGTCGTGGGCCCGCTTCGAGCGGCTCGCTGTCAGCCCGGGGGGCTCCCGCTTCCTGCTGCAGGCGATCATCGGCACCGACGTCAGCCACGTCCTGCCCGCGATCCGGGTGCCGACCCTCATCATCCATCGCACTGGAGACCAGGCGACTCCGGTCGAAGGAGCCCGGTACTTGGCGGAACACATCTCCGGCGCGAGGTACGTCGAGCTTCCCGGCGTCGACCACTTCGCCTGGACCGGTGACACCGATGCCATCGTGGATCGGGTGGAGGAGTTCGTCACCGGCGAACAGCCCAGGCGCGAACCCGACCGAGTGCTGGCCACGGTCCTGTTCACGGACATCGTCGGCTCGACGGCCCGCGCCGCCCACGTCGGCGACCAGCGGTGGCGCGACCTGCTCACCGCCCATCACGCGCTCGTGCGCCGGGAGCTCACACGCTTCCGCGGCCGCGAGGTCAAGACGACCGGCGACGGCTTCCTTGCGACCTTCGATGGTCCGGCGCGGGCCATCCGCTGCGCCTGTGCCATCCGGGACGGCGTCGGCCCGCTCGGGATCGAGATCAGGGCAGGGCTCCACACTGGTGAGTGCGAGCTCATGGGCGACGATGTGGGTGGCATCGCCGTCCACATCGGCGCGCGGGTGGCGGCAGAGGCCGCGCCCTCGGAGGTGCTCGTCTCCAGCACCGTGAAGGACCTCGTCGCCGGCGCCGGCCTGCGCTTCATCGACCGCGGCACGCACACCCTCCACGGCGTGCCCGGAGAGTGGCGCCTCTTCGCGGCAGAGGGGTAAGATTTCCGCGACCGAAGACCGGGTCGGCCGCGTGATCATCGTGGGCGCGGGACCCGTCGGCCTGGGTGCGGCGTTGGAGCTCGCGCGGTGCGGTGTGCGGTCGGTGCTGATCGAGAAGCACGACACCACGTCGTGGCATCCCAAGACGAGGAACTTCAACACGCGGACGATGGAGATCGCCCGGGGGTGGGGGCCCGCGGTCTACAAGCGGCTCCGCAGCATCGACACCCCGCCGGGGTGGAAGAGCCCGATCCGGTTCCTCCGAACGGCGGCGGGCGAGCAGTTCGGCGTCATCGAGTCCAAGGGCTTCGAAGGACCTGGGCCGGACGTGAGCCCAGCGTGGCCGGTCATGTCGTCCCAGGAGCTCATCGAAGCGATCCTGCTCGATGCCGTTCGCGCGTCTGGGATGGTCGACGTCCGGTTCGCGACGGAAGCGACGAAGCTTCTGCGAGGCGGGAGCCCGGATGACGAGAGCGCCGCGCTCGAGATCCGGTCGCGGGCCACGGGAGCGAGCGAGACGCTCGCCGGTCGGGCGCTGCTCGCGGCCGACGGGGCGGCGAGCCTGATCCGTGGCGAGCTCGGAATCGAGCTCGAGGGCTCGAAGGAGCTGTCGCACATCGTGAACTGCTATTTCCGGGCCGACATCGAAACGCATCTCGGCGAGCGGAAGGGCGTGCTGTTCTTCGTCTCCAACCAGCACGCGAGCGGCGTGCTTCAGCCACTGGACGGCGCCGGCCGCTGGTTGTGTCAGATCAGCGTGCACCCGGACGAATGGTCGCTCGAGGTGTTTACCCACGAGCGAGCTCGAGCGTGGATCCGCGCCGCGGTAGGGGTCGAGGGGCTCGAGCCCCAGGTACTGTCGCTCGGGTTGTGGAAGCTCAACGCCACCGTCGCCGAACGGTTCGTGCAGGGCCGCGTGCTGCTGTGTGGAGACGCTGCGCACCAGTTCCCGCCGACCGGCGGTCTCGGTGTGAACACGGGGCTTCAGGGCATGCACAACGCCATGTGGAAGCTCGCCTGGTTCGTGCTGGGCCGCGCGAGATGGCCCCTCGTCACCACCTACGAGACCGAACGACGCGGGGTGGCCCAGCGGATCACGAGCCAGTCGCTGCAGAACTCGATCAACGTGCAGCTCATCAATGCCGCGGCCGGCAAGGGTGCTCAGGGCGCGCTCACGGCCGAGCAGGTGGTGACCGAATCGCGGCGCTACGGCAACCACCTCGGCGTCGAGTTCGGTACAGTCTACCGGTCGAGCGCCGTCATCGCCGACGGCACGCAGCCCCCGGACGTCGCCGACAGCTACTCGGACTATGTTCCCTCGGCCACGCCCGGTGCGCGTGCGCCGCACGTCTGGCTCGGACATCCCGAAGCACGGCTCTCCACGCTCGACCTGTTCGGCAGTGCGTTCACCTTGCTCGCCGGGCCCGAAGGCGGCGCTTGGTGCACCGTTGCCGAGGAGGTCGAACGCGAGCTCGGCGTCCCGATCGATCGCTACCGCATCGGGGAGCCCGGGCTCCGGGACCTCGGCGGCTTTACCGCAGCGTACGGGCTCGCAGAGGACGGCGCCGTGCTCGTCCGACCCGACGGACACGTCGCCTGGCGCAGCGCCGCCGGACCGGGGAGCCGTGCGGTGCTGCGCGACGCCGTCCAGCACATCCTCGCTCGCTAGCGACGAGGCCGGCTCTTCACCCGGGGGCCTCGTGCCGTTGCCGCGGAAGGCCGTGACAAGTCGGCGTTTTCACCGAGCCGTGCCATCCCAGCCCCGGTCTGCTCTGGAACACCGGCTCGAAGACCTGCTACCTCAACCGGCGACTTCAAGATGCGACGCGAAACGGGGGAGCCTGGATGAATCGCGACCACTGTCTGCTCGAGCGCGACGGCCACGTGCTGACCGTCACCCTCAATCGCCCCGAGGCGAAGAACGCGCTCAGCTCGGGCATGCTGGCGGGGATGTATCGTGCCTGGCGCACGCTCGACGACGATCCGGAACTGCGTGTCGCGATCCTCACCGGGCGTGGCGACGTGTTCTGTGCGGGTGCCGATCTCAAGTCGATGGGTGCCGGCGAAACGGACGACGAGTTCATGCAGTTGATGTCCGAGGTGCCGGACATCCACTGGCAGGCACTCCTGCGCCACAACCGTCCGACGAAGCCCATCATCGCTGCCGTCGAGGGCTTCGCGGTGGCCGGGGGCACGGAGATCCTCCAGGGCACGGACATCCGCATCGCGGCCGAGGACGCGGTCTTCGGCGTGACCGAGGCCCGACGCGGGCTCTTCCCTCTCGGCGGCTCCAGCGTGCGCCTGCGTCGCCAGATTCCTTACACGCTCGCGGCCGAGATCCTGCTCACCGGCCGGCACGTGACCGCCAAGGAGGCGCTCGCCTTCGGTCTCGTGGGTCGGCTCGCGCCCAAGGGGCAGGCCTTGGCGGAAGCGCGCAAGATGGCCGGGACCATCTGCGAGAATGGTCCGCTCTCCATCCGCGCCCTGATGCAGATGCTGCGGGAGGTCGACGAGAGCTACTCGGAGGCCGACGCGCTGGCGAGAGAGCTCGAGGTCGGCAGCCCGATCTTCGGCACGCGGGACGCGCGGGAAGGCATGCGGGCCTTCGCCGAGAAGCGCAAGCCCGTGTACACGGGCGAGTAGCGAGCCCGTCCGGTCATGGAACTCCCCCCGCACACGCCGGTGATCGTCGGCGTCGGCTTCGAACAGCAGCCGTCCGAGGATCCCACGCGGTGCACGGAGCCCTGGCAGCTCATGGCGCGCGCCGTGCGACGGGCCGCCGAGGATGCTGGATCCGAGGCACTGCTCGCGCAGGTCGAGTCGATCTCGGTCCCGCAGGGCATGTGGGAGTACCGTAACCCGGGCAAACTGATCGCCGACGCGCTGGGCTGCACGACGGCGCGGAGCATCCTCTCGGATCTCGGCGTGCTCCAGCTGTCGCTGCTGAGCGATCTGTGTCGCACGATCGCGGCCGGCGAGCAGCACGTGGGGGTGATCACCGGAGGCGAGGCGAAGTTCCGGGATATGCGCGCGGCGATCACCGGGCAGCCCGTTGCCAATACCGAGCAATCGGAGGACACACCGCCTCCCGACGTGCACCACACGTCGTCCGACCCCTGGGCCTCGGATCTGGAATCACGTGCCGGGCTCGCCGGCCCCGTCGAGCTTTTCGCGATCATGGAATCGGCGCTGCGTCACGAGCAGGAACTCGCGGTCGAGGTTCATCGCGACCGGATCGCGCAGCTCTACAGTCGCTTCAGCGAGGTGGCGGCCACGAACCCGCACGCCTGGCGACGAGAGCCGCTGAGCCCCCAGGTGATTCGCGATCCCTCGCCCAAAAACGCCATGCTGGCGTTCCCGTACACCAAGCGGCACAGCAGCCAGTGGAACGTCAACCAGGCGGTCGCCATCATCGTCTGCTCGGCGGGACGGGCGACGCAGTTGGGGCTCGCGTGCGACGGCTGGATCTTCCCCATCGCGGCGACCCAGTCGAAGCACGTCGTACCCTTGGCGCAGCAGCGGTGGCTGCACACGCACCCGGGGACCGTGCTGTCCGGCGAGCGGATGCTTGCGCTGGCGGGCATCACCATCCGGGACGTCGACGCCGCGGAGCTGTACAGCTGCTTTCCCGCGGCGATCCAGTCATTCGCCCGCGACTTGCAGCTGCCAGAGACCTGCCCGTGGACCGTCACCGGCGCCATGCCGTACGCAGGCGGACCCTACAATAGCTTCAGCCTGGAAGGCGTCGCGCGAATGGTCGAGGTGCTACGCGAGGGCGAGGGCAACGACGGATCGGAGCGCCGCCTCGGCCTCGTCTCCAACCTGAGCGGCATCTTCGGGAAGCAGGCCTGCGCGTTGTTCTCCAACCGGCCCAGTGCGGATGGCTACCGGTACGAGGACCTCACCGCCGCGGTCGCCGCACGCGACGTTCCGGTCCCGCTCGACGGCGACTACGTCGGTCCGGCGACGATCGTCGGCTACACGGTCGTCTTCGCCGGAGGGGTGCCTTCACACGCCATCGCCATCTGCGACACGCCCGCAGGTCGGCGCACCGTCGTGCGCAGCGAGGAGCGCGCGCTGCTCGAATCCATGACACAGGAAGAGTTCTGCGGCCGGCTCGTGCAGGTCGCCGGCGCCGTGCTCCAGGCGTGAGCTTCCAGAACTCGACAGAACCGTCCGACGCAACGCGGTGCCGATGGTGAAGGACTGACCTGAGTTGAGCTGGCTCTGGGCGTACGGCGACCGCACGAGCGCGCGGCCCGGCGAGCCGGTCGCGCTGCACGTGGCGGGCTCCGGCGCGCGCTGCGACGTCGAGCTGGTGCGGCTCGGGCGCCAGCGTCGGGTCGCGCACCAGCTCCAGCGGATCGCGATCGCGCCCCATCCGGTGCCGGCGCACGCGCACGTCGTTGGCTGCGGCTGGCCGACCGCGGCCCGCTTCACGGTGGATCCGAGCTGGCCGCCCGGCTACTACTAGATCCTGCTCCGCGGCGACGACGGCGCCGAAGCGCGGCACTTCCTGGTCGTGAAGGCAGCACGGCCCTCCGCGGCGGCGGTGCTCGTCGTCGCGACCAACACCTACCACGCCTACAACTGGTGGGGCGGCGCCAACACGTACATGTGGATCGGCGGCCCGGCGCCGGCACCGATCCCGCCGAGCAACGAGCAGGACGTGGCGGTGCGGCTCTCCGTCGAGCGGCCGTTCGCCGCCGGCATCATGCAGCCGCGCGCCACCTCGCACCGGATCGTCACCGCCGCGCGCCGCGGCTTCCGCGAGCCGCCGAACGCCGGCGGCGTCATGGACGAGATCATGGCCGGTGGCGAGGGATGGGACTGCCCCGCCGGGTTCACCGACAAGTGGGAGCACGTCTTCGTCGCCTGGGCCGAGGACGCCGGCTACGCGCTCGACTACCTGACCGACCGCGACCTCGACGTCGATCCCGAGGCGCTCGCCGACTACCGGGTCGCAGTCGTGGTCGGGCACAGCGAGTACTGGAGCTGGGACCAGCGCGCGGCGATCGAGCGCTTCGTCGACGCGGGCGGCGGGCTCGCGATCTTATCCGGCAACACCTGCTACTGGCAGTGTCGCTGGGAGGACGGCGGGCGGAGGTTTGTCGCGTACAAGAGCCGAGCGGAGCGCGACGACCCGCTCGCCGCGGACCCGGCGCGCCGGGAGCGGACGTCCGGCCTGTGGTCGAGCCCGGCGGTCGGGAAGCCGGAGGCCGCGCTCACCGGCCTGACGTTCCTCCTCGGCGGCTACCACCGCTTCGGGCTCTGCGTCGCGCGCGGCATCGCCGGCTATACGGTGTGGCGCGATGGTCACTGGGCGCTCGCGGGGACGGATCTCTTCTGGGGTGACGTCTTCGGCGACGGCTGCCGCCTCGTCGGCTACGAGAACGACGGCTGCGCCTTCGGCTTCGGCCCCGACGGGCTGCCTCGGCCGGAGCCGCGCCTCGGCGTCCCGCCGGGCCTGGAGATCATCGCGACCGCGCCCGCGATGCTCGCCGAGCCCGAACACGAGGACTACTCGCGCCTCGTCCCGCCGGAGGCGTGGGAGGTGCTCGCGCGGGCGTACGGCGCGCCCGACGCGCCCGAGACCCGCCGGCGAATGATGCGCGGCCACGCCGTGATGGCGTCCTTCCGGCGCGGCGCAGGCGAGGTTTTCAACGCCGGCACGACGGAGTGGGCCTACGGCCTCGCGGCGCGCGATCCGTTCGTCGAGCGTATCACCCGCAACGTACTCGACCGGTTCCTCGGGTCGCCCGCCGGCCGAAAGGCGTGACCGGCCGTGCGAGGCGCCGGGCGCTCCATGGCACACTGAGCGAGCACCGAACGCCTCACATGGGGGTTCTGAATCGCTTGCGTCCGATCGTCCGCTGACTTCAAGATCCCGGGGGAGTGTCGCGATGCCGTCGTCCCGTCGCATCCTGAGCTTCGCCGAGTACGCTGCCATTCGGCACCCGACGCCCTACCCGGTCGAGGTGGGGCGCGACGGGTCGCTCCTCTTGCTCTTGGGCGGGCACCACAGCTCCGAACCGGCCGATCCGATATTCGGCTACATCGACGCGGCGTTCTCGCGGCTGTCGCCGGCGTTCGCACTGCACGAAGGGACGCCGCCGGCCGTCGAGGCTGACCGCGAGATCGCCATTCGCCGGCACGGCGAAGCGGGGCTGGTCCGGCACCAGGCGGCGCGCGCCGGCATCGGCACGGCGAGCATGGACATCCCGCTGGCGGAGGAAGCCAGCCTGCTGCACCGGAGAGTCGGACAGCGGGATGCGCTCGTGTTCTTGGTCGTGCGCCAGCTGGCGTCCTACAACCGCAAGACCGCGCGCATGGATTTCGGCGCGTACTTCGGCGAGTTCTTCGACACGATTGCGCCCGCGTTGCACCTCGCCACCATCGATTGGCCGCTCATCGAAGCCGAGCACGCACGCCTACTCGGGCGTCCGCTGGTTGCAGGGCAAGTGACGGGACTCGAGACCAACCCGATGTGCGACGACCTGCCGACCCAGAGGATCGCGCGCTGGTCGAATCGCCGGCGCGACGAGTACATGCTCGGCCGACTCCTCCAGGCCCTTCGTGAGCACCAACGTGTGTTCGCCACGGTGGGCGTGACGCACGCGGTGATGCTGGAACCAGCGCTCCGCGCGGGTGTCTAGTTTCGAGGCTACCCGCCTCCGTTAGCCAGAGCTCTGCCGCAAGTCGAGCCACGTGACCGGACTACCGGGGCAGCCGCTCGACGTTTCGCGCGAGCGCTTCTCTGGCGCCGCCGAGTTTGGGTGTCCCGTGGCCGGAGATCAGGTTGTCGAAGTCGAGCGCCAGCACGCGCTCGAAGTCGCCGCGCATGCTCCCGCCCGGCGGCGTGACCGCTTTCAGCCAGATCGGCCCGATCACGCACGGCGTGAAGAACCCCATCGGGTACATGACGAGCTTCCCGAGTGTCGAGATCAGCGGATCGCGGTCGTAGTGCTGCACGCTGTCGCAGGTCACGAGCAACCGATGCTGCGTTAGGCAGACGACGCACTCGGCTCGCGTCGCGTTCCCGAAGATCACGACCCGCGCGCCGGCGATGGGGAACGGTCCCTCCTCGGTGACTTTGCGGCTGAATCTCGGCTCGGGGTACGTCTGCTCACCGGGCACGCCCCAGAACTCGACGCCGAACCGGTCGACGTAGTAGCGATCGTCACGACCGTGGTAGGTGCCGAGCCGCACGGCGTGCTTGAAGGGAGCCTTCGCCAGCAGCTCGGCCTCGGCGCGCTCGTTCAGGCGCACGGGATTGAGCAGCACCCAACCATCGGACGCGCGCACCGCAAGCATGTTGCGGCTGAACGTGATCTTCAGCCCGAGCGGGATCGACATCGAGTTCGCGCTGGCTGCGAGCCAGACGTCCGGGAAGCACTCGCGCAAGGGCAGATGGTGCGAGGCAGGCGGGTGATCGTTCATGCGGCGGACCGTAAGTCGCCCGTTACGTCAACGCAACGACGAGTCTCAGCTCGGATCGTCTGGGTGACGGGGCCCGGGCACGAGCGATCTTGCCGGCACAGAACCTCCAGCAGGTGCAAACTACTGATGTCGCCCAAGGGCCCGCCCGCTTCTTACCGCCGCCCACACCGGCGGTCCCCAGCCCGGTCCGCTCTGGAACAACGGCTTCAAGACCTGCTACTTCCACCGCGACGTCGACATACGACGCGCAACGCGGGAGCCTGCATGAATCGCGACCACTGTCTGCTCGAGCGCGACGGCCAGGTGCTGACCGTCACCCTCAATCACCCCGAGGGGAAGAACCGCGAGTGAGTCGTCTCGTCGCCCTGCTCGTGCTACTCGCGGCCGCCCTCCTGTCGGTCGCGCCCGCGCGCGCTGCCGCGACCGCATGCCCGCAGGCAATCACGGCCCCGGCGAGCGAGGCGTGTGTGCGAGCGGAACTCGGCATCCCCGCCGATGCGAAACGGGTGGTGATCGTCAGCCAGTCTTCCCACCTCGACTGGGACTGGCGGCACACGTTCGACGAGTACTTCCTCGGACCGCTGAATGATCCCTTCCTCATCTTCCGTCCTGGCCCCGTCGACACGATCCTGTCGGACGCCGTCGGCCTGATGGCATCAGCTGCCGCCCCGGGAACGCGCTACTACTACTCGGTGGCCGAGATGGGATTCCTGGCACGCTTCGTCGATGCTCATCCGGAGCTCCGCGACACGTTACGTGGCGTCGGGCCGAGCCTGCGCATCGTAGGCGGCGGGATCACCTCTCCGGACGATCTGCTGCCGTCGGGCGAGGCGTTCATCCGTGACTATCTCGTGGGCAAGGCCTGGGTCGACGCGAACCTCGGCCTTCCCCTTCGCGAGGCCTGGCTCCCGGATGATTTCGGTCACGATGCACAGCTCCCGATCGTGCTCGAGGCCATGGGTCTCGGCGCGGT
>JACXTT010012252.1_pt1 | contig 11389 bp, 9 predicted proteins | sample 9270951 | NCBI WGS metagenome assembly JACXTT01 (sample SAMN15532306, study PRJNA645909) | rock metagenome | isolation source: weathered quartz diorite | place: Puerto Rico | collected 2017-06-21 | reverse complement strand
CGGGCAATCCGAGGCCATCTTCTAATGTGCCGGCCGGTCCTCCGCTTGCCAAGAACGAGATTATCACTCTGTTGCAAAGCGGTGTTCCAAACACGAAGGTCGAGCAGTTCGTCGAAGTGCGCGGCATTAGCTTTAGCATTACTCCTCAGATCGCGCGCGAGATTAAAGAGGCTGGTGGCAACAATTCGCTAATCGGCGCAATAACGGCCAAGGCAAGCGAGCCTCCACCCAGCGCCCCGCGACCGTCCGGTCCGGCGAGCCGCCCGGTACCAGCCGGGCCGGACTACGACGATCTAACAGACAAGGCGTTCGCTGCTATGCAAGCCAACAATACTAATGCTGCGATCAGGCTGTTGCAGCAGGCGGTCACTCTTGATTCGTCGAAGCCGCAGGCTTACGGACTTTTGGGTTTCGCCGAGCTCTACGGCAGCCACGACATACTGGCAGCCGAACGCTCGATGCGCGCCGCAATTGAGCGCGGCGGTGGCGCCCCTTTTCGCGTCTATCACGACCACGATGGCCTGTTCAATACGTTTTGCGAGGGATCGCTGTTCGTCTCGCGGACCAATGTCACTTATAGAGCGGATAATGGCAATCACACTTTCGAGGCAAACCGCCAAGACATCAAAGAGGCGAAAGTTAACCCCTTCATGGGCGCCCAGTACAGCGCTTTCCACATAAGGGTCGCTACCGCGTCGCGCAAAGGGGACAATTACAACTTTGCCCCTCGGACCAAACAGAAGGCAGAGGCGAACCTGATCGTAGGCTTGATCCAAGGCAGTCAGTAGAGTTGAGGTTGTGTCGGGAGTACGTGCGAAGCTGAGGACCTCCCGACTTTGTGAGGTGAATTAAATGATCGGCAGTGTAGTTGGCAATTACAAGATCATCGACAAAATCGGCGAAGGCGGAATGGGCGCGGTCTTCAAGGGTGTGGACCTGATGCTCGAGCGAGAAGTCGCCATAAAAATGCTTCGGCCAGAGCTTGCGCGACAGCCGAACGTCGTCGAGCGGTTTCGTACGGAAGCCGTGACTCTCGCGAAACTGAATCATTCTAACGTGGCTACGCTGCATAGTTTCTTTCGTCAAGGCGAAGACTTCTTCATGGTGATGGAATTCGTGCGCGGTAAGACCCTCGATGAGGTCATAAGGGCGCAAGGAGCGATGCAATGCGATCACGCAATTGCACTTTTTTGCATGGCGCTCGAGGGGATCGATCATGCCCACAAGATGGGTATCGTGCATCGCGATATCAAGCCCGCTAACATGATGTTAACCGAGAGCGGTTCGATCAAGGTGATGGACTTCGGGATCGCCCGGGTGCTTGGCACCGATCGCCTCACCAAGGCCGGGCACTTGATCGGAACCGTCGAATACATGTCTCCCGAGCAGGTTCGTGGCGAAGAAACTGACGGCCGCTCGGATATATATTCGCTTGGCATTTTGCTTTACGAGATGCTGACCGGCCGAGTGCCGTTCAACAGCACAAGCGAGTACGAGTTGATGCGATGTCAGATCGAGGTCGCGCCTACGCCGCCGCGAGCTCACGCGCCCCACATCCCACTGTCCGTCGAGCAAGCAATCATGCGATCGCTTGCCAAAAAGCGCGAGGCTCGCTGCCAGAGCGCAAGCGAGTTTCGCGCAATGCTGATTCAGCGGAACACCGGTGCGGTTACCAGACCTCTAAATGCTCCAGCGGTGCGGAAAGATTATTCAACACGTGCGGACCAGGGGATGGCGGTGACCACGCAGTCAGGCGATGTTGTGGGCGCGACCAGGCTTGGGGGCGGCCAGGAATTCGCAGCGGCCTCGACTGGTGGTGAGGTAAAGGCGACACGCCTCGGTCACCCCGACGCGGCGGCCGCTCTCTCGCAGGGCCGACCCGGACATTACGAACAGCCTCCAGTTGCGCCGAACAATCCCAGACAAGCTTCGCTTCTAAGCAAACTCAGTTGGAAGCACTACGCGGGTGCCGGCGCCGTACTCATAGCGATTATCGCCGGAACGGTCGCTTTGGTGAGCGGCGTCGGCAAGGCACCAGCTGTTCCGACGCAAACCGCTCCCCCCTCCGCGACTCAGAATCCCGGTGCCCCATCAGTGCCGAGTGAATCACCTGTCCCTCCTCCGCAAAGCGTTCAGTCGATTCCTTCACAGTCGACGACTGCCCAGGGAGCCTCGGCAAATCCACAACCGGCCGCGGGATCCGCGCAGGGAAACTCGAATGGGCGCCCTCGGACCGGCACGACGAAAACAGCCGATGCGGCCTCGGCCTCGCAACAACAGCCGCACGCCCAGCCGCCTCCGCAGACACAACCCGCCCCAAAGCAGGAGAAGGTCGTCTCCGAGAAGCAGCCAGAGAAAGAGCCCGAGAAGAAACCTGAAGAGAAAAAGCGCGGGTTTTTTGGCAAACTCAAGGATAAGATCACCGGCGGCGGTGATAAGAAGGCGGATCCAAAGAAACCGTAGTCACTAACCTTTTCGCTCAAGCCGAGGATAGAAATGCGCAATGGAGTCTTGTTCGCCCTAGCCGCGGCTCCGGCTCTGATTCTCTCCGCGCTCCAGATCGCGGCAATGCAAACCCCGGCGGCCTCAATGGGCGGGACCATCAAAGATCCAACCGGCGCCGCGATAGTAGGAGCGCAAGTCTCGATTCGAAACGATGCATCCGGCGAGATACGTACGACGTCGACCAACAACGAGGGGCGGTTCAAGTTTGATAACCTCGAGCCCGGCGGCTACACCATAAGTATTTCCCAGACAGGCTTCAAACCGGTTGAACGAACCGCGGTCATCGGCCCCGGTCGTCCGGAGACCATCGAGATTCGTCTTGAAGTAGCGGCGCCGCGCGAGAAGGTGGATATTGGGACGAAGGGCGCGATCGCTCCAAACTCCGAGCCTAATTATCGGCAGGTGCGCGACGGCGGCGCCATGGAAACCTATACTGTGAATAACCTGGTCCTCCAACGCGACGCCGGGACAATTACGCTTCGCGCCGGGCGGGTTAGCTTTCTGCCGGCGGTGATGGGACGAGTCGTCAGAGCGGTGTTTGTGGGAGACGGCCAGTTTACCCTCACACCGGCCATTGCGCTGGAACGCGGCTACCTTCACCTCATCACCGAAAAAGACGCAGTCGACGAGGCATTCGAAAAGGCGGTCTTTTGTTTTACCGACCAGACCTATGACGAGATAAAGCGGCAGGCGCAACGCGGAGTCGATGAGCCTCGCGCCCACGACGTGCTCAGCGACTTTTACAAGCGTGTTCGTTACCGCCCGGAGCGTCCTCGAAGTTTTGTCGAGTACCTGCTTGCTTACGAGGGTGAGAACATAGACGCGGAGATCCTGCGCGATGTTTACAACCCGAGTTTTCCGGGCTTCTTCAGCGCGTATCTAATCGGCCGCAAGTACGACGATTTGCGCTACTCGGTCAGGCCTCGCGGCGCGTTACCGCAGATGCTTGCGCCTGAGGAAGTCGCGCTTATCAACCTCGACCCTCAGGGAGCAAAAGAAGGCGTCTTGTATCTGGCGCATCTGGCCGCCGAGTACAAAAGCGGCGCCGCAAGTTCCGACGAAGACAAGCGAACAATCGATGTCCAGCATTATCGCATCGAGACGGCAATTGACAATGGCGAGAAGCTGACCGCCGTCGCGGATGTTAAGTTCAGAGCGATAATAGACGGCGATCGCTTGCTCAACTTCGGAGTGCTGCCGAACCTGCGTGTGACGCGCGTAACGGCCGGCGAGCGCGAGATCAACTTCATCCAGGAACAGAAGAAGGAGGACGGTGCGTTTTACGTGGTCTGGCCGGAACCGTTGGTCAAAGGCCAGGAGTACAAACTGAGCATTGAGTATCAAGGGAACCAGGTGATTGAGGACTGGGGCGGGGGAAACTTTGCGGTCGGCGCTCGCACTAGCTGGTATCCAAGCGCCAACGCCTTCAACGATCGCGCGACGTTCGATCTTACCTTCAAAGTTCCTAACAGATACACGCTGGTCGGTGTTGGCAAGCTTGTCAAGAGTTGGCGTGAGGGAGACTTCGCGGCTTCGCAATGGGTGTCGGAGGTTCCGCTGGCGGTGGCAGGATTCAACTACGGCGTTTTCAAAAAGAAGGAGATCGACGATGCGGAATCCAAGTATCTGATCGAAGGCTACGCGACGGTCGATCTTCCTGACTACATGCGCGGCGCAGCCGAACGCGCAGGCGGAGCGATGACGCCTGCCAGCTTGAATCAGAATGCGATGGTGGATGCGCAGAACTCGGTGCGTCTGTTCACTCACTGGTTCGGTCAAGCCCCGTACGGGCGGATTGCGATAACTCAGCAGCCTCAGTTCAATTTCGGGCAGTCCTGGCCGACCTTGGTCTATTTGCCAATAAGCGCTTATCTGGATTCAACTCAACGTTGGATGCTGATGGGCCGCATCAGTACCCGCCTTACGGAGTTTATACAGGAGGTCACGCCGCACGAAGTGTCTCATCAGTGGTGGGGCCACATGGTGGGTTGGGCTTCGTTCCACGATCAGTGGCTGTCGGAAGGATTCGCGGACTTCTCAGCGGGGCTGTTCCTGCAGGCCACCGAAAAAAACGCAGACAAGTATCTTAAGTATTGGGAGCACCACCGTCAGTACGTAATCGACAAGAATGAATGGGGCAACCGGCCCAATGACGCAGGACCGATTTGGATGGGACTCAGGCTGAATACGTTCAAGACACCGGGTGCGTATCGGCTGGTCTATCCGAAAGGCGGATACATCTTGCATATGCTTCGAGCGATCATGTACAGCCGGGAGACGGGCGATAAACGGTTTATCGACATGATGCATGACTTCGTCAAGACGCATTTCAACCAGAACGCGTCGACGGAAAGCTTCAAGCGCGTGGTAGAAAAACATATGACCCCGGCAATGGACCTGGATGGAAACAAGCGGATGGATTGGTTCTTCAACGAGTGGGTGTACGGTACCGAGCTGCCACGATACAAGCTGGAGTACACGCTGGCGACTGAAGCCGACGGCAAGGTTATGCTCAAGTTTACGATCAAGCAGAGTGGGGTGTCCGAGCGGTTCAAGATGCTCGTACCGGTTTATCTGGATTTCGATGGTAAGTGGATGCGGTTAGGCGAAGCGACGCTCATTGGCAACACGGCGACGCCGGAGTTCAAGGTGAAATTACCGCAGCGGCCAAAACACGTCGCCATGAATGCTTTCCATGACGTGTTGGCTCTTGAAAGTGTGAACGAACAAAAGTGAGCCTGATATTGATCTTTTTTTAGGACACTAGCCGCAATTCCCGGAGCAGGTCGGGCTAGCCAGCGTCACCCGCCTGGAAGTCGCACTTGAGAGGTGCGACCTCGTCCAGATCTAGCCCACTCAAGGAACAAATTCTAGTCGTGCTTTGGTTCCTTCGCCATCAACTGCGACCGCTTCCAAGACCGATAGTCCTTGGGAAGGTCCAGCGCCTTCAGCTCCGCCCAAGCCTTCAATGCCTCTTCCCTCGTGGCTCCTTTCTCCGATGCCAAAAAGTCGCTCAAGAAGTTGATGTATCTGCCGTGTGGAATTCGAGCGAAGGGCTCATTGCTCTGATTGAGTCGAACGTATTCTTTGACCAGCTGTCCGTATGTGAGCTTGACGCCTTTGTCGATTTGCTCCTCCCGCCATCGATTCAGACGATAGCGCACTCCGGATCTCCGTTTCAGTCTTGGGGCAAGCTTCCGCATTTCTTTTTCGAGGAAATCCTTGGTCTGCTTGTCGTTAGTGTAGATCACCACCGGCAGGTTCAGGCTGAGCCCTCGTTCGACATCTCTGTGGCCGGAGGTCGAGAGGCTTCTTTTGGCGAGGCTAGTTATCTCGCCGGTTTCGAGAAAAAGCTTGATGGCCTTCTCGAGTTCGTCTTTTCGCAGCTTATTCGCGTATGGAATCCCGATGTGCTTCGCGAATTCCTTGAGATCGGTTGCATACCAGTAACCGTTCTCGAACTGCGTCGAAGTGATCGAGGTTGATAGCTTCCGCTTCTGTTTCAATCGACCGCTATATGAAGATGCTTCTCGCCTTCAATGCTGTGGCTGGCCCTTCGCAACCGGCGCCTTTTGCAGAGCGACAACTGAAGGGGGAAACTCCCAGGTCATAAGTGCCTTCTCTATTGAAGGACCATTTTCTTTTAGCCAATTGCTCATTTCTGGCCCAGCCGCTTTCCCATACATTCGGTGAGAATAGACGATAGATACACCTTGCCCGTTGACCATCCTAAGCCGTGTTTGAACGCCTTCAAGAAAGGTGGGTCTGCCAAAAACTACAGCCATTAGATGCTCAGCAGGCTTTTCATTGGTTCGAGGCACAGAATCGGTTTTCAGAACGATTGCTTTCGCCGCCTTATAGTTCTCAAGAACCTGGTTGGCAAAGCGAGCGAGAGCTTCCCCATCGGTAACATTTTGGTAAAAGTTGATGGTCAGCATGTCGGCCCACTTTGACAGATCTTCTTGACCTGGAGGCGTAAATTCATGCTGGCCATTTTGCGACCAGCGATGCACATACTCGGTTTGATTGAATCGCAGGGTTATCTTACTTTTGGTGTCTGCCGCCTCTTTCTGTGTTGCACCGGCTGTTGAGCAAACAGAAAGGATCAGGATTCGGACAATACACAAAGATACTCTCGGCATTGCTTGAACTCCCTAATAAAAAAAGTTGGCCCAATAGTAAGATCAACCGGGCCGCTCGCGCAATGTTGTTTTACTGTGACTGCGTCCGTGCTCCCGCGGTCGCCAGGAATCAGTGTGGTATCCCGCCCGAAAACAGGTATGCATACGCCATCACGATCAATCCAACGATCGAGGCCAGTGCGATCGAGTGCCATAGCACAAACCTGAAGATCACGCCTTCGTTTCCAACCTGATTCGTGGCAGCGGTGGCGACGACGATCGATTGTGCGTCGACCATCTTTCCCATCACACCGCCTGCGCTGTTGGCCGCGCACATCAGAATGGGACTTAGTTTGAGCTGCTCGGCGGTGATTCGTTGCAACCCCCCGAACAACGCGTTTGAAGAAGTGTCGCTCCCAGTAAGCGCTACGCCGAGCCACCCGAGAAAAGTCCCGAAAAACGGGAACAGCCACCCGGTGCGTGTGAACGCCAACCCTAGCACTGCGTCCATCCCCGAGTAGCGAGTCACAAACCCAAGCCCAAGCATGAACGAGATTGCGAGTACCGCAAACCTCATTCGAACCAAGGTGCGCCAAAAGATTCTCGCAAGTTCAGCGGGACCAACCCCGAGCAAAGATCCGGCGAAGATCGCTGCGATAAAGCAAGCGGTGCCAGTCGCCGAGAGCCAGTTGAGATCGAACTTCGCTTTTTCGGGCTCGGGCTTTGAAACGACCGGCGCCGCGCGCGTCACTGACAGGTGCAGTACGGGTACGTCCCATCCGCCTCGCTCGAACGCCGGGGTACTGAACCGGTTTAGTGCGGTTTTGATCGAGGGCAGCCCCCACAGCAGCACAAAGACTGTCAGCACAATGAAGGGCATCCATGCGCGCGCGACTTTCGCCGCGCTCCGTGAACTTGTGTTGCCGGCTGTCGACTGCGTGAGATTTTGTGCTTCGGGGTCAGCACTGTCGGGTTCGTGCGAAGGATCGTCGTCGAATCGCCAGATTCGGCGCGGACGCCAGAACCGAAGAAAGATCACCGTCGAAACCAGCGACGCCAATCCGCCGGCTATATCTACCAGATTGCTGTCGATGAAGTTTGACCACACGAACTGCGTCACGGCAAATGAGAGGCCCACCACCAGTATGGCCGGCAGAACCTCGAACGTCTCGCGCCACCCCACCATCGCGCGCACCAACCAGAACGGGACGATGATGGCGGTGATGGGAAGAATGCGGCCTATCATTGAATTCAAATCAGCCTCGGGCAGCCCGGATACCGCTGCGAGTGTATGCACCGGAGTGCCGATGGCTCCCCACGCGACCGGCGCGGTGTTGGCGATGAGGTTGAGCGCAGCCGCGTGAAACGGTTTGAACCCGAGCCCGATCATGAAGGCGCCGGCTATCGCGACTGGCGCGCCAAATCCCGCCGCACCTTCAATGACTGCGCCGAAGCAAAAAGCGACGAGTAGCGCTTGCAGTCGGCGATCTGGAGTGATCGCGGCGACCGATTGCTTCATGATTTCAAACTGGCCGGTGTGAACCGATATGTCGTAAAGGAAGACTGCGGCCACGACAATCCAGGCGATCTTCAACACGCCGAACCCGGCGCCGTAAAGCAGGCTAGCAGACGAGAGCGGCCACGGCATATGAAACACCGCGCTGGCGGCGATGAGGGCGGTCGCAGCTCCAGCCATCGCAGCCCAATGCGGCTTGACTCGAACCAGCGCGAGCAACCCTAACAACACGACTACCGGCAACGCTGCTACTAAAGTCGATAGCCACCACACGCCGAACGGGTCATAGACCTGTGTCCATGTCATCTAGTTATTCTCGAAGCTGCTGGATTTCGCGAGGGACCATTTCACGCCGCGATAGGATATATGATCTTTCGATGCTTGGCTATCGCGAGCGGTCGTCGCGGCTGTTCGAAGAAATGAGTTTAATAGGAGTAAGGCTGAGAAGTTGCACTGGCGATACCTTAAAGCTTTTCACCGTCGGAGAGTTTTCCGTATTCGCTGGAATAGTGCAGAGGAACTTCGCGGTACTCGTTAGTCTCACAACAATACACCAGGCATCGGTCGAATGGCCGCGAGTAGATGTGAAGGCTCATTGCACGCCTACCCCATTCAGCAAGGTTGAGCACCTGGTGCACCGGCTCGGCGGGATCCACCTCGGCGGGCATCAGCCTGTGAATGTCGAAGGCTTCAGTCGGCTCCAGACGGCAGTACCCGACTGCCTCGTTTTGCTCGATCACGCGAAAGTTCTGTACTCTAAGCGTGCCGATCGGAATCGCCATCCAGCAGTTTTGGTTGTGGTGGTTGTGGATTTGTGAGGTCTGGCCCACCTCCCAGCATATAGACATCAATTCGAAGAGATCATTCTTGAAGATCAGATTGCGCGTGTAATGGTTCTTGCTGAAGAAGGTAAACGGCTCGAGAGACGCCTCATCAACCGGGTGGTCCTTGATGTAGTCATAGACGGGCCCGGTGCGAAACTGGTCTTCGGGAATCGAACACAGCCCGGAAATAAACTGATCGATGGTTACGATCTGGACGGCAGCTTCAACACTCATAGCTCAAGGTTTCTCGCGGGGCAGGCACACCGTTTCCCGGTTCGGCGTGGTCTGTTTTCTGTTGTTATTGTCCGGGAGCGCTTACTCGTCCTGCAGCAACGATCTCAACTTCTCGCGAAGCTCCGGGGTGTTTTCGTGCCCGTGACTCGCGACGGCATGTTGAGCGGCTATCTCCAGGATCTCTTCTTCGGTGCCCGAGATCCTGAGCGAGCAGTTTGTTTCACTCGGGTAGTTCCTGCAGTCGATGTATTTACGTTCTGTTTGGGGTGCTGAGCTAGACATATAAGCCTCCGATTCGCACAGACCGGTCCGTGCTACTTTTTTCCAAACGCGCGAATGCGCGCTACCACTGCCGTGATCTCGTCGTCCGACAGCTTGGTCTTGAACGCGGGCATGTACTTTCCTTTTCCGTTCTTGGTCGCGTCGGAGATTTGAGCATCGCTCTTCGACTTCTGCCATTTCGCGTCGGTGAAGTCCGGCTGCCCCTTCGAGCGCCAGTTCGGAATACCACGACCGTCTTTTCCGTGGCATGTGCCGCACTTTGAAGCGTAAACCGCGTTCCCGTCGGCGACAATCGTTATCGCAGCGGGACTTGTCGAACCGCTGGTCGCAAAAGCATAAGATGAGACGATGATTGCTGCTAGAAGAAGTGGTGCTTTGAGTTTGATCCTGTCATTCATTCGGCTGTTCTGTCTCCTTGGGTTGATTGTCGTCGTCTGGTGGACGAGACCTGACACAGAATTCAGTTAATGTTGGTTCGTCTTAGACCGCCGATGATAACAAGTCCCGGGCTAAAAGCCAAACACACCGAGAAGGCTCCTGTTCGGGTCTGGCGCGACGATATCGACACTACACTTGGGCCTGTTACAACGGCGTCGCGTCTGGGAGGTCTCCGATCGAGGTCGAATCCTTCTATGCTATTTCGCACCCGCTTTGGTGAGTACCTCGGCCACGTTCGGGTGGCTTTCACGCTTCGCGTACATCATAGCGGAATAGCCGTACTTGTCCTTCGCGTTGACGTTTGCGCCTTTCTCGATCAAAGCTTGCGCGGCATCCGCATGACCCCAGTACGCCGCAAGAATAAGTGCCGTGCGACCATCCTTATCCTTTTCGTCGACATTCGCGCTCTTGTCGATCAACACTTTGACAACCTCAGCGCGATTGTTAGAAGCGGCTTCAATCAATGCAGTGGATCCGTCTTTATTCTTGACGTTTGGACTGGCACCCTTTTCCAGAAGCGCTTGAACGACCTGGATGTGGCCGTTTCCGGCGGCGTCGATCAACGCAGTGTGGTCCTCCTTGTCTTTGGCATTCACGTCCGCGCCTTTCTCTAGGAACAACTTGGCTGCCTCGACGCGGCCCCAGTAAGCGGCCTCCATCAGCGCGGTTCGTCCATCTTCGTTTTTCGCGTTGACGTTGCCACCCTTGCTCAGCAAAGAGCGCAGAGCATCGACATCTCCCTTCTTAGCTCCCTCAATAAGTTCCCCAGCAGCGGGGTCTTGCGCAAAAGCAAGTGGCGGAATCAGCAGCATGAGCAGCAACGCCGCGATCAAACCACCAGATCGAGCTGTCTTCGTCGACGGCTTCTGCGCTCGCTGAACTGGAGAAAGAGACGCGCTGTCGGATAGGCAATCCCGATTCATGACCTTACCTCCACCTTGCAGGACAACTAGATCAGTCATTGACTGAAATACTGTGTCAGGCCGGTGAAAGCGCCACCTTTGAGTCGCTCACGCGAGCAAGCAATGTACTCTTATCGACCTTACACTCCCGCAAGATCCTAGATTAGATTTTCCAGCCGGTATGCTCTAAGAACAACATTGGCTCGTCAGACGGTTCCCTTTTACATCTAAACGTTTTTTGTGTCAATCGCCTTGTTGATTGGGGTGTGCGTCAGATTTCCGCTCATACCCACACGCGACGCTGTAGGTTCTTGATGTTGTAGCCTACACAATCGCAGGTCAGATTTCCGCTCATATCCAGACGCGAAGCGGTGGGTTCTTGATGTTGTAGCCTACACAATCGCAGGCGCATGGCTGGATGCCCACCCGCGTCAGCGGTGAGTTCTTTATGTTGTAGCCTACACAATCGTCAGATTTCCGCTCATACCCACACGCGAAGCGGTGGGTTCTTGATGTTGTAGCCTACACAATCGTCAGATTTCCGCTCATACCCACACGCGAAGCGGT
>JACXTT010012251.1_pt1 | contig 11389 bp, 11 predicted proteins | sample 9270951 | NCBI WGS metagenome assembly JACXTT01 (sample SAMN15532306, study PRJNA645909) | rock metagenome | isolation source: weathered quartz diorite | place: Puerto Rico | collected 2017-06-21 | reverse complement strand
TACCACCCCGACGAGTTCGCCGAGATGAAGTCAGCGGCCCAGGTGCTCGGGTTCAAGCACGTCGAATCGGGGCCGCTCGTCCGCTCGAGCTACCACGCCCGCGACCAGGTCCCGAGCGCGGAGCTCAAGGCGATGCGCCGGCGCCAGGCTTCGATCGACGCCGACGGTCGGGTGGTGCCCCTCGCCGGCTAGACGCTGCGCCGTTCCCGTCAGGCGGGTGCGGGGACGATGGGAATTCCCGCGACCTCCGCGACGGCCTGAGGCTCCTGGCGCGACCGGAGTCGCGCAAGGAACTTCTGGGTTCGCTCGTCCTTTGGATTGTCAATGACCTGCTCGGGCGGACCGACCTCCACGAAGTTGCCTTCGTCGATGAAGTAGACGCGGTCCGCGGCCTCCCTCGCGAACGCCATCTCGTGCGTCACCACGATCATCGTCGAGCCCTGGTGGGCGAGGTCCTCCATCACCAGCAGCACCTCGCCGACGAGCGTCGGGTCGAGCGCGGACGTCGGCTCGTCGAAGAGGAGCACCTTCGGCTCCATCGTCAGCGCGCGCGCGATGGCGACGCGCTGCTTCTGGCCGCCGGACAACCGGTTCGGATACTCGTCCCGCTTGTCACGCAACCCCACCAGCTCGAGGAACTTCTCGGCGGTCGCAATGGCTCGCTCGCGCGGTACGCGGTTGACGAGGACCGGGGCCAGGATCAGGTTGTCGATGACCTTCAGGTGCGGGAACAAGTTGAATTCCTGGAAGACCATCTGGGCACGCGTGCGGATCGCGCGGCATGACTCGAGCTCGTCCGCATCACGCTTGCGGGTCGGCGTCGCCCCGAGCAGCACGCCATCGACCTCGATCGAGCCCGCACTGGGCTCCTCGAGGAAGTTGATGCACCGCAGCAGCGTGCTCTTGCCCGAGCCGGACCGGCCGATCAGGCAGACAGTCTCGCCCGGATAGACATCGAGGTTCACGCCGCGGAGGACGTGATTGTGGTGGTAGAACTTTTCGAGGTCCCGCACCCGGACGATGGGCTCAGCGCCCTGCGGGGTGAGCGCCCCCGGGCGCGCATACGGGTCGCCGGTCATCGGTTGCGGTCTCCCGCCGCCATCCGCCGCTCGAGGCGGGCCTGGAAGAGCGACAGGACGATGGTCATGATCCAGTAGATCGCTGCCGCCACCGCGATGGTTTGGAACGTCGTGCTGTTGGGCCGCCCGGCCGCCTGCGCGCGCCACAGCAGCTCCTGGACGCCGATGACCGAGATCAGGGCCGAGTCCTTGGTCATCGCGATGAAGTCGTTCGCGACCGCCGGCGTCACGATGCGGATGGCCTGCGGCAGGACGATCCTGCGCAGGACCTGGCGCTCCGGCAGGCCGAGCGAACGAGCGGCTTCGACCTGGCCCTGGGGGACCGCCTGGATCCCGGCCCGGAAGACTTCGGTCAGGTACGCGCCGTAGTTGAACGAGAGGGCAATGATCCCGGTCGGGACGTCGGGGACGACGATGCCGACGGCAGGCAGGCCGAGGAAGATGAACAGGATCTGCACGATCAGTGGCGTGCCGCGTACCAGCGACACGTACAGGGACGCGATGCCGTTGAAGACCGGGTTCGCTGACAGCCGACCGAGCGCGCCGAGGATCGCCAGGCCCACCGCGGCGAAGATCGATGTCACCGACAGGAACAGCGTCATCCCGACCCCGCCGAGGATGAACGGCAGCCATTCCTCGAGATGGAAGTGGGGGTTCGGGTGCGAGGCAACCGCCACGAGGGCGATGACGCCCGCAACGATCACCGCCCACGTCAGGAAGAACTGAAGGCGAAATCCGAGCGTATGACGACGTTGCGCGTTCTCGATCGCCACGACGATCGGGGGCAGCCCGGGAGGACTGCCGACAAGGCTGGTCGCTGGTCCGCCGCCGCCGGCCATCGACACGGGTCTGCCTCCCGAGCTACCGCTGTCCTGTGTGCCGCCGTCCTATGTGCCGCCAACCCCTTCGCTGTCAGGCCGGCGGCGTCGTCAGATCGGCGCTGAACCACTTCATCGAGAACGTCTTGAGCGTGCCGTCGGCATGCATGTCGTCGATGATCTTGGAGACCGCGGCGACGAAGTCGCTCGGGTCGGGTCCGCTCTTGTCGGCGGAGGCCGCGAGCTGCTCGACGAACACGGGCGCGCCGACCTTGACGATCGGCGTGCCGTCGGTGATTGCGCTGTCGATGACGGTGGACGAGCTGAGGAAGCCCTGGCCGACGTCCTGACCTGCCGTGATTGCTTGGGCACAGAGCTGGTCGGTATCGAGGATCTTGGGCGTGATCCCGGCCGGGGCCGTCGCCGTCGTCCCGAGCGAGACGCTCTGGAGCTTGCCCTGCAGCCAGTCGAGGTACGTGGTGGCCGTAGCCACGCAGACCGTCTTGCCTGCGAGCCCGTCGAGCGTGGTGATGCTGGATTTGGTCGTCGCCGCCATCTGCGCCGGCGTGTAGTAGTACGGGCTCGTGAACGCGAGGACGTTCTGGCGCGGGACGGTGATGGTCATCGAGCCCACACTGACGTCCCAGCGGCCGGCCCAGCTGCCCGCCGTGATCGTGTCCCAACCCGGCGTCTGGAACTCGACGGTGACCCCGAGTCGCTTGCCGATCTCGTTCGCGACGTCGATGTCGAAGCCTTCGAATGTGCCGTCCGGCTTGAGGAAGGACTGTGGCTTGTAGTTCGGGTCCGTCGAGACCTCGAGCTTGCCGGCTTTCAGGACCTTGTCGAGCAGGCCGCCGGCGATCGGCGCCACGGATGCCGGCGCCGTGGTCTGCGAGCCGCCGGTGGCCGGCGCCGACGTTGGCGACGTGGTTGCTCCCCCTCCGCGACAGGCTGCGACCAGCATCGCCGCCCCGATGAAGGCGGCGAGGCGCCGATGGAATGCGGTCATCGAAATCCTCCTCGTGCCACCGTCCCGAGGTCGCGACCCGGTCGCTACGCTCCTGCCTCCGGCGAATGGCACCGAAGAGTATGCCCCGCATCACGCAGCGCCGTCGGGGCCCGCCAAGGACATGACAGAACAGATGTTCTATTCTGCCCCAGATGCGGCCCGAATACCGAGAGGAGCCTTGCCGCTCGGCCCTGAACAGGGTCACGGGCATGATGTTCGGCTGGTCGCTCAACCCGTACATGGGCTGCGCCCACCAGTGCACCTTCTGCTACGTGCGCGCATTCGAGAAGCGTGCCGACCGACCGTCGGATGACCGCTATGGCGCCTCGATCCGGGTCAAGACCAATGTCGCCGACGTCCTCCGGCGCGAGCTTGCGCGCCGCAGCTGGGAGGGCGAGCTGGTCGCGATCGGGGCTGCCACCGATCCGTACCAGCCGGCCGAGGGCCACTACCGGCTGACCCGCGGCTGTCTCCAGGTGCTCGCCGAGGCCCACAACCCATTCGCGATCATCACGCGCGGCCCGATGATAGTGCGCGACGTCGATGTCCTCGCCGAGGCCGCCCGCAGGGCTAAGGTCGCGGTCACGTTCTCTGTGCCGACGCTCGACGACCGCATCTGGCGGCTGACCGAACCGAACACGCCGCCGCCGCGGCAGCGCCTGCGAGCGTTGCGCGCCCTTCGAGACGCGGGCATCGAGGCTGGCGTCGGCATGGCCCCGATCCTGCCGGGTCTGTCCGACAAGCCCGAGCTCATGGCCGACGTTGTCAAGGCCGCTCGGGACGCCGGCGCGACGTCGATCTGGACGAACGTGCTGTACCTGCGGCCCGGGACGCGCGAGCACTTCCTGGAGCACCTGGCCCGCGACTGGCCCGAGCTGGTGCCTCGCTACGAGCGCCTCTATCGCGGCCGCGCCTATCTCGGCAAGGCCGAGATCGAGCCTGTCCGCCGAGAGGTCGCCGAGCTTCGGAACAGGTTCGCGATCGGCGATCGGGATATGCCCGCGCGGAACGTGCCCGCGCACGGCGACCGGGCCCTCTCGTTGCCTCCCAGCGTCCATCACGGATCGACCTCGCCGCGAGATGCCGAGTCGCCCGCTCGCGAGCGGGCGACTCGGCAGCTCGAGCTGCCCCTGACCGCCTGATCGAACGACCGACGGTCGCTAGACTCCGCCGAAACATGCCGCGATCGCTGCCCCGGATCACCCCGCTCGCCGAGCTCCACTGTCACCTTGGCGCGGCCGTCACCCCGGCGATCATGTGGGGGATCGCGCATGCGCAGGGCATCAAGCTCCCGACCAAGGACTACTGGGAGTTCCGCGACCTGATCACGGTCGGGCGGTCGGGCTCGAAGTCGTTCGACGGCTACCTGCAGCTGTTCCACTGGACCGAGCTCATCCAGAGCTCGCCACTCGCCGTCGAACGCTCCGTATACGAGGTCGTCGGCGGCGCCTACCGCAAGAACAACATCACGACCATGGAGCTCCGCTTCAATCCGATGAAGCGGAACCGCGGCGGTGAGCAGGACCTCGACCACATCATCGCCGCGGCCGTGCGGGGTATGGACCGGGCGACCCTGGAGTATCCCGTCAAGCCCGGCCTGCTGTTCTGCCTCGACCGGGCGTTCCCGTACGAGCTCAACGAGATCATCGCCGAGAAGGCCATCGCGTGGCGCGATCGGGGCGTTGTCGGGATCGACATGGCCGGTCCCGAGTCAGCGACGTTCCGTGTCGCCGACTACAAGCGGCTGTTCCGGCGGGCGCGGCAGTTCGGCCTGGGGATCACCTTCCACACAGGTGAGAGCGGTCCCGCGGAAGAGGTCGCCCGGGTCGTGGAGCTGCTCGAGCCGGATCGCATCGGGCACGGTGTGAAAGCCGCCTATGACCCCCGCGCGATGGCCGCGATCTCGGAGCGCGGGATCGTCCTCGAGGTCTGCCCGACCTCGAACCTGAACACACGTGTCGTCTCGGGCTGGGACGAGTTCCGCTGGATCTTCGACACATTTCGGCGCAATGGCGTGCGGTTCACGATCAGCACCGACGGCCCGGAGATGCTCCAGACCTACATCCGCGACGAGCTGACGACGCTTGGCCGCCTCGGCATCCTGTCGGTCGAGGAGCAGGAGCAGGCGATGGCGACCGGCATGGCCGCATCGTTCGTACCCAACGTCTCGGACGTGTCGCTCACTCCTCGCAGGCCGGCGCCTCGCGAGGTCGTCGAGCGCGAGGAGGCCTGATCCCGGGCCGGTCTCGTGGTGGGGGATCCCAACGGCCTGCGCGGGCCCCGACCGGTCAGTCCGCTCGGTCGGGCGTGGGCGCGCCGACGATGTAGCTGCAGCAGCGGTCGCCGGACGCGATGTGCGTCTCGCGGACCACGTTCTCGCCGAGGATCTCGCGGAAGAGGGCGAGCTCGGCGTCGCACGGGGCCGACGTCCGGCGAGCGATCTTGTCGATCGCGCAGTTGTGCTCGCGCAGCCGGATCGCGCCGTCCGGTCCCACGACCGCCTCGGCGAGATAGCCGGCCTCGTCCTGGAGCACGGCGAGGGCCCTCACCTTCGCCACCAGCGATGCGTCGTCCTGGAGCTGCTCGCCCATCCGGCGCCGAACCCGGTCGCCGATCTGGCGGCGCCGGGCTGCGAACACCTGCTCGACCAGATCCTCCCCGCCGACCGCCTCGATCGCCTTGACGAGGCCCGACGCAAAACCGCCGTAGTCGGTCGGGAACAGGCCCTGTGCGTCGGCGGTGACGTCGTAGACGTGACGAGGCCGCCCGACGCCATGCTTCTCCGCGGCGTGGCTTACCAGGCCGGCTCCCTCGAGCGCGTGCAGCTGCTGGAGGATGCCCGTGCGGCTGGCGCCGAGCGACGCCGCCAGCGCGTCGGGCGAGCTCGGACCGGCCTGCCGAAGGTGGATCAGGATCGCCCGCCGGAGGGAAGACGGCGTGCCCGCGCTCGCATCCCTCCGCGCCCCGTTGGGCGGAGTCGAGCTGCCGCCGGTTTCGAGGCCGGCCAACCCTGCCTCGGGCATGGCCGTGACGGTAGCAGGAATGTCCTTCCGTCAATGGGGTGCCGCCGACGGCCCATGACCGCGGCCGCGATGACCGCTTGCTACGCTCCGGCCCGAATGGACCTCGACCTCCCGTCGGAGCATCAGCTGCTCCGCTCGACCATTCGCGACTTCATGCTCAAGGAGGTCGCGCCGGTCATCGACGAGCACGAGCGCGAGCACCGCTTCCCGGTCGACGTCGTCCGCCGGCTGGGCGAGATGGGCTGGCTCGGCATCCCGATCCCGGAGGAAGAGGGCGGCGCCGGGATGGACACCCTGGCCTACGCGATCGCGGTCGAGGAGATCGGACGCGTCTGGGGTTCGCTCGGGCTCATCGTCGCTGCCCACACGTCCCTGGGCTGCGGCCCGCTGCACCTCGCCGGCACGAAGGAGCAGAAGGACCGCTACCTCGTCCCCATGGCGGGCGGCCGGGTCATCGGTGCGTACGGGCTGACGGAGCCCGGCGCCGGTTCGGATGCCGGGGGGACGCGCACCACGGCCCGTCTCGAGGGCGACACGGACGGCGCCGGCGGCGAGTGGGTGATCGACGGCAACAAGCGCTTCATCACCAACGCGGGCCAGGCGGGCACCTACGTCATCACGGCTCGGACGGGCAGCCGCGACGACGGCGCCGCCGAGATCTCCGCCTTCATTCTCCCGGCCGAGACATCTGGCTTCCGCGTTGTCCGGATCGAGGACAAGTTGGGGCTGCATGCCTCGGCGACCGGCGAGCTCGCCTTCGACCGCTGCCGCCTCCCGGCCGAGAATCTGCTTGGCGAGCGCGGCGACGGCTTCCGGATGTTCCTGCGGATCCTCGACGGCGGCCGCATCTCGATCGGAGCCCTCGCGGTCGGGATCGCCCAGGGCGCCTATGACGCCGCCGTGCCATACGCCCAGACCCGCCAGCAGTTCGGCATGCCGATCGGGAGCTTCCAGGGCGTCGCGTTCATGATCGCGGACATGGCGACCGAGATCGAGGCCGCGCGAGCGCTGGTCTGGAAGGCGGCCTGGCTCAAGGACCAGGAGCGCGATTACTCGCTCACCGCCGCACAGGCGAAGCTGTTCGCGTCAGAGGTCAGCTCACGCGTTACCAACGCCGCGATCCAGGTGCACGGCGGCTATGGCTATGTGACCGAATACCCGGTCGAGCGCTACCTACGCGACGCCAAGCTCACGGAGATCGGCGAGGGGACTAGCCAGGTGCAACGACTGGTGATCGCGCGGAAGATCCTCGGGCTCCGCATCGGCTAATCGGCAACCGCCCGGCCGGATCGGGTCCGAGGCCAAGGAGGCGCCGAGCACTCGCGCGAGCGCACTTCGAACGTGCGTGAGCGCGAGCGCGCAGGCGCTGACGCGGGCATCGGCGCGAGATGGTTGGGCGGGGAGGTCGGTCGCACCCACCCAGGCAGGGTGCGACCGACCCCGCGGTGCGATCAGGTGACCTTGTACTGCACCAACCGAACGTTGAGCCGGTATTGGCCGTCCTTGCCGACGCAGGTCTGCAGCGTCATCGACGGGACCGGCTGGCTGGCGATGGCCCAGGCCGCCTCGGACGGATCGACGACCCGCCACGAGACCACCTTGTACCAGTGGACGTGGCCCTTGCCGTCGGCGTAGATCGCGACCATGCCGTCGTGCAGCGCGCCACGGACGTACGCGTCGTGCAGCGGCTTCATGACGCCGTACGCGTGGCCGAGGATGTACACGTTGTTGGCGCCGGCGCAGCCCCAGCGGTAGATGAGGTTGTCCGGGTCGCGGCTGCGTGTGCACGCGAACCAGTAGACGTGGTTGCTCATCCCGAGCGAAGGGATCCAGAAGCGATTCGTGCCCGCGTAGGTCGGCTTCGGCGGTTTGGCCGCCGCTGCCTTGACGACCGGCGTCGAGGCCGGCTTCGGCTCGACCGCGATCGCCGCGGCGGCCCGCAGGTCGTCGCGCTGCTCGTGGAGCGCCGCCAGCCAGCCGACGTTCGAAACGGGAGCCGTCTCGAACCTCGTGTCGGCGACGAACGGCGCGGCGTCGGGTTGGCCACCGCCGGCTTCGACCGTCGTGGAGGCGAGCCCCGACTGGACCCAGCCGGTGGCCAGCGCCAGGGCGAAAAGGAGCGCTGCCAGCCTGGGCAGGCCGTTGCTCCGTGTCGATCTGGTCATGGCCGGAGCGTCTGTCGGGAACGCTCCGCCGACCGCTAGACGTTGGTCCCGCGCACCATGACGCGAACGGACGGTCCGGGGTCCGGTCCGGCGTCGAGCACCCGGACGAACGAGTGGCGCGTGCGCGCACCACCTGCGCGGCGCTCGGAGCCGCGCAGAACGAGGTCATCAGTCTCCTCGCGGTCGTCAGCCGCCGTTGCCCGCGGACGCCTCGATCCCCTGGCGGAGGGCGGCAGCGAACTGGGGTGGCCACGGACCCTGACCCGCCACGACATAGGGCGATCTCTGGATGACCTCGAAGGTCGACGGGTCGGTGGCCCAGGCGCCCGAGCACGCGTCGACGTCCGCGAGCCGACGATCCCACGCCGCATGGTCGCGGAAGATGTAGATCCGGAGCGTGATCGGGTTCGACTGGTCGAGGCCCTTGGCGGTGAAGCGGATCGCCGTCGGGTTCAGGGTCGAGTCGTTGCAACCGGAATCTCCGGACGTCCATGTCTGGACGTCGATGCCAACCCGCCCGAGCTCGCCGGCGATGCCGGGGAAGGGCTGCGGGTCGGGGACTGGCGGCGACGCGAGGATCGCGCTGCAGCCGGACAGGGTCAGCGCGAGGCAGAGGGTCGCGGCACGCCGGCCGATGAGGTCAGCGAGTCGGCGTCGCAAGGCGGCTCCGTGCCAGGGCCTCGAACGGTTCGAGAGCGTTCGGGTCGGCGAGCGAGTCGAGCGAAGCCGTCGCCTCGACGGGGGCGCCGAGCAGGATCCGCTTGACGGGCACCTCCAGCTTCTTGCCCGAGAGCGAGCGCGGGATGGCCGGCACCCCGAGGATCCGGTCGGGTGCGTGACGGGGCGAGAGCTCGGTCCGGAGCGTCTCGGCAATCCGGGCCCGAAGGCCGTCATCGAGCTCCTCGCCCGTGCGAGTCACCACGAACAGCAGCAGCTCGCCCGGGCCACCGGCGTCGTCCTCGAGGTGGACCACGAGGCTGTCGGCGACTTCGGGGAGAGCCTCGACGATGCCGTAGAACTCGGCCGTCCCGATGCGGACGCCGCCGCGGTTCAGCGTCGCGTCGCTGCGGCCGCTGACGATGCACGATCCTCGCTCGGTAATCGTCAGCCAGTCCCCGTGGCGCCATACGCCCGGGTAGGTCGAGAAGTACGCCTCGCGGAGGCGCGCGCCGTCCGGATCGTTCCAGAACGCGACCGGCATCGACGGCATCGGCGCCGTGATCACCAGCTCGCCCTCGCAACCGACGACCGACCGACCGGCCTCGTCGAACGTTTCCACCTTCGCGCCGAGCATCCGGCACGAGATCTCGCCGGCCCAGACCGGGGCGAGCGGGCTCGGGCCCAGGAAGCCGGTGCAGAGGTCGGTCCCGCCGCTCAGCGAGCCGGTCTGGATGGCCGGCGAAACCGCCTCGGCTATCCACTCGAAGCCCGCCGCCGGCAGCGGCGAGCCGGTCGAGCCGAGGCCGCGCAGCAGCCCAAGGTCGAGGTCCCGCCCCGGGTCGAGCCCGGCCTTCCGGCAGGCCATCAGGAACGGCGCGCTCGCGCCGAGGTACGTCGTCCGGGTCTCGGCCGCAACGCGCCACAGCGTCGACAGGTCGGGATGCGCAGGGTTCCCGTCGTAGGTCACGACGGTGCTCCCGACGACCAGCCCCGAGACCAGGTAGTTCCACATCATCCAGCCGGTCGTGGTGAACCAGAAGAAGCGGCCGGCAGGCCCGAGGTCGGTGTGCAGCGCGAGCGCCTTGCAGTGCTCGAGCAGGATCCCGCCGTGGCCATGGACGATCGGCTTGGGCAGCCCGGTCGTGCCCGAGGAGTACAGGATGTACAGCGGGTGGTCGAACGGGACCGCCTCGAAGACGAGGTCGTCGGGCTCGGCCACGAGGGTCGCCCAGGCAACCGTGCCGGGCACGACGACCCCGGGATCCAGATAGGGAAGGAGGACCGTCGCCGCGACCGACGGGAGGCGGGCCCGTATCTCGGCGAGCGCTGCCCGCCGATCGACCGCTCGATCACCGTAGCGGTAGCCATCGACCGCGAGCAGGACGCGGGGCTCGATCTGGCCGAACCGATCGATGACGGCACGCGTCCCGAACTCGGGCGCGCACGACGACCAGATGGCGCCGAGAGTCGCGGTCGCGAGCAGCGCCACGATCGCCTCGGGGACGTTCGGCAGGTACGCCGCGACGCGATCGCCGCGTCGCACGCCCAGGCGCTGCAGCCCGCGCCGGCAGCGCGCGACGGCGTCGCGCAGGTCCGTGGCGGTTAGATCGACCGGCCCGCGGGTCTGCGAGCGACCGATGACGACCAGGTCGCCGTCCGCCCGGCCGGGCAGCCGGAGGGCGTGCTCGGCGTAATTGAGCGTCGCGCCCGGGAACCAGCGCGCGCCTGGCATGCGCGCCTCGGCGAGGTCGCCGCTCGGCGGGTGGCGGGCGAGCACGTCGAAGTGGTCCCAGATCGAGCGCCAGAACGCGCCCGGCTCTCCGACCGACCAGCGCCAGGCATCGTCGTACGTTCGGAGGCGAGGGCCGCCGCTGCCTTCGAGCCAGTCGAGATATCGCCCCATCCGCGATCGCTCTCGAGCGTCCGGCGGCGGTGACCAGAGCACGCGCGGGGCGCCGTGGCCGCCGCTCGCTGCCGTGCCCGTCACGCCAGCACGGTAGCGCGCTTCTCGTTCAGCGCCCGAGGGGCGTTACCGGCGCCGTTCGTATACGGTCACGACGGCCACTCGCGACTCGAAGCCGCTGCCGTTTCGGCCCAGGTACACCCCGGCATGTCGGAGCGGCATCGAGTGCATCGACACGATGTGCATGCCGTCGTGATCGCGCTTCGTCGCGTCGGCGGCGATGTGTCCGTAGATCGCCGCGGGATCCAGCTCGCCACCGGTGTCCGGCGGGACGTACACGACGATGACCTGGTCGGTTCCGGCCTCGAGGTCCTGCTGCCAGACCTCGCCTGGTTCCGCTTCGGGAAGCATCGCCACACCCGTTCCTCCAGTCGCGTCAGCCGCGTCGGGCGCGCCGCTTCGCCTCGCGCAGCCGTGCCAGCGTATCGATCTCGCCGACGTCCGGGCTTGATTGCTTCGCTCCGGTTCGCCCATCGACGTTGGCCGGGGTTCCCGTCCCAACCTTCGCCGCAGTCCTGATCTCGGGGACCGAGGACCCGGCCGCACTCTCCGGCCCGGCGACACTCGACGGGGGCGTGGCCGCGTCCGGACGCCGAAGCAGTGCCGCCCTCGCGGCGCCGCCCGCGGCTCGCTCGCGTGCCGCCAGCATGCCCTCGGCCGCGGCGGTCCGTG
>JACXTT010012250.1_pt1 | contig 11389 bp, 9 predicted proteins | sample 9270951 | NCBI WGS metagenome assembly JACXTT01 (sample SAMN15532306, study PRJNA645909) | rock metagenome | isolation source: weathered quartz diorite | place: Puerto Rico | collected 2017-06-21 | reverse complement strand
CGATTGCGGCCCTGTGCGCCGCGCACCCCGGGCCGACCCCGGTCTTCATTGAGTGGCGGGGTGAGAACGGTAATAAGGAAAGAGACGAGCACGGCAGCACCGTCCGCCTCCGCAGCCGCGCGTTTCGCGTGGATGCGGCGGACGACCTGCTGGCCGCGCTGCGGGATCTGCTGGGGGCTGATGGCGTGACACTCGTGAAGGCGTGATGGCGACCTACACGCTGGACTTTGAGAAACCGCTCCTCGAGCTGGAAAAACAGATCGAGGAGCTGAAGCGTGTCGCCGGGGAAAACGCCGATCTCGCCAAGAACCTGCGGCCGCTGGAAGAGCAGCTGGCAACGCTGCGCGTCGAGATCTACCGCAACCTCACGCCGATGCAGCGCGTCCAGGTCGCCCGCCATCCCCGCCGCCCCTATCCGCTGGATTACGTCAACACGGTGTTCACCGATTTCGTCGAGCTGCATGGCGACCGGCTGTACCGGGACGACCCGGCCATCGTAGGCGGCTGGGCGCGGCTCGACGGCACCAGCGTCATGGTCATCGGGCATCAGAAGGGCCGCGACACCAAGGAAAACCTGTACCGCAACTTCGGGATGGCGCATCCGGAAGGGTACCGCAAGGCGATGCGGCTCATGCGCCTGGCCGCGAAGTTCGGGGCGCCGGTCATCACGCTCGTGGACACTCCCGGTGCCTATCCGGGGCTCGGCGCCGAAGAGCGCGGCCAGGCCGAAGCGATCGCGAGCAGCTTGATCGAAATGGCGTCGCTCGCCACGCCAATCGTCACCGCGGTCATCGGCGAAGGCGGATCGGGCGGCGCGCTCGCCGTCGGTCTCGCCGATCGGGTATTGATGCTCGAGAACTCCGTCTATTCCGTCATTTCACCCGAGGGCTGCGCCGCCATCCTGTGGAAGGACGCCAGCCAGCGCGAGCGCGCCGCTGAAGCGCTCAAGATCACCGCGCAGGACCTCCTCACCCTGGGCGTGATCGACGAGATCATCCCCGAGCCGCCGGGCGGCGCCCATTCCGATCCCGAAGCGGCAGCCGCGGCGCTGGGCGACGCGCTGCAGCGGCATCTCCGTCAGCTCCGCAGGCTCAAAACGGACAAGCTCCTCAAACGGCGCGAAGAAAAGTACCTTTCCATGGGTGCGCTAACCGAGAAGTGAATTGACGAGTGTCTTGGAAGTCCGGTTCAAAGGGAACCGGCGCGAATACTTCACCTGGCCGTGCGCAGACACTTCCCCCCTCCGCCTCGATGCTCCGGTGATCGTCGAGGTAGAGCGCGGGCAGGACTTTGGGGTGGTCTCCGCGTTGGGGAACGTGGCGGAGAAGAAATGCCAGCGCTGTGGCGCCTGCAGTCAAGAGACGAGTTCCCCCCCCCGCGCCATCGTCCGCCTGGCCACGGCCGAGGATCGGAAGACCGCTACCGACCTGCGCGTCAATGAAGAAGAAGTACGCCGCACCGTGCGCGATCGTGTGCGGCAACACGTCCTCCCCATGAAAGTCTCCGACGCCGAATGGCAGTGGGACAAGCGCAAGCTCACGATTTATTTCACCGCCGAGCAGCGGGTGGACTTCCGCGCGCTGGTGCGCGACCTCGCGGGTCTGTTTCGTACGCGCATCGAGCTGCGGCAGATCGGCGCGCGTGACGAGGCGAAGCGGCTGGACGGAATCGGGCGCTGCGGCCGCCAGCTCTGCATCTCGAGCTGGCTGCCGGAGGGGAAGCCGGTCAGCCTGTCGCTCGCGAAGGCGCAGGGGTTGTCGCTGAATCCACTCCAGATCTCGGGTCCCTGCGGCCGCCTGCTCTGCTGCCTGCACTACGAGCATGACTTCTACGTCCAGCAGCGCAAACGCTTCCCAAAGGAAGGCAAGACGCTCAAGACGTCGGTGGGGAACGAGCGCGTGATCTCAGTGGACATCTTCCGCGAGCGCGTCACGCTCCGTTCCGAAGCCGGCGAGACGCGGGTCGTCGCCCTCGACCAGTTGCGGTTGTAGTGGGGGGGGGCGAGAAGTTCTACCTCACCACCGCCATCGATTACTCCAATGGCGATCCCCACCTGGGTCACGCCCTGGAGAAGGTCGGCGCGGACTGTCTTGCCCGCTATCATCGGCTGCTCGGGCGTCAGGTTCATTTTCTCATGGGGATGGACGAGCACAGCCAGTCGGTGATTCAGGCGGCGGCCCGCGCTACCGTGACGCCGCGCGAGTGGGTCGATCGCATGGCGCAAACCTTCGCCGACTACTGGCGCCGGCTCGAGTGCAGCAACGACGACTGGATCCGCACGACGGAGCCGCGCCACGTGCGCAGCGTCGTCGCGCTGCTGGAACGCATTCAACAGCAGCGTCCCGACGATCTGTACGTCGCCGACTACGAGGGATTGTATTGCACGGGCTGCGAGGAGTTCAAATCGCCCGGGCAGATCGTCAACGGCCATTGCATCGAGCATCCGACGCTCGAGCTCATTCCCACGAAAGAGCGCAACCACTTCTTCCGGCTCAGCGCCTACGGCCAGCGTGTGCTTCAGCTGATCGCCGACGGCTCGCTGCGTGTCGAGCCCGCGATCCGGCGCAACGAGGTGGTCCGCCTGCTCGAAGATGGACTGCAGGACGTGTCGATCTCGCGGCAACGGCTGCCGTGGGGGATTCCCTTCCCCGGTGATCCCGAGCAGACCGTCTACGTCTGGTTCGACGCTCTGATCAACTATCTGTCGGCCACGGGATTCCCCGAGCCCGGTTACGAGCGGTTATGGCCGGCCGATCTCCACGTCATCGGCAAGGGCATCACGCGCTTTCACTGCATCATCTGGCCGTCGATGCTGCTCGCCGCCGGTGTCGCGCTGCCGCGCCTGGTCTGGGCGCACGGCTACGTGCAGTGGGAGGGCGCGAAGATGAGCAAGACGGCGGGCACCGCCGTCAGCCTCGGCGCGGCGATCGAACGGCACGGCGCCGATGCGCTCCGCTACTTCCTGCTGCGCGAGGTCGGCTTCGAGAACGACGGCAACTTCACGTGGGACCGCTTCGACGCGCGATACACCGCCGACCTTGCCGACACCTTCGGCAATCTCGTGTCACGCGCGCTGTCCATGGTCCAGCGCTATCGTGACGGCGTCGTCCCAAACGACTCGGGTGCTCGCGACACCCCGCTCGAGTCTGCCGCACGGGAAACCATCGCCGCCTACACACGCGCGATGGACGCGCACGAGCTGCAGGATGGTGCCGCGCTGATCATCGAGCTCGCCTCGCGCGCGAATCGTTATGTCGAAGAGACGGCGCCGTGGAAGCTGGCCAAGGCGAAACGCGATGCGGAGCTCGACGTGGTGCTCGCCAGTCTCGTTCGCACGGTCGCGCGACTCGCCGTCTTGTCGGCGCCGTTCATTCCCCAAAAAGCCGAAACCATTTGGATTTCACTCGGCGCCGCCCGCGCGCTGCGTGATGTCCGGCTCGCAGGTCTCGCCGATCTTTCGACGGGCGGACAGCGGGTCTCGAACCCTCCCCCCCTATTCCCCAAGCCCGTCGTCGCTTAAGTCGCCTGCCCGAAACCACGTGACGGAGCGCACATCTCGCGATTTGACGCCGGTCAAGACCGCGCCTTATGTTTGCATCCCCATATGAAGAAGAAGCATGCCGAGCGCCGCTGGACCGTGATGCTGGTGCCACACGGATCGGGCTCGTCCCGCGCTGTGGAGGTCTCGCAGACGGTCGTCAAGGCGCTCGTCGGCATCGGCAGCGTCGTCGCGCTGCTGTTTCTCGTGCTCGGTGGCACGGCGCTGTCGCGCGGTGTCAACGTCACGAGGAGCCGGGCGCTCGAGCGCGAGAATCAGTTGCTCGCGAGCGAGATCCAGCGGCTGCGCGAGCGGCTGGTCGGATTGCGTGATACGCTCAATGTGTTCGGTGAGCGCGAGCAGGCGCTGCGGTTACTCGCCGGGTTGTCGCCGATCGATCACGACGTCCAGCAGGCCGGCATCGGCGGGCCGAGCGGTCAATGGTTCGAGCGCGACAGCCTCGCGGCCGCGGGCTCGAACGGGAAGCAGGCGCTGGCCGCGCGCGTCGACATGGATCAGCTGACCCGCCGCGCCAATATCCTCGTGCATTCGCTGAACGAAGCCTACGACTCCGCATCGAGCCAGCGCTCGCGCTACGCCGCGATGCCGTCGATCATGCCGACCAAGGGCTGGTTGACGAGTGCGTTTGCGCGCGAGCGCGTGCATCCGATTCTGCACCTGGCGCGGCCGCACGAGGGCATCGATCTCTCCGCTCCGATGGGGATGGAGATCGACGCGCCGGCCGCAGGAATCGTGACGCAGGTGTCGTGGGTCGAAGGCTACGGCAACATGCTGACGATCGATCACGGCTATGGTCTCGTGACACGCTACGCGCACTGCTCCAAGATCGTCGTGGTGCGCGGGCAGCGCGTGAAGCGAGGTCAGAAGATTGCAAACGTCGGATCGACGGGTCTGTCCACCGGCCCGCATCTGCATTATGAAGTGTGGGTCAACGGGCATCCGGTGAACCCGATGAAGTACGTGCTGCCGGACGCGATCGTGGATTGATCGGAGGCCGCATCACATGACAGCGATCATGCAAGGGACGACGACCCGCCACCGGTTGTCGTCCCTTTGCATTCTGGGGCTGTTCGCCGTCGTCTCCCCCGGCTCGCACGCCGCGCAGTCGCTGGGCCAGCTCACCGGCGTCGTCATTACGCTTGACTCCATGCCGCTGGGAAGTGCAACGGTGCGGTTGATGGGCACGGACCTCGCCGCCCTGACCGACACCAACGGCCGCTTCGCCATCGCGGGCGTGCACGCTGGTGTCCAGTTGATTCAGATCAGGCGCATCGGCTACGCGAGCGTCGTCTCGCGCCTCGATTTCGGCGCGGGTGAGACGCTGGCCGTGCAGGTCGTGCTGAAAGAGCTGGCGGTGCAGTTGCCCGAGCTGGAGGTCCGCGGCGACCCGGCGCTGCCGGCAATGCTGCGCGGTTTCTTCACTCGCAAAGAACACGGCGGTGGGTATTTTTTGACACGCCACGAGATTGACGCGTTGCAGCCGCGGATGTTTACGGATCTGCTGCGGCGTGCGCCGGGCGTCCGGCTCCAACCGGTGCGCGGTCCGTCCGGCAACAGCTTTCAAGCGGTGTCGGACCGTGCCTCGGGAGCACGGCAGTGCCCCATGCTGTACTACATTGACGGCGTGCCCGTTCCCGTCTCGGGCGACATCGGTATCAACAACGTGATTCAACCGAACGAAATCGCGGCGATCGAAGTGTACAGCGGCAGCTCCCGCGTGCCGCTCGAGTTCTTGGCCGGTTACGCATCGAACTGCGGCGTGATCGTGATCTGGACGCAGACGGCCGAGCGGCCGCGCCACCCATGATACGACTCCTCGGTGCCTGCGCCGCCGTGAGCGCGCTCGTGATCGCTTGCAAGTCGGACAACATCACGCGGATTCGACCCGGCACCGTCTTCGTCGCGGCGCGCGACAGTTTCTTCACGCCGGATACGATTCGCGTGACCGTCGGTCTCCCGGTGCGCTGGACCAACGAGGGGACCGTATATCACGCCGTCGTCTCCGACAGCTCGCTCTTCTCGAGCAGTCTGCTCGCGCCGACCTGGTGGTTCGAGGTGCGATTCGACAGCGCCGGCACCTTTCCCTACCATTGCTCCCAACACCCGAAGATGACCGGCACGGTGATCGTCACGCCCTAAAAGCCGACAGGGGAAGCGCGAGCGCTTCCCCTGTGGCCGTCGACTGCCTCCAACCGCTAATGGAAGTTCGGGTTGTTGTCCGTCTCCGTAATCGGCAACGGATAGCAGGTGTTGTTTCCCACCGGCGCGAACCCCGCTTTCCAGTACGTCGAACCCGGGACCGGCACGCCGATGATATTCGCCGGATGCCGGCGGAAGTCACCGAGGCGCTTGCCCTCGAGATAGAAATCGAACCCGCGCTGGGTGAAGAACTCGGTCAGCACGGAGCTGGAATCCGTCGCGCCACCGTAGGCCGGCTGGCCGTTGGCGCTGCGGCGGGCGGCGACCTGCGCGAGCTGCGCCGCCGTGCCTTGCGCCTCGGCCTTGATGTAATCGGTCTCGATCTTCGAGGCGAGCCGGACGGGAGTGGTATAATCCGGATACTTCTGCTGGATCGCGTAGGCGATTCCGCGGTCCGTCGAATACTGCGCGTCCTGGGGCGCGTACAGCGTCGTGATCACCCACGGCACCCGCGGCTCGGCGTTCTGCACGACGTTCGGCGCCAGCGGTGGTCCGATGCGCCACGTCGGGGCGACCGCGATGGAGCCCCGATCCCGCACATAAAACCACATCCGGTTGGCCAGGCGGAAGCGCTGCGACAAATCATCCACATAACTGAGATTATAACTGAATCCCGCGGGCACAGAGTCGGCCCACGCGCTCGCCTGCACCAGGTTGCCCTTCTGGAGATAAGCCCGCGCCATGCCTACCCGGGACGCGTTGGCTAACTGGGGTCCGTCGGACCCGGCGCCCTTACCCTCCGAAATCGCCAGCGTGAAATGGGCAATGGCCGAGTCCAGCATCTGCTGCGTGTTCAATGCCGGCCCCGCCCTCACCGTCCCCTGGCAGAACTGCTCGGCCATGAACAAGTACGAAAAGCCGAGCACGAAATTCGACCGCGCATAGCTCAGGTTACTGGTCGTATCAGGAAGCGCAATGTTCAGGACGATGTACGACGATACGACCGAAAGCGACAGCGGGAACCAAACGTCGACATCGAGGCTGCCGTTCTGAACCGAGATATCCCGCCGCCCGAACTCGTTGCGGGTGGGGAAGGTCTCCGATACGTCGGTCTCGCCCGTGAACCAGGACGAGTAGACGATGAGATGCCCGTACGCCGACGCGAAGTTTTGCTGCGCCGAGCGAGCGAGCGTTGGAGCGTCGGCCACGGGGTTAAGCGCCCCCTGGTCGATGACGCCCGGGTTGTCGACTGACAGCCAATTGGTGCAGCCACCGAGGAGGAGAGCCCCGGCCACGATGGCCCTAGCGGCACAGCGTCTGAGGGTGCGCATCGTCGAGGCTCCTTTCAGAACGTCACGTTCATGCGAATGACATACCGCCGGACGGGCGGCTGCGTAAAGAAGTCGTCGCGATTGTATAGCGCCAGCGCGTTCGAGACGACCTCGGGATCGAAGCCTTCGTACTTGGACCACAGCGCCAGATTCTGGCCGGCAAGCGTGATTGTCGCCGTCGTCGCCTGGAGCATCCGGGCCCACCGCTGGGGCAGCGTGTAGCTGACCGACAACTCCCGCAGCCGGATGAACGAGCCATCCTGGATGTAGGCGTCCTGCACATCGTTCACCGTCAGCCCGCTCGCGGAGCTGTCCGTGATGAAGGCCGGTATCGCCCCACCGGCGTTCGGGTTACCGTAGCGCCGCAGCCGCTCGTATTTGCTGAGCTTCAGCGTGTCGAGCCGGTTGTCGCTGCGCACCAGCTGCGTCTCACGGAAGAAGTCGGTGAAGTTCCGGAGCTTGTGCCCGCGCTTGGTATCGATCAACCCGTAGAACCGCAGGTTCCGCATCACGGTCAGGTTGGTCGAGATACTGCCTTCGAAGGTCGGCAGCACATTGCCCGCGAACACCGGATTCTGAGTCACGACCACGACCCCCGTCGTCGTGTCGACGCTGACGATTTTGTGCGTCCGCCACGCGCCCAGCTGCCACCCGGTCTGCACGCGGTTCAGGATACCGAAGGCGGGAATGCTATCGGTGCCGTGACCCATGTTGGTGACTTCGTTGTGCAGCGTATTGGCACCGATACGAATGTCCCAGGACACGTTGGGCCGATTGACCGGCACCGCGTGCGCCGCGATCTCGAGGCCGCGATTGACGAGCCCGGCGATATTCACAAAGGGGAACCCGCCGATCCCGGGACCGCCCCCCGTGTACCCGGACGAGGGCGGGAGCGGCTTCTGCACCAGGAGGTCCTTGCTGACCTTGTTGAAGTACGTCAGCTCGACGCCGACCAGATCCTTTTGGAACCCGGCGTCAAAGCCGGCCTCGAACTCCGAACCGCGCTCAAACCGCAAGTTCGCATTTCCGGGATTGAGCGGCACCGCACCAGGAGCGACAATGCTGCCGTCGTAATAGGGCAGCGATTGGAGCGTGGTGAGCGAGGAGCCGGCTTGCGGGATGCGTCCAGTCTGCCCCCACGCGGCGCGCAGGCGCAGGGTGTTTACCGGACCGACGTGCCAGAACGGCTCGTCACTGGCCACCCACGACACACCGAACTTGGGTAGGACCACCCAGTGCGTATTCTGTCCGAACGACGAGGCGTTGTCATAGCGCAAGCCGACCTGCCCCGTCAGACGATTGTTTAAGACCACCTGCCATTGCCCGATGAAACCGACCGAGCGCTGCAACGTCCAGTCCTGGCCTCCTGACTTGAGCGATGCCCCGCTCACGACGTCGTTCGAATTGACGGTCAGGCCCTCACCGGTCGCAAAGACCTGCTCTTCCCGAGTCTCCACGAGCTGGAACCCGAACGACAGATTCGACACCAGCTTCTCGGAGAGGTCGTGCTGGAAGTTGCCGAGGTAGTCGAGCGTATGCCGTTCGATCCCGCGCCGGTCCTCCTGAATCTGGCCGGTGTTGATCGGATAGGCGTTGCGCGCGTTCTTCGGCAGGAAGCGGCGATCCTCTTCGCGCACCCAGTCCAGGCCCGCGGTCAGCCGGTGCGTGAAATTGGCACGCGGCGCGAAATTCGCCGTAATACTCGCGATGCTGCGGTGCGACTGCCGCTGGTTATTGATGGCCGTCATCGCGGCCACGTCACGCTGATTGCCGAACCAGCCATTCTGGCCTGCGCCGTTCACGGTACGGGTGAGCGGCGACCCAAGCTGGGCGTTGCCGAGCCAGCCGAAGATGTTGTTGTCGTTGTCGGGCAGATCCGTCCGTGACACCGTAATCCCGATGCCGGCGTCCAGTGTGAGTTTCGGCGTCGGGATCCAGTTGAAGTTCACGCGCCCGCTGCTGCGATTGAAACCGTTGTTCGGCAGCACGCCGTCTTCGTTCTCGCGGTTCACCGACGTGTAATAACCGTAGTTCTGACCACCGCCACGGCCGCTCCAGTTCAAGCCCGCCGTCTGCCCGGTGCGGAACGCACCCTGGCGCAGCAACGGATTGTCGCTGACGAGCGTGCCCACAGGCTGCCCGAAGCAGAGTGCGCGGTTGGCGTCCGCGACCTGCGCCGCAGTGCAGCGCCCGAAGTTGGTGCGGGGGGTGAAGTTCCGATCGAGGGAGTTGTAGTCTACGCTCAGGCTCTGACTGAACTTTCCCGCGCCGGGCCGGCCACGCTTGGTGATGACCTGGATGACGCCGGCCGATGCATCGGCGCCGTACAATGTCGCCGCCGCCGGGCCCTTCACGAGCTCGATCGATTCGATGTCGTCCGGCTCGATGTCGTTCAGGCGATCGTATGACTGCCCGCCCGTGAACCACTGCGGCGCGCCCTGCGCCGTGACTCGCACGCCGTCCACATACAGCAACGGTTCATTGCTCAGCGAGATCGACGAGGCGCCGCGCACGCGGATCTGCGTCGACGCGCCGGAGGAACCCGACGCCGCCGTCACTGAAACCCCGGGAATGCGCGACTGCAGATCACTCGCCACGGTGGGGGTCGGCTGAACTTGCCGCAGTCCCGCCACGTCGAGGACCGCCACCTGCGCCGGCTGCGAGCGAGCGCGCTGGTCCCCGGCGGTGCCGGTGACCACGATCTCCTCGAGCTGCACCACCGACGCGTTCAGCGCATAATTTCCCGTGAACTCCTGGCCTTCAGCGAGCGTAATCGGCGTCAATAACGTCTTGTAGCCGATACGCCGAATCTGCAGGGTGACGTTGCCTGCGGTGATCCCGGCGATCCGATAGTTGCCGAGAACGTTGGTGGTGCTCTGGAGCACGGTGCCGGCGATCGTGACGCGGGCATCGGCAATGGGCGCACCCGACGCGACGTCCGTGATCGTGCCCTGTACCGTCGCCGTCTGCTGTCCCGCCAGCGGCGGCGCGAGCCACAGCGCTCCCAGCGCCAGCACGGCGCCGATATTTGCCCTACCGATAGTAAATCGCATAGTCCGCTTCCCTCACGCTAAGAGGTTCGTGTGTGTGCGGAAGAATCAGCGAACGAATGAATGCCGGCATGGGGCCGGGTGGCCGGAAAGTCGCGCACTACGCGCGGGGCGTCGGCCTAGCGACTACATCGACCGGGAATGATGATGTTGCGCTGGAGGTGGAGAACGCAGCGAACAGAAATTTGATCCATGCCGCCTCCTGGACTAGGGGTCGAACTCAGCCATTCCATATAGTGAGGGACAGCGCGCAGGCCCGCAAGGGAAGCCCTACACCCTTGCCGGACCGTTCCGCTGGCTCCTACCTTCCGCCCATGATTTCCTTACATACGCGCGTCGGTTTTTCGGGTTTGCTGCTCTTCCTCGCCGCCTGCGGCTCGACCGCGCCAGGCCCGGACCCGGGGCCCGGGCGCATCATTTTCACCCGCCTCGGAAACGGCTACGTCGACATCTACGGGATGGACGTCAACGGACATAACCTGCAGCTTCTGACCCCCAGCTACGCCTTCGATGACTGGGGCAACTGGTCCTCCGACACGCTCAAGATCGTGTTCCAGTCCGATCGCATCCCCGATACGAGCTACACGGCGCGGTTTCAGATCTACGTGATGAATTCCGACGGGAGCAACGTGGGTCAGCTGACCTTCGCCGACACCGCCAGGGACAGCATCACCCATCACGTCAAGGACACCACCAGCAACTTTCATCCCGCGTGGTCGCCTAACGGCACGAAGATCGCGTTCGCATCGACGCGGGACACCATCTCCCAGATCTACCTCATGGACCCGAATGGGGCGAACGTCGTGCGTCTGACCCACGACACTGGCGAGGACGCGCAACCCGCCTGGTCGCCCGACGGGACGAAGATTGCGTTCGCGACGAACCGCGACGGCAACGACGAGGTCTACGTCATGGCGGCGAACGGCTCCGGACAGACCAACCTCACCCACAACGTCGGATCGGACCTCGCGCCCGCCTGGTCGCCCGATGGGACCAAGATCGCCTTCCAGTCCAATCGGCAGACCGACTACGCCGTCTGGGTCATGAACGCGGACGGATCCAATCCCGTCCGCCTCACCGACCCGAGTACGCCCGCCGGCACGCCGAGCTGGTCGCCCGACGGCTCGCGGATCGCCTATGAGCAGAATGGCGACATCTGGGTCATGAACGTCGACGGGACGCGCAAGATCCGAATCACGAGCGGTTTCTGGAATGATCGCTTGCCGCGCTGGCGGCCGATTCTGTAGAGCAGGTGCTGGACTCTGTGCGTAATCGGGCCACCAATCCCTAAACAAACGCCGCCGTTCCCC
>JACXTT010012249.1_pt1 | contig 11390 bp, 9 predicted proteins | sample 9270951 | NCBI WGS metagenome assembly JACXTT01 (sample SAMN15532306, study PRJNA645909) | rock metagenome | isolation source: weathered quartz diorite | place: Puerto Rico | collected 2017-06-21 | reverse complement strand
CTGTCGGACCTGGCCGAGCATCTCGGCCTGCGCCCGCGCGAGGAACTGATGGGCTGGATCGACGCCGCCGGGCTGAAGGTGCTGGGCCGCTCCGATATCCGCCCGCGCCACCCGCGCGCGACCGATGCCGCCGACCCGCTGCATGCGGCGCGTTCCGCCGAAGTGACCACGCTCTGGCGCCTGGGCGCGCGCTGACCAGCACGGCCGCGGCGGGGCGCAGGCGTGCCCCGCCGGCCGAGTTCGGCTATCCTTCCCGTCACATATAAGAACGGAGGAGACGATGCTGACACTGCCCCTGCGCCCCCTGCTGCTGGCCGGCGCCCTGCTCTTTACCAGCGCCGCCGCGCACGCCGACATCCGCGTCGGCATCGATGTGTCCACCACCGGGCCGGCGGCCTCGATCGGCATCCCCTCCAAGAACACCGTGCTGATGTGGCCGCAGACGCTGGGCGGCCAGAAGGCGCACTACGTCATCCTGGACGACGGCACCGATCCGGCCGCGGCGGTGCGCAACGTGCGCAAGCTGATCTCCGAGGAAAAGGTCGACGTGATCGTCGGCCCCAACATCACCCCCACCGCCATCGCCGCGCTCGACGCCGTGGCCGAAGGCGAGACCCCGATGGTGGCACTGGCCGCCTCGGCCTCCATTGTCGAGCCGCAGACCGACGCCAAGCGCCGCTGGGCCTTCAAGATGCCGCAGAACGATTCGCACATGGCGACCGTGCTGACCGAGTACATGAGCAACCACGGCGTCAGGACCGTCGGCTTTATCGGCTTTGCCGACGCTTACGGCGAAAGCTGGTGGCGCGAATTCTCGAAGCTGGCCGAGGTGCGCAAGATCAAGGTGGTCGCCAACGAGCGCTTCTCGCGCAACGACACCTCGGTGACCGGGCAAGTGCTCAAGCTGCTGGCGGCCAACCCGGACGCGATCCTGATTGCCGGCGCCGGCACCCCGTCCGTACTGCCGCAGAAAACGCTGGGCGAGCGCGGCTACAAGGGCAAGGTCTACCAGACCCACGGCATCGCCACCTGGGACTTCCTGCGCATGGGCGGCAAGGATGTGGAAGGCACGCTGTTCCCAACCGGGCCGGTGGTGGTCGCGCGCCAGCTGCCCGAGAGCCACCCGGTGCGCAAGGTGGCGCTGGACTTCGTCAACCGCTACGAAAGCAAGTACGGCGCCGACAGCGTCACGCAGTTTGCCGGCGACGCCTGGGGCGCGTGGATGCTGCTGGACGACGCCGCCCGCCGCGCGCTGAAGACCGGCGCCCAGCCCGGCACGCGCGAATTCCGCGCCGCCATGCGCGACGCACTGGAAGCCACCACCAACCTCACCATCCCCAACGGCGTGATGAACCTGAACCCGAAGGACCACCAGGGCTTCGACCAGCGTTCGCGCGTGATGGGGGTGATCCGCAACGGCAAGTTCGCCTATGCGGGCGATAAGTAGCCCGCCGTATCAAGAAAGGAAGCATGGCATGAGCACCACTCTCACCCCCACCACCGTCGCTTTCATCGGCCTGGGCGCCATGGGCTCGCACATGGTCCGCCACCTGCTGGCCGCCGGCCACACCGTGCGCGCCTTCGTGCGCCGCCCGGAAGCGGCCGAGGCCGCGCGCGCGCTGGGGGCGGAACCCTTCTTCACCCCGGCTGAAGCGGCGCGCGGCGCCAGCGTCGTCTTCACCAACGTGACCTCGTCCGAAGACGTGCGCGAAGTGCTGCTGGGCGAGCAGGGCGTGGTCCACGGCGCGGCGCCGGGCACCATCTGCGTGGACCACAGCACCATCTCGCCGATCGTCACGCGCGAGATCGCCGCGGCGCTGGCCGCGCGCGGCATCGAAGCGCTGGACTGCCCGGTCTCGGGCGGCACCATGGGCGCCGAGGCGGGCACGCTGACCATCATGGTCGGCGGCAGGCCCGAGATGCTGGAGCGCGTGCGCCCGCTGCTGCAGCGGCTGGGCAAGACCATCACCCATATCGGCGACCACGGCGCGGGGCAGGTTGCCAAGCTGTGCAACCAGATCGCGCAGGTGGTCAATATCGAAGGCATTGCCGAGGCCATGCGCTTTGCCGCCGCGCAGAATGTCGACACCGGCCGCGTCTTCGAGGCCATGGCGACCGGCATGGCCGGCAGCCGCATGCTCGACCTGATGGGCCCCAAGATGGTGGCGCGCAACTTCGCCGCCGGCATCGAGGCGCGGCTGCACGACAAGGACTTCGGGCTGGCGCGCGATATCGCCGAAGAAATCGGCCTGGACCTGCCCGCGATGGAGGCCACCTCGGGGCAACTGCGCACGCTGATGGCCAACGGCTGGGGCAAGGACGACACCTCGTCGCTGCTGCGCGTGCTGGAGGGCTGACGCCCTTGCGCCCGGTGCGCGCTCAGCGCTCCATCAGCCGCAGCACCGCGCGCGTCAGGGCACCGTCCGGGCTGGCAAAGCTGTCCAGCACATTGAAGTGATGGCAGTCCGGCAGCACCAGGTCGCTCGCGGCCGGATGCGCCACCTTGGCCGGCCACGCCGCGCGGATCAGCGCGTGCTGGCGATGGTATTCGGCAGCCTCGAGTTCCCCCACCGCGATGGCCAGCGGGGCACCGCTGGCCGGCGGCATATACGCGGGCGACAGCCGCGCGACATCGTCTTCCGAGAACTGCAGGTCGCGCTGCAGGAAGGCCGCACGCCGCAGCGGCTCCATGTCGTACAGCCCGCTGACCGACAGCCCGCCCTTGACCAGGTCGACCGGCAGGTCCGCACCCAGTTGCGGCCAGCGTGCGGCCATCAGCATCGCCACCAGGTGGCCGCCGACGGAGTGCCCCGCCAGGAAGAGCTTGTCCGGATCATGGCCCAGCCGGTCCGCCTGCCGGTACAGCCAGGCGACGCTGCGCAACACCTGCCGCACGATCTCCGGCACCGTCACCGCAGGCACCAGCGTGTAGTTCACCACCGCCACCGACACCCCCAGCGCCGGCAGCGCGCTGGCGGCAAAGCTGTGGTCGTGCTTGTCCAGCGCCCGGTAGTAGCCGCCGTGCACGAAGACCAGCAGCGGCGGCAGCGCCCCGTTGGCCCGCTGCGCGGGGAAGTAGTCCAGCGTCTCGCCCTGCGCATGGCGCGAGTCCTCGCCGGCATAGCTCAGGTCCGCCAGATAGGGGCTGCGTGCGCGCACCCCGGCGGACCACTGCGCCCAGCGCGCCATATGCACGGCGTTGTCCGGCACATTGGCGCGGTTGTTGTATTCCCGGTCATAAAAGCCGGGGTCCTGAGAGGGCAGGCTGGCGAGGCGCGCCAGCGAAGCTTGGTCGGTCATGGCGGTTCGGGGCGGTGGGAGTGCAAGAGGCTGGGCGCCATGCTACCGGATTTGCGCGGCCGTTGATGTGCCCGGCGCCGGTTGTCCGACGATGGGATTTCCGGCATAATTCCCGGCTCAGCACGGCGCCGGTTCCGGCGCCATACACCCTGCCCGGGTGGTGAAACAGGTAGACGCAGGGGACTCAAAATCCCCCGCCGCAAGGCGTGTCGGTTCGAGTCCGACCCCGGGCACCATCAAGCGTTCCAGCATAGTCCCGCATAGCCCAACAAACCCCGTAGAATCAAGGTCTGCAGGGGTTTTTGTTTCCAGCATAGCCCGACATAGGCCCGCTCTATCCGGGGGGCCCTTCACGCGGCGGCAAATGGGCCCGAAATAGGGGCCATTCTTCCCTGCCGTGCGCTGGAGCCGAAACCACGGCCCCATGCGGGGTTGCGCGGGTGATTCTGTGGGTATTTTTCCCGTCTATAAAAAGGTGCACCGCCGGTCTGCCCGCCCGGCCTCCGTGGTCCGCCGTACCGACGCCGCGTGCCGGCGCATTGCACCGCGTGATACTCACGCTGTGGCGTTTCCCTGACTCGCCCATTACCACGCACCCCTGACCACCACCCGGCGAAGGGGTTTTCTTTTGGCGCACCAGATTGCTGTGGTCCGGCCCCCACGAAACAAATACTGTGCAGCACAGATAACAAAATGTTTCAGCACGAAATTCGGACTATTCGGATTGTTTCCCGTAACGCATTGCGCACAAATGGACGCCGTGAGTCACTACACGGAGATGTCGGATGGAGAGCAAGCGAGCGGGCGCAGCGCCGGCCAAGTCGCGCACGTACGAGGGGTCATCGTGGTAACGAGAACCCATTTGGTCAAAGGCGACAAGGCGACCAATGGAGCGGTCATCATCGGTGGCAGCGCCACTTCCACTTACGAAGGCATCCCGACAGCGCGCGAAGGCGATCCCGTCTACTGCCCTGTCTGCAAGCGAACCGGAGTCATCGTTTGTGTCGGCCCACGGTGGTCGAGCACGGAGGACGGTAAGGAAGAAGCCTTGAGCGGCGATATTTGCGCGTGCGGCTGCATGCCGCCGCCGGTGTTTCAGGCGTCGCGCCCTTACGTCATGACAATGACGAGTGAGGATGCGGCAAGGTATCAAGCCAGCGAGGCGCGCGGATTTGCCGCTACCGCATCGGCACCCTTGGCACGGGAAACCTACGACGAGTTATTGATAGCAACGGCGCCAAGCGGGCCGGTCGCAGGCTATCCATTCGTTGTCGAGACCTCCGATGGGCGGGTCTTGTTCGGGTACACAGATGATCTGGGACGACTGCCGCGCATCGCAACCATTTCTGCTGGATCACTCACGGTGCACTGGGGGGATGATGCCCTGGCGGCGCACGGCGATTTTCGATCCACGGGAGAAGCAAGAGCATGATGCGCAGAATCGCGGTGGTCGGTGACCATCTTGAGCCCGGCGGTGGCCAGGTGCTGGCGTATGCAGGTCGTCCCGCATTCTTCCACGGCCACCAGCCCGCATTGATTGGTGGAGAGGCTTACTGCGAGGCCTGCAAGAGCGTCGGAATCATTGCCAAATCGGGCGGTCCACGCCGGATGCTATTCATGGGCGAAATCGCACTTGATGGCGACCTCGTGTTTTGCCGATGCCCGACGCCGCCGCACATCAGGGCCACCCAGGCTGGCGAGGCCTGGTATGAGGACATGGCCGAATCAGAGGGTGTCGTAGCGTCAAGTCGGGCCGTTGGTGGCGGCGTGGCGTCGGTAGTGCAAGGGGCGTTCGATGAGCAGGTTAGCGCCGTAGGTAGAGGCGCTTCTGATGGCTACCCGTACTACATCGAGGCGGCGGACGGACGCATCTACAGCGGGCGTCTCGCTGCCGATGGCAGGCTGCCCCGCATCGACACTGGCGCAAGTGCCGGCGAGTACAGCCTGTATTGGGGCGACGAAGCCCTTGCGAAACAGGATGGAGTCTGAGTAATGCCGAACAAGAAAACCGTGGTGCGGACCAATTCCACGCCAAATTCAGTCAAAGAAGTGCAACTGAAAGCGGTGACGTTTCGAGAACTGTGGGACAACTATCCGAGTGGTAGCCCTTACAACGATCCCACTGGCGAGTATGAAAACGCTATCCGAATGAGCGTGACGTTTCACCGTATCGGTAGTGACATGAAGTCATTCTCACAAAAAATTGTGAAGCCGATGCCTGGCAAGAAGGACCTCGGGCGCTTGATCCTCAATGGCAAGGCGACTGCTACACGGGCATATGAGCTAGCTGAATGGCTGAAATTACGCCCCTTTGCAGGACTCGATGCTCCGGAGGACATTACCGGCACCGACTGGCGGAGTCGGGTAAAAGGGCGCACCGGCATCATTTATTTCTTTGGATATTGGCGACAAGACGGCGATTCGGGCAACAACCTGAGCGGTGGACACATCGACCTCTGGAATAAGGACACGCTGCCCGCGTCGGCAGAATCATTCTTGCGCTTTCGCTTGGGTATCTCCGAGATTCCTAATCCTCTATCTTGGCTCTGAGGTCGACATGACAACCTGTACTCGGACCTGGGTAAGTCCAAGCAGATTCTGTTCTGGGAGGTGAAGTGAAGCGATTACTTGTCGCGGGCCTTGGATTTATCTGGGGCCTTTTCCTGACATGGCTCGCGCTTTACGTGGCCAGCCACGTTCACTGGCCGGCTACACATACTCCGACTTCCGGTTGTTCTGATCTGGAGCATTGTGGCCCTCGCCCGTGGTATCTGCTGGCCCTATTCAGTACGCTGTTGTGGCCTGCCGTTGGGTTTTCATGCCTAAACGCGCTCGCGTACGGACGCTGGCCGAAGCGAACATGGGTTCTATCCTTTGTCTTTGGTACCGCCTTCGTGTTGGCGTTTTACGCTGTCGGTCGCATTGTGTAGCGTTGCCCGACGCAGTTCGTGGTTGGCTGGCGAGGTATCGCCCTAGTTGTGGGGGCACATTTGGGGGCACATTTTCTAGCACTGCCATCACCCCTCAATATGAGCAAGGATTAGCGGGCCATGTTCGAGTCCGACCCCGCACCAATTCCCTACAGGACGCCGTCAACCCGGCGCTTCTCCCCCATTACCTGATCAGTCGCATGCCGGTGATCTTGGCCGCCTTGGTGTCAAACGTCGCCGTGTATTCGCACTGCGCCTCATGGCAAGCCCGCTCGATCAGGCAGTCGGCGAAATCGGCCGACGAAGCCGCATACAGCCGCAACGCCCTCCAGACCGTTGCCGCGGCCTCGATGACCAATTCCTTCGTGCGAAGCAGCGTTTCGATGACCTGTGCAATCTGGTCGCGATCCGTACCATAGGCCCGGCCAAGCACCCACACCACTTCGACCAGCACAACCTGAGTGACATAACCCGGGGTTTCAGCTGTCAGCGATTCGATCAGCGCTGTCGCCTTGCTGGCCTGCACCGGATCATCCTGCGCGAAATACCGGACCAGTACATTGGTGTCGAGACCGATCATCGGGCCGAAGCCCCCTGGTCCGCGATCGCCGCGTTCATGTCCTCGATGGACACCGGCTTCGCTGGCTTGCGAATAATGCCCTTGAGGGCCGTCACGGAGTGAATGGCCGGAACTACCTCATAGTGCCCGGTTTCCTCGTTGAGGATGAATTCGATCCGGTCCCCCTTTGACAGGCCCAACCGATTCCTGACGTCCACGGGAATGGTGACTTGCCCCTTTGATGTAACCGTTGCCGAAGCCATTTGAGCTCCTTTTTTGCCTTCCTTACTTTAAGGTAAGGCAAGCGTCCGGCGCAAGCATCCTGCCCTGTACGGCAAGCCTGTCCTTCCCTGAATGTCGCGCACGCCACTTTCATGCAACACCTGTCGGACGGCGCCCACTGGCGCGCCCTCACCCGGCTTCCTATCCTATGGCATTGCCAACCCCCGTTTCCGGAGCGACCCATGAAGCGACTCGCCCTTTCCGCCCTTGCCTGTTCCGCACTGCTGGCCGGCTGTGCCGGCGCCAATATGGAAAGCCTGACGCAGGCCGGCGGCAGCCTCTTTACCGCCGCCACGCTGTCGGACAGCAACGTCAAGACGCTGTCCGACCAGTCCTGCGCGGAAATGGACCAGAAGAACACCATCGCGCCGGCGGACAGCACCTACGCCAAGCGCCTGGCCAACGTGATGAGCGGGCTGGGCAACACTGGGCTACCTCTCAATGCCAAGGTGTATGTGACCAAGGACGTCAATGCCTGGGCCATGGCCAACGGTTGCGTGCGGGTCTACAGCGGCCTGATGGACCTGCTCAGCGACGATGAAGTGCGTGGCGTGGTGGGCCATGAGATCGGCCATGTAGCTCTGGGCCATACCAAGGCCGCGATGCAGGTGGCCTACACCACGGCGGCGGCGCGCGGGCTGCTGGGGTCGACTGGCGTGGCTTCGCTGACGGCGCTGTCGTCGTCGCAGATCGGCGCGCTCGCCGAGCAGTTTGTCAATGCGCAGTTCTCGCAACGGCAGGAAAGCGCGGCCGACGACTATTCGTTCGACCTGCTGACCAGGAACGGCGCCAACCGCCAGGCCCTGGCATCGGCGTTCCGCAAGATGTCGACCCTCGATGGCGGACAGTCGAGCATGCTCAGCTCGCACCCGGGATCGCTGGAGCGCGCCAAGCATATCGAAGCCCGCCTGGCCGGCGGGCGCTGACAGCGACGCCTTTGCCCTTGCCGCCGCACCCGTTCGGGTGAGGCGGCACCTCCCTCCCGACTGCCCCGCTTCACTTCCCTCGCGCACCGCTCCCGACACCGGTTTCACACTCGCGCCGCCATGTGCGCGGTGTGTTGACTGCGCTTAATTCGCCGACAAAAGCTTTCACTACGCTGGCCGGAAACCGGCGGGGATAATGCCTCACGCTGCATTAGCACGGTTGATGCGGTCGCGCCCCTGCATGCGCGACCCGCGGCGCCAACGCGGCACCCGCCAGCTGCGGTGATTGCCGTGATCGCCGTGATCACCTTCATGCCCCAAGGACACGCCGCCGCGCCATGGACATGCCCTGCCTGCGCTCGCCCCGCCCCCATAGTCCCGTGCTGGCCCGTCCCGCCCCGAATTCCCGCCACCCCCGCAATCCGATGCACCAACTCACCCAACCCGCATCACTCGCTTCAGGAGCCTTCGATGGAATGGTTGCATGAGATTTTCCAGAAGTCGCCCGAATCGGCGCTTTTCCTTGCGCTGTCGGTCGGCTACGCCATCGGCAAGATCACCTTCGGGCGCTTCCAGCTAGGGGGCGTGGCTGGCTCGCTGCTCGCCGCGGTGGTGATCAGCCAGGTCGGCGTCGAGATCGACAACGGCGTCAAGGCCGTGATGTTCGCGGTCTTCATTTACGCCGTGGGCTATGAAAGCGGCCCGCAGTTCTTCAACTCGCTGAACCGCAGCTCGCTGCGCGAGATCGCCATGGCGGTGTTCATGGCGGTGTGCGGCCTGGTCACGGTGGTGGTGCTGGCCAAGCTGTTCCACCTCGACAAGGGCCTGGCGGCTGGCCTGGCCGCCGGCGGCATGACCCAGTCGGCGATCATCGGCACCGCAGGTGACGCCATCACCAAGCTGGGCTTGCCGCCCGACCAGGTCAAGACGATGCAGGCCAATGTGGCAATCGGCTATGCCGTGACCTATGTGTTCGGCTCGCTGGGCGCGATCATCGTGTGCGTGAACATCCTGCCGCGCTTCATGAAGTCGGACCTGAAGACCGACGCCAAGAAGATAGAAGCCCAGCTCAGCGGCGGCCTGCCGCAATATGGCCCGGGCCAGCGCGGCGCGCTGCCGCGCCTGGTGGGCCGGCTGTACCGCGTGAACGATGCCTCCGGCAAGACCGTCTCGCAGCTGGAGATCGGCGGCGAGGACCTGGTGACCGTGGAGAAGGTGCAGCGCGGCGGCAAGCAGATCGAAGTCACGCAGGACCTGGTGTTGCAGCACGACGACCTGGTACTGCTGGTCGGTCGCCGCGATGCCATCGTGCCGACGGCCGCGCAGATCGGCGTGGAAGTGGCCGATGCCGACGGCATGGGCGCGGTGATGCAGTCGCGCAACGTGGTGTTCACCGCCAAGGGCATGAACAACAAGACCGTGGCCGAAATCGTCGACACGGTCGGGCGCGACATGCGCCATGGCGTGTATATCGAGCGCATCGAGCGCTACGACCATCCCCTGCCGCTGCTGCCGGACCTCAAGCTGCAGCACGGCGACATCATCACGCTGTACGGCACCCCCGCCGACACCAAGCGTGCCGCGCAAACCGCCGGCTATGAGCTGGTGCCCAGCGAGAAGACGGACTTCGTCTACTTCGGCGCCGGGGTGCTGGTGGGCCTGCTGATCGGCCTGCTGGTGTGGCGCGTGGGCTCGATCCCGCTGACGCTCGGCGCCGGCGGCGGCGCGCTGCTGTCGGGCCTGGTGTTCGGCTGGGCGCGGTCCAAGCACAAGATGTTCGGCGCGATGCCGACCGCGGCCTGCCAGTTGCTGAAGGACTTCGGCCTGGCCGCGTTCGTCGCCATCGTCGGCATCAACTCCGGCCTGCAGGCGGTGACCACGCTGCGCCAGAGCGGCCTGACCATCTTCCTGCTGGGCGCGGTGGTGACGCTGCTGCCGCTGTTCCTGACCATGCTGTTCGGCCGCTACGTGCTGAAGTACGACAACGCCGCCGTGCTGGCTGGCGCGCTGTCAGGCTCGCGCAGTGCCAACCCGGCCTTCGGCGGCATCCTGGACAAGGCCGAAAGCCCGGTGCCGACAGTGCCGTTCGCCATCACCTACGCCCTGGCCAACGTGCTGCTGACGCTGCTGGGGCCACTGGTGGTCGGGCTCGTCTAGCGCGCGTTTCCTTCGATATCTCTCCTGCTGCGCGGGTCTTCCCTCTCCCCCGGCCCGCCAGCCCTACCGACAAGCGTCTACACAGGAGCAAGCCATGAGCAAGTTCGATATCTCCAAGCTGTCCAGCCTCTCCCCCTTCGAACTGAAGGATGAACTGATCAAGCTGGCCAGCAGCGACGCGGAACGCCTGATGCTGAACGCCGGCCGCGGCAACCCCAACTTCCTCGCCACCGTGCCGCGCCACGGCTTCTGGCAGCTGGGCCTGTTCGCCATGCGCGAATCCGAGCGCTCGTTCTCGTACATGCCCGAGGGCGTGGGCGGCTTTCCGCGCCGCGAAGGCATCGAGGAGCGCTTCGACCTGTTTGCGCGCGAGTTCGCCGAGACCCCGGGCGTGAAGTTCCTGGCCGGCGCGGTGTCATACGTGCGCGACCAGCTGGGGCTGAGCGCGAGCGATTTCCTCTATGAAATGTGCGAAGGCATCCTCGCCTGCAACTACCCGGTGCCGGACCGCATGCTCAAGCTGTCAGAGAAGATCGTCGGCCAGTACATCCGCAAGGAGATGATCGGCAACCACCCGTTCATCGGCGAGTTCGACCTGTTCGCGGTCGAAGGCGGCACCGCGGCCATGACCTACCTGTTCAACACCATCCGCGAGAACCACCTGCTCAAGCCCGGCGACACCATCGCGCTGGGTATGCCGATCTTCACGCCGTATATCGAGATCCCCGAGCTGAACGACTACCAGCTGGAGGAGCTGTCGATCGACGCCGATCCCGACTCGCGCTGGCAGTATTCGAAAAAGGAACTCGACAAGCTGCGCGACCCCAAGGTCAAGGCCTTCTTCCTGGTCAATCCAAGCAACCCGCCGTCGGTGCGCATGAGCGACGAGAGCCTGGAATACCTGGCGTCGATCGTCAAGGAGCGCCCGGACCTGATCATCCTGACTGACGATGTCTACGGCACCTTTGCCGACAACTTCGTCTCGCTGTTCGCGATGTGCCCGAAGAACACCATCCTGGTGTACTCGTTCTCCAAGTACTTCGGCGCGACCGGCTGGCGCCTGGGCGTGATCGCCACGCACCACGACAATATCTTCGACCTGCAGATCGGCAAGCTGCCCGAGGCGCAACGCCAGCAACTGAACCAGCGCTACAGCTCGATCACCACCGAGCCGCAGAAGCTCAAGTTCATCGACCGCCTGGTGGCCGACAGCCGCACCGTGGCGCTGAACCACAC
>JACXTT010012248.1_pt1 | contig 11390 bp, 12 predicted proteins | sample 9270951 | NCBI WGS metagenome assembly JACXTT01 (sample SAMN15532306, study PRJNA645909) | rock metagenome | isolation source: weathered quartz diorite | place: Puerto Rico | collected 2017-06-21 | reverse complement strand
GCATATCATCGTGTGCGGGCACTACGGCTGCAGCGGTGTAAAAGCCGCTCTGCACGGCGAGCGGCTGGGCTTGATCGACAACTGGCTGCACCACCTCCAGGATATCCGGTCCAAACACGCTGTGGATCTGCGGTCGCTGCCCGACGTCGACAAACAAAGCCACCGCTTGTGCGAGCTGAACGTCATCGAGCAGGTCGCCAACGTTTGCCAGACTTCGATTGTGCGGGATGCATGGGAACGGGGGCAGGACGTGGCGGTCCACGGCTGGGTCTACGGACTGAGCGACGGCTTGCTCAGAGACCTGAATATTACGATCGCGAATAAGCAAGAAATCGCCATTCGTTATCAAGCGGCAATCTCAGGCTTGTGACTGGTTTGCCATGAGCACCCCGAACACGAGCTTTCGTCTTGCACCGATGTCCCCGCTGATATGGGTGCTGACGCTTGTCCTGCTGCTGCTGCCGATCGCATTCCTGGTGCAGTCTTCAGCCGCGCGAGGCTGGCTGACGCTCCCCGCGCTTCTGCTGGTCGGGATCTACGCGTGGGTCTGGTTTTGGTTCCGACCAACCCGATTCGTGCTGCATCCTGGCGTCCTCGAGGTGATCTGGCCGCTGAGGCGCCGGCAATTACGCCGGGAAGAAATTTCGGAAGTGCGGCTCATGGACAAAGAAGAGCTAAGACGCAAAACAGGCTGGGCCATGCGTGTCGGCGCCGGAGGCCTTGGGGGGGGATTCGGTTGGCTGTGGAGCGAGAAATTGGGAGGCGTGGAGATGTACGTCTCCCGCACCGACGGATTCGTCTGGATCGAGCGCGGCGACCAGCGGCCCTGGCTGATCACTCCGGAGCACCCGACGGTCTTTGTGCGCGCTCTATCCGGTCGGTGAGTCCCGAAGCCCGCATTGCCGATCCGGTAGAGAGGACTGGAGCATGGAACGGTTAAACATCCCGCAAACGATCGCCGAGTGGAACCTGAACGGCAAGGATTTTCTGCCGGGCTATCTCGGGATGGAGTTCCTAGCGGTGGAACCAGACGAAGTGGTCGCACGCATGCGGGTGGAGTTGCACAAGTGTGCGCCGAATGGATATTTGCATGCCGGCGCCGTCGTCTCGCTCGCCGACACCGCCTGCGGTTATGCGACGCTGCGCAATCTTCCTGACAGCGCAAGCGGGTTCACGACTATCGAGCTCAAGAGCAACTTTCTCGGGACGGCGCTGGAGGGCGATGTAATCTGTGTCGCCAAACCCGTTCACAAAGGCGGGACAACGCAAGTCTGGGATGCCGAAGTGCGCGCGGAAAAGACCGGCAAGACCATCGCGGTATTTCGCTGCACGCAAATGATCTTGCGTTCGCGCAGCTAATGCCCTGCGTTCAGACGAGGGTCGCGGCAGTCGGCTTGCTCCTGATCCCCGCAATGGGGCTATGATCGAAGGCGTCGAGCGATAGTGCCGACGACTTGTAACGTAGGGAGGAGCCCAATGAAAACCGACCGTCGAACCTTTCTGAAGGCCGGCGCAGCGCTGCTGGCGGGCGCAGCTGCCGAAGGTGTGTACACCGAGGTCAGTGCCGAAGGATCCCTGAAGGAGAACGCCGATGCGTTGTTGCGAGGCGCTGCCGAGGAGGGGGATGTCCCGGGTGTGATCGCCACAGCCACTACCCGGGATGGAATGATCTACGAAGGCGCTTTCGGCGAGCGCGTGGTGGGTCAGAGCGCGGCGATGACCACCGACACCGTGGTCTGGATCGCCTCTATGACCAAGGCACTGACCGGGACTGCGGCCATGCAGTTGGTCGAGCAGGGCAAGCTCGAGCTGGACACGCCAGCGAGCCGCTGGGCGCCGGAGCTCGCAAACGTAAAGGTCCTGATAGGCTGGGATAACGACCAGCCGGTGACGCGCGCACCGAAGCGGCCGATCACGCTGCGCCACTTGCTCACCCACACCGCGGGGTTTGCCTACGATTTGTGGAGCCCGGACCTCATCCGCTACGAGAAGGTGAAAGAAATTCCGGGGATCATCAGCTGTCAGAATATCGCGTTGACCACGCCCCTGATGTTCGACCCGGGCGAGCGCTGGGAATATGGAATCAACATCGATTGGGCCGGCAAGATGGTGGAGTCGGTCAGCGGCAAGCGCCTCGGCGTGTATCTGCACGAAAACCTCTTCAGTCCGCTGGGCATGAACAACACCGCCTTCAAGATCACCCCCGATATGCGGACGCGCCTGGCAAAGATCCACATGCGGGGCGAAAACGGGAAGTTCGCCCCCACCGACATCGAGATCCCACAGGAACCGGAGTTCGAGATGGGCGGCGGGGGTCTCTACTCCACCGCCGGTGACTATTTGCTGTTCGTCCGCATGATTCTCAACCGCGGGACCGGGAATGGTAACCGGGTGCTCAAGCCCGAGACGGTCGAGCTGATGTCGCGCAACGCCATGGGCGATACCAAAGTCAGGATGCTGAAGACCGCGATGCCGGCTCTGACGAACGACGCCGAATTCTTCCCGGGCATGCCAAAAGACTGGGGCCTGAGCTTCATGATCAACGAAGAGCGCGCCCCCACCGGCCGCTCGGCCGGTAGTCTGGCTTGGGCAGGGCTGGCAAATACTTACTTCTGGATCGATCAGCGCAAAGGCGTGGGCGGGGTGTACTTGACGCAGGTGCTGCCGTTTGCGGACGAGAAAGCGCTGCCGCTGTTCTACGCATTCGAGAAGGCCGTGTATCAGTCGATGAGCTAGTCCGCGGTACTTGGCCGCGCGCTGATGCCGAGCTTGTCCATCAGCGTGCGGTCCCTCCCGTCGGGAGTTCCCTGTGCTGAGCAGCACGGAGTTCGCCGCTGTCGGGAAGGCGAGCGCCTGCACGGTTCCGGCATCTGCTCCAGAGCGTCGAGCCTGTTATAGGAATGGGCGTTTGGATAGTAAAATCCAACTTCCCCGACCGGAGCTGACAGAGGGTCCGGAAATTCACACCGGTTGGGCGAAGCTGGTCAGATATCGGACCGCTGGCGGAGGTGCAACGCACAGGGAGTCGACCATGCAACGCGCAGAATCCAACCTGCAATTGGAAACCGAGACGGTGCGCGTCACCGAGTGGCGTTTTGCCGCCGGCGCGGCGACCGGCCATCACCGCCACGAGTACGACTACGTGGTCGTCCCCATGACCACGGGACGGCTGCTGCTGGAGGAGCCGGATGGCAAGCGCTACGCGGAGCTCAAAGCGGGCGTGTCCTATTCGCGGCCGGCCGGGGTCGAACACGACGTGGTCAACGCCAACGATTACCCGTTCGTGTTCATCGAGATCGAGATCAAGCGCTGACCAGGAGGAGCATATGAAGACTTGGAGGCTGATCGGCATTGTGCTGTGGCTGACTTCGGCTGCGGCAGTGCCTCTTTGCGCAGTCGCCAATATGGCAGACGACGAGCCGGCGCCTACGGCGAACGAGGACGCAACCGCGGGCAAGAAAGCGGTCGAGGCGAAAGACTGGAAGCACGCCGTCGAGTTGCTCACAAAAGCCGCTGCGGCAGAGCCGAACAATGCCGATGTCCAGAACTGGCTCGGCTTCGCTCAGCGCAAGCAGGGTAACCTCGACGCGGCCTTCGCCGCCTATGACAAAGCGCTCAAGCTCAACCCCCGCCACAAGGCCGCACACGAGTACATCGGCGAGGCGTACCTGGTCTCGGGCAAGCTGGCCCAGGCGGAACTGCACCTCGCAGAGCTGCAGAAGTTGTGCACTCCGATCCCCTGCGAGGAGTACAAGGACCTCAGGCGCGCGGTCGACGAATACAAAAAGAATAACAAGAAGTGAGCGGCGGCGCTGCTCCCAACCCTGCCGTGCGGGCGGTGCTCTGGGATTTCGGCGGAGTATTCACCGAGAGCCCCTTCAAGGCCTTCAGCGTGTTCGAGCGCGGCCGCGGGTTGCCCGAGGGCTTGTTGCGGCAGATCAACAGCATCGATTCCGACGGCAACGCGTGGGCGCGTTTCGAGCGCGGGCAGATCGGCTTGGCGGAATTCGGGGACGCGTTCGAGGCGGAATCCAGCGCGTTGGGGCACCCGGTGCGCGGCGAGGAGGTGATCGCGTTGCTCTATGGGGAGGTCAGGCCGGCGATGGTCGCAGCGCTGCGCCGCTGCAAGGTGCATTTCCGCAACGCCTGCCTCACGAACAACGTGAAAACCGGGACCGGGCACGGCCTGCCGGCGAGCGCGGCACGTGCGCAGGAAGTGGCGCAGATCTTGAGCCTGTTCGATCTGGTGATCGAATCGAGCCTGGTGGGCGCGCGCAAGCCCGAGCCTCGGTTCTATCAGATCGCACTCGAGCGGCTCGAGATCGAAGCGGGACAGGCGGTCTATCTCGACGATCTCGGGATCAACCTGAAGCCGGCGCGCGCGCTCGGGATGACGACGATCAAAGTCGACTCGCCGGCGCAGGCATTGGGTGAGCTGGAGGCGGTCCTCAACATCCCGCTCGTGAATCAGTGATCGCGCCGCGGCTTTCTGGGCGCGAGCGCGAACATGCGATCGTACAGGGGCCGCGGCAGGATCTTCAGCAGTACACCCACGATCCCCATCTGCCATGGAATCACTACGTGCCGCTTGCGCCGCGCGATCGCGTCGGCCATGCGGCGCGCGGCCACATTGGCAGAGATGATGAACGGCATCGGATAGGGATTGTGTTCAGTCATCGGCGTCGCGACGTAGCCAGGACTGATCGTGACCACCGAGATGCCGCTCCCCCGCAGCTCGACACGCAGGCTCTCCAGGTAGACGATGGCTGCCGCCTTGGACGCGGAATAGGCGCCGGACCCCGGCACCCCTCGGAATCCTGCCACGCTCGCGATCCCGACCAGAGTGCCGCCGGCGGCCGCGCGCATCCCCGGCAGAAACGACTGAAACGTGTTCATCATTCCGATAACGTTAATGTCCAGGATCTCCTGGAACACGGCGCGGTCTTCGCTGCGCTCGGTCGACGTCCCGGCGCTCACGCCCGCATTGGCGATGACCAGGTCAGGGGCGCCGAACCTCGACCGGAAATCCTCCCCTGAGCGAGCGAGTCCCGCCGCATCGCGCACATCCAGCGCATAGAGCGCAGTGCTGACGTTCAGCTTGGAAGCGACCTCCCGAAGCGATTCGGCGCGCCGCGCGATCAAGCCCAGTGTCGCGCCCCGCCTCGCGTATTCGGCTGCGAGCGCGCGGCCGATGCCGCTCGAGGCACCGGTGATGACCACACGGGCGGTCACTTCGCGCCCCGCCGCTCCTCACGCACCATCTTGATCAGCGCCTCCACGACCGTGATCAACTGCGCGACGCCGCCGGTCATACCGCTGCTGGTGAGATAGCGGCCGTCGACCGCTACGCTGGGTGTGCTCTCGACTTCGAAAGCGTTGGTGATTGCGCGTGAATTCATCACGCGCGCGGTGACGGCTTCGGACTGAAACACCTCTTCGAAGCGCTTGCGGCCGACGCCCTGTTTTTCGACCCAGTCGAACAGCGTGCTTTCGCTCTGCAGGTTGACATCCTCGCGATGGAACGCGCGAAAGGTCGCCGCGTGCAAACGCGGGAGCAGGTCGAGGGCCTCGTACGTGTAGAAAGCCCGCGTGAGCGTGATCCACTTGCTGCTGCGTACCGCGGCTACGCGCCGAAAGCTGACGTCGGTGGGCTTGTTCTTCAACCAATCCGCGACGTACCCTTCGAACTGGTAGCACCACGTGCAGCCGTAATAGAAGAAATACACGACCTCGATGCGTTCCGTGTCCGAGAGCTGCTGCTTCGGAATGACGCGGTAGTCCACCTCCTCCATCGGATCCGCGGCACGGACTGCAAGTGGAAGCAGCGCTATGGCCAGACAGAGCAACCAGCGGTAGCAGAAGAGTTGCATGTGGAAGGGCGGGGATGGCCATCCCCGCTGTTCTCAACTCTTCTTCTTGGCGGTGGGTTTACCGCGCGCCATGTCGATGAGCTGGTCCAGGACCTTGAAGAACCGGGGATAGTCCAGCCTCGAATTCGGACCGCCGCCCGGGGGGCTGGTCACCATGGACGGGCCGCTCAAGAACTTGCCGTTGACAGCCAGCGCAGGCGTGAATTGGACGCCGTATTCTTTGCCGATGGTCGCCGCGCGCTGCAGCTTCGCATCGATCCCAAAGGAGTCGTACACCTCGTTGAACTTCACCGTATCGATGCCGACGCTCTTCGCCCACTCCTTTACGCCCGGATCGGTGAACAGCTCCTTGCGCTCCTTATGAATGGCGTCGTATACCTTGCCGTGGTACTTGTCCACCAGGCCCATCGCCTCCAAGGTGAAGAACAGTTTGGCCGGCGCCTTCCACTCCTGGCGGAACATCATCGGGATCGCGCGGTACTCGACGTCCTTCGGCTTGCGCTTGATCCATGCTTGGAGGTCGGGCTCGAATTCGGCACAGTGCGGACAAGCATAGGAGAAAAACTCGATCACCTCGATCTTGGCACTCGCCTCCGGCGGCTGTGCCGGGACGATCAGCTTGTATTCCCTGCCTTCGGCCACCTCCTGGGCGACGGACAAAGGCGCCACAGTCAACGCCAGGAACAGACCAGTCAGGAGGTGAAGTGGGTGCAAAGGTCTCATCGGCTCTCCAGTCATGTCAGTGCTTGGCAAGCGGCTCGTTTACTTTGATCACCGCGTTGTCGATCTTGTTCTCTTTGAGCGCAGCGCGCACTTTGTCCAGGTCCTGAGGATTGCTGTACGGTCCCATGCGGACGCGGTGCCAGACGCTCTTGTCGGGCAGGGTCGCGGTTTGGATCTGCGCCTCGAGCCCTGCCAGCGCCAGGCGCGCTTTGAGGTTGTCGGCATCGGACGCGTTCTGAAACGCTCCGGCCTGCACGTAGTAGACCACGCGCGACGCGCCGGTCGACGCCGGGGCGCGGCTCACATCCTTGTCCGGCACCACCTCTTCCTTGCCCGGCAGGATGGTATAGAAATCCAGACGCGTCTTCGGCTCCGATCCCTTGGCGGCCTGCGCGGGCGTTTTATCGGGCTCGGCTTTTGCGACCGCCTTGCCGCTCGCGGCCGCAGTCTTGTCGGACTCGGAGGCCTTATCTCGGCTCACGAACGGGCTCGCCGCTTTGTTCAAGTACAAGGCGACCGCGAGTGCCAGGACCAGGCCGACCAGTACACCGATGAATACCCCCGTCATCATCGGGTGGCCAGTCGGGCCCTGCGAACGCCTGGGATGTGGCTGGTAGTCTCGGCTCATGCTCTGATCGATTGTGGAGATTCCGTGTTCTGCAGCGCGGCTCACATCTTGGTCGGCGCGCTCACCCCGAGGATGCCGAGCCCGCTTGCGAGCACCCGACGCACGGCCACGATCAACGACAGGCGCGCTAACATCAGGCATTTGTCGTCCACCAGGAAATGGGTGTCGGAATTGTAGTAGCTGTGGAAGGCGGCAGCCAGGTCTTTCAGGTAGAACGCCACGAGGTGCGGCGCCAGATCTCGGGCGGCGTCCTCGATGATGGCGGGGTAGTCCATGAGCAGGCGCAGGAGCTGCAGCTCCTGCTCGGAGGCGAGCGCCCCGAGGTCCGCGCCGCGCAGCTCGGCCGCATCCCCGCCCCACTTCTCCTGCACACTGCAGATGCGGGCGTGGGCGTACTGGACGTAGTACACCGGGTTGTCGTTGCTCTGCGACTTGGCTAAGTCGAGGTCGAAGTCCAGGTGCTGGTCGCTCTTGCGCAAGACGTAAAAGAAGCGGGCGGCGTCATTGCCCACTTCGTTGCGCAGCTCGCGCAGCGTGACGAACTCACCGGCACGCGTCGACATCGAGACTTTCTTGCCATTCCGGTAAAGCACCGCGAACTGGACCAGTGCCACGGTCAGCCGCTCCGGATCGAGCCCCAGCGCCTGCAGAGCGGCTTTCACGCGCGGGGCGTAGCCGTGATGGTCAGCGCCCCACACATCGATGACCAGGTCGAAACCGCGCTCGAACTTGTTCAGATGATGGGCGATGTCGGGCGCGAAGTACGTGTACTGACCGTTTTCGCGTTGCACTACGCGGTCCTTCTCGTCACCGAACGCCGAGCTGCGAAACCACTTAGCACCGTCCTGCTCGTACAGGTGTCCAGCTTGCTCCAACGCTCTGAGCGCGCGCTTCACCTGCCCGCTGTCGTACAGCGACTTCTCCGAGAACCAGAGGTCGAACGTCACGCCGAACTCGAGCAAGTCGTTCCGGCAATCGCCCAGCTGTTCGGTGAGCACGAAGTCGTGGATGTACGCGTAGTCCTCGCCTAACAGCTTCTTGGCGTTGGCAATCAAGCCATCGAGGTGGGCTTCCGCGTCGGTATCGGCGGACGCAACACCGTCCAGCAGAGCGTCCGGCGCGTGCACGTAGCGGCGCCCATGCGCTTGCGCGATCGACTGCGCCATCTTGCGCACGTACTCGCCCTGGTAGGCGTTGGGCGGGAACGGAACGCTCAGCCCGTTGAACTCCATATAGCGCAGCCAAGTGGACAGCGCCAACGTGTCCATCTGCCGGCCCGCGTCGTTGACGTAGTATTCCCGCTCGACAGCAAAGCCCGCCGCGTCCAGGACATTGGCGAGGCTCGCGCCGAACGCGCCGCCGCGACCGTGCCCGACGTGCAGCGGCCCGGTCGGGTTGGCGGACACGAACTCCACCTGCACCTTGCGGCCGCGGCCGAAGTCGACTCGGCCATAACGCTCGCCGCGAGCCAGGATGTCCGCCAACACGCCCTGCCTCGCCGCCGGCGTCAGGAAAAGATTGATGAAGCCCGCGCCCGCGACCTCTGCCTTCGCCAGCCAAGGCGAAGGCGGTAGCGCGTGCACCAGCGCTTGCGCGATATCCCGCGGGCTGCGCTTGAGCGGCTTGGCGAGTCGCAGCGCCAAATTGGAGGCGTAGTCACCATGTCCGGCCTGCTTGGGTCGCTCCAAAACGATGACGGCCCCACGCTGCTCCGGGATGGCCGTCGCGACCGCATCTGCGAGAAGCTGAGCCAGATAGCTTCTGGGATCCGTGATGGGATTGGAGGTCATCGCGCTGGATTGTGAAGGAGCGCGAATTATACAGAGAGCGCCTGGTGAGCGAGCCGTGTCGCAGCCGTCCGCCGACTATTCCGGCAGGCCGCAGGCGCCTTCAACGCCGTGAGCAAGGACCCCGGTTCGTGAACCCAGCGCACGGGTCGCTACAAATCCAACGGATCGACGTCCAGCGCCCAGCGCACGCGGCGAGCCTGGCGACATGCCAGATGCGGGGTCCACGCATCGAGGAAGCGTTGCAGCTCGTCACGCGATGCGCCTTGCACCAGCAAATGCCCTCGCTCGCGTCCCGCGATCCGCGCCACTGGCGCCGGCACCGGATCGTAGACCTCTACGTGGAAGCCGAGGTGCCCTGCCGCTCGCGCTGCGCGTTCGAGGAAACCGTCCACGGCCTCACGCTGGAGCGCCTCTGCGCGCAGCAGGACCTGATGAGCATAAGGCGGGAAGCCCGCTTCGCGCCGCTCGGCCAATACCATCTGCGCAAACGCTGCGAAATCCTGGCGCTGCACGGCGTGGTACAGGGGATGGCCGGGAAACTGCGTCTGGATCAGTACCTCGCCCGCAGCGTCGCGGCGGCCAGCGCGGCCCGCAACCTGAGTCAGCTGGGCAAACAGTTTCTCGGCCGCGCGGAAGTCAGTGCTGTACAGCGCGCTATCTGCATCGATGACCCCCACCAGTTTCAGGCGTGGGAAGTCGTGGCCCTTGGCCAGCATCTGCGTGCCGACGAGGATGTCCACCTCATCGTCCTGCACGCGCTGGCGCATATGCTCGAACGCCAGCGTTTTGCGCGTGGTGTCCCGATCGATTCGCAACAGCCGCGCGGCAGGAAACAGCTGCGCCAGCGCGTGCTCGACGCGCTGAGTCCCGTGCCCCGCGGCGGTGAGGTCCAGGTTGCCGCAGCTCGGGCACGCGCGAATCACAGGCTCCTCGTGACCGCAGTAGTGACAGCGCAAGCGTGCTGCGCCCAGATGCAACACCAGGCGCGCCGAGCAGCGCGGACACGGCGCGCTCCAGCCGCAGGCGAAGCACAGCAACGCCGGAGCGTAACCGCGCCGGTTGATGAACACGAGGCTTTGCTCACCGGCCGCCAGCGTTGTCGCGAGCGCATCAATCAGCGCCGGGGACAACCCATCGCGCAAACGCCGGCCACGCGTGTCCACGCAACGGATCGACGGCAGCTGGGAGTTCGCGCGACTGGACAGTCGGGTCAACTGGTAGCGGCCCGTGAGCGCCTTGGCATAGCTCTCGAGAGACGGTGTGGCCGATCCCAGTACTACCGGCACATGGCGATGCTTCCCTCGCAGTACCGCCAAATCACGGGCCGAGTAGCGCAGGCCCTCCTGCTGCTTGAGCGAAGCGTCGTGCTCCTCGTCTACGACGATCAGGCCCAGCCGCGGCAGCGGCGTGAACACGGCCAACCGAGTACCGATCAAGATACTCGCCTGCCCCGATTCTGCTGCACGCCAGCGATGCAGGCGCTCGGCCTCCGGGATGCCACTGTGCAGGCTTGCCAGGACTGCATTCGGGAACCTCGTGATGAGCCGTGACTCGAGCTGCGGTGTAAGGTTGATCTCCGGCACCAGGACCAGTACCTGTCTACCGTCGGCCAAAACGCGCTCGATCAACTGCAGATAGACCTCGGTCTTGCCGCTCCCCGTCACGCCCAGCAGCAGCCAGGCTGTGAACCGGCCTGAGGTCGCGGCGATCGCGTCCACAGCTTTGACTTGATCCGTGGTTAACCTGGGACCGGGCGCCACAGCAGGTGGGATGGTGTCGTCCAACGCGCGCGAGGGACTTTCATCGAACGCAACCCACCCCTCCACCATCAAATCCCGCATTGCGCGCGACGCAGTCGAACCCAGTGAGCGCAGCAGCGCGGGCGCGCACGGGCCGTGAGCACGCAAGTGCTCGAGCACACGGCGCCGAACCACAGCACGGGGAGGGAGCGTCGACCAGTCGGCGGCCAGCGCCACAGCGGTCAGCGCCACACGCGCCTGAGCATCGCGCGCCGCGCGTGCACGACGCAACGCCTGGGGCAGCGCGCCCATCACGACTTGCCCGATGGGATAGTGGTAGTAACGGCTGGCGAACCGCATCAGCCGCAGCACGTCGGGGGCTGCCCGAGGCTCCCGCTCGAATACCTGCGCCACAGGCTTGATGCGCTCCAGCGGAACCTCAGGCTCACCGCCACCCTCCACGATGATGCCTGAGCGCTGGCCGCGGCCGAAAGGGACCAGTACACGCGCGCCGATGAGTTCGCACATGGCATGCTCGAGGCGATTGTCGAACAGGGTGGGCAGGAGAACGGCGAGCGCGACCAGAGCCCGCTGCATCCACGCCTCGAGCGTACAATCACTCGCTCTCCCTCGGTGGAAC
>JACXTT010012247.1_pt1 | contig 11390 bp, 9 predicted proteins | sample 9270951 | NCBI WGS metagenome assembly JACXTT01 (sample SAMN15532306, study PRJNA645909) | rock metagenome | isolation source: weathered quartz diorite | place: Puerto Rico | collected 2017-06-21 | reverse complement strand
AACAATATAACGGTACCGAAGACAAATACAATGCCTCGCAAGGCAAGGTAGCAGGCAATAAAAGACAGTTAAATGTTACCAACACGGCGGTTAAACAAAAGCAAGGTGATGTTGATTTTGCTAAGCTGCAATTATCATACACCAGTATAGCATCACCTGCATCGGGTACAGTATCTAAAAAGAACATACAAAAGGGCCAGTTGGTACAGGCCGGTCAAACTTTATTCTCGGTTGTTGAGGATAACAGCCTGTTCATCACAGCTAACTTTAAAGAAACCCAGCTGAACAATCTACGTTCGGGCGAGAAAGTTGACATTGAAGTTGACGCTTTCCCAGATACTAAAATTGAAGGTACAGTATATAACTTTTCGCCTGCAACAGGTGCCAAGTTCTCGCTGCTGCCACCCGACAACGCTACAGGTAACTATGTAAAAGTAGTACAACGCGTGCCTGTAAAAATTAAAATAAATGCAAGCAAAGAAATTATGGATAAACTACGCCCTGGCATGAGCGTAAAAGTATCTGTAATATATAAAGACTAATTACAATGGCTGAAACAGGTTTTAGGAAATGGATCATTACTATTACGGTGATCATGGCTGCTCTATTGGAGCTGATCGACACCACGATAGTAAACGTATCCCTTCCCCAGATTCAAGGTAACCTGGGGGCCACGCTCGAGGATGTTGCATGGGTTGTTACCGGTTATGCCGTGGCCAACGTTATAGTTTTACCTATGTCGGGCTGGTTAGGCAGCCGCTTTGGCAGGAAGAACTACTTTTTAGCATCCATTATTATATTCACAGCGGTATCATTTTTATGCGGTAACGCAGGCAGTTTGAGCGAACTTGTGGTATTCCGTATCATACAAGGTTTCGCAGGTGGTGGTTTGATATCAACCGGACAGGCCATATTGGTAGAGACCTGGCCTCGTGAAGAAATAGGCACAGCTACAGCTTTATTTGGTTTAGGCGCCGTATTCGGCCCGACTGTAGGCCCTACCATAGGTGGTTTTATTACCGACCACTTTTCATGGCCATGGATATTTTATGTGAATATCCCTGTAGGCGCATTGGCCGCTTTCCTTACGGTGACGTTTATTCATGAAACACCCAAAGATGCTAAAGGAAAACCCGTCGACTGGTGGGGTATTGCCCTGCTGGCGGTAGCTGTGGGAAGTTTGCAAACCATATTAGAGAAAGGTGAAGGCGAGGACTTGTTTTCAAAAACCTAACTCCTTGTTTTAACCATAACTGGGGTATTAGGCTTGTTCTTCTTCATCTGGCGCGAAATGACCTTCGAGTTCCCGATAGTGAACTTTAAGATACTCCGGCATCGAAGTTTTGCTGTGGGGATGTTTACGTCCTTTGTACTCGGCTTCGGATTGTACGGTTCGGTATTCGTATTCCCCATATTTTGTCAAAACCTGCTGGGCTTTTCGGCACAGCAAACAGGTTTGATACTTTTTCCCGGGGGTATGTGTACCATTTTGATGATGCCTTTTATAGGTAAGATGCTAAAAGGCGGGGTACCGGCGCAATACATGGCAACAGGTGGTATGATACTATTCTTTGTGTTCACCACGATGTTGAGCCATTCAACATTGGCGTCGGGTACGGGTAACTTCTTTTGGCCGCTGGTAATACGTGGCGTAGGTATGGCTTTATTATTCGTACCATTAACCACGCTTGCTATACAAGACCTTAAAGGACCCGAATTAGGCCAGGGTACAGGCCTGAACAACATGATGCGTCAATTGGGCGGTTCGTTCGGTATCGCAGCTTTAACCACGCTTATACACATTCGTCAGGGCTTTCACCGCACCATGTTGCTGAGCAATATCAACGAGTACAATAATACATTTAACCAGCAGTTACAGGCGCTTAAGGCGGGCTTTTTAGCCAAAGGCGCAACGCTCGAAAATGCCACTCACATGGCCTATAAAGCTATTGATGGCAAAGTAATAAGGCAAACCCTGCTGCTTACTTACGATGACGCTTATTGGATAGCAGGTTTGATCATGCTGTTCAGTATACCGCTCATCTATCTGCAACCATTCAAAAAGAATGTCGAATTGCCGGCCGATGCGCACTAACATCGCCTTTACACACCAAAAACAAAAGCCGCCTGTTCAATGAACGGGCGGCTTTCTCCAAAAAAATAACAATTAAAGTGTTGGTTAAATGCTAAATGTCATTCATTTTTGCTGGTGGTTAAAAGTATGATTTTAAGTAGTATTTAACAGTTTTATAAAATTAACGTTTCTGCACCTAATAACAAAAATTAATTTTAAAATAAAATTGCGGTTATACATAATCTTATAAGAAAATAATTTTTACCTGCATTTTCGCCAATTTATTTCTATCTGCCGGTACCCGGCGCTCCTGCAGGAGGTTGTGGTTTAGGCAACTCCTTGCGTGGTATCATCTCATCGCGTTGCGAGGTATTGTAAACAAACGATGCCACAATAGTCGCCGCCTGTTTCAGATCCTCTTCGCTTATCTTATCATAAGTATCCTGGTTGCTATGGTGCGTACGGGCATTGTAATCCATAGGGTCCTGTAAAAACTCAAAGCCCGGCAAACCCACCTGGTCGAAAGATTCATGGTCGGTACTACCGGTGTTGCGAATGGTAACAGTGCTTGCGCCCAAATCTTTGAACGGCGCTAACCATGCCTGGAATATCGGCATCACAGCTGAGTTGCTTTGGGCATATACACCACGTATTTTGCCTGTACCGTTATCAAGGTTGTAATAGGCTGATAGTTTTGCATGGTCGGGTTTCAACTCCATGGTTTTACGATCGCCAAAATGGTTAAGCACATAGTTAGCTGAGCCAAACTCACCCTGTTCTTCCGAGCTCCAAAGCGCTATACGAATGGTGCGGCGTGGTTTAAAGCCCAGTTTGGTAAGTATGCGTAAAGCCTCCATCATTACTGCCGATCCCGCACCATTATCGGTACCGCCGGTTGCGCCATGCCACGAGTCGAGATGACCGCCAAGCATTACCAATTGTTCTTTTAGTTTTGGATCGGTACCAGGTATCTCGCCAACAACGTTGTAACCTTGCAGGTCATTAGTGAAAAACTCGGTTTTAATATCGGCCTCCATAGTCACTTTAATACCTGCTTTTGTAAGGCGTAAAATGCGTTGGTAATCTTCGGCACTGGTTTCCAACTCAGGAGCTACCGCCTTAGCGGTATCGCGGAATGAGGCACCATTGGTGGTAAACACTGTACCATCGGTACCACGTGCCTGACTCAATACCAGGGCTACACCTTCGTCTATCTCAAACTTAGCCAAAGCGGTACGCAATGCCAGCAGGCCGGCAAAGTTTCTGCGAATGCCACCAGGACCGCCTGGTCCCCCGGCTCCGCCCCTACGGCCTCCGGGTGCTTGCGGTGTTGCATTTGCCATGGCGGTTAAGGCGCTATCGGTATATCGCGCTGCATCGGGGCGGGCAAAGTTTATTTCGTTAAGAGGCCCTTTTACATCGGTCATTACAATTTTGCCCTTCAGCTTGCCTTTGTATTTTTCCAGGTCGGTAATAGTATCAGCTTTAATAATTACCACCTCGCCTTTTATAAGGCCATTGGTGCCTGGTGTCCATGCTTTGGGGATGGCTATAATGGCGTGATAGTAAGGCACAGTAATGGCAGCATAGTTTTTTTGAACTTCCCAGCCTTTGCCAAATTTGCCCCATGGCTCCCGCTTAGCGTTTACCATTCCCCAGCTTTTCATGGTGCTAACGGCCCAGTCCTGCGCACGTTTTAAACCGGGTGAGTTGGCCAGACGCGGCCCAGATACATCGCAAATGTTAAAAGCGATGTCCATAACATGCGAGTTTTTAAGCCCTTCTTCGCGAATCTTCGCGGTCATCACCGGGTCGGGTGTGTCCTGGGCAAATAGCGGTGCTGTAATGGTAGTAAACAGCAAACCAATGAGTAGTTTTCTCTTCATTTTGTGTGTGGTTGATCAGTTAATGTTGATAGTATTCAGTTGAAACAAACTTATTCAAATAAGCTTGAAAGAAATTAAATGCCTGCTAACAAATTTGTTACAAATTAAAATTTCGGAAAGAAGTCGGAAAAACCAATTAGATATGTTAATTTGGTTATTCGTCAGAAAACACATCATATCGTAATGAAAAAATTTATACTCCCTGCTGTACTTTTTAGTTTAATGAGCTTTTACAGCAATGCCCAAACAGCACCAAAACAAGATGCAACTATTAAACAAATGGTTGACGAAGTTTCGGATAAGAATGTTGAAGCCATAGTACGCAAGCTTGTTAGCTTTAAAACCCGCAACACCCTGAGCGATACCACCAGCGCCACTGAAGGTATTGGAGCAGCACGTAACTGGATAAAGGCCGAAATGGAAAAGTACGCGGCTGCAAGCGGTGGCCGCATGAAAGTAGAGTTTGACACCTTTACACAAGCAGCGGGCGGACGTTTTGATAAACCAACGGTACTTAAAAATGTATTAGCCATATTAAAGGGTACCGACCCAACAGATAACCGCATTTATGTTGTATCCGGGCATTACGATTCGCGCGTCACAGATGTGATGAATGCCAATGCCGTTGAACCGGGCGCTGTGGATGATGCATCAGGTACGGCGGTATCAATGGAACTATGCCGTGTGATGGCTAAACGCTCGTTCCCGGCAACCATCATTTTTATGGCCGTTCCGGGAGAAGAGCAGGGTTTGAACGGTTCGGCACACATCGCCAAACGCGCGAAAGATGAGCACTGGAATGTTGATGCCATGCTGAACAACGATATAGTGGGCAATACCCACGGGCAGGATAACGACCTGAAAGATGATATCCATGTGCGTGTGTTTAGTGAAGGCATACCATCTACAGATGCTATATTACGCAACGATAGTTTGGCTGCCCGCCGTGCGGCAACCGCTATCAGCGGCTTTATTGGTAACGGTGGTGAGAATGACAGCCAGTCGCGGCAGCTGGCACGTTATGTTAAAGAAACAGCAGAGCGTTATGTGAAAGATCTTGATGTAAAACTGATATATCGCCGCGACCGCTTTTTACGTGGCGGCGACCAGACCTCGTTTCAGCTAAACGGGTTTACTGCAGTGCGGTTAACCGAAATGAACGAAGACTTTACCCACCAGCACCAGGACCTGCGCACCGAGAATGGCATAGTTTACGGCGATTTACCTGAATTTGCCAATTACCAGTACATTCAAAAAGTAGCACGTATGAATCTTTCGGTATTAGCTAATTTGGCGTCAGCTCCCGCTTCACCGGCAAATGTAGGGGTAGTAACATCGGGTCTAACCAATAAAACCACCTTGAAATGGGAAACCCCTAAAGGTAAAAAGCCGGCAGGGTATAATGTGTTGATGCGCGAAACCACCAGCCCTTTTTGGGAGAAGAGGTTTTACGTAACAGGAAATGAGACCACGTTGAACTTTTCAAAAGACAATTACTTCTTCGCAGTGGAAGCAGTAGATGAAGCGGGACATGCAAGTTTGCCGATATTCCCTAAGCCGGTCAGATAGTTTTAGCCAATAGCAATTTCGTTATTGTCGCGCGGGTCCTCGGGTTTTATTTCCATTTCAGGATAGCCCAGGTAGTCGGCATACCAGCGTATGGCACTTGCTACGTCAAGGGCATCATCGGCAGTTATGCCAACGGTTTCGAATGCGCGGGGTGAGCCGTGGTCATCGCCGTAAAGCTGTATCTCATCGGGGTTTGGGGTAAACTCCTCTTTATCCAGACAATACACATTTATCTTTAAGCGGGTATCCCGCGAGCGTATCACATCACGACAAGGGTCGTTGGGGTCTTTTACAAGCAGGTAAACATTGTCTTTCATACCTTGCTTAACATCAGCATTTTGCAATAGTTTCTGTTTTATTAAAGTATTTAACAAAATCGACAGGTTTCAAAATCCGGATAACTGTTCCCGGCGTATATTCTTACAAACAGGCATTAACCACCTCAACATATATTATAACAAAAAAAGGCCTCACCAGATAATGGTGAGGCCTTCATATTTATGTACAAAACTTGTTAGCTTTTATGTACTTCTTCCTGACGGAACAGCTTGGCACTCAGGTAATCATTGTTCATGCGGCCAATGTTGGTTAAAGATATCTCTTTAGGGCATTCTGCTTCGCAGGCACCGGTGTTGGTACAGCTGCCAAAGCCTTCGGCGTCCATCTGGGCAACCATCGCTTGCGCACGGTTATAACGCTCAGGTTGGCCTTGCGGCAACAGCGCGAACTGCGATATTTTTGCCGATACGAACAGCATAGCCGACGCATTTTTACATGCCGCAACGCAGGCTCCGCAGCCTATGCAAGTGGCCGAGTTAAAGGCCTCATCGGCAATAACTTTTGATATGGCTATCTCGTTAGCATCAGGAACACCACCGGTATTTACCGATACATATCCGCCTGCTTGTTGTATACGGTCGAACGCTGAACGGTCCACAGCCAAATCCTTTACTACAGGGAATGCTGCCGCTCTCCATGGCTCTATGGTAATAGTTTCGCCATCTTTAAAACTGCGCATGTGTAACTGGCAGGTGGTGATCGCTCGCTTCGGTCCGTGCGGCTGGCCGTTAATATATAACGAGCACATCCCGCAGATACCTTCGCGACAATCATGGTCGAAATGGATAGGGTCTTCACCTTTGTGTATCAGGCCCTCGTTCACAACGTCAAGCATTTCCAAAAACGACATATCCGGCGATATACCATCTGCTTTATAGGTAACCATGCTACCTTCGCTCTGCGCATTTTTTTGACGCCATACTTTCAGCGTCAGGTTCATATTTCCGTTACTCATATTATTTGTATGAACGTTGAGTCAATTTAACATTTTCGTAAACCAAAGGCTCTTTATTAAGCACTTCTGGTACATTTTCGCCTTTGTATTCCCATGCTGCTACGAAAGCGAAGTTATCGTCATCGCGTAAAGCCTCACCCTCTTCGGTTTGTGATTCTACACGGAAGTGACCGCCACATGATTCGCTGCGCATTAACGCGTCTTCAACCATCAACGCGCCCAACTCGATGAAATCAGCTACGCGGCCGGCTTTCTCTAACGATGAGTTAAACTCTTCGTTAGCGCCAAGAACGATCGCATTTTTCCAGAAATCTTCTTTAAGGGTAGCTATCAAACCTTTGGCTTTGGTTAAGCCTTCGGCTGTACGTGCCATACCGCAGTACTCCCACATAATATGGCCCAACTCGCGGTGGTATTCGTCAACTGTTTTGGTACCACGTAAGGCAAGCAGTTTTTCTATACGGTCAGTAACATCCTTTTTGGTTTGCGCGAAAGCCGGGTGATCGGTTTTTATTGGTGCAGGACCAATTGTTGCAAGGTAATCGCCCAAAGTGTAAGGGATAACAAAATAACCATCGGCCAAGCCCTGCATCAGTGCCGAAGCACCTAAGCGGTTAGCGCCGTGGTCGGAGAAGTTGGCTTCGCCCAAGGCGTATAGGCCCGGTACATTGGTTGATAAGTTATAATCAACCCAAAGGCCACCCATGGTGTAGTGTACTGCAGGGTAAATACGCATTGGCACTTTGTATGGGTTCTCGTCGGTTATCTGCATGTACATATCAAACAGGTTACCGTATTTGGCCCTTACGGTATCTTCGCCCAAACGTGCAATAGATTCAGCGAAATCCAAAAATACAGCTACGCCCGATGCGCCTACGCCTTTACCTTCGTCAACCGCTTCTTTGGCGTTACGCGATGCAACGTCGCGCGGTACAAGGTTGCCAAACGATGGATATTTTCTTTCCAGGAAGTAATCCCTGTCTTCTTCTTTCAGATCGGTTACTTTCAACTCGCCTTTTCGCAGTTTTTGTGCCAGCTCTGGAGTTTTTGGTGCCCAAACACGGCCATCGTTACGCAACGATTCCGACATCAGCGTTAGCTTGGATTGGTGGTCGCCCGATACCGGGATACAGGTTGGGTGTATTTGGGTATAGCAAGGGTTACCGAAGAAAGCACCGCGTTTGTGAGCGCGCCATGCAGCGGTAACGTTGCTGGCCATAGCATTGGTTGACAAGTAAAATACGTTACCGTAACCGCCTGTACATAACAATACAGCATGACCTGCATGAGTTTCGATATCGCCGGTGATGAGGTTACGGGTAATTATACCTTGCGCTTTGCCATCAACAACTACAACATCAAGCATTTCGGTACGGGTGTACATTTTCACCTTGCCTTCGTGTATCTGGCGGTTTAGGGCAGAGTAAGCGCCTAACAACAATTGTTGTCCCGTTTGGCCACGCGCGTAAAACGTACGCGATACCTGCGAACCACCGAACGAACGGTTATCCAGCAAGCCACCATACTCACGTGCGAATGGTACGCCTTGTGCAACGCACTGATCTATGATGTTAACCGATACTTCGGCTAAGCGGTAAACGTTACCTTCGCGAGCGCGGTAATCGCCGCCTTTAATGGTATCGTAAAATAAACGGTAAACGCTGTCGCCATCGTTACGGTAGTTTTTGGCGGCGTTGATACCACCCTGCGCGGCGATAGAGTGCGCGCGGCGCGGGCTATCCTGGAAACAGAATGCCGTTACGTTGTAACCAAGCTCGGCCAATGAAGCTGCTGCCGACGCTCCGGCTAAACCGGTACCTACCACAATTACATTATACTTACGCTTGTTTGCCGGGTTAACCAGTTTAAGGTTAAACTTATGCTTGCTCCATTTTTCGGCTAAGGGGCCTGCAGGAATTTTAGCGTCTAAAGTCATCTTCTTCTAAATTTATGTATAGCGGCAGGGCCGTTTATTTTGATAATGATTGGAAATAGTAAACTATAGGCATAAGCGCGAAACCAAGCGGAATAATTACCGCGAACAGCCAGGTACCTATAAATTGCACAACAGGTGTATATTTTTTATGTATCCAACCAGCGGTACGGAATGCACTTTGAAAGCCATGCAACAAGTGGAATGAAAGCGCTCCCATCGCGATAACATAGATAATTACATACCACAACTGGCTAAAACTTGCCGCTACTTTTGCGTGCAGGTCTTTAACACGTACAATTTCGGTATCGCCATCAAAAGTAACCGAGTGCTCAAAGTTGGCGGTTTCAGGTTTGTAATCAGTTACGATGGTCATATCAGTAGCTACATTGGTGCGGTACTCTTTAAAAGCAACGGTATCGGTAAACTTGTATTTGTACCAAAAATCGCCCATGTGTATCACAATGAACACCAACAATATTGAGCCAAGCAAACCCATGTTCTTTGATGAGAAAGATGCCGGCGAATTATTTGATGCGGCATATTTTACCGGCCTTGCCTTGCGGTTGCCAATGGTTAAAATAAGGGCATACAATGCGTGCACAACAATTGAGATGTACAGCAGCCAGGCAATAACCTCGATGGGTGGGAAATGGGTTAAAAAGTTGGCGTAAACGTTAAAACTGTAACCGTTATCGTCTTTAAACAACAGCAGGTTACCACCAAGGTGCACAATTAAAAAAGTACACAAAAACAACCCCGTTAAAGCCATTATCAGCTTTTTGCCCAATGATGAGTTAAAGGTTTGTTTGAAATCGCTCATTATTACTCAGATTTATTTGCCCAAAAGTATTTATTTAATAGGAAAAAGACATAAATAGGAAAGGCTTATTGATGTTTTTGAGTTATTTAGAAACATTCTAATGTAATTATGCTGTCACATTTATAAAAACTGACCAATATTAGGTAATTTAAACTTTTATGAACCTAAAACACTTAATACCATTATTTGCATTGTGCTCTTTGATAGCTTGCAACCATAGCCATAACATTGAAATTAATGTAAATGTACCCGGTTTAAGCGATGCTGTTTTTACTATGCGTGGTGATGGCGGTATTCTTTTCAGCCAAAATATAGTTGATGGCAAGTGCAATTACACCGGCACTTTGCCCCAAAACGGATTTTATGAATGCAGCCTGAAAAAGAATTATAAACCCGGACAAAAACAGTTTGAAGTTTACCTTGAAAATGGCACCTGTAACATTACAATAAAAGCAGGCTCGCACAATTACCCGCATGTGCAAAGCTCATCAAAACTACAGCAGGAGGTAAGCAATTATCATCAGCTTTGGGATTCTCTTTCACGTACAGTCCCACCAAAAATGGTGGGGTATACAACGATGAGTGAATATGTTAAGAAATACCCTCAAAGTAAACTATCGGCACATTTTATGGCCGACCGCAATTATGAGGATGAGCCTGTACAATATAAAGCTTTGTATGACAGAATGAGCGAGGACGCAAAAAGCAGCGAGGATGGCAAATACATAATTAAACGAATAAACGATGACCTGCGTACCGCGGCCGGCAATAAGGCATCGCAAATTGAGGGTGCGTTTACTGATGGGAGGACTTTAAAACAAGTAGTAGCCGGCAAAAAGATCATGCTCATTGATTTTTGGCGCTCGGCAAATTATGTAAGCCGCATTAACCAGGACAGCCTGCGAAGGGTTTACAAAGAATACAAAGATAAGGGGTTCGAGATCATCAGCGTTTCGCTGGATACAAAGGAATTGTGGTGGAAAACCGCTATGAAAGATGATAAGTTACCGTGGCCGCAAGTGAGCGACTTAAAGGGAAATGATTCGCCAAACGAAAAAAACTGGAATATTACCACTATCCCCAGCTATTACCTTGTCGATTCGAACTGGAATATCCTATTTCAGAATATTCAATTGAATAGTATAGAGGTGGAGGTTAGGCAATACCTCGAAAAGCACCCCTAAATTATACGGCGATAACTTTATCTTTCAACACGCCGAATATTTTGTCGGCTTGGCTATGTTGTATGGATACCTTGCCTGTAAACCTGCCAAATGAGGGTAATACAGCCTGCCTATCACCAAAGGTAAAACAGGGCAGGGTAACAGCTTGCCGGCCTTTGCCCCTAAGCGCTATCCCCGGATGGATATGACCGCAAAGTACATAACCCTCGGCATTGGCCAATTTATCGGTTGGCAAAGGATGGTGTAGCATTAAAAAAGGTCCCATGGGTAACGCTTCGTATAAGTCAATATTCAAAGCTTCATAATGCTTATCATGTATCACATCGTGGTTACCACGAATGAGAATTATTCGAAGTTTAGGGAATTGCTGTCGCCATAAGGCAAACCAATCCCAATCGGAGTTCATATCGCTATGAAACAGATCGCCTAAAAAAATGAGCTTTTCGGGTTGGTGAGTGTAGATAAGATCTGATAAAACGGCCAGATCATCCTGCGCAAGGTCGCGTGGGATTGCGATACCCGCTTTACGAAAATGGCCGCCTTTGCCTAAATGGACATCGGCGGCTATTAACGCTTTATCTTCTTTCCAGTATATTGCTTTTTGGCAAAGCAATAACAAGGTTTGGT
>JACXTT010012246.1_pt1 | contig 11390 bp, 8 predicted proteins | sample 9270951 | NCBI WGS metagenome assembly JACXTT01 (sample SAMN15532306, study PRJNA645909) | rock metagenome | isolation source: weathered quartz diorite | place: Puerto Rico | collected 2017-06-21 | reverse complement strand
TCGATGAGCACGGCGAGGTGAATGGCCTTTGGCCGTCCCAAGTCAATGAGATGATCCACCGCCGCGCGCACGGTGCGACCGGTATGGAGCACATCGTCGAAGAGAATGATCGTTTTGTTAGTAATGTCGAACGGAATGCGGGTGTGATCCACCTTGCCCTCCGGCAGCAAGGCGTTCAAATCGTCGCGGTAAAGCGTGATATCCATTTCCCCCAAAGGGACTTCTTTACCTTGTGACTTGCTAATCATTGCGCATAGCCGTTTCGCCAAGAAAAGCCCACGCGTCCGGATGCCGATGAACGCGAGGGAGTCCGACCTCTGATTCTGCCGGACGATCTCCCGGGCCATGCGCTGGAGATTCTTTTTAACGTCCTGAGCGGTTAAAATTCTCACGCTCTTAGATTTTTTCATTGGCTACACGGACGATTGCATCGAGAAGGAGTTGCGTTCCCAGGCAAATATCTTCTGGGTCGGACCATTCCAAAGGGCTGTGACTAATGCCGCGCCGGCTGGGAATGAACAGCATCCCCGACGGCGTTATCTTTGCCATCTGCATAGCGTCGTGTCCGGCGCCCGAGGGCATGACTTCGTAAGCGATGCCTTTCACCTCGCAGCATTCTTTTAACAGATGGACCAACCGTTTATCCAGAGGCACGGGGTTCTCTTCGCGAATCGGTAGAATCTCCATCCCCACGCGTCTACGACGGGCAATCTCGCGAAGCTTCGCTTGCACGAGGCGAACGACCCGGTTTTTCGCGGGGGAGGTGATGCTACGAATATCCACCGACAACTCGGCTTTACCGGGAATAGCGTTGATGACTCCAGGCTCGATCTTCATGGCGCCGACGGTGCCAACGACCCGTCCCTTTTCCATACGGGAATAACGCCGGCATATTTTTTCCACCGCCACGATCAGTTCGGAAGCGGCGACCAGCGCGTCCTTGCGCATTTCCATCGGCGTTGTGCCGGAATGATCCGCTTGCCCGGTAAAGATAACTCTGAATCGTGTCGGCGCGGCGATAGACGTCACGACCCCGATGGGTTTTTTCTTTGCCTCTAAAATCGGCCCCTGCTCGATATGGAGTTCCAGATAAGCTTTGATGCTCGTCGGGTCACGCCTCATAGAGCGGAGATTGCTCCGGTAGATTCCCAGACTCGAGAGGATGTCCTCCAGTTTGGTTCCCTGAGCGTCAGCGGCGTTCGATAGATCGGCGCCGTGAACTTCGCCAGCAACCAGGCTGCTGCCCAAAGTCGAATAGCCAAATCGGCTGGATTCCTCACCGACGAAACAGACGACTTCCACGGGAGACCGGAGCGCAACTTTCTGTTCCTTTAGTGTCCGCACGGCTTCCAAAGCGCCGATGACGCCCATGGTGCCATCGAATTTTCCGCCGTGGAGAACCGTGTCCAAGTGCGATCCCGCCAACACGGCGGGTGCCTTCGCATGGACGCCGTTGAGCCGGCCGAAGATGTTTCCGATGCGGTCAATGTGGATCTGCAGGCCTGCCTGGCGTATCAGATGAATGAGAAATTGCCGGCTCCGCAGCTCTTTGATGGAAAAAACCAGACGTGTCACCGAGCCGTGATCGCCGATGCCGATGCGCGACACGGCGTTGAGGTCGCGCAGCAGGCGGCGCTTGTTGATAGTGACGGCGGTTGTTGGTAGGACCATGGCTAAGCCTTGACGAAACGTATTGTAACAACTTTCTCCGGCTGCGGCGAATGTAAGTAACAGCTGTGCGTTTTGGCCGCAGCCAGTATTAGAAACCGGTAAGTTTGCTATAGAAAGGTGACAGCCATGAGTGAAGTTTCCAAGAAAGTTGCCGAGATGCTGCTTCAAACCGAAGCCATTCAAGTTTACAAGGACAAACCGTTTGTTTTTGTCTCCGGCCGGATATCGCCAGTCTACATCGATTGCCGCAAAATTCTTTCGTTTTCCGAACAGCGTGAATACATCGTCACTCAACTCGCTCGGAAAGCCGAGACAGACATCGGCGTGGACAACATCGACGTCGTTGCGGGCGGAGAGACGGCGGGTATTCCGTACGCGTCGTTCGTTTCACATCTCATCAAGAAACCGATGATCTATATCCGCAAGCAGCCCAAAGGCTACGGCGGCACGAAACAGATCGAGGGAATTCTGGAGGCCGGGAGAAGAGTGTTGCTGGTGGAAGATTTGATTACGGACGGTCTGAGTAAACTTCGCTTCAACATCGGCATTCGCGGCGCCGGAGCGAAAATGACCCACTGTCTCTGTGTCTTCGACTATGCCTCGGACCGTCTCAACCAGCACGAGGGAAGAGACAATCTGGCCAAGAACGACATTAGCCTCCACGTGCTCGCCAATTGGGACGACGTGCTCGACACCGGTTTGAGCAAGAGCTATTTCACGGAAGACGCCAGCAAGCAGATCGTCGATTTTCTAAAAGACGCCGAGAACTGGGGACGGAAGATGGGCTTCGTGTAGCGCCTTCGGCGCGGTTCAAGAGTGCAACAGTTCAAGGGTTCAACCGCTCGGTCCCTCAACCTTGAACTTTTGAACCGTTGAACCCTTGAACGGGTATTTCTACCCCATGAATCTGTTGATTCGAAATGCTTTGATCGTCACGATGAACGAACAGAATGACGTCATCGAGAAGGGCGCGCTCGTCATCGACGGCAATCAATTCGCGTATGTCGGCCCGGCGGAGTGGACACCCACGGGACCATTTGACCAAACGATTGATGCCCATCGGATGATCGCCATGCCCGGCATGGTCAATGCTCACTGCCACTCGCCGGCGAATCTCGTGCGGGGCATGATGCCAATCAAGCCTTTGGAAATCTGGCGAGCCTATTATCGAGCGTCGTTGCGCGATATGCGCGATGAGGATTTCTATGCCAGCGCGCTGCTCGGCGGCTTGGAGATGCTGAAGAACGGCGCGACCACGGTGCTCGATCATTTCGCGGGGAGCACCTCGTGCCGCTTTATGGGGGCCGGCGCCGCGATACAAGCGATGCGCGATCTGGGTTTGCGCCACGTCGCGTCATTAACCGTAACCGACAAAAACTACGAAGACACGATTCCGCTGGGCGAGACCGCGGCAGGGCTGAACACCGAGATCAAGCGCATGAGCGCGACCGAGGCGAAAAGCACACAAGCTTGGCTCGACGAGTGCGAAGCGTTCATCGAAGCTTTTCACGCGCCGGAAAAGCTCACGACGGCTTGTCCCGGCCCGTCCGCGGTACAGCGTTGTTCGGACGAGCTCCTCAAGGGCTGCGGGGAAATCGCTCGCCGGCGCAGCCTGCCCATGCATATCCACCTCGCCGAAACCAAAGCACAGCAGGTCCAAGGCGACAAAATCTACGGCCATTCTTTACTGCAGCATCTCGACTCCCTCGGTATCGTTGGGATGAACCTGTCCTGCGCTCATTCGATCTGGATCGAAGACAGCGATGTCGAGCTGTTTGCCAAGCGCGGCGCCACGCCGGTGCATAATCCGGCGAGCAATTTGCGCATCGGCAGCGGACTGGCGCGGGTAAAGGAGTTCTTAGCCGCCGGAGTGAATGTTGCGTTGGGTACGGATGGGGCAGCATCCAATGACGGTCAAAATATGTTCGACGCGATTCGGCTAGTTGCCTTGATCCATAACCAAGCCGGTACTGATTTCAATCAATGGATTACGCCGGTTCAATCCCTCGGTATGGCCACGCGCAACGGAGCGCGTGCGTTTGGGCTCGATGCCGGAACATTGGCTCCGGGAAAGCTCGCCGATGTGGTACTACTTCGCCGGGATACGCCTGCCTTCACGCCCCTGAACGATGTGATGAGCCAGTTGGTTTTCTGCGAGAACGGCAGCTCAGTGGACACCGTGATCGTGAATGGGGAGGTCGTGGTCAAAGAAGGACGGCTGACAAAGATCGATGAGAAAGAGGCTCTACAGTTCGTAGCGCATGCCCGCGAGCGGCTCGATCCTTCGATTCAACGAGAAATGGCCGCCGCTCGAACGATGGAGCCGGCGCTGGCGGGGATGTATTTTCGCGTGTTTGGAAAGAGCGAGTAGGATTTACTACAGAGGAGGCCGACATTTATGCCAGTCGGTTACGCGCTCGTAAGCATAGGCAACCCGAAGTGCGGTGGCTTCCTCAAACGGCTGGGCCACGATCTGTAACCCGGCCGGGAGATTCCCGTGAGTAAATCCACACGGAACTGAGATTGCCGGCAGTCCCGTAAGATTGAACGGATTCGTGAAACTCGGGCGGAGATTTTGTTCGTTTGGATCCAGGTTCTCAAAGGTTTCCGGAGGGCGTGGGGCCGACGGCGTTGCGAAGACGTCGACCCGTGAAAAGTGTGCGCGTATTTGGTCATTTAGTTTCGTGCGCGCACGCTGCGCGGTGATGTAATCCGCCGCGCTAAGAAACGCGCCTTCCAGAATCCGTCTTCTCACTGAGCTGCCGAATTTTTCCGGCGTGCTCTGAAGAGTCTTTTCGTGGTAGGCGTATGCTTCGGCCACTAGAATCGTCTGATTTGCCTTGCGCGCGATTGAAAACGGGCGCCCGTCGATTTCTACGATGGTCGCGCCAAGGTCTCCGAGAACCTTGAGCGCTTCGTTGAAAACGGATTCCGTTTCCGGGTCCGTTCCCTTATTCTCATCAAACCAATGGGCGCGCGGTACGCCGACTCGCAGGCCTTTTATTCCGTCCTTCAGACCGGCGCGGAAGTCCGGCACGGCGACGTTTGCTGCCGCCGGATCTTTCGGATCGTAACCGGCGATGGCCTGGAGCAAGACTGCACAGTCTTCAACGCTCCTTGCCATGGGTCCGGCGTGATCGAGGGACCAGCTCAGAGGAATGACTCCGAAACGGCTCACACGACCGTAAGTCGGCTTGAGGCCGACAACGCTGCAATGCGACGACGGCACTCTAATGGAGCCGCCTGTATCGGAGCCGAGCGCGCCGTAACAGAGGCCTGCGGCAAGAGCGGCACCGGAGCCGCTGCTTGAGCCGCCGGGGATATGAGCGACGTTCCAGGGATTACGCACCGCGGGAAAAGGAGCATCGACCGATGGTCCGCCGAAAGCGAATTCGTGCATACCTAACTTGCCGAGTAGGACTGTACCTGCATCGTGCAGTTGGGTTACCGTTGTGGCGTCGTGATCCGGTATCCAATGCTCAAGCACGGCTGAGTGACAGGTCGTGCGGATTCCCTTGGTCGCGTAGAGATCTTTGAGAGCGATTGGTATGCCGTGCAGCGGCCCACGATCCTTCCCGGATTTTAGTTCTCGGTCAGCTTGTTCTGCCTGTTGAAGCGCGAGGTCCGCCGTTACCGTGATAAAGCTGCGAAGTTTACCGTCGATTGAGTCGATTCTTTCAAGGCATGCCTTTGTGAGTTCGACCGGAGAAAAATCCCTCCGCCACAGGCTGACACCGGCTTCTCCGATGGTGAGATAACAAAGATCCGCCGAAGTCATCGCGGTTGTCCTTTCTGCGCCAAAAAAACGCCCGCAGGTTCCAGATGGTCCGTCATGAGGTCGCGGAGTTCCGCGACCTGAATTCGCGACCGATGCACACCGGGGAGAATACGTCGTAACTCGTCCCGTGTTAACTTCAGACCCGCCTGAACCGCCAAAAGAGATAATTCTTCCAATGTCATTTCTTGCGCCATTTTCTCCTCAAGGTATAAAAGATCATGTTGTGATCGGAACGATGCCACTCTTATCGAATGATTCCTCTCAAAGTCAATAATACTCCGAGAGATGCCATCATGCCGGCCCATACCGCTGTGGGTTGATTGGGATTTTGCTAGAGTAAGTTCTTCTTTCGGGTTATCATCTCAATCATTTGAAGTTTGACAGGTCTCACGAACGTCGCGAGGATGGGCTGAGGGCACAGAGTCTGGCGCCGTCGTTTCGATCCCAACGCATGGCCTTATCACGTTAGAATCATCGAACCCAATTGTTTCTCCTCTACGCCACTACTCTATTCGTTAACGCCGGCTTGCTGTTCTTAGTCGAGCCGATGGTGGCGAAAATGATTCTCCCTCTGTTGGGCGGAACCCCTAACGTTTGGAACACCAGTCTTTTTTTCTTTCAGGCATTGCTGCTCGCCGGTTACGCGTACGCTCACTTTGCGAGTTCATGGCTGGGGACTAGGCGTCATATCATTGTGCATTTGCTGATTGCGATTTTTTGCGTTTTGGCATTGCCGGTCAAAATTAACCAACATTGGCTTCCGGCAGCTAACCGAGATCCAACCCTTTGGGTCATTTGGATATTACTTGGCGCGGTGGGGTTTCCTTTTTTTATTTTGGCCGCTGGCGCGCCGTTGCTTCAGCTCTGGTTTGCCCGGAGCAAGCAGCCCTCCGATCCCTATGTTCTCTACGCGACGAGCAATCTCGGAAGCATGGTTGGCTTGGTCGCTTATCCGCTGGTGGTAGAGCCTCATCTAAGCCTGGCGCAGCAAAGCCAGCTTTGGTTCTATGGCTATTTAATCTTTCTACTGCTGAATTTCATATGCGCAGGGTTGGCGTTTCAGCAATTCATTCCCTTGAACCATGCGGGATGGGGAGCGGTCGCCAGTGCTGAAAATTCGGACGACGTGAGATCGCCGACTGACGATCTCAACTTCGCGCGACGTATCCGGTGGGTCTTGCTATCTTTTGTTCCGTCGAGCCTCCTGCTCGGCGTGACGACTTATATCACAACGGACATCGCTTCCGCGCCGCTTTTTTGGATGGTCCCGCTGGTGTTATATCTTTTATCCTTCGTGATCGCCTTTGCGCGCCCGGCTTGGGCTGCCAATCAGTTTCTCGTCCGAAGGCAAGCCTTTTTGCTTTTGGGCACAGCGATCACTGTTTTCACTCGGGCAAACACGCCGGCATGGGTCATTCTGCCGCTCCACCTTTTATCGTTTTTCGTAACCGCTTTGATCTGCCACGGTATGCTGGCGCAGGATCGGCCTCGATCTGAGCATCTGACTGAATTCTACCTGTGGATAGCTTTCGGCGGCTTTCTGGGCGGGCTCTTCAATGCCTTGTTGGCGCCCGCTATCTTCAAGAGCGTTTACGAATATTCAATCGCCATGATCGTTGCCGCTTTTCTCCGCCCCTATGTCGCGCCGATCGTAGCAACACGGATCAATCGTTGGCTAGATCTTTTTCTCCCGGTGGGCCTTGGTTTGTTGCTGCTCGGTATGATCAACGCTTTTAACGCGGTTCCCGTTCTCTCGCCCCGCATGGGTTACATTGTTATCTTCGGGCTCGTGGGCGTTTTATGCATGACCTTCGCTTACCGGCCGATCCGTTTCGGCCTGGGCATGGCAGCGTTCATGTTAGCGTCCAACTATTATTCAAGCTCGTCGGGGGGTGTCTTGTATGCGGACCGGAGTTTTTTCGGGATCTATCGGGCGACTGAAGATAAGGGCAAAGAAGCTCACATGTTGTTCCATGGGACCACGCTCCACGGACTACAAAAGTCGGCCGAGAAACTGCGTCTTCAACCAAGCTCTTACTATCATCGAACCGGTCCTGCGGGACAGGTTTTCTCAGAATTAGAGAAGGCCGGAGGCGAGCGGGACGTCGCGGTCGTCGGTCTTGGGACTGGCGCTCTCGCATGTTACGGGGAGCCGCGGCAAAAGTTTACGTTTTACGAGATCGATCCGCTGGTGGAGCGTGTTGCGCGTGATCAGAAACTATTCACCTACCTGCGTGACTGCCCGCCTGCAATTGAAGTTATCATCGGAGATGCGCGCATTTCGTTGGCGCAGGAGCCGCGGCGGTCTTACAATTCGATTGTTTTAGACGCTTTCAGTTCGGATGCGATACCCGTCCACCTGCTGACCCGAGAGGCTGTCGACCTCTACTTGTCAAATCTAGCCGAAGATGGCCTGCTGCTTTTTCACATCTCGAACCGGTATATGGATCTGGCGCCAGTGTTGGCCCGGGTTGCAGCAAGCGTGAAACTGACGGCTCTCGATCAACGGGATTTTCGCGTCACGCCGAGCGAGAGTGACGAGGGTAAATCTCCATCTCATTGGGTCATCATGGCACGCGACAAAAATGTGTTAGCGCCGTTTCTGACCGATTCGCGCTGGAGCCTTCTCGATGGCAAGAGCAAGCCGGATCTTTGGACCGACGACTATTCGAACATCCTTCAAGTGATTCATTGGCGCTAGTTTGCAGATTATGACAGCCAAGTCGCCGTTGAGATGTCAGCGCAAGTTTCCAGTGTGACCAAGCGAATAACGGCCGGGTTGGGGCCAGACTGCGAGGCCGTGAGGTTCTTTGGGCACGGGAATGCTCTTCACTTTGCCCGTTGTCGGGTCGATGGCATAGACGACGTTATCGAAGCGGCCGGACAGCCACAGCGTCTTTCCATCGACGCTGACGTTACCCATGTCGGGACTGCCGCCACCGGGCATGGGCCACGTTTGGACGATCTGGCGGGTGGTAAAGTCGATAATTGAAATGCTTCCTTTGCCATGCGGCGGCCCGAAGACTTTGTTGGAACCGCGATTGGCGACATAAAGTTGGGTTCCATCCCGGCTCGGGTACAGTCCGTGGGTGCCTACTCCGGTCTTGAGGAAGCCGATCTCGATGAATTTTTCACCGTCAACTAAAAACACGCCGTCTGCTTTCATGTCGGCGACGTAGAAAACCTTTCCGTCGGGAGAGATTCTCACGTCCTGGGGCATACCGCCTCTTGAGAGCTTGAGATAGCCGAGAACTTTCTTCTCGACCCAATCGATCTTGGCAAGCGTGCCAGAAAATTCACAGGTGAAAATAGCGTAGCGGCCGTCGATGGAGAAGTCGGCGTGGTTGATACCGGCGCATTTAGGCGTTGCGATCGAATATTTTATGGCCATGGTGTGGGGATCGCGGAAATCGAGACGTTTGTGCGCTTCGGCGACGACAATGGCAGCGCTACCGTCAGGAGTGAAATACATATTGTAGGGATCGTCCACGGGAATAGGCTTGCCCGGCTTGCCCGTCAGCGGGTCGATGGGCGTAACACTGCCGTCGGTCCGATGCTCGGCGTTGTTGTTGACCCAAAGCGTTTTGAGATCCCATGAGGGCACCACATGTTGAGGATTAATGCCCACAGGAAAACGATCGATGACTTTGAAAGTCGCCGGATCGATGACGGCGACGTCGTTGGACTGGCGGTTGGGAACGTAAACGCGCGGCAGATGTTTTGCGACTGCGGGACTGAGTTTGTCGGGCCGTGTTTCGCTGTAAAGATTACTCGGATCGATGACGGCGGGCATGCCGGGAACCGTTTGAACCGACGGTGTCTTGGCGTTGCCCGGCGTGTCTGCAGCGAGAGAATGGGGAGCGAGCCCCAGCCCAATAAGTAGCAATGCCGCCAGCACCGTAGATTTCTTGCGATGCTTCATCTACATCACCTCCACGTCGTGGACGTACACCGGCCGATAGACTGATGCTTAGCCGGTGTTTCGGATGTTAAACGAAAACGAGTGGGAATTCGAGATTGGGTCGCCTATGCCGCGTCTTTCTTCTTTTTCTGCATCGCCCAATAGACATTTTCCGGTTTGAGAGGCAAGTCGTAGACCCTGACTCCGATGGCATCGGCGACGGCATTGCCGATGGCCGCCGGCGTAGGCGCGAGTCCGGGCTCGCCCAGACCTTTGGCGCCATAGGGGCCTTCAGGCTCGGCGCATTCGACGATAATGGGAATCATCTTGGGCACATCCAGCGACGTGACGAGGTGATAATCGAGGAACGACGGGTTGCGCACTTTGCCGGTGTTGTCGATGACCATTTCTTCGTGCAGGGCGGAACCAATGCCCATGGCGACGCCGCCTTCGATCTGAGCGACGCAATTGAGTGGGTTGATCGCCTTCCCCACATCGTGGGCGGCTGACATACGCAGCAGGCGCACTCTGCCGCTCTCTTCGTCGACCATGACTTCGGCAGCCTGGGTCGCGTACATATAAAAAGCCGAAGCGTGATCGCTGTGACCGGTCTCCAGATCCAAATCCTTGCCGATCTCGTAGGTGTACGAACCATCCCCGCGCACGATACCGTTGATGCCGAGCTTGCGCCTTACCACTTCGCCGATGGGCAGGGCCTGTTGGGGTTGGTCGTTGAGAAAAACTTTACCCTCGCCGTAACCGAGGTCCTGCATTTTGGCTTCGAGCATCGGGCATGCCGCCTCCATGATTTGCTCGCGGGCATGAATGGCGGCGCGACGCACGGCGTTGCCCATGTGATAGGTGCTGCGGCTCGACGTGGTGGAAGCATCGTAGGGAATCACGTCGGTGTCCAGCGGGTGCATAAAGACTTTGTTCATCGGCACTTTGAGCTCTTCCGCCGCAACTTGAGACAAGATGGTGTTGCAGCCCTGGCCGATCTCAACCGTTCCCGCCAATACTGTCACTTCCCCTTGGGAATTCACATTCACGGCGGCGTTGGAGGTCGTCGGCGAGCGTGTCGGCTTCTGGATGCACGCGAAACCCTTGCCGATTTTTATTCCCGGCTTGGCTTGCGCGCTTGGCTTGCCCCAATCGATCGCTTCGGTTGCTTTGATAAGCGTTTCTTTCAAACCGACGGCATGCATTTGCTCGCCCCAGTAGGAGACGTCGCCTTCGACGAAGATATTTTTCATGCGCATCGCGACGGGATCCATGCCGAGCCGTTTGGCGACCTCATCCATCTGTTGTTCACCGGCCCAAGCGCCCTGCGGGATGCCGTAGCCGCGGTAAGAACCGGCGACGGGTTTGTTGGTGTAGACCGCATAGCCGTCCACTTTGACGTGGGGAATGCGGTAAGGTCCGGGCGCCGGGAGACTACCGCGGATACAAACCGTCGGCCCTTTTTCAGCATAGGCGCCCGTGCCCCAGTAGATCGTCATCTCTCGGGCCATCAAGGTGCCGTCTTTTTTTACTCCGGTTTTTGAGTAAACCACGGCCTCGTGGCGCGTAAGTGTCGAGATGAAGGTTTCCTCACGGTTAAACTTAACGCGCACCGGTCTGCCGTTGGTATGAAACGCCAAGGCCACAGCGATGGGCTCGACTTTGAGGCCGCCTTTGGAGCCAAAGCCGCCGCCCTGAGCCGGATTGATGAATCGAATTTTCTCTTTGGGCATGCCCAACGCTTCGGTGATTTCATGCAACGCGCGGAATGGCGCGTCGTTGGCGACCCAGATGGTCAAGCGGCCGCTCTCTTTATCAAATTGGGCGTGGGATGAGTGCGGTTCCATGGCGGCATGCTGAATCATCGGCACGAAATATCTCTCTTCGATGACGAGATCGGATTCTTTGAAGCCCTGAGAAACATCACCGGTGCGGAGCTTGAAGTGTTCGGCGATGTTGGCGTGCGGCCCTTGAACAATGAAATCGACTTTGCGGTATTTGGGAAAGTACTCGTGGATAGCGATTGCGTCAGGCTTTCAG
>JACXTT010012245.1_pt1 | contig 11391 bp, 11 predicted proteins | sample 9270951 | NCBI WGS metagenome assembly JACXTT01 (sample SAMN15532306, study PRJNA645909) | rock metagenome | isolation source: weathered quartz diorite | place: Puerto Rico | collected 2017-06-21 | reverse complement strand
CCCGTTACTGAACTTTCGCCATGGCCATCGCACCTAACAGCTGATGAGGGAGATGGTGGATCCGCTCAGTGACAGCTACCTGCGCGAAATAGCCGAATACTTTGCCGCACTGGAGCTGCCCTATCCCGCTCACAGCAACGTGCCGGTTGCTGCACAAGAGTTGCAACGGGGTGAGCAGTTGGTGCGCGATGGTGACCCGGCCTTGCGCATTCCTGCCTGCGACCAATGCCATGGTGTGGCCCTGACCGGAACCCAGCCCAGCATCCCTGGCCTGCTGGGCTTGCCGCGCGACTACCTGAAGTCGCAATTGGGCGCATGGAGCACCGGCCTTCGGCACGCCCATGCGCCGGATTGCATGGCCACCATTTCCCAGCGCCTGAGTGCTGCCGATGCCGACGCCGTCGCCGGCTGGTTGGCCCATCAGCCTCTGCCGGCTGTGACACGGCCTGCGCAAAGCCTGAGGGCGCCAGCGCCACTGGAGTGCGGCAGCGCACTGGGCGCTCCTTCGGTTGCAGGCACAGGTGGACGTCGGCCATGATGCTCATTGCAAAACGATGGATGCCGGCATTCGCGTTGCTGCTGGTGCTGCTGTGCAGCCTGCTCGCCTGGTTGTGCTGGCCTTCAGATCCTATCGCTGTGCCAGCAACGCACAGTGAAGCTGTTAGCGCTGCTGTGATTGAGAGGGGGCGCTACCTGGCCGTGTTGGGCAATTGCCAGGAATGCCACACCCAGCGTGGTGGGCAGCCCTTTGCCGGTGGCCGCGGCATTGCCACACCATTTGGAACCATTTACAGCAGTAACCTGACGCCTGCCCCCACGGGTTTGGCAGCCTGGAGTGCCGATGACTTCTGGCGCGCGCTGCACCACGGCCAGTCGCGCGACGGCCATTGGCTGTACCCAGCGTTTCCATTCGCCAACACGACATACGTCGCGCGTGCCGATAGTGATGCCTTGTATGCCTATCTGCACAGCCTGGCACCACAGACAAACGCGGTGCCGGCGCACCAGCTCAACTGGCCATTCAACACCCAGGCGGCGCTCAAGCTCTGGCGCATGCTGTATTTCCGGGAGGGTGATGCAGCAGCTTGGGCGAACACCGATAGCAAATCCAAGCCAGGTAGCAGCGACGATGTGGCGCGTGGTGCCTATCTCGTGCGGGGCTTGGCCCATTGTGGCGCTTGCCACGCGCCGCGCAATGCCATGGGTGCCAGCGAGAACATGCAGACCTTGAACGGTGGCATGATCCCGGTGCAGAACTGGTACGCCCCCTCGTTGGCCAACCCGGCAGAGGCTGGCCTGCAAGACTGGGGTTTGGAGGACATCGTCACACTGCTCCAGTCCGGTCGTGCCCGTGACGCCATGGTCAGCGGCCCCATGGCCGAGGTGGTGCAATACAGCACCCAGCATTGGACGGCTGAGGACCTGCGGGCCATGGCGGTCTATTTGAAACAACTGCCACGCGTGGCGGAGCCGGCCCCAACACCCACTGCGGAGGTGGGAACGTCCAACCAAGCTACTGGCGCGCAGTTGTATAAAAAGAACTGTGCCGAATGCCACGGTGAGCAGGGCCAGGGCGTGCGTACCGCGGATGGCGCTTACGCCTACCCGCCACTGGCGGGTAACCGAATGGTTGTCATGTCCACGCCTGTCAACCTGGTGCACATCGTCATGAACGGCGGCTTTGCGCCTGCCACGGCAGGTCATCCGCGCCCCTTTGGCATGCCGCCCTTTGTCTTGTCACTTAACGATAGTCAGATTGCAACCATACTCAGCTATGTGCGATCCCAGTGGGGCAACCATGCACCACCGATCAGCGAGCTGGAGGTTTTGCGCTTGCGCGGGTCGGGGGCTCAGCAATGAAAATGACCTTGATTCAACAGGCATGCGCGTTTGCTATTGCCACGCATGGCGATCAGTGCCAACCTTAAAGAGCGCAAGGCCAAGACCTATGCAAAGCTAGCCCAGGTCCAGAGGGCGTTGGAGCTTGCTCTGGTCGTCAAGGCGGCAGATCGTCTGGCCAATGTGCGAGCCTGCGTTGCGGACCACAATAACGCATTGCTACAGGTTTATGGCGGCGAGCACACCGTGTTTCGGCAATGAGCCTATCGAGCCGGAATGTGTGAGCCGCTGTGGGTCGAACTGGATCAACTGCTGTCTGACCTGCCCATGGCTTGACGCAATGTCCTTACCTAGGACAAACCCGATACCCGTGTAAATTCGCTTTCAAAGTCGCACGCCGGTGTGTAATATCGCGACAAAATGAAAGCGCTTTCAAGCCTGTTGCAAGAACGACTGGTGACGCGAGCGCAAAACCACCGTTCGTTCCATCAACAGGAGACCCACCATGCCCAGTCACGCCTTGCGTGCATACCAGCGATTGCTGTTTGCCGTGCTCGCCTTGCTCCTTCTTTGGTTGCCACTGCAGGCACAGGCCCAGAACTACACAACGGGTGCCGATCTCAACGGCAGTAGTTCAACCCTGTGGTTCAAGTCGAATGTCAACACGGGCTGGGTGGATGCCCACTACAGCATCAATGGCGGTGCGCAGCAAAACGTACGCATGAACTACAACAGCAGCGCGGCACGCTTTGAAACGCCACTGAACGCTGGTGCGGGCCAGGTGGTGCAATATTCGTTTACCTATGACATTGCCGGTGCCGCGTATGACACGGCACAGACCAGCACCACCCTGCAGGCTGCCAATGTCGCGCAGGCCCCTAGCTTCAGCCCGCCTGCGGGCGCCTACGCCAGTGCGCAGAATGTCGTGCTCGCTAGTAGCACCGCCGGCGCCGTGATCCGCTACACCACAGACGGCAGCACCCCCAATGGCGCATCGCCGGTCTATAGCGGGGCAGTGGTGGTTGCCGCCAATGCCACCATCAAAGCCTATGCCAGCGCCAATGGTCTCGCCGACTCCACGGTCAGCAGCGCAAGCTATATGCTGGGCGGTACTACCGCCGGCTTCAACCAGGGTGTCGATCTGTCAGGCACCACCGCAACCCTATGGTTCAGTGCCGGCAGCAACCTGGTGTGGGTTGATGCCCACTACAACACCGGCGCTGGTCAGCAAAACGTGCGCATGACGTACAACGCCAGCGCTGCTCGTCATGAACTATCGGTTGCTCTGGGGGCGGCTACGACGATGAGCTACTCCTTCACCTATTTCACCAACGGTGTCGGCGCCGCAGATACGCCGGTCTACAACTACACGGTGTTGCAGGGGCCAGCTGTAGCCACACCGGTATTTGCCCCACCGGCCGGCAGCTATGCAGGCACACAAAACGTGTCCATCACCAGTGCAACTGCCGGTGCCACTATCCGCTATACCGTGGACGGCACCACACCAACGGCCAATTCGCCGCTGTACGCTGGTCCCATCAGCGTGGGCATCAGTCGCACCCTGCAGGCCATGGCCTTCAAGAGCGGCTTTGCAAATTCATCTATTGCCAGCGCCGACTATGTGATTGCACCGGCGAACCCGGTGGCTACGCCGAGTTTCAATCCGCCAGCCGGTAGCTATAGCGGAACCCAATCGGTCAGCATCAGCAGCAACACCGCCGGCGCGGTCATTCACTACACAACCGATGGTAGCAGCCCGACAACTGCGTCGCCAGTGTACGCGGGCACCATCACACTGGCCGCTAGCGGAACCCTGCGGGCCATGGGCAGCAAGTCGGGCCTGTCGGACTCGGCCGTTGCCAGTGCGGTCTACACCATCGCGCCAATGAGTGGGGACTTCGCCCAAGGTGTGTCGGAGTCCGGCGCCACGGCCACCATCTGGTTCAAGCCCAACAGCGCCATGAACTTTGTGATCCTGCACTACCAACTGGGCAACAACAGCCCGATCAACCCCATGATGGCCTTCAACCCCACCTTGGGGCGTTTTGAAGCCGTCATCAACCCGGTGAGCCCCGGCAAGGTCATCAGCTATTCCTTCACCTATGCGCCCGTCACGGGCAGCCAGACCGACAGCGCGGTGTACAGCTATACCGTGGGTGTGGGCAACGGCATTGCCAAACCCGTATTCACACCACCGGGTGGCAGCTATGCCAGCGCGCAATCGGTAACGCTGTCAACCACGGTTGCCGGCGCCAGCATCCGCTACACCACGGACGGCTCTGCACCCAATGCCATGTCTCCCCTTTACAGCGCACCCATTGCCGTCAGCAAGGCCACCACACTTAACGCCATCACCGTCACGGCGGACCAGAGCCAGTCGGGTACCAGCAGCGCGACCTATCTGATTGGCAGTGCAGTCGGGGGTGTCAGTGCGCCAAGCTTTTCACCGTCCGCAGGCAGTTACAGCACGCGCATCCGGCTCAACCTGATGAGCGCCACGGTGGGCGCTACCGTGCGTTACACGACCGATGGCAGCACACCGACGGCCAGTTCCACAGCGTATGGCGGCCCCATCGACCTGAACAGCGCCACCACCGTCAAGGCGGTGGCCTTCAAGAACGGCGTGGCTTCCGACATGACCGCGGCCAACTACGCGTTCAGCGGCGCGGGAAGCAGCACATGGAACGGACAGACCACCTTCAGCCTGGTTAACCACACGGGTGGGCGCTGGGCCAACAACCAGATTTACTGGTCCATCATTGGCAAGGACTGGACCAGCGGCAACTTTGTACACGTGGATCTGCATGGCAACCTGATTCCCATGAGCCTGGGGGACAACGGCGCGCTAACCAAGGCCGGCCTGCCTTACACCAATTACTTCTATACCTTGGACCAACTGGCCTCGGTGACCATTCCACCGATCAACTCCGCCCGTTTGTTGATGAGCGTTGGAAGCCCCATGTATATTTGGGTCAATACCGATGGCAATGGTCGCATCGGCTATGCAGGGGCGAATATTGAGAACCCGACCGATCCCAATATTGATGTCGTGTTTGACTTCGGCGAGTTCGCCATATTGCCACCAGGCAAATCGCCACAGGGCCTGTTTGTCAACACGACACGTGTGGATCAGTTCGGTTTTCCCGTGCAGCTCACCGTCACAGGTCTGGATGGCTTCAGCCAGACGGTGGGGGAGTCTCTTACCGAAGGGCGCGACGAACTGTTCGCCAAATTCATTGGCGAACTGCCGGTCGAATTCAGTGGCTTGGCACCGGCCCCATACGCACCGTACCGCATCATGGCGCCCTCACACGCCACCTTCCAGACGGATGGTCCGAATGCGAACTACCTGGATGCCTACATCACCCAGGTGTGGAACCAGTACACCAACCAGGACCTGGTAATCGATCTGAAGAACGGCTGGGCGCCATTCACGGGCAGGGTCGTTGGTGGCAAATTCCGTTTTACCGACGGCGTCAATACCTACTACATCAATGGCAAGCCATCAACATCCATGGTCATGCTGGGCAATGGTTTGCTGGATGACCCGACCGGAACGGCCGATGTCGGTAAACAATTGCAACTGCAGGCCCAGGTTTGCGCGGCACTGAACCGCCAGGTGGCGCAGCGCCCCTTCACAGACTGGTGGAACGCGGCCTACTTTTACCCAGCGGGTCAAAACGCCAACTACTTTGCCAAGTTCTGGCACGACCATGGGCTGAACGCGCTGGCCTATGGCTTTGCGTATGACGATGTTGGCGGCTTCAGCCCCTCCATCCACACCGAAAGCCCGGTTTCCGTGACCTACACCATCGGTTGGTAACAGATGCCAATACTAGAACAAGCAAAAGCCGACCTTGCGAAGCCAGGGCAGACCTCGGTGGCGGCGCCGTGGCTGATTGCCGCGGCATGCGGTGCTGCCCTGCTGGCTTGGTGGCTGGCGCAGGCTCCCTTGGCCCCCAAGTCGCCGGCGGAGAACGTGGCTGCGCCCCGGCAGCAATCACCGGCAACGAGCGGCAGGTCCGAGGGGAGGGCACTGGCACAAGCAAGCAATCCGGCAGAGGCAACGGCCATCGAACTGGTGGACGTGGTCTCCGTGTCGCGGGGCACGCCCCGGGCCGTATTGCGCATCAATGGCGGACCGGCGCAGTCCTTTGGTTGGGGCGATGTGGTGTCGGTCGGTGTGCGCTTGGCGCGCATTGCGCCCAACGGTGTGGAACTGCAACGCGGCGGCACCATTGAAATATTGGCGCTTGCTCGCACCGCCGTGGAACCAAGCGGGCCAATGGTCGTGGCGCAGGTTGCAACACAGGGGCAGGACGCCGATACGTCCAGCGTGATTGCCTATCCGGCAGACCAGGCGCCGCCCACCAGCACGGCCATTGAGCGGGCCATTCAGCGCAGCACCGCGCACTAGGCGAAGCCGCCGCGTCAGACGCCCAGTACCAATCGCCGCACGCCATCATTGAACGACGGGCTCAACATGGCATTGTGGTCATTGCTGTAGTTTTGTAGCAGCAAGGTCAGGCCGAGGAATGAGAGCCGGGCGATGGCCTCATACAAGTTGGTAACCCAGACAGCATTGCCGTTGTTGCTGTCTGTGGAGCCGCACAGCAAGAGGGTGGAAACACCCGGCCCACCGTTGGCTAGCAGCTGGTCCATCAAAATCGCGATGGCTTGCACCGATTGGTCGGTCGGCGCGGCCGGCCGAAAATCACCGTCTTGTGACAGGAAGTTTCGAAACAGCCGGCCCGCCAGCCGGTCTACAAAAAAAGCCCAGGCACAAAAGACGCCGCCATACGAATGACCTACCAAGGTTCGCTGGTCAGACTGCACACGCAATCCCGCCTCAATGAATGGAATCAACTCCTGCGTCAGGAATTGGAAGAAGTTGCTACAGCCTGGTGCCAGGTAATCCCGGTTACGCAGGTCATAGCGGCCAATACCAATCAGAATGGCCGGAATCTGCAACAGGTCCATCACCAGCACCATGGTGTTCATCCATGGGTCGCCATCCAGTGCGTAGATGACGGGGTAGCTGCGTCCGCTGGTGCGGTAGTTGGCCGGTGTGTAGACCGAGCAGTTTGAAATGTCGCCGGTTCCCTTGGATTTGAGGCTGGTGCTGCTGACCGTACCCGCGCCCAAGGCCGAGCTGACAGCATTGGCCAGGTTACCACCAGACCCGCCGCCACAGCCAACCAGGGCTGACGCAGCTACAAGACTTAGCACCGTCCGACGGTGCAGGCGCTCGGTATGCTGTAGGGAAGGCATGTGTTGCCCATCAGAGTGTGTTTCCATTGCATTGACTTTCCCAGAAAATGGCTGCCAGCACCCCACATGGTTTTTGCGATGCGCCCTGACCCTGCAACGGCTTTCAACCCGGAAGCGATGACAGGGTTTGACCGACAGGTCTGGTGAATGCACCAAGCCAGCGGACTGTTGCATGGGCCATTGGTAACGAAATGTAGGTGAGGCAGTCTGACAAGCCGTTTGCGGTAATTGGGCGTATGCTTGGCAACGATGGCGTACCGCAAACGTAGGACGGCGCGCAATTTTTCGACAGGAGTTGCTTATGCCAACCAGTATCAAACGCTTGCTTGCTCTGGTTTTTCTGATGGCGGCTGGTGCTGCCAAGGCCGCGACCATTTTTGATGGTGTCTACCTTTGCAGCCTGATCATCGTTGGCGTCGGAACGACGGACCAATACTTCAGTGTCGTCAGCAACAATGCGGGGGTCACCGTCTTTGCGCCAGCGGGCATTGCTTTGATCAATGATGTGTATGGCTACGGCATAGGGCGCGTGAGTGGAAACACGTTCAGCGGGCAGACCAACTTTGGGCAGCCATTTTCACTGTTCCAAAACGCAACGACGGGGGGCATGTATGGCTCGGCCGGCCTGGCCATACAGGGGCGCGTATTCAATGTGCTGATGCCCTGCGAACGGGTGTTGTAGCCTGGCGCTGGCACAGGCCCGTGCGGCCCTAGGCGGCCATTACAATTTAGTGTTGAACGACACCAAGGGCAGGCTCATGTTGCAATCCATCAAGCATCGTATCCGTCGATACCTTCGACACCCGCAGCCGCTACCCGCCATGGTGGCAGCCGACGGCCCGCTGGCTGCCGAGCAGGTGCGCACTTTCAGGACCAAGGGTTATGTGGTGTTCGAGTCGGGCATGTCCGGTGCCGACATTGACGCGGTGGGGGCCGAGATGCGCCGCATCTTTGCAGACCCCGATATCAAGGTTTCGCACCGCGACCAAGTGCGCCTGCAAGACGCCTGGCAAGTCAGCGACCCCATACGCCGCGTGGCGACCTCGCCCCTGGCGCTGTCCATTTTGCAGCAGCTGTATGGCCGGCGCCCCCTGCCGTTCCAGACGCTGAATTTTCGCGTTGGCACGCAGCAAAAGGCGCATTCGGACACCATTCACTTCAACTCAGCACCCCATGGCTTCATGTGTGGTGTCTGGTTGGCGCTGGAAGATGTGGATATGAACAATGGGCCCTTGGCCTATTACCCCGGTAGCCATTTGCTACCGGAATTTGACATGGCCCACATGCAACGTCCCGCATCGGCCGACTATTACGGCGAATACGAGAATTTTGTAGAAGCTATCGTCAAGCGCAACAACCTGGTGCCCGAGTACGGTTTGCTCAAGCGCGGGCAGATGCTGGTGTGGTCGTCCAATCTGCTGCATGGCGGCAGCCCCATCACCGACCCTGCGCGCACACGCTTCAGCCAGGTCACACACTATTTCTTTGAAGACTGCCGGTATTACACGCCCATGCACAGCACGATGGAAAACATCTGCTGGCGCAATCCGGTACCGATTGTTTGAGGCGGCTGGCGCTACTGCTTCGTAGCGTCACCCCCGTGTCCACCGTGGCTGTCGAGAGGCACTGATTGGCGATGACGATCCAGCAACTCCAGTAGCCACCAAGCCACTCCACCGGTCAAGACAAGGCTTAGTAGCGCGTGCGCGCCATCGAAGTAGAACGGGTTGCCGAGGTACCAGGGGGCAAACGGCTGCATGTCATGGTGCACGAACATGTCCAGTCCCACGTGCGTTAGCGCACCCAGCAGACACCCGAGCCACCAACGCAGTGATTTGAATCCGAGCAGGCCCAGCGCCAAACCAAGCAGTAGCGCCCCGCCAAAGCGGTGGCTGGCGGTATCGTGCAAGGCGTGGAAGGGATACTCCGAAAAAGGGCCACCCCATTCGCGCACCCGGTCGGCGTAGATTTGAAGCACCACTGGAATATCCGCCACGACATTGGCTAGCACAAACGCGCCTTCGTGCATGCGCCTTGGCGTCACGCGGTTCAGCAGCGGGACCAGGCCGAAATGGAGTGGAGTGATGGGCATGGCCTAACGGATGGTCCCGCTGACAGGAATCGAACCTGTATCTAGCACTTAGGAGGCACTCGTTCTATCCATTGAACTACAGCGAGACAGCAGCCGGCATTGTAACGGCGCCGTGCGAGGGCAGCGAGCGACCGTGGCGGCCCTATTTGGTGAGGTGCCTCATGGCCTCCTCCAGCCCCTTGATCGTTAGCGGGTACATGCGGTTGTGCATGATCTGCTGGATTACGCTGATGCTTTGGCGGTACTGCCACACGCCCTGAGGTTCCGGGTTGATCCAGGCAAACTTGGGGAAGGCATGGATCAGCCGTTGCAGCCACTCGGCGCCGGCCTCGGGGTTGTTGTACTCCACACTGCCGCCGGGCTGCAAGATCTCATACGGACTCATGGTGGCGTCGCCGACAAAGATCAGCTTGTAGTCTTTGTTGTACTTGCGGATGATGTCCCAGGTGTCGAACTTTTCGGAGAAGCGACGCCGGTTGTTCTTCCACATGAAGTCGTAGACGCAATTGTGGAAATAGTAGAACTCCAGGTGCTTGAACTCGGTCTTGGTGGCACTAAAGAGCTCTTCCACGCGGGCGATGTGTTCGTCCATGGTGCCGCCCACGTCCATCAGCAACAGCACTTTGACGTTGTTGTGCCGCTCGGGAATCATCTTGATGTCCAGGTAGCCGGCGTTGGCGGCGGTGGACTTGATGGTGTCATCCAGGTCCAGCTCCAGCTCATGGCCTTCGCGGGCAAACTTGCGCAGGCGGCGTAACGCCACCTTGATGTTGCGGGTGCCCAGTTCCTGGGTGTCGTCGTAGTCCTTGTAGGCACGCTGGTCCCATACCTTGACGGCACTCTTGTTGCGGCCCTTGTCCTGGCCAATGCGGATGCCCTGTGGGTTCTGGCCATAGGCGCCGAAGGGGGACGTGCCACCGGTGCCTATCCACTTGCTACCGCCTTCGTGGCGCTCTTTTTGTTCCTCAAAACGCTTTTTCAGCGTCTCCATCAGCTCGTCCCAACCCAACTTCTGGATTTTGGCCAGTTCTTCGGGGCTGAGGTTGAGCTCCAGGTTCTTGCGCAGCCACTCCAGCGGCACTTCCTTGGTGAAGTCCGCCAACATTTCCACGCCCTTGAAGTAGGCGGCAAAGGCGCGGTCGAACTTGTCGTAGTGTTTTTCGTCCTTGACCAGTGCTGTGCGGCTCAGGTAATAAAAGTCGTCGATCTTGTAGCCGTTGGGTTCGGAATCGTCGTCCGGCTGTGGCGTGTTGGGGCCGACCACGCCTTTTTGCAGGGCCTCCATCAGCGTCAGGTATTCCTTCACGGAAACCGGCAGTTTGGCAGAGCGCAGGGTGTAGAAAAAGTCGAGCAACATGGTGATCAGGCCTTCAATGTCACGATGGATTCATGGAGCGCCACTAGCCTCTTGCCTTTGGGTAAAAAGTGGGGTGGCATATGGCGTTGACAAAGACGGAAAAAGCAAAATTGGCGCTTCAAAGCCGCGACCCCAGCTTGAGCCCCCGGGAGCGGCAGCTGCTGGTATTGGCCAATGGTACGCGCACCCGAAAGGCCTTGGCGGCCTTGATGGAAAAATCCATAGACGACACCATCGACCGCCTGATTGCGGCGGAGTTTCTGGTGGAAACGAACGCCGCCGCTTTGCGGGTCGCGTCCCCACCCAGCCGGTCGGTACCCACCCGGCCCGCCGTCCAGCAGCAACCACAAACCTTGAGCCGCCGCTCTCTGGCGGCCACCAAGATGTACACCATGGACATGCTGCAGCTCTTGCGCGACATGGAAGCATCCGGCATGGCTGTTTCACTGCACACCAGCGAATCCGAGGCAGCCTTCATGGCCAATGTCTTTCTGGCCGTGCGCTTGATCAGTGTCAAATCAGGCCCGTCCTTTGCACTGCGCGTGCTAGCCAAGCTGCAGGAAATCGTTCCACAACCGTATGTCGCAGGCGTTGACGGACTGATGGCCGAACTCATGGATACCAGCGAAGCGATGTAGCAAGGGGGCACATATGTCAATCTCTAGGCTTGTCGAGCAGATAGAGCAGCTGCGCCTTGGCCTCGGGCCACTCGCCTGAGCGCATGCTGTACATCACGGTGTCGCGAATGGTGCCGTCACGGCGCAGCGGGGGGCCGCGTATCACGCCATCTTTCTTGGCACCCAAGCCTTCGTGTGCAGGCTTGGAGGCGAAA
>JACXTT010012244.1_pt1 | contig 11391 bp, 8 predicted proteins | sample 9270951 | NCBI WGS metagenome assembly JACXTT01 (sample SAMN15532306, study PRJNA645909) | rock metagenome | isolation source: weathered quartz diorite | place: Puerto Rico | collected 2017-06-21 | reverse complement strand
GGCTGCGGCCGGCCGCAGCACCCGCGATGTTCGCGATCACCGGGTCGAGCGGCGCCGGCGCGTCCCTCAAGGAGACGACGCACCACCCGCTTCGAGCCCACAACGTGTTCGCCTACGCGCCGCTGGCGCACCGGCACGAGGCCGAGATCGCCGAGCGATGGCAGCTCTGGACGGGGAGCACGGACTCCCCGAGGCTCGCGGTGCACGCCGGACCGTTCGTTCGTGGGATCTACCTGACCGTCGTGGCCCGGCTCGCCGCGCCGGCCGATGCGGCCCAGGCGTATCGCGACTTCTACGCCCGCAAGCGATTCGTGCGCGTGCTCGACGGGCCGCCGCAGCTGACGCACGTTCTCGGCAGCAACCGCGCCGACGTCTCGATCGCCGTCGACGACCGCGCGGACGAGATCCAGGTCTCGATCGCGATCGACAATCTCGTCAAGGGAGCCGCGGGGCAGGCGATTCAGGCGGTCAATCTTGCGCTCGGCCTCGACGAGGACGCCGGGCTTCCGACGGGCGGGGCCTTCCCATGCTGAATCTCGCGACCTCCATCGCCGGGCTCTACGCCGTCGAGGATCTGCCGGCCGGCGCGTTCGAGGAGATCCTCGAGCTCGCCGCGCGCGCGAAGCGAGGCGAGATTCGCGGCGGGCTCGAGGGGAAGATCCTCGCGCTCGTCTTCCTCGATCCCAGCCTTCGCACGCGCACCAGCTTCGAGGTCGCGATGGCCCTGCACGGGGGTCACGCGGTGGTCGTCGAGCCGGGGCGCGGCAGCTGGCCGCTCGAGCTCGAATGGGGCGCGGTCATGGACGGAAGCACCGCGGAGCATCTCATCGAAGCCGCCCGCGTTCTCGGCCGCTACGCCGACGCGATCGGCGTCCGGTCTTTTCCGCGAGGAAGCTCGTGGAGCGAGGTCAAGGGCGATCGCGTCGTGCGCGGGTTCGCGCGCCACTGCGGAAGGCCGCTGATCAATCTCGAATCCGCGCGACGCCACCCTTGCCAGGAGCTGGCGGACGCGATGACCCTCGTGGAGAGGCTCGGCGATCCGAAGGGCCGCCGCTTCACGCTGGCGTGGGCGTGGCACCCGAAGGCTCTTCCCACCGCCGTCCCGGTTTCGGCGGCGCTCGCCGCTGCCCGCGTCGGGATGGACGTCACGATCGCGCATCCTCGCGGATTCGAGCTCGATGAGGACGATCGGGCCGCGATCGACGCCCTGGCGCGCGCGCACGGAGGATCCCTGTCGTTCGCCGACGATCTCGACGAAGCGTGCTCCGGCGCGGACGCGGTCTATGTCAAGGCCTGGGGAGGCCTCGATCGCTTCGCCGACGAGGCCGGCGAAGCCGACAGGCGAGGTCGGCACCGGGATTGGACGCTGCTCGCACGGCACGTGGCCGCGACGCGCGGAGGTCGAGGGATCATCATGCACTGTCTTCCCGTCCGTCGGAACGTCGAGATCGAGGATTCCGTCCTGGACGGCCCCGCGAGCGTCGTGGTCGACCAGGCGGAAAACCGGCTGCACGCCCAGCGCGGCCTCTTGCTGCGCTTGCTCGGCAGCGCGCGGGAGGAGTCGTGATTGAAGGGATCGCCGGGCTCAAGGGCGCTCTGGGGTACGTCCGGGCCTACCGCGGACGAACCTTCGTGATCAAACTCGGCGGCGAGATCCTTGGGGACGACCGGGCGACGGAGTCGATCGCGGGGCAGGTCGGATTGCTCCACTCGCTGGGCATCCGCGTCGTCGTCGTTCATGGAGGGGGGCCGCAGGCGACCGCGCTGGCCCGCCGGCTCGGGCACGAGCCGGTCGTCGTCGCGGGACGGCGCGTCACCGACGACGCCCAGCTTGCGGTCGCGAAGATGGTGTTCGCTGGGAGCGTGCACATCGATCTCCTCGCCGCGTTCCGGCGGTGTCATGTCCCGGCGGTCGGGCTGAGCGGGGTGGACGCGGAGCTTCTCACCGCGATCAAGCGTCCCGCTGTCCTCGTCCGCGACGACGACGGCGAGGCGCGCAGCGTCGATTTCGGCCATGTCGGGGACATCGCGGCCGTCGACGCGTCGATCCTCGACACGCTGCTGCGGTCCGGCTTCGTGCCCGTCGTCGCGAGCCTCGCCTCCGATCGCGGAGGGCGCGTCTTCAACGTCAACGCGGACACGGTCGCGGAGAAGCTCGCGATCGCCGTGCGTGCCGCGAAGCTCCTCATCCTCACGGGAGTGCCGGGCGTGCTCCGCGATCGCGACGATCCCGCGACCCTCGTCAGCTTCGCCGACCGCGACGAGATCGAGCGCCTCGTGGCGTGCGGAGCCGTCGCGGGCGGCATGCGGCCCAAGGTCGAGGCGTGCCTTCGCGCCGCGGAGGGCGGGGTGGAGCGAACCCACATCCTCGACGGCCGGGAGGGGGACGCGCTTCTGCTCGAGGTGTTCACCGGGGCCGGTTGCGGCACGATGATCGTCGAGCGCAAGGAGACGGAGGTGCCCGCGGATGCCGCAGCGTCCCGATGAGAGAGCGCTCCTGCGCGATCTGATCGCCACCCCCTCCGTGTCGGGATCGGAGGCGGAAGCGGCTCGATGCGTCGAGGCGGCGGCGCGCGATTGGGGCCTGTCGGTCGAATCCCACGCCTACGGCGTGGTCGCCGAGGTCGAGGGCGCGGTCTCCGGCCCGACCCTCGCGCTGGTCTCGCATCTCGACACGGTCCCCCCTGGAGACGGATGGACCCGATCGCCCTTCGGCGCCGAAATCGCGGACGGGCGAATCTACGGACGCGGCGCGTCGGACGCGAAGGCGTCCGCCGCGGCCATGCTCGCCGCGGCCGCGGACGTCGCCGCTCGAGGGCTCCCGCGCGGAAGACTCCTGGTCCTCCTCGGCTTCGGCGAGGAGACCAGCGCGACGACGATGGCCCACGCCGTGGTCGCGCACGCCCCGATCGACGCGGCGATCGTCGGCGAGCCGACGGGGCTCGATCTCGCCATCGCGCAGCGAGGGCTGTTGATGATCGATCTCGTCGCTCGCGGCGAACAGAGGCATGCCGGACACGCCGGCGAGCGCGGTTTCGAGAACGCGGCGGTCGTTCTCGCCCAGGACCTCGTGAGGCTCGACGGTCTCTTCGACGACCGCTGGCACCCGGTGCTCGGCAGGACCACGGCGACCCCCACGTGGCTCGAAGCCGGCGTGGGACGCAACATCACGCCGCCGGTCGCGCGGGCGCTGCTCGACGTTCGGAGCACACCCGACCGCTCGCACGGCGAGATCGCCGACCGGCTTCGCGCGTCGCTCGAATCCGAGGTCGTCATCGTCTCGGAGCGGCTCGTCCCATGCGAGACCCCGCACGCCTCGCGGCTCCTGGCGGCCTTTGCCGGGGCGCGCCCGGAGGCGCGGCGGTTCGGCAGCCCCACCTGCTCCGACTGGGTTTTTCTCCGCGATGCGGACGCGTTGAAGTGCGGGCCGGGCGACACGCGCCTCTCTCACGCCCCGGACGAATGGGTCGCGTTGGATGAGGTACGCGCGGCGCGGGAGCTTTACGCCACGGTCGCGGGAGCGTACGTCTCATGACGACGAGGCCGAAGGCCCCGGTGCTGTGGGGAAGGGGAGACGCTCCCGCTGCGGAGATTCTCGCCTACACCGCGAGCGAAGACCGCCGCTTGGACGCGCGCCTTCTCGTCTGGGATATTCTCGGGAGCCTCGGCCATGCGGAGGGTCTCTTCGCATCCGGCCTCCTGTCGCGCCGCGAGCATGCGCGCATCGCACGAACCCTACGGCGGGCGCTGCGCGCCGCGGAGAGCGGCCGGCTGCGGCTTCGCGAGGGTGACGAGGACGTCCATACGGCGGTCGAAACGTGGGTCACGCGGCGATCGCGAGGCGACGGCGAGCGGCTCCACACGGGGCGATCCCGCAACGACCAGATCGCCTGCGACCTTCGCCTCTACCTCAAGGATCGTCTTCTCCAGCTTCACGACGACGTCGCGCGCCTCGTCGACGCCCTCCTCGCGCTCGCAGGAGCGCACCGGCGATCCCTCTGGCCCGGGTACACGCACGGACGGCGCGCGATGCCTTCATCCGCCGGCGCGTGGGCGGCCGCGTATGCCGACGGCCTTCTCGTCACACTCTCGGGATGGCCCGCCGTCTTTGCGCGCGTCGATCGCTCGCCCTTGGGGAGCGGCGCCGGCTACGGGGTCCCCCTTCCGCTCGATCGTGAGGCGACCGCTCGCGCGCTCGGATTCGCCTCCGTCGAGCACGCCCCGGCCGCCGTGCAAAACGGGCGCGGGAAGCTCGAGGCCGCCGTGCTCGCATGGTGCGCGGAGGTCGCCCACGAGGTCGGCCGTTGCGCGGCGGACGTCGTCGCGCTCGCCTCCGATGACACCGGCTATCTCGTCCTTCCCGGCCGATGGACGACCGGCTCGAGCCTGATGCCGCACAAGAAGAATCCCGACGTCTTCGAGCTGACGCGCGCTCGCGCGGCGCTGATCGACGGGGCGCTCGTGGCCACGCTGCAGATCAAATCGAAGCTCTCCCTCGGCTACAACCGAGACGTCCAGACCCTGAAGGGGCCTCTGTTCGAAGGGCTCGATCGAACGTCCGAGATCGCCGGCATGATGGCGCGCGCGCTGCCGCACTTACGCGTCGATCGTGAGCGCGCCTGGCGAGCGCTGGACGCGTCGACGTTTTCCACGGACGAGGTCATGCGGCGCGTCGAATCCGGAGTTCCGTTTCGGCGCGCCTACCGCGCGGTCGCAGAGGAGATCGCTGCCGGCCGGCCGCCCGTCCCCCCCAGCGCGGTGACGATCCTGAGCCGCCGGCGCTCCACCGGCGGGCTGGGCAACCTGGGCCTCGCCGCCCTTCGTCGCCGGCTCGACCGCGAGCAGCGAACCGCGCGCTCCTTGCGCCGCCGCTTCGCCTCGACTCTGGAGCGGCTTCGGGGATAATCCCGCCGTGCCGACCCAGAGGGACAAACGCCGTCGCCGCCTTCTCGAGCTCGTCGCAGCGTCGGACCTCAGGACGCAGGACGACCTGGCCCGCGCCCTCGCTCGCGAAGGATGGCGAACGACGCAATCGTCGATCAGCCGCGACATCGCTGCGTTGGGTCTCGTCAAGATGAACGGGGTCTATCGTCGCGCCCCGAGGGCCCCGAAAGCCGGCGAGAATCCCGACGAGGCTCGCGTCGCCGAGGCTCTGCTCTCGGCGGAAGCCTCGGGAAGCGCGCTCGTCGTCCTGCGGACCGGTCCGGGAGAGGCCGATCACGTCGCGGTCGCGCTCGACCGGATGACGCTCTCCGAGATCGTGGGGACGATCGCGGGCGACGACACGGTCTTCATCGCCGTCCGCGACGCCAAAGCGCAGCGGCGCCTGCTCGATCGGCTCCGGCGGCTGCCGAAGCGGGCGGGTCGTCAGTACTCGTAGAACATCTTCTGAATCTTCGCCGGATCCTTCGTCTTGGTCAGCGCGAGCTGCAGGAGGACCCGCGACTTCGCGGGGTTCAGCTCGCCGGAGGCCACCAGCCCCAATTTGTCGTCGTCGACCTCGTTGTTCCTGAGAACGATTCCCTGAGGAAGACGCGTGCTGCGGACGACGACGATTCCGTTCTTCGCGGCCTTCGAGAGGGCATCGAGGGCCGGCGTCGTCATGTTGCCGTCGCCGACCCCGGCGACCACGATCCCAGAGGCGCCGTTCTTGATCGCGGCCTCGATCAGGTCGGCGCTCATGTTGGCGTGCGCGAAGATGATGTCGACGCGCGGGAGCTTGTCGAGAGTGTCCACCGAGAATTCCGACGCCTTGCCGACCTTCTTGTCCATCGGCTCGAACCACTCGATCTTGCCGGTGTGGACGACGCCTGCGGGACCGCGGTTCAGGCTATGGAACGTCTGCACGCTGGTCGTGTCCGTCTTCACGACGTTCCGCGCGTAGTGGATCTCGTCGTTGAGGCAGACGAGCGTTCCCTTCCCCTTGGCCCGCGGATCGGCGACGACGGCGACGCCGTTGTAGATGTTGGCGGGGCCGTCCGCGCTGACCGCAGTGGCGGGTCGCATCGACCCGACCATCACGACCGGCTTGTCGCTCTTCGTGACCAGGCTCAGGAAGTAGCTCGTCTCCTCGAGCGTGTCGGTGCCGTGCGTGATCAGCGCGCCGTCGACGTCGTTTCCCGCGAGGACCGCGTTGAGGCGTTTGGCCAGCTTGAGCCAGATCTCGTCGTTCATGTCCTGGCTGCCGATGTTCGCGACCTGCTCGCCGGTGAGGACCGCGAGCTTGTCCAGGTTCGGCACCGCTTTGAGGAGCGAGTTGACGTCGTAGGCGCCGGACTTGTAGCCGTAATCCGTCGCCGATGCCTGCGCGCCGGCGATCGTGCCGCCGGTCGCGAGAACGCGGATGCGCGGCAGCTCCGCTGCGCGAACTCCCAAAGCGAGACCGGCGATCGCCGCGGCGACCGCCACCTTCGTCATGGCTTGCCTCATCTCGGCCTCCTTCCTCACTTGGACTTCTTGGACGCTTCGAACGCTTCCCGGTAGCTGCGCGCCACGGCGCGAACCGCCCGGCCGATGTCGTCGTAGACGTGATCGTCGAGGTTGGCGAACGAGACGCGGACCGACCAGTTCGGTGCGTCGAATCCTCCGCCGTTCAGGAGCACGATGCCGTGCTCTTCGGCGAGGCGGAAGACGATGTCCAGCGGGTGAACGTTCGCCTTCAGCCACGCGACGATCTCCTCGCCCAGGTGCTTGCGGGCGAAGAACTCGAAGTCGATGAGCCCGTAATAGCGGTCGTGGAGCGGGTTCGGATCGACCTCGAGGCTCAGCCCCTCGAGCGTCGCCTCGACCCGCTTCTTGACGATGCCCATGCAGGCCTTCTGGTACTGCTTCTTCGTGTCCATCAGCTCGTAGAGCGAGAACAGCGACATCATCACTTGCTGCGGCAGCGACAGCCCGGCGGTGTGGTTGAGCGCGACGTCGCGGCTGTCGGCGACGATCCGGTCGATGAACTTGAGCTTGCGCGGCTCGAGTGTCATCGCGGCGTAGCGCTTGTCGAGCTTCTCGAGCACCGGCGCCGGATGCTTCGCGATGAGCTCGTCGAACACATTGGTCTCGTGGACCGCGATGACGCCCAGTCGCCATCCGGTGCAGCCGAAGTACTTGCTGTAGGAATAGACGCCGATCGTGTTCTTCGGGTAGGCGCCGAGGAGCGAGCGGAAACCGGGAACGAAGGTGCCGTAGACGTCGTCGGTCAGCAGGATGAGGTCGGGGCGCTTCGCGAGGATGCCCCCGATCTTGGCGAGGGAGTCCTCGCTCAGGGCGACCGCGCTCGGATTTCCCGGATTGACGACGAAGAAGGCCTTGACCTTGGGATCCAGGAGCTTCGAGACCTCCGGGTCGTCGAGCTGGAACCGGTTCTCCTGCTTCCCCTGGATGCTGACCACTTTGAGGTCGTAGTCCTCGAGGTGGGGCATTTCGAGGTAGGGAGTGAAGATCGGCGTACCGAGCGCGATCGTATCGCCCGCGTTGAGCAGGCGATTCGTCTTCATCGACTTGAAGATGTAGCACATCGCCGCGGTGCCGCCTTCGACGGCGTAGAGGTGGAAGCGTCCCGGGGGGCGAGGCGACCCGCACATCGCCCACATCAGGTACTCGTGGACGATCTTCTCGTTGTGGACGAGCATGCGGTCCGGCACCGGGTAGTTGTCGCCGATGATCGAATCGCACAGCTCGTGCACGAACTTGTCGGCGTCGAACTGCAGCTCCTTCGCCGCCCACGGGACGAGCGCGGCGAGGAATTCCGCGCCCGGATCGCGAGCGCGCTCTTTCAGCCAGGCGGTCATGCGGTCCGCAATCCCCTTGGCCTTCGGCATCCCGCCGACGCCGGGAGGCAAGTCGAGCACGCGCTTGCTCTCACTGATCGCGAACTGGCCCAAGAGGAAGAAGGCTTCGCGTGGCTCGGTGGCGATCCAGTTGGGATTGCCGCGCCCCGCGTTGAGGTAGGCGACTTGAGACGTGCTCGCGCTTTTCGTGGCCGCCTTGGCGAGAAAATCCTTGATCTCGAACGGGCTCAGCGTCTCGTACTCGTGGAGCTTCATGATGTCCATCAGCGACCTCCCGCGAGCAGCAGCACGATCACCATGCCGAAGATGGTCAACAGCGTATTCCCGATCGCGTAAGGCATCCCGTACCCGAGCGCCGGGACCTTGCTCTTCGCCGCTTCCTGGATCATCCCCAGCGCGGCGGTCGTCGTCCGCACGCCCGCGCAGGCTCCGAAGAGGATCGCGGGGTGGAAGCGGAAGACGAAGTGGCCGATGAGCACCGCGGCGACGAGCGGAATCGTGGTCGCGACGATGCCCCAGAGAAAGAGGCTGAGCCCGGCGCGCTGCAGCCCCGCGACGAACCCCGGCCCCGCGCTGATGCCGACGATCGCGATGAATACGTTGAGGCCGAGCGTGTTCATCAGCCAGAGCGCCGGAGCCGGAACGTTTCCGAACGTCGGGTGCACCGTCCGGAGGTAGCCGAGCAGCAGCCCCGCCAAGAGCGCGCCTCCCGAGGTCGACAGGCTGATCGGAATGCCGCCGAGCGTGAGGCCCAAAGCGCCGACGAGGCCGCCGAGCGCGATCCCCGCGGCCACGACCGCCAGGTCGGTGCTCTCGACCGGGCGATCGGCGTGGCCGAGCGCCGCGACCGCGGCTTCGACGTGGCGGACGCTGCCGCCGATAGTCAGGACATCGCCCCGCAGGATCTCGGTCTCGGGGAGAACCGGGATCTCCACCAAGTTGCGCATGATCTTGCGCAAGTAGACGCCGCGAGCGAAAGGCTCGTCCGCGATCTCGCGCAACGTGCGGCCGTTGACCGCTTTGTTGCGTACGAAGACGTCGACCATCGTCGCGGGCATGTCCAGCAGCGCGCGGTCGTCGACCTCGGACACGACGGCCTCGACCTTGTCGACCAGCGCGGCGCGCGGGCCGGAGATCGAAACCCGGTCGCCGGGCTCGAGGACGCTGTTGGCGTCGGCGTCGAGAATCTTTTCGCCGCGATGGATCCGCTCGACGAAGATCCGAAGACCGGGGAAGAGGTCGCGCACCGGCTTGCCGGTGAGGCCGCTCGCCGCCTCGATGCGGTAGGCGCGGATCTCGACCTGCCGGTACGCGGACATGACGCCCGGGTCGTGGGCGACCTGGCCGCCGCCCAGCTTCTTCTCGTACTCGGCGCACGCCGCGGGGAAATCGACCCCGATCAGCTTCGGTCCGATCTGAGCGAGGACGATCGCGGACCCGATCGTGCCGAAGATGTAGGTGACGGCATAACCGATCGGGATCGCGTCGAGATACTCCTTCGCCCGGTCGGACGGAAGATTCAGCCGGTTGATCTGATCGCTCGCGACGCCGATGGCGGCCGAGATCGTCTGCGATCCGGTGTACAGCCCGACCGCATAGCCGAGATCGAGCCCCGCGAGCTTGGCGCAGACGACCGGCACGGCGAGACAGAGCGCGAGGACGATCAGCGAGAAAAGAATCTGCTTCGGACCGTCCTTGCTCAGCCCCTGGAAGAATTGCGGCCCCACGCCGTACCCGACCGCGAACAGGAACATCAGGAAGAACGCCGCCTTGATCGGTCCCGGCACCTGGAGTCCGAGCTGTCCGATGACGACCGCGGCGAGCAGCGTCGCGGTGACGTTGCCGAGATTGAACCCCGCGAGCTTCCTGGGACCGATCCAGAAGCCGATCGCGATGGCGGCGAACAGGGCCAGCTCGGGATACGCGCGGAGCGTCGCGATCGTCCCCGCCCAGATTCCCACGGCTCACCTCCCCGTCACGCGACGAGCGCCACGATCACCGTCCCCCAGATGGCGAGCAGGACATTTCCGACGGCGTACGCGACGCCGTAGCCGATCGAAGGCACCGCGCTCGCCGCAGCCTCTTGAATCGCCGCGAGCGCCGGCGTCGCCGTGCATCCGCCGGCGCAGACTCCCAAGAGCACGCCCGGATGCAGTTTGAACAGCCATCGCCCGACGACGACTCCGACCAGGAGCGTCGCGAGAATGGTGAGAGCGCCCGCCGCAACCAGAGATAGACCGCTCGTCTTCAAACCCGCGATGAAATCCGGTCCCGCGTTCAAACCGACGACGGCGACGAAACCGGCGAGCCCGATGGACTCGAACACCCAGAGCGTCGCGCCAGGAATCCTGCCGAACATCCGCGGCTTGACCGAGCGCAGCCATCCGCAAACGAGGCCGCCGAGAAGAACGCCGACGGGGAGGGACAGCCCGATCTCGACGCCGCCGATCCGGACCGCCGGAATTCCGATCAGGGCCCCGGCGACGATCGCCGTCGCGACGACGAGCATGTTCGTGACGTCGGTCGCCCGGTCCGCCACTCCGATCCGCTCGATCGCGCGCGCGATCGCCGCCTCCGCGCCGACCAGGGTCACCACGTCGCCGCGCTGGATCTTCGTGTCCCAAAGCGCCTCGACGGGAAGTCCCGAACGGGTGATTCGCCGCAAGAAGATCCCGCGCGAGGATTCCTCCTGCCCCAGCTCGGCGAGCGTCCTCCCTTCGAGGCTGGCGTTCGTCACGACGACGTCGACCATGTCGGCGGGCATGTCGAGAAGACCCTGGTCGTCGACCTCGCGCAGACCGCTGCCTTCCGCCTCGAAGACGCCGACGAGAATCGCGCGCCGACCCCAGATCGCGACGATGTCACCGGCCTCGAGGGTTCCTGCGTCCCTCGCCTCGAGCAGTTCCGCTCGCCGGCGCACGCGCTCCACGAAAACCCGCGCTCCCTCCGCAAAGGCCTCGAGGTTGGCCGGGCTTCGGCCGATCCAGCGGGATCCTGAATCGATGGCATACGCCCGTAGCTCGAACTCGCGGCGCGCCGTGGGCTTCTCCGCATGACCACCCCGCATCTCGTCTTCAAGCTTTCGGCATTCCTCCGCCAGATCGACGCGCATCAATTTGGGGGCGACCTGCGAGAGGAACCAAGCGGCGCCGACGACGCCGATCAGATACGTCACGGCGAACGCGACCGGGATGTTGTTCGTCCAGGCAGTGCGCGCCGCCTCGGATGCGTTCAAGCGCCCGATCGCGTCCATCGCTGTGCCGATGGTTGCGGATTCCGTCAGCGAGCCTGCCACGAGGCCGGCCGCCGTGCCGGCGTCGTAGCCGAACACGCGCGACGTCCCGTACGCCGCCGCGAGTCCCGTGACCGCAACGATGGCGGCCAGGCCCGCGTGCGCCAGGCCGTCGCTGCGGAGCCCACGGAAGAACTGCGGGCCCGTGCGGAAGCCGATCGAGAACAGGAACAGCAGGAAGAAGCTCTGCTTGACCTCGCCGGGCAGCGTGACGCCCAGTTGTCCGACCACGACCCCCGCCAGGAGCGTGCCGGTCACCGCGCCGAGCTTGAAGCTCCCGAACGAGATCATCCCGAGCAGATAGCCCAGGCCGAG
>JACXTT010012243.1_pt1 | contig 11391 bp, 18 predicted proteins | sample 9270951 | NCBI WGS metagenome assembly JACXTT01 (sample SAMN15532306, study PRJNA645909) | rock metagenome | isolation source: weathered quartz diorite | place: Puerto Rico | collected 2017-06-21 | reverse complement strand
CTGACCGAACAACTGCGCTGCCGGCACGTCCTGGGTCTGCTGGCTCGTGCTCCGGAGCGCGCCCAAGGCTGGCATCGCCCCCGACGTGAGCGTCGTCTGGGTGACCGGCGGCATACTGAGCAGCGACTCGAAATTCCCCGTGACCCCGGGCGAGGATTCCCGGAGCGCATTGACCGCGCGCATCTGGGCCTGGTCCTTCCGGGTTTGATCCAGGCTCGCCCAGTTGTTTTCCCGGTCCTGGAGGAATTGCTGCCGGTAGAGGTTGTTCCCCTCAACCTGCGCTTGACGCAGCGCATTGATCGCGGCGAACTCGTCCCGCTGCTGGCGCATCTTGGCCCAGTCCCCGGCGCCAGCGCCGAGCGCCTGGAGGCCCGTTCCTAGATACATGGTGTCACTCCTTTCAGGCCGCCGGCCGAGGGGCCGGCGGCTGGGCGGCGGCCGCGGCGCCAGCCGTCCCGCCGGCGGTGACGAAGTCCTCCAGCGCACGCCGGTCGATCCGTAACGCGCGCCCCCCCAACCGGACGCACGGCAACAGGCCCTCCTGGATCAGCCTGTACGTGTGCCATGTCGTGCAACGGAGCTGGTCTGCAGCCTCGCGCACCGTGAGGAGGAGGGGAGAACGGGCAGGCGTCGTCGCAGTCATAGGTTCGTACCTTGTTTTGATGGTTCGTCGCGCTCTCAGCGAGGCCGCGATTAGACGCAAGAAGTTCTGTCGCACTTTCCAGCGCAACGACGATTGGGTATCAATTCACGTCGTCAGAAAAGCGGAATTCCGCTCAATCAAGGGGAGGGGCGATGGCGGAGAAGGTGACGGCTCAGAAACGGAGGGGCAGCGCGAGGAACCTGAACCCTAGCGCGACGAAGGGGCGGAAGACACAGGAGGACCGGAAGAAGGCCTTCAAGGAGGCCCGGAAGACAACCGATGAAATGGCCGCCGAGGTGAAACCGGGAATCCGGAAGCGCATCAAGCAGGTCATAAAGACCCGCGCGGGCGGGAAGCAGGTAAGGCTGGCAGAGATCACGGGGATCCCGGGGGTAACGATACGGGGCTGGCTCCGACCGACCGCCAAGCAGACCATTCCCGGCGGCAAATCCTTGCTCGCACTCCGCTTCGCGACCGGCTACAGCCCAACCTGGGTCCTGCTGGGTGAAGACCACCAACTCGCGGATCCGGTTGCTGTGGCGCTCCATGACGTGTGCCGATTGTACATCCGCAGCCGCCCCGACCTGTCGGCCGATGCCGCTGCTCGCATAGAGGAGCACCTGGGACGCCCCCCGGACCTACTGGACCATGTGGTCAAGTGTTCCGTGGCCGCCGCGGAGTCACTGGCGATCCTTGGGGCAAAGGCACCAGTAGAGACGCGTAAGGCCTGGCAAGGGCCCGACGCCGCGGCGGAGGAGGTCGGCGAACGCACCTATGCCGAGGTGGCGGCTGGAGGGCTCACGGGCCCCGGCACCCCCTGACCCTTGCTGATTGCTGGCTCAGCCCCCAATCGGAGCGCCGGGGGGCCGATTGATGGGGTAAATCTGGCCCTGTGGGGCGCGCAGGCTCGTCCAGCGCCGCCTGCCCCGCAGACCGACGGGTGGCCGGCGCGTACATAAAACGGACGTTTTCTACTTTCGGGGGTCAGGTCGTCGGAAGCAGCAACCGGACGATTCAGGCGGCCGAGATCGCGGAATCTGTTGGAACCAATTGGCACCACGCCAGCCACTGAGTCGGTCGCCCGTGAGTTGGCGCCGCTCCGCGAGGCTCCCGTCGTGATGGCCGGAGTGTGGAATCAAGCGGTCAAGCAGCATGGGCCCAAGCCGACCGCCAGGCAAGTGCGAACGATTGCCAAGGAGGCTGGAGCTTCGACGCGCCGGGACGCTGTTGGCGGCGGGGGGTGTGCGTCAAGCGGACGGACCCGTGGCCCCCTTTCGGGGGTCAGGTCGTCGGAAGCAGGGCGACGTAGCGAGCCCGTCCACGCCAGATCAGGCGGACGGTGGTGTCGTACCATTGCCGCCCGCGCTTGGTCGGAACCCCTTGGGCGGTGAGTTCGAGGGCAATGCGGCGGAAGGTGGCGCCCGCCGCGCGACGGTGGAGGATGTACCGCACCGCTCCGAGCTCTTCTTGGTCCGGCTCCGGGGGTGCACCCGGGCTCGGCGTCCTGAACCCCAGCGGCGTGGTGCCGAGCCGCTCACCCCTCTCGCGCTTGTACGCGAGTGCTGCTCGGGTCCGTTCACCAATCTGCTCTCGTTCCATTTGCGCCACCGCGCCCAACATCGTGAGCATGAGCACGCCTGCCGGCGTCCGGGTGTCCAGTTGCTCGCTCAAGCTCACAAGTTCGACCGCGTTCGGCCGGAGCACATCCTCGACCAGCGCCAACAGGTCGCGCGTCCGCCGGCTGAGACGATCTAGCTTCGTGACTACCACGGCGCCGACGTCGCCGGCCCGCACCCGAGCTAGGAGCGCCTGGAGGGCGGGCCGGTCCAAGGTCTTCGCGCTCACGCCGGCATCGATCAGCACATCGGCGAGAGCGAGCCCCTGGCGCAGGCAGAACTCGCGGATGCGGGCCTGCTGCGCCTCGAGGCTCACTCCCTCACGGGCTTGCTCGTCGGTACTGACCCGGCAGTAACCGAGGGCGGCAATGGCCGTCATTCGCCTGCCTCGCTACGATTGGCCATCGGTTCGCCCGATGGGCCGGACTACCACTAACCGTAGCGGAGGCGCAGGAGATCGTTGGGCTGGCGGCGCAGCGCCCTGGACGTCGGAAGGGAACTCGTCGGGATCGGCCAGCGTGATCCGCCCCAAGGCCACGGCCTGGCAGAGCAGCACGTACATAGCCGTACCGGCCATCTCCCTGGCCAGGGCGACGCTATCGCCCTCCCGCACAAAGAGGACGTCCCCGGCCTTGACGCCCAGATCCGGTACGTCGGCGTTCGCTTCGAGGGTATAGAGGACGCGCGGCATCTTATGGGGTCCTCCGGGTCGTCGCCGAGGCCTCCCGACGGGGGGGCTGCGGTCCGCGCTCAATCCGGTCTAGCACCGCCGCCAGGCGCGCACAGACGCTCGTGCAGATTCCTGCGCCGCTGAGCCAGCGCTCCCGGATCTTGAGTAGCGTGTCAGCGAATTCGACCGCCGCCTTCGCCTTGTCCGCATTGAGGAAACCGTCGGGCGCGCGGAATTCCGCCTCCAGCTCGGGGGCGCTCTTGTTGAGGAGGAAGATGGCAAGCCGGAAGTACGGCAGCTCCTTGAGAAGGGTCTGGATGTGCTCCTCGTTCGTTCCGGTCTCCGGATTGTTGATCGACCGGAAGTGATGGTTGCCCAGGTAGGGCGTCGCCTTGGCCTTCGGCATCGGGAGCCTCCGAGAATTGTCCCGGGGGATCGCGTGCCCTATACTTGTAGGCAAGCGGCCCCTCCGGGGGTTGCGAGACCGGTCCGGAACTCTTCGCGGGGTGACGGGCCGGTCGTTCTGAGGTGAGGGTAGTATAGCACAAGTGCGATAGGTAGTCAAGCAGTAGTGCTGTAGCACTTGTGCATGTGCTGTCCGGGTCGTAGATTGGCCCGCATGTCGTTGGAGACCCTGCCGATGGCGGCTCGCTTCCGCCTGCGCGAGATCCTCGAAGAGCGGGGCATTTCGCAAACTCAGATCGCCCGCGACACCGCCGTGAGCTTCGCCACGGTCAGTCGCCTCTGCACGAACGCTACCGGCCAGGTCTCGCTCGAGACGCTCGATAAGCTCTCCGCCTACCTGAGTCTCAGGCCGGGTGATCTGATCGAGCGTGTCTCAGCGAGGCGGGGGAAGCACAACTGAGCCCGACCTGGCTGGGCGCGGCCGCGGTACTCACTTCCCTGGCGCTCGTTGCTCCAGCCGCGGCGCAGCACAGCCACGGGCACAGTCACCGAATCCACCGGAGCGTCGAGGCCAAGCGCGAGTTCGAGCGCCAGACCAGCCATCCGCACGGCTGGCCCGGGCATGTCGTGGATCACATCGTCCCGCTGGCCTGCGGGGGCGCCGACGATCCGAGCAACATGCAGTGGCAGACCATCGAGGAGGCGAAGGCGAAGGACAGGGTGGAGCGGCGGGGCTGCGCCCACCGGGCACGCTAGGCGGCCGCATGGATGCGAGCAAGCTTCAAGCCGCCGCCGCCGTGGTCCAAGCCCTCAACGCAGAACCTGGATACACTCAGCGTCCCCGAGACGTGCATTATGCCTAAAATCCATCTCCCCGACCCTCTCTTAGGCACTGCGTGCAATCGGGGCGAGGGGCTGCTAACGACCACGAAACCGAACGAGGTGACTTGCCGAGACTGCCAGTCGGGGAGGATCGACAACCCCGGCGGCGCAGTGGAAAAACGGCGCCGGGCTGGGTTATCGGCAGAAGAGCGAGCCCGTGAAGACGCCGTGCGATCGGCAGAGCGGGCTGCGGAGTACGATAGGAATGCGGCACGGAGGGCTGCGGGGGACGATAGGATGATGGCAGCGATGATTGCAACGGGTGTGTTCGGCAGCCGTAGGCGGAAAAAACTTGCGGAGCGGCTGATGCTCGCGGCGAAGCTCGAGGGAAGGACAGTGGCGGACACCCTGGCGGAACTCGTCACAGAATATCTAAGGCGGAAGGGCCTGTGAGCCCCAGCTGCATAGAGCATCTTTGCGAGGGGAGCACGCCGGGCGAGATCCTGGGGGAGCGGGGGTCGGAGCCGATTGGGCAGAGCGAACTAGCCCGCGAGTCCGGTGTCAGCTTCGCGACGGCGAACGCGATCGCGAACAACCGGACCGCGCAAGTGTCGCTTGGGACCCTGGACAAGCTCTCGGCTGGGCTGACGCGCCTTCTTGGGCGCGAAGTTCCCCCGGGCGATCTGATTGAGCGGGCAACAGGGAAACAGGGGAAGCGAGGACGCAGGTAGGGCCTATGCCGGTAGCGACGCAATCCCTCGAGGCCGTGCTCGCCTCCTGGCGCGCCGACGCTGAGGTGCTCGCCCGATACGGCTGCCAAGGCCAAGCCGAGATGGTCCTCCGCCTGGCAGCGGAGATCGCGGCCGCGGCCGAGCCCTTCACCAAGCGGATCAGCGAGACCGAGGCGCACTTGAAGAGTGGCTGGTCGGTGCGCTGGCTCCGGCGCTGGCACGCCGAGGCGCGGGCGCTGGGGCTCGCGTGGGAGGAGGGCGGCCGCCGGCTCTATCTCGATGTCACGATCCCGCAGCGGACGCACCGGAGCGCAATCGAGGCCGAGGCGCGCGACGCCCTACTACGAGCAAGCGGGAAGGAAGTCTGAGACGCAGCACGATACCGCCGCACCATCAACCAGCCCCCAACGCTCTCTCGCCAGTTACTGCGAGTGGCTTCCGGACGGCAGCCGGCGGCCCTGCTATGGCCAAGCGTCATTGGTCCTTGTGCGCCCCAGCGGTGAAGCCCTGCGGTTCACCTGCCGTGAGCACCTACCGGCCTGGGCGTCCCGGATCCGGGGGACGTACCTGGTGCTTGAGCGGGATGAATGGGAAGCGCGGGGCGCGGGATACCGGGGCAGGATGCTGGGCGGGTAGGACGCGCCGGAGGGGGTGGGCCAGAGTGGTCCCGCGAGAAAAGGTCGTAGCCGTTTGCGAGGGGCTCGTACAGACCTTCCCCGACGCCGAGGCCAATCCTCCCATCGTCCCGGAGCACTATTTCGATGGTGGGCCCGATGTCGCCATCATCCGGAACAACAAGTACAGCCTGAGGATCTCCGAGGAGTGCTTCGAGCAATACGAACCCTGGATGATCGCTGGGAGCCTCGTGTTGCTGGATTACGCTCGGTTGCTGAGAGAATACAAGCGGCTGCTGTTGGGATGTGTCCCGTCCCGCGCTCGTTCGGACCTGCTCCGTGTGGCAAGCGAGGGCGACTGGTACTTGCTCGTCTGGCCAGCCTAAGCCAATCCGCCATAGCCTGCGGGCCTCCTACTACCGCTGGGGTTTCTGCTGCCTGCTCAGCGAGCGAAGAGATCGCTCGTCAGTTCTGCCTCACCGCTCGCCAAGCTACGCCAGGAAAGCCCGTGGCCCTTGCGTTTGCCCTTTGGCGCGATGTGCACACCCTCCGGGCCGATGGTCACCGTGTAGGGCTGGCCATCCAGCTCCACTTCTCGCTTGATCGGGTCAGTCCGGCGTGGAGCCATGCACCTAACTCTACCGAACTCTGCCGGAGTTTCCGCCGGCCGACGCGTTAGAGGGCTGACCCACATCCCGTGCCCGCCGCCCCAAGGTGAGCCTCGCTCCGCCAACAACACATAGCGTTCCGAGTGCCGCGGCCAGGAATGTTCCGGCAGCGCGAAAACTGACCAGGGGTAGCACCACGGCGAAGTAGACGAAGGCCACGCGGGCCCCGATCGAAAATGCTCGCAAGATCGTTCCTGACATTTGTCGGCTCTGTGGGGTGCGGCTACAACGCTAACCGTCCTTGCTCGGCGACGTGGGCGCTGCCGGCCGGCGCCGGAACGTCGTGAACACCCAAACGGTAGGCTTCACCAGCGCGCCGGCCATCACGATTATACCAAACAGCCACCATGCCAGTTGGCCCCAGGTTGCCACCCAAAGACCAGGGGCGAGTAGCGTGTGAAGACTATTGAGTGGCTGGATCACATAGGAAAAGCCAACGCCACGCCTAAGGTCACGAATCCGCCACCGGGCAGCCTCGCGTGTCTCGAAGGTTTCTATCTTGGGTGCCTCGACGTAATTTGGCGCCTCGTAGAAGGAGCCGCGCGGAAGGTTGCGAACCTCTACCTCCGTAGCGGGGCAATCGGAGTTGGAGGGGCACAGCACGCCGACTAGCCGAGAGCTGTCAGCCAGGGACACGCTTACCTCGCCACTTGGTGAAGCATTCAGCGGCGTGAGTTCAACCGAGCGTGTGGCGAACGCAGACCGATGGCTCCGAAGGCCGGCCCTGACATACCAAACCCGCCGGGGAGGTGTAGTCGTCTGAACCTCCGTCGAATCGGTGAAGGCGCTAAGCGGTTCGTTTGGAATTAGGTTGATGTGTAACTCGCTGAACCTAGCGCGGGCACTCGACGCGATGACTACGCTCCCCAAGAGGAGATACCGGCCTGATAGTTTGCCGGGCTTCCTGAACGCAGGCGGAGCGGTGTCTACCCAGGCGACCCAAGCATCGGAAGCACGAACGATTCGCAGCTGGCCTTGTGTCGGCCTCCTCTCCGGGGGACGTACTTCGACGAGATCACTATTTAGAGGTGTCACCAGAAAGCGTCCCTCCTTGTCACCCACCGCGAACGTGTACGCCGTGGAGGGGGCTGTAGACCCTGTTTCGGGCAGCGCCAACTTCCCCGCGATTGTTGTGGCTGGTTGGTCTGCAGCCTCGAAGATGAATTCGTCTGGCGGCGGCAGCGCCGGCCCTCGCGGTATAGGCGGCGAGCTTCCCGCGAATACGGCGGCCACAATGACCATCACCGCGGGGCCGACGTAAGCAACGGCCCTCCGTGATTCGGCGAGGCTGGCGACGTCCCCCCCGTCGCCCCGGGCACGTGTTGCGGCGTGTACGAAAAGGCCGACCCCCAGGGTTCCGAGCGCGACGGCCGCCCCGGCGAGAACCTGGAGGAGGGCTCGAAAGTCCACCAGTAACAATTCAATGACAGCGAGCCCCAGGAGGACGGCGCTTAGTCGCGTCAGGGCTCTCATCGCCAACGGAGGAGAGGGCCTAGGGTGGCTCAAGGGCAACTGAGGTCGTTCATGGCCTTCTTCTCCCCTCTGCAGCACTACGGAGTTCGTCTTGTGGGTGGACGGCGAAATGTCCGGGCTTACCGCAGCAACTCGCTTACTCGCGCATCCCAGTTCGCACGGTGGACTACCCGATCTTCGTGCAAGCCCTCTGCGAGCAACTCGCCCTTGGTGCGTTGCGACAGCTTCTCCCAGCGCTCGCCGAGCAAGTAGGTAGCATTGTCAACCTGGGTGCTCTCAAGCACGTACAGGTTCTTCTTCGGGAATCCGAAGATGAGGTAACCGCGGAAGCCGGCCTGCCCTATGGCTACAAACTCCGGCAAAAAGGAGTTGATCCTTTCTAGGCGGTGCTCCACCACCGGGCGGTTCCCGTGGGCTGCGCTCTCGAGAACCTGCGCTACTTCCTTCTTAAGCTGCGACCAAGGTCGGTTTCCGGGGGGTAGTACGCGCCAGTTCAGACGCCTGACCTTTCTACCGAGAAGCGGTTTAAGGTCGGCAGTTAGAACCTCGCACTCGCCGAAGATTTCAAGGAACAGGTTGACGACATGCACCATCCCTCGGTCGTTGGACGCGTCGAACGGTACTGGCGGAGCCACAGCAAGCAGGTCTTCCGTCGAGGACGTTCTAACCGTCAGTTCAATGCTAGGCGGGGGGATGACTGTTCGGGGGTACCGCTTGTAAGGAACATCCACGATTTTCGATTGCTCTTGGCGGTGCGGTCCATGCCACTGGCTCCAGTGCCACTCGACCATCCTGTAGGCCGTCTCCTTCTTTCGGTCGCGGTGAACGACGACACCACCGTCAGCGTTGAAACGGCTCACAGGTCCGAGGGTCGCGGGCGGCAATACCTGGTCGCCCTCGAGCGGCGGTGAGCCGAAGCCGACTTTGTGAATCACGGTGTCGGGGACCGCGCTCAACCGGACACCAAACACCAACTGATCCCCTCTCTTCGCTCTCGGTAAGTAGGCAACGAGCGATCGAATCCGCCTCTTACGAATCAGCACTGTGCGGCCTCCGTCCGTGCACGCGGCATAGGAGACTGCCAATGTGAAGTTCAATACGGCCGCCAGCTAGGGGAAAAATCAGCCGAGAACAACCGCGGTTGCGACACTGGAGACGCCAAACGCGTCGCAAATGCGGCTCGGGTTTGGATGGAGGCGGCGGCGGCCGAACGATGTTGCTGTCTTGAGATAGGGGCCCCACTAGCTTCTGGGGCAGGCGCTCGGTGGTGCGCCCCCTTGAAAGGGGCGACTCCACGTTGCCCAACCGCCTCAATAGCCCAGCCATTGCCCACCTCCGCCCTGTTCGGGCATCCAGTCCTCCGGTAGCGGCATCCGCCGTCCCGCGTAGCGCTCGGCCAGCCGCTGCAATCGCACGGCGTCGTGGTCACGGTTCTCGCTCCGGTCCGGGATCAGCCAGTCGGCTGACTCGGCTTTCCGGGGCTGGTAGGGGCGCACCATCATGCCGTACCGGAGCGCATCGTAGCCATCATCGCCCCCCTCGCCGGTGTCGCGGTCCGCGTCCACCTTGAGCACGTCCTCGGTGCTGTCCGGGTCCAGCACGAGCCCGCTGAGCTGCTGGAACAGCCACCGCCCGCCTGGGGTGTCGAAGATCTGAAGCGCTGGGGGCCGATCACGTCCCCGCCAGCTCAGATACTGCCGCAGGTTCTGCAGCCCGCTCACCCGCGAGATGTTCGCCCGGTCCATCAGGAGCCCGGCGGCGTAGAGCCGCTCGGCCACCGTGGGCCCGAGATCGCCCCGGGCCCGAACGTCGTGCCAGCAGTCGTGGCCGGCCGCAACGGTTTGTAGCTTGGGCGGGTGGCCGTTCTCGCTGATCGCTTCGAGGATCTTGGCCGCGATCTGATCGGGGTACTGACGTCGGCCGCGCACGACGTGGGTGACGTAGGCGTTGCCGTCACCATCCGCCGCGGAGCCCACGAATACCCAGGGATGCGAGTATCCCCAATCGAAGCCGCCCCACCGCGTCCAGTGGCCGGGGATCGGGAATGGCCGGACGAGATGCTGTGCGGCGTCCAGCTCCTCGAGGGCGAGGCCCATGCCCGCCGACCAGTCTCCGTCGAGCAACTGCCGGCGTAGGAGTTCGGGGAGCCCCTCGAGCTGGGCCGCGTAGTGGGGATTCGCCCGGAGCAGGGCGGGGTTGTCGGTCAGGCGCGCGGGGATGAACCGCCGCATGAGTCCGGTGGTTGGATCCCGGTAGACGAGTCGGCCCCCCTCCGTCGGGTCGACGAATCGGCGCCTGAGCCACGCGTGGCCTGGTCCGCCGGGGTTGGCAGAGCAGCGGGCCCGCACCCGGAGTGCCGGACTGGTACTCCGAAGCCGCGCCAGCAAGAAGAGCCAGACCCGCTCCTCGGCGAGGTTCCCGATCTCGTCGAAGGCGATCGCCGTGTACTGCTGGCCCTGGTAGCGCTGCACGTCCGCCCAAGTGGCACAGTAGCCAAACTCGTAGGTCGCCCCGGACCGGAAGGTCCAGCGCCGCGACTCGCCGTTCCACGTCGCGTGCTGCGAGAACGTGGCGTGCGCTCGGTCCATGACCTCGCGCAACTCCGGGAACGTTTGACGCAGGAACAGCGCGCGGGCCCCGGGGTGGGCCATTGTGTCGAGCGGGTCGTACAGGAGCGCGTCGGTCTTGCCGCCCCCGGCCGCGCCGCCGTAGAGGACCTCGAACTCGCTCGCGGCACAGAATGCCGTCTGCGGCCCCGGCTGCGGGCGCCAGGTCACGGCTCAAACTCCTTCCGTGGGAGGATGGCGATCGGCGCGAGCAGCTCGCCGTCACCGCCAGTCACTTCCACCCGGTTGAGGCCACTTCCGTTCCGGAGCTCGGCCATCGCGGCCACCACCACGCGAGGGTGGGCTTCGGGATCGTCGATCAAGGCCGTGAGCTTGACGACTCGCTGCGCCCAGGCCTCCCGAGCGAGCGCCTGAATCACCGAGGGTGGGCGCCCGGCGTTTGCTGCGCCCCGTTGCGGGCCGCGACCGTTCCGGGGATCGCCCCGGCCGGAGAAGGTCCCGGGTCGGTTACCGGACTTAGGACCGGACTTTCCGGGGGTCGTGTCCAGATTGCCCTGAGCTTTAGCCCCAGGTTTTCCGCCCTCAGGCTTATCGGGAATGGTCTGGGGCGGCGACCGGTCGGCCACGGATTGGGAGGGCAGGCTACGCGGCATGGGGTCCGCCTTGTGTCGTATAGGTCGTTTCGGTCGTACGCTCTGGTTCCCACCGCTCGCGCCTGGCGTCCCACACGAATGCCCAGGCAGAGCGGGGCACAAAGCGCTCGCAAACCACGGGTCCGTCCTCGCAGCCCAGCCAGAAGCCGGGCTCGGGCGCCAAGGCCTCAGCGGCGATGCGGTAGATCCGGCCGTCGAGGTGGACCGGGTCACGGGTGCGGGGCCGGCGGGTGCTGACTCTCACAGTACGTATCCCGGTAGAGCGAGGGTGTGCCAGAATCTGTGCCACCTTCGCACGCGCAAGATGCTCGAAAGGGTGGCTCCTGGTCCGCGCATTCTGCGCGTTTCTCAGAGGGAAAGCGTGCAGGATGATCGAAAGCAGGGCAGGGGTCGGCTTAGGCATCGATAAACCGGATGTTCGACTCGTCGCGCATTGGGTCGCCCCGCCCACGCCGGAGTCCTATTACCAGGAAGCCGGCCGCGCAGGTCGGGACGGACGCGCCAGCCGCTGTGTGGTGCTCTGGCACCC
>JACXTT010012242.1_pt1 | contig 11392 bp, 5 predicted proteins | sample 9270951 | NCBI WGS metagenome assembly JACXTT01 (sample SAMN15532306, study PRJNA645909) | rock metagenome | isolation source: weathered quartz diorite | place: Puerto Rico | collected 2017-06-21 | reverse complement strand
ATGACGGCAGTGGTGCCGGCTCTCCTGTTCGGCGGGTGCGCGGGATCGGCCGAGGCGCCCAAGGCCGCGATGATGGCGCCCGGCGCGCCGGCTCCCCGCGCGAAGGCCCTGCAGAGCCCCACGCGATACATGACGGTGACGGACCAGCGTCTCGTCAACCCCGAGCCGGGGAATTGGCTCATGTACCGGGGGACGTACGACGGCTGGGGCTATAGCCCGCTCGACCAGATCACCCCGGCGAACGTGGGGAGCCTCGTCCCGGTGTGGACATTCTCGACCGGCGTGGCCGAGGGGCACCAGTCGCCGCCGATCGTGAACGAGGGCGTGATGTTCGTGAGCACCCCGCAGAACCAGGTGCTCGCCCTCGACGCGAAGAGCGGCGAGCTCCTCTGGCGGTACAAGCGCGATCTGCCGGAGGATCTGTTCCAGCTCCATCCGACCAACCGCGGCGTCGCCCTCTACGAGGACAAGGTGTACCTGGCCACCCTCGACGCGCACGTGGTCGCGCTCGACGCCAAGACCGGCAAGGTGGCCTGGGACACGACGGTCGAGAACTACAAGACCGGCTACTACATGACGCTCGCCCCGCTGATCGCCAAGGGCAAGGTCATGGTCGGCGTCTCGGGCGGCGAGCTCGGCATCCGCGGCTTCGTGGCCGCGCTGGACGCGACCACGGGCAAGCCCGCGTGGAAGACCTTCACGATCCCCGCTCCCGGCGAGCCCGGGTCGGAGACCTGGAAGGGTGACACGTGGAAGACGGGCGGCGTCTCCACGTGGATCACCGGCAACTACGACCCGCAGCTCGGCCTCGCCTTCTGGGGCACCGGTAACGCGGCGCAGTGGATGGGCGATCAGCGTCCGGGTGACAACCTCTACTCGGCCTCCGTGCTGGCGCTCGACGTGGACTCGGGCAAGATCCGCGCCTACCACCAGTACCACTGGAACGACTCGTGGGACTGGGACGAGGTCTCCGCGCCCATCTTGATGGACGTCAAGCGCGGCGACCGGACCGTGAAGGCCCTCGTGCACCCGGCGCGCAACGGCTACCTCTGGGTGCTCGAGCGCAAGGCCGACAGCATCACCTTCGTCGACGCCCGGCCGTACGTGAGCCAGACCGTCTTCAAGAGCCTCGACCCCAAGACCGGCCGACCCACCTACGACGAGACGAAGAAGCCCGTGACCGGGAAGAAGATCGGGTTCTGCCCGTCACTGTGGGGCGGCAAGGACTGGCCGCCGGCCGCCTACAACCCGAAGACCGGGTACCTCTATATCCCGGTGAACGAGAACCTCTGCGGCTCGCTCCTCGGCGCCACCCAGAAGTACGAGCCCGGCAAGCTGTGGCTCGGCACCGAGATCAAGGACATCGGCCTGAACGTCGTGCAGAACGCGGACCACGTCGGTGAGATCCAGGCGTGGGACATGAACGCCGGGAAGAAGGTGTGGACGCGCACGTTCGAGTCCCACAACTGGGGCCCGGTGCTCACCACCGGTGGTGGCCTCGTCTTCTCGGGCGGGACCAACGACCGCTACTTCCGGGCCTTCGACGCCAAGACCGGCGACGTGGTCTGGCAGTGGCGCACCAACTCCGGCATCACCGGGGTGCCCAGCTCGTTCGCGGTGGACGGCGTGCAGTACATCGCGGTGCAGTCGGGCTGGGGTGTCGACGCCGAGCGCATGCAGGGTGCCCTCGACGACGCGCGGGGCACCAAGACCTACGTGCCCCAGGGCGGCGTCATCTGGGTGTTCGCGGTCAAGAAGTAGCTAGAGATCTCTCTCCCTCCCTCTCCCCTCTGGGGAGAGGGTAGGGTGAGGGGGCCAGAGCCGAGGGGGCCAGAGCTGAGGGGCGGGCGGCTAGAGCTTCACCCCGGCGGCCTCCAGGATCCCGCGCACCCGCGCGCGCTGCTCCTCCGAGATCACGAGGCGCTCCGCGAAGTCGCGACCCATGGGACGAGTGGCGTCGATCCCCATCTTGGTGACCGTGAAGGTCTCGGGATCCGAGGTCGGATCGAGAATGGCGCCCTTGCACCCGGGCACCATCACGATGTCCTCCTGGGCGCGGACCCGGGTGGCCACCGCCCACATCACGTCGCTCATGTCGAAGATGTCCACGTCCTCGTCGACCACGATGACGTACTTCGTGTAGAACTCGGTGCCGAGCGCGGCGAGGATGGCCTGCTGCGGCTCGCCGGGCGCCGTCTTCTTCATCTTGACGAAGGCCATGAACGCGCCGCAGGTGCGGTGCGGCACGTGCACCGCCAGCACGTTGGGCAGGTTGCGCCGGAGCGCGTTCAGGATCTCCCCCTCGCGGGTCACGCAGGAGACCAGGATGTGGTCCTGCGACATGCCCGAGACCACCGAGTGGTAGATCGCGTCGCGCCGCATCCGGAGGCGATGGGCGACGAAGACGTTCTGGGTGCTGCGGTAGGAGGCGTAGCCGGTGAACTCGCTGAACGGCCCCTCGGGCTCCCGCACGTGGGCCAGGATCTCGCCCTCGATCACGATCTCGGCACCCACCGGCACGTGCAGGTCCTGGATGCCGCAGGCCGCGACGCGGTAGGGCTCGCCGAAGAGCCCGCCGATGATCTCGAGCTTGCGTACGTGCGGCGGGTAGGCGTAGACCATCGAGCCCATGTAGTGCAGCGGGTGGATGCCGATGGTGATCGCGGCGGGCAGGTTGTGCCCGCGCTCCTCGGCGCGCCGGTGGAACTCGTACATGCGCCGCCGCGAGTGGAGCGACACGCCCAGCCGGTTGCGCCCCCGGACCATCAGCCGGTGGAAGCCGGTGGTGTCGACCCCGGTCACCGGATCACGGGCCGCGACCTGTCCCGCGGTGATGTAGGGAGCCGCGTCGACCGCGAAGTGCAGGGGGATCGGCAGGGCGGTGAGGTCCAGAGCGTCGCCCTCGACCACGACCTCCTGCCAGGGCGCGTCGCCCACGACCTCGCACGGCTGGTAGGCCTGGCAGCGCTCGCGAAAGGCGGCGGGCAGCTCGGCCGGGCTCACGCCGAGGCACGCGGCGAGCAGCGTGCGGTTGCCGGCCACGTTCGTGACCACCGGCATCGAGTGGCCCTCGACGTTGTCGTAGAGCACCACCGGGCTTCGGCCCGCGCGCTCCAGCTCGAACACCAGCGAGGTCATGTCCAGGTGCGTGCGCACCGGCGCGCGGACGCGCAGGAGCTCGTCCGGGAAGTCGCGCTCCACCATCCCGAGGAACCCGCGCAGGCTCTGCCGCTCGCTCGTGTCGAAGCTTCCCATCGCTCGTCCTCCCGCGTGACTGGGCTGGGCCGGAGTCTAGCAGAGTCGGACGGTGCGTTCGTGGCAGGCGGCCCGTCACAGAGGCGCGATTGACAGGGCGTCAGGCGTGCCCTACAGTTCGTGGACCACCTTCGAGTGGGTTGAGCGTATGTCTACTCCTCCAGAACCGCCCACGTCGCCCCGACGTGGCAAGTCCGGGGAGTGGGACGCCGGGGCCGCGGTCCGCACCAAGCCCCGGCGTCGGCTCTCCGAGGCCGTCGGCAAGGATTTCTACTTCGCGCCCGGCCTCGTGCCGGTCGCGCGGCATCCTCTGGTCGTGGCCCTCGGGCCCGCGGCGATCCGGCGAGTGCTGATCGAGCATCTCCAGACCCATCTCGTGTTCACCGAGAGGCTGGAGCACGACTGCGTGAACGCGACGCTCAGGCAGATCGCGCGCGGCCGGGTCGGCGTCAAGGTGTCCCCGCAGATGCGGCTCGACGCCTATCGCCTCTACTGTGACGAGGCATACCACGCGCTGTTCTCGGCCGACCTGGCGCTGCAGGTCGAGATCGCGACCGGCATCGGTCCGCGCGACGGCGAGCCGCCGGTGTTCCTCCGTCACCTCCGGCGGGTCCGGGCCGCGCAGGCCCCCGCGCAGCGCCTGCTCGCCGACATGCTCTTCGTCGTGGTCTCGGAGACCCTGATCTCGGGCACGCTCCGGGAGTCGTGGCGCGACGCCCGCGTGGTGCCGGCGGTTCGTGAGGTGCTCGGCGATCACGCGGAGGACGAAGAGCACCATCACGTGTACTTCACCGCGTTCTTCGAGCTGCTGTGGCCACGGCTCTCCAAGCAGGAGCGGGCCACGGTGGGGCCGCTGCTTCCCGGTTTCATTCGCGGGTTCCTCTCGCCGGATCACCCCGCGATCGAGGCCGCGCTGGTGCGCTCTGGCGTGCGCCCGGCCGACACCGCTCAGGTGCTGGCCGAATCGTATCCGGAGGAGACCGTGCTCGCCGACACGCGCGAGGCCTCACGGGTCACGCGGCGCCTGTTCGCCCGCAACGGCGTGCTCGACGAGCCGGCCACCGCCGATGCGTTCGCGGCGGCGAGGCTCCTCGAGCGCGACGACGAGGACGCTCGCAAGCCGCGGTAACCGGCCCCGGCCGCCGCGAGCCCAGGGTGCTCGCGTGAAGCGGCGCTGAGCCCGCCACCGATCGGGCACTTCGCCGGCCTTCCCGCCAATCTGCCCAGTCACCCCCTGAGGCCAAGCGTGCCAATTATCGACAATTGGAGAGTTCTCCGGCTTGGCACCCGCCATGCGTCCGTTCGGGTGGACGCGCGGAACCGGTCTGAGGCCCACGAAGGAGAAGTCCATGGGTCGGGACGGAGAACAGAGCGAACAGTTCGTGACCCCCGTCGGGCCCGACGCTACGGCGGCTCGGGTCCCCGATCGGGACCCGGTGCCGGTGGGGGCCGGCGAGGTCGTCTGCCGGCAATGCCACGCCCAGAGCTCGGGAGAGCACCGGTTCTGCTGGCAGTGTGGCGTGCGTCTGAGCGTGGTGTGCCCATCGTGCCGCCGGGCGGGCCCATCCGGGGAGCAGTTTTGCCTCCACTGCGGCGCCCTGCGCCCTCGCGCTCCGAGCGAAGGCCTCGCCTGCGAGCGCAAGCGAGTGACCGTGCTGTTCGCCGACCTCAAGGGGTCGATGGAGCTGTTGGCCGATCGGGACCCGGAAGAGGCCCGTCGGCTGCTCGACCCCGTCCTCGAGCGCATGATGGACGCCGTCCACCGCTACGGGGGCACCGTGAACCAGGTCATGGGCGACGGCATCATGGCGCTGTTCGGCGCTCCGCTCGCCCACGAGGACCACGCCGTGCGGGCCTGCTACGCGGCGCTGCGGATGCGGGAATCGATCGCGGAGTACTCGGAAGCCGTCCGGCGCTCGCACGGGGTCCCGGTCCAGATGCGTCTCGGGTTGAATTCCGGCGAGGTGGTCGTTCGCGCAATCGGGTCGGATCTACGCATGGACTACACCGCGGTGGGTCAGACGACGCACCTCGCCGCCCGAATGGAGCAGATGGCGACGCCCGGCGCGATCCTGCTCGCCCGATCGACCTTCCGACTCGCCGAAGGCTTCGTGCAGGTCGAGGCGCGGGGACCGGTCACGGTCCGCGGGTTGTCGAGCCCGGTGGAAGTCTACGCGCTAGTCGGCGCTCGCAGATGTCGGACCCGGCTGCACGCGGCGGCGGACCGGGGACTGACGCGGTTCGTGGGTCGCAGGGTGGAGATCGAGGAGCTTCGCCGGGCGTTCGCCCTCGCGCACGATGGCCACGGCCAGCTGGTCGCCATCATGGGAGAAGCCGGTGTGGGGAAGTCCCGCTTCGTATACGAGGTGATCCGCGCGCACGAGCCGCAGGGCTGGCTCGTCCTCGAGGCGAGCGCGGTGTCCTACGGCAGGGCGACGAACTACCTGCCGGTGATCGACCTCCTCAGGACCTACTTCAAGGTGGACGATCGCGAGACGCACCACGAGATCCGTGAGAAGGTGACGCGACGGCTCCGGACACTCGATCGGGCCCTCGAGCCGATTCTCCCCGCCTTGCTGACGCTCCTCGATGTGCCGGTCGAGGAGCGCGACTGGCAGGCGCTCGATCCGGCCGCGCGCCGCCAGCGCACCCTGGAAGCCATCAGGCGCCTCCTGCTCCGGCAGAGCCAGGAGAGACCGCTGCTCGTGCTCTTCGAGGACCTGCATTGGATCGACGCGGAGACGCAGGCCGTGCTCGACGACCTGGTCGAAGGCCTGGCTACCGCGCAGGTCCTCCTACTGGTCAACTACCGACCCGAGTATCGGCACGGATGGGAAGGGAAAGCCCACTACCGCCGGGTGCGGCTCGATGCGCTCCCGCCTGAGAACACCAGCGAGCTGCTGAGTGCCCTCCTGGGCGACGACCCGACGCTGAAGCCGCTCAAACGCCTGCTGGTCAAGCGCGGCAATCCCTTCTTCATCGAGGAGAGCATCCGGACGCTGGTCGAGACGGGAGCGCTCGCCCTGGGACAGGGCTCGTACCGTCCCACACGGCCGATCGAGGCCATCGAGGTCCCGGCGACGGTCCAGGCGATCCTGGCGGCCCGGATCGACCGGCTCCCACCCGAGGAGAAGCAGCTGCTCCAGACGGCGGCGGTGGTGGGCAAGAATGTGCCCCTGGGATTGTTGCACGCGGTGGCCGGGGCGCCGCCGGAGGCGGTGCATCGCGGGCTCACGCGGTTGCAGGTCGGGGGCTTCCTGTACGAGACCCGTCTCTTTCCGGATCCGGAATATGTCTTCAAGCACGCGCTCACCCACGAGGTGACCTATGGCACCCTCCTTCAGGAGCGGCGCAAGACGTTGCATGCGCGCCTCGTCGGCGCGATCGAACAATGCTACCGGGATCGGCAGCCGGAACACGTCGAGCGCCTGGCCCATCATGCGGTGCGCGGCGAGTTGTGGGAGCGAGCCGTGACGTATCTCCGGCAGGCCGGGGCCAAGGCCCTGGCGCGCTCGGCCAACCGGCAGGCGGCCGCGTGCTTCGAGCGAGCGCTCTCGGCGCTCGATCGTCTACCCGAGACTGGCGACGCTCTCGCGCAGGCCATCGATCTTCGTTTCGACCTTCGAACCGCGCTCCACCCGATCGGAGAGTTCGAGAGGATCCTCGGGTGCCTTCGCGAAGCCGAAGGGCTGGCGCGGCGCCTCGGCGATCAGCGGCGGCTCGGGCAGATGTGCGCCTACATGTGTCACAACCTCTGGATGATGGGTCGCCCAACCGAGGCGATCGCGTTCGGCGAGGACGCCCAGGCGATCGGCGAGTCGCTCGAGTTCGTTCCGCTCGAGGTGACCGGGAAGCTCTACCTGGGCGCCGCACACCTGTGGACGGGGGACTACCGACGCGCCGACGATCTCCTGCGCCAAGTCTTGCATCTGCTCGATGGCGACCGGCGCCGCGAGCGCTTCGGTCTCCCCGGATTCCCCGCGGTGATGGCTCGCTGCTACTTGACCTTGATCGCGGTCGACCAGGGAGCGTTCGCCGATGGTCAGGCCCATGCCCGAGAGGGCATACGCCTCGCGGAGGCGCTCGATCACCCCTACAGCCTGACCTTCGGGTGCTGGGTGCTCGCCCACGTTCACATCGCCCGGGGAGAGCTCGGCGCGGCGTTTCCGCTGCTCGAGCGTGGGCTGGCCGTCTCTCGTGAGTGGAATCTGACCTCGTTCCTCACGAACGAGACGGGGACGCTGGGCTATGCCCACGCGCGCGCGGGGCGGATCGCCGACGGCATGCCGTTGATGCAGCACGCCCTGAGCGCGGCCGAGATCAGGGGACACGGAAATCTCCTTGCGCTGTTCCTGAGCTATCTGGCCGAGGCCTGCGTGCTGGCCGGCCGGCTCGAGGACGCGGACCAGTACGCCAGACGGGCTCTGGCCTTTGCGCGCGAGCGGGGCCAGCGCGGCCACGAGGCGTGCGCGCTCCGGCTCCTCGGTGAGGCCGCCGCCCGCCGCGACCCGCCGACGAGCGCGGAGCGCCACTATCGTGAGGCGCTCGCGCTCGCCGAGGCGCTCGGGATGCAGCCCTTGGTGGCCCATTGTCACCTCGGCCTCGGTAAGCTCTACCGACGGGCCGGTCATCACCGCGACGCCGGTATGCATCTGGCTGTGTCGTCGCGGATGTATCGCGAGATGGACATGGGCATATGGTCGGCTCACGCGGAGGTGGAGCTGAGAGAGGGAGGCTCTGCTATACTCGCGGTCCTCGGGGCGGACCATCACCCAGGAGTTGGCCCATGAACAGCCGCGAACTCCTCTTCTCCGTCCTCGCGAGAACGCGCTACGGCGCGCTGACCCTCGTGACTCCGGAGGGAACGACCCGCCAATTCGCCGGGTCCCACCACGGTGAGCAGGCGACGATCATCCTGAAGAGCTGGGACGTGGTCGGTGCGGTCCTGGGCCAGGGAGATATCGGGCTCGGCGAGACGTACATGGCGAACCTGTGGGAGACGCCCGACCTGCCGGGCCTCCTCACGTTCTGTCAGCGCAACCGCGACGAGTTCGCCCGGTTGACGGGAAGGGCGCCGGTGAACCGGCTGCTCGCGCGTGGGGCGGGGCGCACCACCCGTAACCCCCTCCCTGGCAGCAAGCGGAACATGGCGGCGACGTACGACTATCCGCCCGAGCTGTTTCAGGCGTACACCGACCGCATGATGACCTATTCGAGCGGCTGGTGGGACGGCAAGGAGATGTCGTTCGACGACGCGCAGGTCAACAAGTACAACCGCATCCTGAGCCGGATCGGCCCACCGCCCCAGCACGTCCTGGAGATGGGCTGCGGCTGGGGCTACTTCCTTCGCCTGGCCGCCTTGCGTGGCTACCGGGTCACCGGCTGCACGATCTCCCAACGCCAGTACGAGTACGCGCGCGACCTGAACCGGAAGGAGATCGAGTCCGGGCAGGTCACGCTCCTGCTGGATGACTACCGGAACATGCCGGGCGACTACGACTCGGTGGTCTCGACCGGATTCTTCGAGCACGTCGGATCCGAGTACTGGGGAGAGCATTTCCGGAAGCTGAAGCGGTACCTGAGACCGGGCGGCGTGGCGATGATCCAGACCATGCTCTGCAACCGCTTCGATCCGCGCCACGGCAAGACTCTGAACTTCTTCTCCAAGCACATCTTCCCGGGTGGCGAGTTCCCCTCGATCGGGACCTTCATCCTCGCGGCCGAGGAGGAAGGCCTGAAGTGCGAGGAGCACCTGGCCTTCGGTCAGGACTACGCGCGCACGATGCAAGAAGCGTGGAAGCGCTTCCACCGCAACATCGAGGATGTGAGGAAGCTCGGATACGACGACGACTTCATCCGCAAGTGGGAGTTCTTCATCGCCGGCTGGTACGGAATGTTCAAGTCGGGGCAGTACAACGTGATGCAGGCGAAGCTCGCCCACTACCCATAACGTGCCGCCGGCCCCCGTCCGGGTCGCTCAGCGGCCCGGCAGCTCGGTGCGGGCCCGCTCGCGCAGCTTGACCTTCTGGATCTTCCCCGAGCTGGTCATCGGGAGCTCCTCGACGAAGACCACGTGGCGGGGAATTTTGAAGCTGGCCACGCGCCCGCGGCAGTGCTCGATGACGCCGGCTTCGGTGAGCGAGGCGCCGGGCGCGAGCAGCACGAAGGCCACCGCGACCTCGGAGAGCCGCGGGTCGGGGAGCCCGACCACCGCGGCCACGTCGATGGCGGGGTGGGCCATCAGGAAGGCCTCCACCTCCATCGGATCCACGTTCTCCCCGCCGATCTTGAGCATGTCCTTGTAGCGGCCGAGGAAGCGCATATGGCCGTCGGGCCGCATCAGGCCCATGTCGCCGGTGTGGAACCACCCGTCGCGGTCGATGGCCCGCGCGGTCTCCTCGGGCCGCCTGTAGTAGCCCTGGGTGATCATGTAGCCGCGGACCACGATCTCGCCCGGTACGGAGGACGGCTGCTCGGCGCCGGTCTCCGGATCGATGATGCGCATCTCGTAGCCGGCGCCGGGGTAGCCGTTGGCCTCCACGCACTGCTCCTCGGTGGAATCGAGGAAGGAGAACGTCACGCCGATGCCCACCTCGCTCATCCCGAAGCCGGTCATGAGGTTGCCGAAGGTCTTCCGGGCCCGCCGCGCGATGGGGATCGAGCTCGACATGCCGGTGCCGCAGATCCCGGTGCGCACGCTCGACACGTCGCGAGGCGCGCGGTCCTGGGCCTCGAGCAGCTCCTTGTAGTGGGTGTCGAACCCGTGAATGATCGTCGCGCGCTCGCGCTCGATGAGGTCGAGACACTCGGGCGGGTCGAACGTCTCGGTGAGCACCTGGCGGGCGCCCCGCACCAGCGACATGAGCGGCCCCTCGATGAAGCCGAAGGCGTGGAAGAGCGGCAGGTACATGAGGATCACGTCGTTGACCGTGATGCCCATGCGGTCGCCGTGGTCCCACGTGTTCCGGACGATGCGGTGGTTGTGGAGCGCTCCCTTCGGGAAGCCGGTGGTGCCCGACGTATAGAAGATGAAGGCGCTGTCTTCGGGATCGACGCGCTCGACACGCTCGCGGAGCGCCTCGTCACTCACCCGGTGGCCGGCCTCGAGCAACTCGCCCCAGCCGACCGTGTCGTCGTGACTCTTGTCGGAGAGCGCGATGACCCGCCGGAGACATGGAAAACGCGGATCCGGGCGCGCGCCGAGGGCGGGCGCGACCTCGCGCATCATCGCGAGGTACTCGATCGGGCCGGAGCGCTCGGCGAGGATGACGGAGGCGGCGTCCGACTGGCCGACCACGTAGGCCATGTCCTCGGTGCGGAAGCGCGTGTTCACCGGAACCAGTACCGCCCCGATCTTCATCACCGCGAACATCGCGTCGATCCACTCGGGGCGGTTGACCATCCAGAGCGCGACCTTGTCGCCGGGGGCCACGCCCAAGGCCAGCAGCCCTTTCGCCACCGCGTCGACGCGCGCGCTGAGCTCCGCGAACGTCGAGTGCTGCCCCTTGAAGGCGAGCGCCTCGCGGGGACCCCACTGCCGGGCCGCGCGCTCGGGCAGGAGCCCGATCGGCTGCTTCTCGAACCACTCGCCCATGTGAGCCACTCCGTACAGGGCCGTCACCGGCTTGTCAATAGGCCATACAATGCCCGCCGAGCCGCCGACCCGGCGGCATCTCTCTGAGGAGCGTGGCTATGCCGACGACCCCGTTGCCCCCGCAGATCGAGCAATTCCTCCACGACAACCCGCAGGGCGTACTGACCTCGTTCAGGCGCAACGGGATGCCGCAGCTCAGCATCGTCACCGTGTACCCGCGGGACGGCGGCGTCGGCATCTCGATCACCGAGACCCGTGCGAAGTTCAAGAACCTCCTGCGGGATCCCCGCTGCTCGATCCTGGTCTCCCACGTGGATTGGTGGTCGGGGTTCCTGGTGTTCGAGGGCCGGGCCGAGCTCACCCATTCGGGCAACGCCGATCCGGAGGCGCTCCGGCTGGCCCGGCGGTACATCTTCAGCGCGACCACGCGGCGGCGCAGCGCCGACTGGGAGCAGTACGATCGTATCGCGGCGGCGGACCGGCGCGTCGCGATGGTGGTGAGACCCGAGCACATCTACGGCTCGGCGCTGGCCCGGATGAAGG
>JACXTT010012241.1_pt1 | contig 11392 bp, 9 predicted proteins | sample 9270951 | NCBI WGS metagenome assembly JACXTT01 (sample SAMN15532306, study PRJNA645909) | rock metagenome | isolation source: weathered quartz diorite | place: Puerto Rico | collected 2017-06-21 | reverse complement strand
GGCTTGCGAATTTCCGACGCTACCATGCTGACATTGTTCCAACCGTCATATGCCCACAGGGATTTAACCAGCGCCGCGAAGAATCCCAGCACGGTGAGGTGGACCAGGGCCGCGCCGTGCCGTGCCGCGAGATGACCCCAGCCCAGGCCTGCCACCACGATCAGCAAAATCAAAGCGACTTTCACGATGGTTACCGCCACCTGCACGCCGCCGCCGATCTTCACGCCGAAATAGTTGAGAACGCCCAGCGAAAAAATAAGGGCCATGGCCAGCAACTGCCCGTAACGAATATCCAGCGGCGCGCCGTGCGCACCGAGCGGAAGGGGAACCGTCACGACAACCCGCTCGAGCCCCGGTAGGAAGTTGGCGAGATATTGAAAGAAACCGGTCGCCAGTATGGCGATCGAGCCGCTCTTAGCCACCCACATTTGGGTCCACCCGTAGATAAATCCCCAGAACGGGCCGTAACCTTCAGTCAAATACACATATTCCCCGCCCGCTTCCGGCATGGCCGCGGCCAGTTCGGCGTAGCTGAGCGCGCCGGCGAGTGACAGCAACCCGCCCACCACCCATACGACAAACACCAGGCGCGGCGTCCCGACCAGTTGGACCATGGTCTGGGGAACAATGAAAATGCCGCTGCCGATAACAGTGCCGATGACGATAGCCACGGCGCCCCATAGGCCGAGCTCGCGCCTTAATTCCACGCCGGAGGCCGTGGATTGTGTTCTAGGTTGGGACGGAGGCGTCATACGTTGCGCGGCGAGCGCTGTAATAATGATGCACAAAATCCGGCGGCGAATGTCACCAGAGTGCCGATCAGCACCCACCACGTCCAGGCGATCGGCGTCATGAAACGAACATAAAGAATGACCGCCAGGCCGGCAAGCACGCCGAACGACGCGGCATTCTCGCCCACGCGCCGCGTCAGCACGCCTAGCAGAAACACGCCCAGCAGCAGCCCCAGGGTGACGGACGCAATCGAGAGGCCCGACTCCAACACCGATCCCCAGTGTCGCGCCACCATTCCAATGGCTACCAGGACCAACCCCCAGGCCACGGTCGCATACCTGGCCCACCGCAGCAAACGCCTGTCAGCTTCCGGCCCCGCCGCGGGCGAGAACGGTCGGAAGAAAGCCATCACCGGGGTAGATTCGAGGGCGTTCAATGCCGCGCTCAGGTTCGCCATGGCGGCGGCCACGATCGCCGCGGTGACCAGGCCGGCGATTCCAGGTGGGAGCTGCTGCCACACAAACTGCGGATAGATGCGATCAAGTTTCGCCGGCGCCGGCAAGCCCGCTTCCCGGTAATAAACGAACAATGCAACTCCGATCAGAAGAAACAGTCCGAACTGGAAGAAGATCACGATCCAGCTCCCGAGCAGCGCGGCCCGGCCTTGCGCCTCGCTGCGCGCGCTCAGCAGCCGCTGCACGATGAGCTGGTCGGTGCCGTGGCTCGCGGTCGTCAGGAAACATCCTCCCAGCAGTCCGGCCCAGAAAGTATAAGTCCGGGAGAAATACTGCATGCTGAAGCTGAAATCAAAATCGAAGATCTTGAATTTGCCCGCGGGAGCCGCGACCTCCACCAGATGCCCCCAGCCGCCAGGAATTTGGTGCAGAATGACGAAAAAGCTGATTATCGCGCCCGTAACGTAGAGCGCCATCTGAATCACATCCGTCCAGATTACGGCCGTCATTCCACCCTCGAACGTGTAAAAAAGGGTCAGCGCCACAATCAGAAGTATGGAGGGAATCTCCCCGGTATTCAGCACGATCGAAATAACAATCGAGATGGCGAACACGCGCACGCCCTCGGCCAGGGCGCGGGTCACCAGGAAAATCAGCGCCGTCAATTTCCGCGTGCGCTCGCCGAACCTGCGCCGCATCACTTCGTAAGCGGTGTACATCTCGCCCCGGAAGTAGTGCGGCAATAGCACCACGGAAATCAGGATTCGGGCCAGCAGGTAGCCGAACACGACTTGCAGGAATCCCAGGTTGCCGGCGAAGGAGAGAGCCGGCGTCCCCACCACCGTCAGGGTGCTGGTTTCGGCGGAAATAATGGAAAGGCTGATGGCCCACCAGGGGGCGGTGCAGCCTCCCAGGAAGTAGTCCTTGAGGGTCTTTCGCCCGCTACGGAAGTGCGCGCCGAACCATGTGATGGCTATGAGGTAAAGCAGGATCACCCCGAGATCGAGGTAGCGCATGCGGTTTGGGAATTCTAGCATGCGGGGCGCGCCGGTTCCGGCCTGGAACCGAAAGTTTCCCCCCGGCGTCCAATATGTTGCGCCACCAGTGTGGTTCGGCTATACTCCGCAAGTACCCACCGGCGAGGTGAATTCGTTGGGACGGCTGGCACGGTCCACCAATTTTACATTCAGCGGAAATTAGCGGGAGGCATCAAGTGCTCGATCGAGTTTTAAAGGGATTCTTGACGGTGGCGGTTGCGGCGGGGATGACGGCTCTGCCACTGCCTGGCCAGGAGCAGCCGGCAGCAGCACCGGCGCAAAACGCACAGCCGCAATGGAAAGACCGCGCGGAGTACGACCTTTTTACGGCGATCACAAAAGAGCAGGCGCCGGCTAAAAAGATCGAGCTCCTCAACAGCTGGAAGGAGAAGTATCCGACCAGCGCTTTCGGGCTCCAGCGGCAGGATATGTACTGCCAGACCTACGCCGCCATGAACCAGCCTCAGAAGGTGATGGAGGCTTGCAACGAGTCGCTGCAGGCTGACCCCAAGGACCTGACGGCCCTGTTCCTGATGGCGCAAAACGTCCTGGCCCTGAACAAGCCCGAGGATCTGGCCTTGGGCGAGAAGGCCGCCAACGGTCTGCTGACGAACCTCAACACGTTCTTCGATCCCGCAAAGAAGCCGACGACGACCACCGACGCCCAGTGGGCCCAGGCCAAGACGCAAACCGAAACCCTGGCGCACACGGCCCTTGGCTGGATCGCCATGCAAAAGAAAGATAACGAAACGGCCGAAAAGGAATTCGCCCTGTCGTTAAAGTCAACGCCTAACAACGCCCAGGTTTCTTACTGGGTGGGAACCGCCATTCTGGCCCAGAAAAAACCGGAACGGCAGTCCGAAGCCCTCTACCATTTCGCGCGGGCGGCGTCGCTCGACCAGTCACAGGGCGGATTCAACCCGCAAGCCCGCCAGTCCATCGACACTTACTTCGTGAACGCCTATAACCGGTATCATGGCCAGGATGCGGAAGGGTTAAAAGCTCTACGTGAGCAGGCCAAGGCGCAGCCCTCCCCGCCCGCGGGCTTCAAAATCGAGAACGTCGAGGAACTGAGGGCCAAGAACGAAGAGGAGTTCAAGAAGAAGAACCCGGGGCCGGCCCCCTGGATGAACCTGAAACAGGCGCTGACGGCCGCCGACGGCGATCAGTACTTCAATAACAATATGAAGGGCGCGGAAGTTCCCGGCGGGGCCGGCGGCGTCCAGACCTTCAAGGGCAAGCTGATCTCTTCGAAGCCCGCCCTCCACCCGAAAGAACTCGTCCTCTCGATAGGCGACGGGACCACACCGGACGCTACGTTGACCCTGGATGCTCCTCTGCCCGGCAAAGCAGAACCCGGCATCGAAATCGAGTTTGCCGGCGTACCGAGCGCGTTTACGAAAGAACCGTACAATATTACTTTCGACGTAGAGAAGAAGAAGATCGCCGGCTGGACCGGCAAAGACGCCGCGCCGGTGCGGCGCCATCCCACCAAGAAAAAAGGCTGAAGCTTACAATTGTTTCGCCGGCGTTTCCTGCGCGCGCGGAGACTGTCCGTCCGGCCTGGTTTTTGTCAAAAGCAGGCTGAAGATGACCCTCTCCACGGGGTTAACCCGGGCATCGGTAGCCCCCAATCCTTCAAAATACCTGCGGAATTCCGACTGGCAATAGGCCCGCCCAGCGGGGATTTGAACCAGGCCGCCGAGCACTACCACCAGACCCGCGGCTAGCAGCCGGATTCGATTTGGGAAAAGGCGCCTCACACTTCTTGAGACGCGCGAAGCGCCGTCCCGTTAGCACCGGAATTCGGCCCTTTAATGAACCGTAACCGTAACAGAAGCCGTGGATCGCCCGAACTGATTGGTGCTGTAAAACGTGTAAGTTGTGGTGGCCGACGGCGTCACGACAATGCTCGTCCCGCGTACCGGTCCCACTTGCGGATCGATGATGTTGTAAATACTGCTGCTCACGCTCCAGCTTAGTGTTACCGGCGAGCCGGCCGTGACAGTGGTCGGATTCGCCGTGAAGCTGCTGATGGTGGGCGATGGTCCGGTGGGCACATTGGCATCCGTGAAGATGGTGCCTTGCTGCACCACATCAAAGTTTGAAGCCGTGATGCTCTTCAGCAGATTCAGGTTGGTATTGTTCCAGCGATTATCCGGCACGCCGCTGATGAAGATTGCGCTGCCGTTGTCCGCCAGAATCAGGCCGTATTTTTTCATGGCCGTGAGGGTCACCTGATCGTCGGCCGGAAAACCCGAGATGTCGAAACTGGCCTTGAGGCGTAAGCGCGTTCCCATGGGAGGAGCGCTGGGGTTGGTAACCGTCGATGCCCAGTGCGTCGCCGGCAGGACGAACGCGCGCTGCGACGTGGGCACGGTGAAGCGCAGCGCGTGATTGATGGCGCCCGCCGCCACTTCGTCGTAACGCGCCAGTCCTACGAAAACGGGAAGGCCGGCGGCATCGGCCGAAGTCCACGTGTAGGGCCGCTGCTCGTTGATGGTCATGTCCCAGATGGCGGTCGAGTCCGCGCTCCATTGCCCGCGATTGAGCGTGGCGTGGTAGAGCTCGTACAGCCAGCAGCCGTCCTTCTCGAGCACCAGCACGTGGCGGTCGCCGTTGCCGGGCTTGGGATAACCTTCGATCAGGGCATTTGCGGGGATCGGCTCGGGACCGGGATCGCTCTCGCTGGCGAACGCTCCTATCGTGACAGTAACTTTGGCTTGCGTTCCGGCAACCACCTGGTAGGGAATCCCGAGGGTCTGATTGTGAAACGTTCCCGCCCCGAAATCCGGATGCAGGGTCACGGTGGAACCAATAAAGTTGATGATATTCGCCGAATTAGCATCGACTGGGGCAGTGGATATGTCGGTATTCCAAAGACTGCTGGCCTGGAAAGGTACGAAGCCGTTCAGGCTGGCTGCCTGCCCGAGACTCATTCCGCTGCAAGTACCGCTCTGCGCAAACGCTGCGCCGGACCACGCCAGAGCAACCACTGTAACTATCGACAGGATGCTGGAAATCGTTCGCATGTGCCTCCTTGGCTGAGAGACCGCCGGACGGCGGTCACGAGATTGGAGCGCTCTTTACCAGCGCTCCAGGGGAGCATATTATTCCCTGAATAAGGGAGAGTCAAAGCCGCAAGTAACGGCAATGTACGATTAATTACCCGCCGGAGCAACCCCTATTGTCACCGAATTACTTAGAGCGACCGTGCCATCCGGCAGATGTACGGCGATCTGGACGGGGACGGCGTTGCTGGCTAACGTAGAAGCCGGCACTTGCGCATTCACAACGTACAATCCGTTGTATCCTGGCGCCAGACCGGCAAAGTTGACCTGGGCATGCTGTCCATCCACCAGGACGTCCAACGGCGCCGTCACCTTCGCCAGCGGGTTCAGCGGGGCGGGCGCGCCACTCGCAATCTTGACGTCGGTTGGGCCCAGCCCGGTGGCGTAAATCGAGACCCAGCCCCCAGGCACGGCTAGCTGCCCCGGAATCCCCGAGACCGGCGTCATCGCAAGTTTACTCGTGTTGGCGATCAGAATGGCGCCCTGTCCCTTTCCGGATCCGTCCAGCGTAAAGATACCTGGCGTCGCAAAATTCATTTGCGAGGAGAATGTCGAGGAGGTGCCCGTATCGCTTTCCACAGTCAGCGACACCGGTGAACCCGCGGTAAGTTGCGGGCATTGGAAATTCACGGCGTTTTCCCCGGCATAGAGGACTGGCATGTAAGCGTCATTTACCTTTACACGCAACCCGTTCAATTCCGTTGGCAGCGGACCGCTTTGGGCAGATTTGGCGCCGGCCTTCACGAAGCCCGTGCCTAGCAATGTCGCCACGGCGCCGGGACTGCAGCCATCGTCCGCGAAACTGGCGGCGTTGGCCAGGATGGAGATCACCGGAGTACTGGAAGTCACCTCGATGACCACGCCCTGGGTTGTAGAAACTCCGGCAAGATTGGTGCCGGCGAAGTGCACGATGTACAGACCGGTTTGGGTTGCCTGGGGATACCAGGAGAACGTCCCGCTGTTGGGGTTGAAGCCGGCGTTCGGAGGCAGGCCGGCAATTGACAATGCCACCGAAAGTCCCGCCGGGTCGCTTGCCGAAACAGTAAAAGTCACGGCCTTTCCAGGCAGAACGACCTGCAGCCCGGGCACCGTCAGTACCGGCGCCTGAGGAGTGAGCGTTACCGTACTCTGCACGGCGCTGCTCTTGAAGCCGGCGCTCAACGTGATGGTTTGATTGGCTCGCACTACAGTGGTGCTCGCCTGAAAACCGATGCTGGCTTGTCCGGCGTGGCTCGAGACCGTAGTCGGCACCTTCACGTGCGCATCGCTGCTTCCAAGCGCCAGCGCGATGGGCGTCACGGCCTGCCCGGAATTCAACGTCACTCGGCAGTTGAGCGGCGAACCGGATTGTAATGTTGTCGGCGCACAAGCCAACCCGACAGGCTTGACCCCAATCAAAGAAAGATTCGTCTGCGCCGATGAAGACCCAAGGTTGGCGATGAATTGCGCCTTTTCGTCATGGTCGATGAGGGAACTGGTGGCGATGAACGGCGCCGACGTGCTGCCGGCGGGCAGCTGTACGAACGCCGGAACCGTTACCTGCGTGCTGCTGGAAGAGAGCTGAATGCTGACACCGCCGGGCACGGCTCCGGAAAGGCCGATCTGGCAGGCGCCGGCTCCGCCGCCCGTGAGCGTGGTCGGACTGCACGAAACCGACGTCACCGTCACGTCCGTTTTCACCGCGATCAACAGGGTCAGGGCCTGCGAGGCGCTCTGGCTCGGCGCGCTCACCAGAGCCGTGGTACTGGCGGAGACAGCCGTCGCGGTAGCCGTGAAGGTGGCACTGGTCAAACCCGCCCCAATCGTAATGGATGGCGGAACCGTCAGGCTGGGACTGGACGAGGAGAGCAATACCAGGGTGTTAAATGGTGCCGGACTTTGCAGACTGAGAGTGCAGTTAGCAGTGCCGGGCGTTTGGACGATCGCGGGCGCGCATACCATGCCCGCCTTTCCTCCCGCCGCCGCAATAGTGAGCACCGCCGACTGCACCACCGATGTCGCGCTGGCCAATATGGTCGCGATGCCCCCGGCGGCTCCGGTCGCCGCAGTAGCGGTGACAGTTGCGGAGGTACTTCCAACCGGAATCAGGATCGCACCCGGCAAACTCACTTGCGGATTGCTGCTAGAGAGAGCCACCGTGATGCCCCTCGCCGGCGCTCCTTTGGTCAGGGAGACCGTGCAAGCGCTCGAACCGCCTGGAAGCACCGTGCCTGGGTTGCAACTCACCGCGGCAAGGGTCGCTGGGCCACTCGGTGCCGGCTGAATGGTTAAGGTAGCGGATTGAGGCGTCCCGGTTGAGACCGCCGAGATCACGGAAGTCTGCGTAGCGGTGACCAGGGGAGCCGACACGGAAAAAACCGCGCTGCTGGCACCGGCCTGTACGGTCACGGCCGAGGGAGCAGATGCATAACCGTTGCTGCTCGATATCGTTACTGCCGTGCCTCCCGGCGGCGCCGCGGCCATCAGGTACACAGTGCAGGAAGTGCTTGAACCTGCGCCCACAAAACTCGGGCTGCAGATCAGCGATGAAACGCCAGCTGGCACGACGTTAGCCGGAGTCAGGCCCAGCGAGAAAGTTCGCGAGATTCCGCTCAGCGCGGCAGTCAAGACAACCGAAGTACTGGCGCTCACCGCCGACGGCGAGGTGGCCGTGAAAGTTTGGGACATCGTTCCGGATGCGATCGTCACCGAAGCCGGCACCGAGACTCGCGCGGAGTTGCCGCTCGACAGCGCGACGACGGTGGAGCTGGAAGCTGCGGCCGTCAGGCTGACGGTACAAATTGCCGACGAAGGCGGCGCCAGGCTCCCTGGCGCGCACGTTACGCTCGAGAGCGCAGGAGGGCCGCCACCCGTAGCCGGAGTCAGGCCCAGCGAGAAAGTTCGCGAGACCCCGCTCAGCGCGGCCGTCAAGACAACGGACGTACTCGCGCTCACTGCCGACGGCGAGGTGGCCGTGAAAGTCTTGGACATCGTTCCGGATGCGAGCGTCACCGAAGCCGGCACCGAGACTCGCGCGGAGTTGCCGCTCGACAGCGCGATAACGGTGGAACTGGAAGGCGCGGCCGTCAGGCTGACCGTACACGTTGCCGAGGAAGGCGGCACCAGGCTCGCAGGCGCGCACGTTAAGCTCGAAAGCGCGGGAGGGCCGCCACCGGAGGGTTGAGCGATCGTAATCGTCGCCGGCCCAGCGCTCGTAATGGACACAGTTTTGGGGGTGCTGCTGCCGTCTGACGCAGCCAGATTCGAGACCGTGAGTGCCGTCGACGTGCTCGTGGTGGTGGATGCGATTTGCAGTGTCAGGGTAGCCAGAACTCCGCTGCCAATGGGAGTGCTATTGAGCCCCGCCACAATACAACGGATGTCGCCGGATGCAATATTATTGCAGGTTGCCGTCTTGCCAGTAGCACTGGCGGCCGCACCGGTGGTGTAGAACGTCCCTCCACCCGGACCCAGATCCGAGGCCGTATAAAAGAGATCCCACTGTACCGCCGCCGGCAAAGTGCCGTTGGTCGTCAGGGAAACATTGAGCGTGACCGTGCCACCCGGCTCGCCCGAACCGGATGAAAGTGAAAGCGAGGCCGTCTGCGCCGCGGCGCGGTCTACCGCCACAACAGCTATAAAAAGAAAAAGGACCTTGGTCAAAGTTTGCCCACACATCCATCGTCTTGATTGCATCATTCAAGTAGCCTAGGTCGTCGATATCGTCGAACCGGTCTTACCGAGCTTTCTTTCTTTTTAGTTACTTATGGAGGTTTAAACAAGACTGCCAATGGTGGGGACCGAGTCGTTAACCACACGACCGGATCGATCGCTATCCACAATTAGCGCTGGGGGATTTTGGGGCCGAAAAGGCCCCGCGTGAGCGCGAAACTGCCAACCAAAGAGAACCGACCTCAACGTTGGTAATGGAACCGGGGTGCGCATGTTCGTCTTCCTCTCTCCTAGCCTTTGACTGGCCAAATCTGACCCGGAGGCGATTTCAAAACGCCGCCGAATGCTAAAGAAAGGCGCGAACAAGCCCGTTAAGACACTACGCGACCTCGCAACAGCTTGAGCGTGGGCGGTAGTTTCCCCTACGTTACACTGCGGCCGTCAAATCTTCAAGACCTTCGCCAGAGAATTTACGACTGCCACACGCAATCGCGAACGCGCACCATTCACCTGGAGAGTGGCATGTACCTGTATTTTTACCGTGCCCTTGCAACCTTTGGATATATTGTCTCGGGCTGCTGGGATGGGCTAAGATCCGGTGTAGGAAACTGTTTCGGAGTTATGGATGGCCAAATTTGAGCTGACGAAATCGATCGAGGCTGTCAAACTCAATCCCCGGACCATGGTGCCACTCAATGACTGGCATACGATTCCGTTCGGCGGCATCATCGACAACCTGGTTGACAAGGGAAATGTGGAACAGTTTTCGTACCTGGGCGAGTACTACCAGTATCCCAAGGACGATCTGAAAGCCGCCTCCAAGCCGATCGTGCCTGTTGCTTGACGGCCGACTAACGAGCCGCGTGGTGGTCCCGCCACGCCTTCGCATACCGCTCCGCTCTGGGATCCGCTTCATTCCAACTCGGGGACTGGGTTCGATCCGCCAGCAGAATCACTCCTAACGCCACCATGCGGTCGACCTTGGCCATGTTGTCGTAGTCGATCTTCTGCCATTCATCACCCACCTCATGGTAATCGGAAAATCCGAAAGCCACGGCGAGCGTGTGGGCCGGAATTCCAACATTCGCGAGCGGCGCATTATCGCTGCGTGAAAAGAAGGAATCGCCATAGGGTGCATCACTCAGAACGCGCACGCCTGTCGTGGCGCCGGCGCGTTGAAAGACGCGCGGCAGATCGGAATAATCAAACCCCGTAAAAGTCGCCTGGCATCGCTTTTGTCCGTCGGTCGCGTCGGTGCGGCCCACCTGCTCCAGATTGACGTCGGCAATCGTCTTCTCGATGGGGAAAGCCGGGTGCTTGGCATAATACTCGGAGCCTACCGTGCCGTTCTCCTCGCCGAAAAAAGTCAGAAAGACGATGCTGCGCCGGGGCCTGGGCTCGAGCGTAGACAGCGCGGCAGCCAGCTCGATCACCGAGACGGTTCCGCTCCCGTCATCATTGGCGCCATTGAAAATGCGGTCGCCGGTCGAGACCGATTTCATGCCGAGATGATCGTAATGCGCGCTGACCAGCACGTACGTCTTGCTGAGAACCGGGTCCGATCCGCGCAGGAGGCCAATGACGTTGCGCAGCTTGACCGGTGTCTCGGCGGGCCGGGGGAAATGCAGCGTGAGGAGAGCGCCTGTTGGGCCGGGCTTGAGCGGCCGGAACCACGCCAGCGCTTCCGGACTGCGCACAATCATGTGCAGCGATTCCCGTTCCGCGTTCCCGGGACTCACCAGCCTGGTGTTCAGTTCCGCCATGCCGCCCGACGTCAGCAGAAGCGTTAGCCGGGGCTTAGCACGACGCACCGCGGCCCGTAGAGCGCGGAATTTCCGCGCGGCGCCATCTGCCTCGGCGCCGGCGAACTCCGGCAGCTCCGCCACCAGCACTTTGTCTTCGACGTCCTCGGGTTTGAGCCGCTCGAGCGATGCTTCGTCATGGCTGTCGGCCTTGTAGATCGCCGCCCCCGCCAGATCGAGTGAACTGTGGAACTTCGGCGTAGTCTCGTCGCGCGCAATCGGAATCGTGCGGCCGCCCGCCTCGATCTTCATCTCAAATCCGCTTTTCGCAGGTTCTAATTCGAGCATATTCGCCGTCTGGAAATAGCCGTCGTCGCCGGCCGGCTCGAGTCCGGCTCGCCGGAATTGCGCCGCGATGTACTCCGCCGCAAGATCCAGCCCCCGTGAAGGACTGGCTCGCCCCTCGAGCAGGTCCGAGGCAATGAAGGAAAGATGGCCGCGCAGGGAATTGGCGCGGATGTGATCGAGCGCCGCCAGCGTCCGCGGAGCGAGCGGCGCCTCCGCTCCCATGACCGCTACAGCGATCAGAAGCACGGCAGGCACCCATGCCCGGGCTCTCGAAAGAAACCTAATGGGGCAAATCTCCGTGCGGCTTTTTCTGCGTGATTTCTTCGTAGGTGTCCTTCACCTGGAGCGCGAGAAAC
>JACXTT010012240.1_pt1 | contig 11393 bp, 11 predicted proteins | sample 9270951 | NCBI WGS metagenome assembly JACXTT01 (sample SAMN15532306, study PRJNA645909) | rock metagenome | isolation source: weathered quartz diorite | place: Puerto Rico | collected 2017-06-21 | reverse complement strand
AACCGGATACCCGCCTGGCCGGGTTTGTATGTCAAAAGTGGCTTTCAAGAATCGTCCGACTTGCCTCCATTCTCGAAACGCGTAATTCAAGCAGCGAAATCAGCCTGTTGGAGAAGGCGAGCGTCGGCCCGAAGACGTCTCGGGAGCTCGTGGAAGTTCTCGATGAGTACGATCACTGGGAACAGCGCACGGGTGGAATTCTGTCTATTCATCCCGACGGTCCCAAGTCGTCGAGAAATGTTGATGCATTGGGGAAAGCTTACGTAATTGATCAGGCGGCTAAGGCGGCGCGAAAGGCATGCCCGTCGATCGATGGATTGCTGCTCAATATTGGCGGCGACATTGTGGTGTGGGGCAGGCCTTGCAAGATCGCGCTCGCTGATCCCACCGCTCCGTACGACAACGGACAAGCGATGGCAACGATTCGGCTGCAAAACGCAGCGATCGCGACGAGCGGCACCTATGCCCGTGGTGCCCACTTGAAAGATGCGCGGTCTGGACAATCGCTGAGAACCACAGTCGCAGCGACTGTGGTGGCTGCCGACGCGGTCACTGCCAATGCCCTCGCCACGATGTTGTGCTTGACCACTGCAGACTATGGGTTTCCGATCGTAGAGTCGATACCTGGCGCCAAAGCATTGCGGGTCGCATCCGGCGTTGCAGAATGCACTTCCGGTTTTGCTTTTATTGAAGGCCCGAGGTCAGTTCAAACGCCGGCCTCCACGACCTGGCCGGCTGGATACCAACTCACGGTGACTCTTCCTCTAACGTCTGGCCGTTCCTCGAAACGTCCGTACGTAGGCGTGTGGGTAGAAGACTCTTCAGGCAAGCTTGTTCGCATTTTGGCGCTTTGGGGCAATAAATATAAATATCATCCAAATCTTTCGACGATATGGGCCCTGCTCCATGGGAACGAGAATCAACTGCGATCCGTCTCGCGCGCCACACGGCAGCCCGGAAAATACGAGCTCGTATGGCAGGGTTTGGACAATCAGAACAAACCCGTCCCGATGGGCGAATACCGCATCACGGTCGAGACGAACCAGGAGCACGGAACGTATGCGAAACAATCCGGCACGATTATCATCGGAGACAGTCCAACCCGCATCACTCTGCCGGCGTCCACCAACTTCGACTCGGTGTTAGTGCAGTACGGTCCGAAATAGAGCCATGAAGCACGCTGTTCGCGTCGTTACGCACTGGGCGCTGCTGGCGCACATCTATATTTCGACTGCCGGATTCACTCTCGCACTTCTTTTTGGCCTTACGGGACTGACGTTGAACCACCAAGAGTTCGGATTTGGCGAACCCCAAGTCTATCGATCGGAAATCACCCGGGATGCGAAAGCTCTCAGTATTGCGGACCGCACCGAAATGGAACGATACATTCGGCAAAAATTGCACATCCGATCGCCGTTAACGGACTATCACGACGACCCGGACCAAATACAAATGACGTTTGCCATTCCCGGAGCTCGGACCATTGTTACCATCAACCGAGCGGATGGCGGAGTACAGGTGGAAAAAGAAAACCGCGGCCTTCTCGGCAAGCTGGATGATCTTCACAAAGGCTCCGACGCCGGCGGCGTTTGGTTCTGGATGATCGATCTTGCGGCCATACTGCTCGTGGTCAGCTCAATTACGGGCATGATTACCCTGTTGGCGCTTCGTGCCCGTCGCCGTTCCGGCTTCGCCGTCTGCGCTCTAGGCGTGTTGACCGTGCTGGCGATTTACATCATCTGGGTTCCCAAGTAACGAGAAATGAGAGGCCACCGCAGGGGGGCCTGTTCCAGTTAGTGCACGCGGAGAACATTCGGCGGATGCCAGGAACATCCGGCGGATGCGAGGAACATCCAGGCGGATGCTAGGAACATCCGGACGGATGCTGAGAATATCCTGGCCGAAGCCTGGAACATCCGCCGGACGCTGAAATCATCCCCCGAAGCTCTTGTCCGTAGGGGGCTGGACTGTTTTTTTCTGACAGAAAATTCCTTCACACAGGACAGTAGGCTCGCGCAGAATAGCGCCTAAACGGGAGGGCCTGTGCCCAAACCAAAGAAAGCCACGATTACGCCGCGAGAAGCTTACGCCAAAATGTCAGACAATGAGGTCGTCTCGCGCGGACAAGCCCTTGTCGACAACGTCGATGGAAATGACCATTTTCCCGATCCGCCGATCGATCTTGTACAGCTTGCAGCGGACCTCGACATCGTACTGGCATTGATCGCTGCAGCTCTCGACGGCAGCAAGAAAGTGATCGCCGAGAAGAACGCCCAGCGTTACAAAGTGATCAGGCAAATGCGAATGCTGACGCGTTACCTCGAGGTGGCCTCGAACGGCGACATGGCAATCTTCAGATCGAGCTCCCTGGAGCCCGCCTATACGACCCGGCGTCCGACACAGCATTTGTCGGAAAATATCCGCCGAATCGAACGTGCTGGTATCAGCGGCACATTGCGATTGTTTCTGAATGCCGTTCCGAAGGCAGCCCACTATCAACTCCGCTACGCTATCGCTGAAAACATTGAAATACCGTCGGCGTGGACGACAATTCCTGTTACTAATGTGAAATCAGCCATAGTGGTTTCCGGCCTGCTGGCAGGCGGCACGTACGCGTTTCAGGTTCGGACGCTCCTAGATAGCGGGTTCACTGACTGGAGCGCCTCCGTTACGTTCATGTGCACCTAACAGGAGCCGTCACCTAACTTTTCTTGAGCGCTTCCCATCCTCCGAAGCGCGCTTGATCGCCGAGTTCCTCATCGATTCGGAGAAGCTGGTTGTACTTCGCCACGCGATCGGTGCGCGACATCGAGCCGGTCTTGATTTGGCCGGCGTTCGTGGCAACAGCGAGGTCGGCTATGAATGTATCCTCGCTTTCTCCGGAACGATGCGAGATGACGATACCGTAAGATGCTTTACGAGCCATGTTGATGGCATCCAACGTTTCAGTGAGTGTTCCGATCTGATTGACTTTTATCAGGATGGCATTGGCGACGCCCATTGCCATTCCGTGTGCCAGCCGCTCTGTATTCGTGACGAAGAGATCGTCGCCGACAAGCTGCACTTTGCGACCTAATTCTTTAGTAAGTACCTTCCAGCCATCCCAATCATCTTCGGCGAGACCATCTTCAATAGACACGATCGGATACTTATTTACCCACTCGGCATAGAACTTGACCATATCCTCTGAGCTCTTCACCGATTTGTCTGATTTTTTAAAAACGTACTTACCGTTTTTGTCGTAAAACTCACTCGATGCCGGATCCAAAGCGAGAGCGACTTCGTCTCCAGGTTTGTAGCCCGCGGCTTCGATAGCTCTGAGAATGAGCTCAATAGCTTCCTGATTGGACTTGAGGTTCGGCGCAAAACCACCTTCATCGCCGACTGCAGTCCCGTGGCCACTGTCGTGAAGGATTTTCTTCAAGTGGTGAAACACCTCTGCCCCGATTCGCACGGCTTCCGGAAAATTGCGGGCACCTGCCGGCATGATCATGAATTCCTGCATCTCGACATTGTTGTCGGCATGCGCACCGCCATTAACCACATTCATCATCGGGACTGGCAGCACACTGGCTTTCACTCCACCGATATATCGATAGAGCGGCAAATCATGGGCTGCGGCCGCTGCCCGGGCCACAGCCATAGAGACAGCGAGGATTGCATTGGCTCCGAGCTTTCCTTTGTTCTTTGTGCCGTCGAGCGCGAGCATCATCTGGTCGATACGGGATTGCAAGGTTGCATCTTGCCCGGCGAGGGCTGGTGCAATGATCTTGTTCACATTTCCGACAGCTTTCGTGACCCCTTTGCCGAGATATCTTTTCTTGTCGCCGTCTCGTAACTCCATGGCTTCGTGCTCGCCAGTTGAAGCCCCGGACGGAACGATGGCGCGGCCGCGACTACCGTCTTCTAAAGTACAGTCCGCTTCCACCGTCGGATTCCCGCGGGAATCCAGAACTTCTCTTGCGTTGATTTTTTGGATTCGCATAGGTTCATTTGATCAATATGACTCGAGCTGGAGCGCCCTCGACCTCGCGTAGATTCAAGGGCAGTGCATACAGCATGTATTCACCGGCCGGTACGGTACTCAAATTCAAACCTTCCACGATCAGGATATTCTTTGTGAGCAATGCAAAGTGAGTCGGATGTCCAGGGGACTGAAATTTGTCGATGGACAGATAATCGATGCCCACGAGTCTAACGCCGCATTCGACTAGAAATTCGGCGCCGTCCGGTTGGAGATAAACGAACTCTTCGAAAAATGTCCCGTCTTGCCAATGTTTGGAGTTATCCGTCTTGAAGAGAACGCGTTCAATACCTTTGCAGTTGAATCGTTCCAGCTCAGCGCGTCCAATCGAGCGCGCGCCGGGGATTTCGAAAACCGTTGCTCTGCCGATCATGACTTCAAGGGGGATTTCGTCAAGTCGTTTCCCGCCACTGATCATGTGCAACGGAGCGTCCATGTGCGTTCCCGTATGTGAACCCATCGTGATCGCGGTAACCACTACAGTATGAGTTTTGTCTCTAGACTGATGAGATTTTCGCTGCAGTTGTACCGCTGGATCCCCCGGCCACACAGGCATCATGTTTGTAATCGGTACTGTGACGTCATAGATCATGCACAGAAGAATAGCGAGACGTGCATCGTTCATGCATCATTTTTCATTTACACCGCAATGGCCGCATGGTGTGATGATTGTGCCCTTCGCCGTCAAACCCCATACAAATTCGTAATCAATGACCGAGCTAACCGCGTTGGTCCGCCGCGAGGCGCTGCAGGACACCGCCGAATCATCATCCCCGGTTGTGAAAATTCAAAAAATGATTTTCGATGAGGCCTTGGCGGTGGATGCGAGCGACGTTCACATCGAGCCGGGCGCTGAAAATACACGCGTGCGCTATCGCGTCAACGGAGTGCTGAGGGAATTACAAAAGATTCCACGCTGGATGCATGAAAATCTCGTTGTACGAATCAAAGTGCTCGCCCGGCTGGATATTAGCGAGCGGAGGTTGCCGCAAGACGGGCATATCGCGGCAGACGTTTCCAATGGTCCCGACATCCGCGTCTCAGTACTTCCAACGCGATGGGGCGAGAAAATCGTCCTGCGGTTATTACGCCGAGGGCGGTCTGTAATGACTCTCGGACAACTCGGATTTCAATCCCGAGTCGTAGAGAATCTGATCGGCCTGATCCGCAGGCCACAGGGCATGCTACTGACTGTGGGCCCCACGGGCAGCGGAAAGACCACAACGCTTTATGCCTTGGTCAATGAAATTCGCGATGAGCCGATCAACATTGTCACGATCGAAGATCCGATTGAATACGAGGTTGAGGCGGTCAGCCAGCTGCAGGTAAACGAAAAGATCGGTCTCACGTTTTCGAAGGCGCTGCGGGCGATTCTGAGGCAGGATCCCGACGTTATCCTCGTCGGGGAAATACGCGATACGGATACGGCGCTCACCGCCTTCCATGCAGCGATGACCGGCCATCTCGTGATGTCGACCCTGCACGCTGCGGATTCGATTTCTGCATTGCTGCGTTTAACTGAACTGGGAGTCAGCCGTGCAGTCCTTTCATCGGCTCTGATCGGTGTCATCGCTCAACGGCTCGCGCGATTCAACTGTGGTGCGTGCATCCAACCCGATTCTCCACTCCAGGTGTATTTGAGAACTCTGTCAATTCAAGAGAATGCAACCTTCCGGCAAAGCAAGGGCTGCCAAGTCTGTCAATTTTCCGGGACGCGCGGGCGAATCGGGTTATACGAACTGATGGACGTAACGCCGCAACTGCGAGCAGCGATTTTGAATGGATCGCAGTTCGATATACGCGATGCGGCGCACGCGGCAGGCTTAGTTTCTCTAACTCGCCAGGCGGTCGATCTAGCACTTGCGGGCGAACTTTCGATCCACGAAGCCTATCGAGTCTGCACTTTTGATGGAGGCAGTGATTGAATGGACTCATTCGATATGACGGGCTCCATCCTCCGGGCTGCATTAGAAAGGCTGTTGAAGCAAGGATGGATCGTCACCGAAAATGACGGAACGCACCTGATTCTCGAACAAGGAACACGAGCCGTACGCGTGACGTTTCTACCCCGGCTGGATAACACGGTATTGAAGAGGATCGGCAAACAGTTTGGAGGTTTTTCCGTCGTCTTGACTCTAGAAATTGAGCTTCCGATCAACCTTTCATTCAATACTGTCGTAATAGACCTCGTCCATTCCCGATCTCACGGCGTGCCGTTCCCGGATGAGGCGTACCGCTTGTTGTTTGCACCGTTTGTCTCGCCTTGAAACCGCAAACCCCGCCGCGGGGGCTCATGATGGTATGATCGACATCATGCGCATGCAGGCTCTGATCTTCCTGCTGGTGGGTTTCATTGCAGGATTTGCCGGTATTTACACTTGGACCAAGCAGCGAGCTCCGGCTGTTGTCCGAGCTACGCCTTTGCCGGTCGATCCGAATATTCCAACAGATCTTGCAGGAGGGAACAACGCATCAGAGCCTCCTCCTCCCCCGCTCGATACAAAGCGAGTAAACGAACTGACTGCGAAGATTAAAGCCAATCCTAAAGATTTTGATTCGATTGTCGAACTTGGCAACATTGACTTCGATCAGAGAGCCTACGAAGACGCGATCAGTCTCTTCAAGAAAGCGCTCGATATCCGGCCCGATGCGACAAATGTTCGCACGGATATCGGCACAGCGATGTTCTACCTGAAGCGCTACGACGATGCGCTAGCGACATTCAAAGAGTCACTTCGTGCGAATCCGAACGACGCTCAAACGCTCTTCAACATGGGTGTCGTCATGTTGCACGGCAAGAACGATCCACAAGCAGCGCTGGAGTATTGGCAAAAGCTTGTTGACGCAAATCCAAACCATCCACAAGCGGCTTTTATCAGGGAGCAGATCAAAAAGCTTAAAGAGCAGCTGGCAAAGCCGTGAAAACGGAAGTCATAAACAGGTTGCGGAAAGCCCTCAATGCTTCCGCAGTCACTGACGATGAAACCGAGCTCCTTGTGTACGAGTGCGACGGACTTCCTCTTTTCAAGAGCAAACCGGACGTCGTCGTCTTTCCAAGAACAACTGAAGAGGTCGCTCAAATCGTCCGGATTGCCAATGAGTATCAAGTTCCCTTCTTGCCGAGGGGCGCCGGTACCGGCCTCAGCGGAGGTGCCCTCGCCGTAGAGGGCGGCATTCTCATCGAGCTTCAGCGGATGAACCGCATCATTTCGATTGATGTCGAAAACCGTTTCGCCGTCGTGCAGCCAGGGGTTGTGAACTTGCACATCTCTCAGGCTGCGGCGCCGCACGGGCTGTATTACGCGCCTGATCCGTCGAGTCAAATGTCCTGCAGCATCGGGGGAAATGTCGCGGAGAACTCCGGTGGACCGCATTGCCTGAAGTATGGAATGACAACGAATCACATTCTCGCGATCGAGGCAGTGACCGCAGCGGGTGAAATCATCCGTCTGGGCAATCCCGCGGGGGAAATGATCGGAATGGATCTCATCGGGACGATTGTGGGTTCGGAGGGAACCTTCGTCATCGTGACCGAGATCACCGTTCGTTTACTGCCGAAACCGCAGGCTGTGAAGACACTGCTTGCCGCGTTTCATTCCATCGAGGAATGCAGCCAGACGGTCTCGGACGTCATCGCTGCCGGTATCGTGCCTTCGGCCCTGGAGTTTGTTGATGCGAAGACTATCGAAGCTGTCGAGGCGTCCGTGTATAAAGCCGGCTATCCCACAGACGCCGCGGCTGCCCTTCTCATCGAAGTTGACGGTTTTTGTGAGGGCTTGGATGACACGGCCGACGCTATCGTTGAAATTTGCCGGCGCAATCGCGCGTATCAGTTGCGGATCGCGAAGGACGAGGATGAGCGTGCAAGGTTATGGATGGGCCGGAAAGGCGCATTTGGAGCGATGGGCCGTCTGGCTCCAGATATGATCACAATGGATGCCGTCATTCCGCGCACGCGGTTGCCTGAGGTGCTCGTTGAGATCGACCAGATGTCGGAGCGTTATGGCCTGGGTGTCGCTAACGTGTTTCACGCCGGCGACGGCAATCTGCATCCGCTGATTCTCTTCGACAGTCGGTATCCAGATCAGGTCGACAAGATCTTTGGAATGAGCGAAGAGATTATGAAGCTGTGCGTCAATGTCGGTGGTTCACTCAGCGGCGAGCACGGCATCGGTTACGAGAAGAAGGATTTCATGAATCTGGTGTTCAACGAGCCGGATCTCGAAATGATGTTGCGCGTGAAACACGTGTTTAACCCTCACGGCTTGCTGAATCCTGAAAAAATTTTCCCAACGCGTCGTGGCTGCACTGAAGTGGGAAAGCAGACCACAACAAGTACGGCGGAAATTGGGAAACGTGTCGAACAAGTGCTCCTTGCCTCTCCCTCTGGGAGAGGCCGGCACGCCGTTGAAAACGGCGCGCCGGGTGAGGGTTGAATTTGGAGGAAATCCTGAGACCCTCACCCAACCCTCTCCCAGGGGAAGAGGGTAAGATCGATTCCATTCCCGTTCAAAAAATCATCCGTCCTGAGTCCATTCAAGAACTCGCCGACAGAATTGCCGATGAAAAGGGCACCATAGTTCCCGTCGGCGCTCGTACCCAGCTCGAGTTCGGCAATCCGCTCTTGGGGGCCGACTGTTCTGTCGACCTTACGCGCCTGCGTCGAATTACCGAGTACAACCCAGCGGATTTGACGGTACACGTGGAGGCCGGTGTCACACTCGGCGAACTCCAAAATGCGCTGCTGAAAAACAATCAGTTTCTTCCCCTCGACCCGTGGAACGGGGACAAAGCGACGATTGGCGGTATCGCGGCCGTGAATGCGCAAGGACCATATCGGACGGTAGGAACCATTCGCGACTGGATCATCGGGATGAACGTTGTCGACATCAGCGGCCGTACATCCAAGGCCGGCGGACGGGTCGTAAAAAATGTCACGGGTTACGATCTTCACAAGCTATACACAGGTTCGCTCGGAACCCTGGCTGTGATTGCCGAAGTCAGCTTGAAACTCCGAGCCAAGTTCGGCAGAACCGCCACAGCTATTGCGAAGACAGGCAGCGTGGAGGAAGGGGCAAAGCTCGTTTCGTCGATTCGCACAGGCGCATTGCAGCCGGTATCGTGTGAGTGGGTCGGTCCCGAAAATGAAGTGTGGGTCAGGTTGGCAGAGCACCCTAAAGCTGTGGAATGGCAGTTGAAAACTCTTCCATTGGGCGACTGGACAATATTAGAAGCCGAGGAGGAGGCCACGGCATGGGAAAGGCTTCGCCGGCAATATCAAGGACTCCGCCCTATCATCGCCCGAGTGATCGGACTGCCGACGACCGTGCATGAAATAATAAAGGAGTATCGGCCAACCGCATGGATTGCCCATGCGTTGAACGGGATTGTTTTGGCGCAGGTTTCCACGACCGCGGATGTCCGCCGCATTCGCGAGAAGCATCGTGCCGTCATCGAGAAGGCAAGCTTGGAAACCCGGCGAGAAATTGCGACTTTCGGGCTGACGGATACCGAGTACTCGTTTATGCGGAAGATGAAGGATGCTTTCGATCCGGAAACCAGATTAAATCCAGGACGGCACGTCGATGGCGAACGAAGGCAATAAGCTGTACCTAGACTGCATTCACTGCGGTTTGTGCCTCTCTTCGTGTCCCACGTATCGTGTTCTCGGTAGCGAAATGGATTCACCCCGCGGCCGCATCTACCTGATGCGCGCCTTCGACGAGGGCCGGACATCGGTAACTGAATCTTTCGTCGAGCACATGTTCCGATGCCTGGATTGCCGCGCCTGTGAAACGGCGTGCCCGTCGGGCGTGCATTTCGGCCACATGATGGAAGAGATGCGTGGAAAGATCGTTGAGGAACGGTCGGCGCCATGGCTTTCACGGCTGATTCTGAACCACATATTCCCATCTCCCTGGCGGTTTCGAATCGCTTCCCGGATCCTCCACCTCTACCGCATCTCCGGATTTCAGCGAGTCTTGAGGTTGACAGGCCTGCTTCGTTGGTTTTCTCCACGCCTTGCAGCTGCAGAAGCTTTGATGCCGGAAATTGCAAGCGAGGAAGGCATTAATTTAGCTACCCGTTATCCGGCAGAGGGGAAGAAGCAAGGAACCGTCGCATTTTTCGCCGGATGCGTGATGAATTCGATGCTCGGCTCGATCAATCGTTCATCTGTCCGCCTACTCACTGCAGCAGGCTACGATGTCCTCGTGCCTGCCGGGCAAATCTGCTGCGGCGCTTTGGCGAATCATGCGGGCTTGCGCAGCACTGCAAAAGACATGGCACGGAAGAATCTGGGCGCTTTTCCAGTCGGAGACGTCGAAGCCATCGTTGTCAATGCTGCAGGCTGTGGCGCAATGCTAAAAGAATATCCGCTGCTGATTGACGGCGCAGAACAGTTCGCTTCCAAAGTGAAAGATATCGCGGAGTTTCTGGTTTCAACTCGGATTTTTGAGCGTCTAAAGACTCCGTTGGAGAGACGCGTTGGCTATGACGATCCTTGTCACTTGCTTCACGGGCAAAGAATACGGCTGGAACCCCGTAAACTTCTGAAAGCGATTCCAGGTATTCAGTTTATCGAGGTCGAAAATGCCGATCAGTGTTGCGGAAGCGCCGGAATTTATAACATCACCCAGAACGAGCTTTCGATGCAAATTCTTGATCTCAACATGGAAAAGATCGAAAAAGCGCATATAGATATATTGGCGACGGGAAATCCTGGATGCATGTTTCAATTCAAGTATGGAGCTCGAAAGCGTGGCATGGCTCTCGAAGTTGTGCATCCAGTGGAGTTGCTTGCTCGCAGTCTAGGAGACATTAAATGAATACGACGAAGACGATCATCCTCATGGTTGGTCTCACCGTCCTTCTAATATTTGTCGGCGGCGCTTTGGCCGGACGGCAGGGCATTATTATCGCGTTCATCTTCGCCATGGCGATGAACCTGTTCAGCTATTGGTTCAGCGACAAGATGGTGCTGCGGATGTACAACGCGCAAGAAGTGACGGAAGCGGAAGCACCAATGTTATGGGGTGTGACGCACGATCTGGCATTGAAGATGAATATGCCGATGCCTAAGGTGTATGTGATCCCTTCGGACGCTCCCAACGCATTCGCAACCGGCCGCAATCCGAATCACGCCGCGGTCGCGGCCACGGAAGGAATTCTGCGGCTGCTCACACGGGAGGAACTGGAAGGAGTCATGGCTCACGAACTGGGTCACGTTCGCAATCGTGACATTCTGCTCGGCCCGATCGCGGCAATGATTGCCGGTGCGGTCAGCAGGATCGCCAATTTGGCCCAGTTGGCAATGATAATTGGTTGTGGCCGCCGGGACAGTGAATAAAGCCCTGGGGGACTTATTTGA